>Ga0302320_10016355_pt1 | contig 15169 bp, 12 predicted proteins | sample Bog_T0_3_FD_202130 | JGI IMG/M metagenome (GOLD analysis project Ga0302320, IMG submission 202130) | Peat permafrost microbial communities from Stordalen Mire near Abisko, Sweden - Bog_T0_3 | ecosystem: Environmental > Terrestrial > Soil > Wetlands > Peat | place: Sweden: Abisko, Stordalen Mire... | reverse complement strand
CGGCGCCGAGCCTGTGGAAATGTGGACAAGGCTACGCCTTGCCCACAGTCCCACAGGCGGAACAAAAGCAGAAGAAGCGGACATTTGATGTGCTACCAAAACCGGCCAAGTTAATTAGCTATCGACACCCCCCGCCGCGCCCCTTTCGCGCGCCGCCGTGACGCAGTAGCCTGGCGACCATGAGCAAGGATGGACTCGGAAACGGCGCAAACGCTCGGCCGGCGGTCGCCAGCGACGCTTCGTCAGCCGGCGAGGCCGCTCGGCCGATCCCTGCGGCGGCGCGACGCGCCCTTGCGGAAGCCGAACAGCGCCGCCGCGCCGCCGCCGTGCCGGCCGCGCCCGAACGCAATGGCCGCGGCGGGCTCGATCCGGCCCGCTACGGCGACTGGGAAGTGAAGGGAATCGCCGCCGATTTCTGACCCGACGCCGGCAGCGGCGGGCCTCTGCGCCCGCGGCCAGGGACGGCCGCGCCACCGTGGAACGCCTCGAAGCCGCCTCAGCGGATCATCACTACCGGCGCGCCGACGCTGACGCGACCGTAGAGATCGATCACGTCCTCGTTGTACATGCGGATGCAGCCGTAGGAGGCGGCGGTGCCGACGGAGGGCCGCATCGCCGCCGTCGTGCCGTGGATGGCGACCTCGTCGCGGTCGAGCGTGATCGCCCGTGCGCCCATCGGGTTGTGGGGCGAGCCGCCGGGGATGAGATCGGGCAATTCGGGATGGTCGCGCTTGACCACGGTCGGCGGCGCCCAGGCGGGATCGACATATTTGCCGTCGACCCGGGCGTAGCCGCTCCATTCCTTGCCGGGCTTGGCGACCGCCACCGGATAGGCGATGGCGCTCTGCGAATCGAGCACGAAATAGAGTTTGTGCGCCGACTGCGAGATGACGATCGTACCGGCGGCGTAGTCGGAGGGAAAGCCGATGACCGGCCGCGCCTCAGCGCCGGCAGCGCTCAGGCCAATCGCCAGCGCCGCCGCGACGATGACAATCGTTCCGTTTCGCCGCCGAGCCGACATGGCCGCGTCCCGCGTTCGAGCCTCGACAAGAAACCGAGGATATCGCGCGGCGGCGAGAAGGTCATCGCCGGCGCTGAAACGCGGTGAATCGAATCTGACTGTTCAGCCGCGGACCTTGGCGCGCCGGCGCAGCCAGCCCTTCGGACGGTTGAGCGCATCGACGTGGGCATGAAACGCGACGATGCGCGGCGCGATCTGGGCGCGGAAGCGCGAACCGTTGAACACGCCGTAATGGCCGACGCCGAGCTGCAGATGGTGCAGCTTCTTTTCGTCAGGAATATTGACGCACAGATCCTGCGCCGCCTGCGTCTGGCCGACGCCGGAAATGTCGTCGTTCTCGCCTTCGACCGTCATCAGCGCCGTGCGGCGGATCGCCTTGAGATCGACGGGCTCGCCGCGATGGCTCATCTCGCCCTTGGGCAGCAGGTGGCGCACGAACACCGTCTCGATCGTCTGCATATAATACTCGGCGGCCAGGTCCATCACCGCGAGATATTCGTCGTAGAACTCGCGGTGCTTCTCGACCGAGTCGCCGTCGCCGGAGACGAGCTGGTTGAACATATCGAGATGGGCGTTGACGTGGCGGTCGAAATTCATCGCCATGAAGCCGGAGAGCTGCAGATAGCCGGGATAGACTTGGCGGCCGAAGCCCGGATAGGGGAACGGCACGCTCTGCAGGCAGTTGGCGCGGAACCATTCGACGCCGCGCCGCTCGGCGAGCTGATTGACCGCGGTCGGGCTGCGGCGCGTGTCGATCGGGCCGCCCATCAACGTCATCGACGCCGGGACGTCGGGACGGCCGGCCGCCTCCATCAGCGCGACGGCGGCGATCAGCGGCACGGCCGGCTGGCAGACGCCGAGCGTGTGAACGCCCGGGCCGAGATGCTCGAGCATCGCGCGCAGGTAGTCGACATAATCGTCGAGGTCGAAACCGCCGAGCGCCAGCGGCGCCATCCGGGCGTCGGTCCAGTCGGTGACGTAGACGCGGTGGGTGGCTAAAAACGCTTCGACCGTGCCGCGCAGCAAAGTCGCGTAATGGCCCGAAATCGGCGCGACGATCAGCAGCTTCGGCTGATCGAGATGGCCGGGCAAGTCGGGACGAACAAAATGCAGCAGGTTGCAGAACGGCCGGCTCCAGACGATCTCCTCCAAAACCTCGCGCTCGACGCCGTCGACGGCGATGCGGTTGAGGCCGAAGACCGGCTTGCCGTAACGGCGCGTCATCCGTTCGAACAGCTCGGCGCTGGCGGCGACGTTCCGGCCAAAGGCGGTCGTCGACAGCGGATTCAGCGGATTGCGAAACATGAAATGGGCGGCGTCGGAAACGGCGCGCGCCGGAACGAGCGCCGCATGGGCCATTTCGTAGAGCTGGTAGGAATAGCCGCGCAGCATGTCCGTCTCCCGCAGGCCGGTCTCGCGCCAGCGCTGAAATGCCAGCAAGGAAGCCAAGTTAGGGTTCGTATGAGAACGAATCAATGCCGCCAATAGGCTAACAAGCCTTGTTGTGGCGCAAAGCCCGCTTCATTCGCCCATCGACAGCAGCGCCCCAGCCCTGCGGGCGCTGTCGACCAGAGCGAGGAACGCGGCGCCGCCGAGCGCGAGCAGCCCAGCGTTGATCGCCAGCGCCTCGAGCATCAGGTCGGCGCGCAGTTGGTGGCCGACCACCGCCGCCCGCAGGCCCTCGAAGACATAGGTCGGCGGCAGGCACCAGGCGACGGTCTGCAGCCAAGGCGGAAGGACGGCGACCGGGTAATAGACGCAGGCGAACGGCATGATGAAGAACAGCGCCGACCAGGCGAGCCCCTCGGCGCCGAGGCCGTTGCGCAGCACCAGGCCTGAAACGCTGAGTCCGATCGCCCAGCTCGTCAGGACGAGATTGAGGAAGAAACCGACCAGAGCCAGGCCGAGCCCCCACAGGTTGAAGCCGAAGAACCAGAAGGCCATCAGCGTCACCGGGACCAGCCCGATCGCCATGCGGATGAGGCTCATCGTCATCAGCGCGGCGACGAACTCGATCGGCCGCAGCGGACTGATGAGCAGGTTGGCGATGTTGCGCGACCACATCTCCTCCATGAACGAGACCGAGAAGCCGAGCTGGCAGCGGAACAGGGTGTCCCACAGCAGCAGCGAGCCGATCAGCGTGCCACCGGCGACCGCCATCGCGCCGCCGACGCCCGACGCGCCAGCCTGGGCGCGGATGTAGGTCTGGAGGAAGCCCCAGGTCAGCATCTGCACCGCCGGCCAATAGACGAGCTCGGCCAGGCGCGGCCAGGACGAACGCATGAGATAGAGGTAGCGCATCACCAGCGCGCCGACGCGGATGGGCGAAAACGCTATTTCCGCAGTCAGGAAGCTCAAGGCGCCCCCTCCGCCGCCGGGGCGCGCGCGACGTCGAGGAACACTTCTTCCAGGCTGCTGCGGCCATAACGGGCGATCAGCGCGTCGGGCGAGCCGTCGTCGACGATCCGCCCTTGCTTCAGCATCAGCACCCGGCCGCACAGCCGCTCGACCTCAGCCATGTTGTGCGAGGCGAGCAAGATCGTCGCGCCGCGGTCACGGCGGAACGCTTCCAGTCGGCCGCGCACCCAATCGGCGGTGTCAGGGTCAAGCGAGGCGGTCGGCTCGTCGAGCAGCAGCAGCTCGGGATCGTTGATCAGCGCCTTGGCCAAAGCGACGCGAGTCTTCTGGCCGGCCGAAAGACTGCCGGAGGGCCGGTCGAGGAACGGTTCGAGCGCCAGATCGGCCGCCAGCGTCTCGATGCGCTTCTCGAGGCCCGCGACGCCGTAGAGACGTCCGAACACGCGCAGATTCTGCCGAACGGTCAGGCGGTGCGGCATGTCGACATAAGGACTCTCGAAATTCATCCGGCCGAGCGCGCGATAGCGGTCGCGCGCCATGTCGACGCCAAGCGCGCGGACCTCGCCGGCGCTCGGCAGGGTCAGCCCCATGATCATCCCGATCGTCGTCGTCTTGCCGGCGCCGTTGCCGCCGAGCAGGCCGACGACCGTTCCCGGTTCGACGGCGAAGGAGATCGCGTCGACGGCGATCGTCGCGCCGAAACGTTTGACGAGCCGGCGCGCTTCAATGGCGGGGGGTGGGGACAAGGAGAGTCTCGAGACTGAAAGTCGAGCCGTTCTAGACGGGGACGGCCCCCTTGTCATGGCGGGCGCCAGCGTAATGTTGCCGATCGGCCACACCCACGCAAGGAATTAACCTGCGACGCCGCGCCGCCGCGTGTGTGAAGGCAAGCGTCACATAAGTTTCATGCGGGATGCCTAGTTTCTCCACGGGCAAGCGGGTCGTCTGAGGCAATAGCGCGACGCGATCGACGCGAACGTGGGCGGTTGCGCGTTGTAATCTAACAGTCTATAGAATCTGTGTACTAACGGTTTCCAACGACCAGAATCGCGGCCGCCGAGCGCGCAACGCGACAAAAAAAAACAAACCAAATCAAGACGCTGACCGCGGGACGGGCGGCGATAACAGTGGGGCACATTATGCGATCGTTGAAACTCTTGCTCCTGGCCTCGGCCGCCGGGCTGCTCGCCGTAAGCGCGGCCGCCGCCGCCGACCTGCCGACCAAGAAGACGCCGCCGGCCGCCGCGAAGCCGAACTGCTACGCGACCTTCATGAGTTGGCTCGATTCGACCGCCGCCGACTGCCCGCTGTCCGCCTACGGCATTACGGTCTACGGCACGATCGACATGGGCGGCGGCTACAATAGCGCCGCCACGCCGTTCAACAATCATTTCGCTAACGGCGTTCAGGAGCTGATTTCCAAGGACAGCAACAACGGCAAGTGGCAGGCGGTGCCGAACGGCCTCAGCCAGTCGAACGTCGGCATCAAGATCAAAGAGCAGGTCGCGCCGAACTGGTTCCTGGTCGGCGACGCCAATTTTGGCTTTGACCCCTATTCGCTCGACGCCGCCAACGGGCCGAAATCGCTGGAAGACAACAACTTCTACAAGAGCAGCCAGCAAGACCTGATCAGCGCCAACGGCGACTCGAGCCGCGCCGGTCAATGGGACAACACCCGCGCCTATCTCGGCGTCAGCAACCCGACTTTCGGCACACTGACCTTCGGCCGCCAGTACGCGCTCACCAACGACCTGTCGGGCGCCTACGATCCGTTTGGCGGCGCCTACGCCTTCTCGCTGATCGGCACCTCCGGCACGGTCGAGCAGGGAACCGGCGAGACGGAAACCGCCCGCGAGAACACCTCGTTCAAGTACCTGGTGAGCTACAACGGCTTCCGCGCCGCGGGCATCGCCCAGGTCGGCGGTTGGGAGCAGGGCAACGGCGCGAAAGAGGCCTATCAGGTCGACCTCGGCGGCGACTGGAACGGTTTCTCGGTCGACGCGGTTTACGCCTATGACAAGGACGCCGTGAAACTCGGCGCTTACGGCGGCGTGCCGCCGGCCCCGGACGCGCCCGACACCCTCAAGGCGACGCTCGCCGACGTCAATGCTGGCGTGGTCGGCGTCAAGTACAAGTGGCAGGCGCTGACCCTGTACGGCGGCTATGAATATGCGCGGCTGTCGACCCCGAGCGGTCTCGGCACCAGCATCCCGGTCGGCGACACCTATACGCTCAATGGCGGCTACCCTGGCGTCATCCAGGCCAATGCGTTCGTCGATCCCGAGATCCTCCAGGTCTTCTGGCTCGGCGGCAAGTATGGACTGCTGAGCAACCTCGACCTTGCAGTCGGCTACTATCATGAGTGGCAGAACACCTACGACGCGACGCCTAACAAGGCCACCAACGGCACCACCTACTGCGGCGCGTTTTCTTCCCAAACCGGCGGCAAGAATGTTGTCACGACCGGCGGCGCCATCGGTCAGGGCACCGTCAAGGGCGACTGCGCCGGCCATACCGACGCCGTCTCCGCCATGCTCGACTGGCGCCCCGTCAAGCGCATCGACCTCTACACCGGCGTGATGTTCTCACAGGTCGCCGGCGGTATGGCGTCTGGCTACATCCATACCGAAAACACCTCCTTCACCAGCGGCGTGCGCATCGCCTTCTGATCGCCGCAGGGCAATCGGAAACCATCGAACCCCGGGCCTCGCGCCCGGGGGTTTTTTTGCCCACGGCGATGTCCTTTAGCGGCGTGCGAAGAACGCGGCGACGCGGCCGCCAGCAGCTTGTAGAGGTAGGCGCCGATTGCCTTTCACCCAGGCGCGCCCTAAGAGAAACGTCCATCGGCGTCGGCGCGGGTGTAGCTCAATGGTAGAGCAGCAGCCTTCCAAGCTGAATACGAGGGTTCGATTCCCTTCACCCGCTCCAGTCTTCTCATTCACTTAGGAAATCGCGATTCCGAATACGGCTGAGAAATTCGGAATGACGGTCGGGGTCTGTTGCGGCGGCGGCTTGAACGCGTCGGCGACAAAGGTTCCCGGAATGGCCGGCCCGGCTGCCGCGGTTTCGAGCGACTCGGGGAGGAGGCGATAGCCGTCGCCACCGAAGCGGAATTGGATAAAGGCGACGAGACCGCCACACGGCGGCTCACCGCGCGGGCCAGGGCGAAGCTTGCGCCTGCTGGTCGACGGCGGCTTCGAGCGCTGGCGCCCGCGCCGGCAGCGCGAGACCCGGCGCCAGGACATGAGAATGACGTGAAGGGGCTTTCGGGCCGGGCACGGCTTTGGGCGCCGTTCGGGACGGCGGGCGCGTCTCAGTCGGCGGCGTCGACGCGAGCGACGCTTTCGCCGGGACTGAACTCCACCGCCATCTTGAATTGCAGCCGCTCCGGCGTGGCCTTGTCGGTCGTGAACTGCGCGCTTTGCTCGCCTGACGTCCGCGCGATTTCCGCGATCACCGCCTCGCCGAGACGCCGGCCGATCTCGGTCCAATCGGTCTGATAGCTCGTCAGCGTCGGAATGAGATATTGCGCCCGCGCCTCCGGCAACAGAGCGAGGATGGAGACGTCGCGGCCTGGCCGCAGACCAGCCTCGCCGAGCCGGCGATAGAGCGCCGCCGCGTGCATCGAGTCGGTAAGGACGATCGCCGTCGGCCTCGCAGCCGCGGCCAGCAGCGCGTCGGCGGCTTCGATGCCGCCGCGCTCCCCCGCCGGGCGGCGAACGTCCCAACCTTCGTCGATGGCGAAGCCGCGCGACCGCATCGCGCGCCGGTAGCCGGCTTCGACGAGATCGACGTAATTGGTGTCGACTTTGGGCAGCGCCAGGCCAATGCGGCGATGGCCGAGCCCCGCGAGGTGCTCGACCGCACCCTCGATCGCCGCTTCGAAATCGGGATCGACCCACGCGTGGCGCGCCGCGGCTTTCGTTCTGCCGAAAGTGACGAAGGGGCGGCGCAGTTTCGCCAGGTATTCGACCCGGGGATCGGCGCCTCGGGTGTCGGCGATGATCAGCGCGTCGGCGAGGCCGCGCTCAGTCACGCGACGCAGCGAGGCGAGGCGACTATCCTTTTCGCCTTCGAGAAAGATCGCCAGGTCGAGGCCATCCTCGCCGAGGCGGCGCTTGAGCCCATCGAGCACGGAGAGGAACACGGTGTTGATCAGCGTGTCGTCGGATCGACTCGGGACGATCATGGCGATGAGGTCGGTCTTGCCGCGCCGCAGGCTTCGCCCGGACTGATTGGGCGAGTAGCCGAGCTTCGCCGCCGCGTCGCGCACGCGCTGGCGGGTCAGCGGATTGACGTCGGCGCGGTCGTTCAGCGCGCGCGACACCGTGCCGATCGAAATGTCGAGATGCCGGGCGAGGTCGCGGATTCCGATCAAGGCGTTGCGCCATCCCAAAGTGCGTGCGCAGGCCGAATTCGAATCGGAGCGGCTGCGCGCCGCCGGTTTTAGGGGCCCCGCTCGCGCCTTGACAAGACGGGGGACCGCCACTAACGTCGTAAACGTTTACGGTCATGGTCGCAACGTCGACGACCGGGACGGGAGAGGAGCGCCGATGGAGCTGAAAGCCGCCCTCGTCGGCTGCGGCGCAATGAGCCGAGCCTGGCTCCGCGCCGCCGCGAAACTCCCCGACTTGCACATCGTCGGCCTGGCCGACCTCGACGTCGAACGGGCCAAAGGGCGCGCCGCCGAATTTTCGCTGCAAGATTGCGTCATCGTCAAAGACGTTGACGCGCTTCTGTCGCGCAGCCGACCCGACTTACTGTTCGACGTCGTCGTGCCGGCGGCGCGTCACCAGGTCGTTTGCGCCGGCCTCGCTGCGGGCTGTCACGTGCTGAGCGAAAAGCCGATGGCCGAGACGCTCGCCGACGCACACGACCTCGTTGCGCGCGCCAAGGCCGCCGGCCGCATTCACGCCGTCGTTCAGAACCGTCGCTATCTGCCGGGTGTCCGCCGCATCGCGCGAGCGCTGCGCTCCGGCGCGATCGGCGCGGTCACCAGCGTTCACGCCGACTTCTTTCTCGCGCCGCATTTCGGCGGATTTCGCGAGGAGATGGACCACGTCCTGCTGCTCGACATGGCGATCCATGGCTTCGACGCCATGCGCTGCATGACTGGACTGGGCGCGTCGGCCGTCTACTGCCAGGAATGGAACCCACCCAATTCCTGGTACCGCCAGGGGTCGTCAGCGGCGGCGATCTTCGAACTCGAGAACGGCGCCGTCTTCGCGTACCGCGGCTCGTGGTGCGCCGCTGGCCTGGGCTCGTCATGGGAATGCGCGTGGCGCTTCGTCGGCGCGAAGGGCGCGCTGACATGGGACGGAGCCGATCAGATCCGGATCGAGGTCGTCGCCGGCGGCGCGCGCGACGGGTTGTTCGACGCCGTCAAGCCGGTCGAGCCGCCGCCGCTCGCGGCGGAAGACCGCGTCGACGGTCACTTTGGCGTCCTCTCCGACTTCGTCGCGGCCGTCCGCTCGGCGAGCGAACCGGAAACCGTCGGTCACGACAACATCCGTTCGCTGGCGATGGTGATCGGCGCGATCGACAGCGCCGAGGCAGGCCGGCGCGTCGATATCGTCATTTGAATGGAACGCCCATGAGGAATCTGCTCGACATCCGCATCGGAACGATGATCCGGGCCAACGCGCCCGATCCAGCCGCCGACGTGCGCCAGATCGTCGGACACGGCTTCGAGAGCATCGAGCCGTTCTTCTGGCAGACGATGAACAAGGACCTGCCGCTGCTCGCCAAGCAGCTTCGCGAGGCGATCGGCGACGCCGACGTCGTCATCGACACGCTCGGCATGTTCGGCAATCCGCTGGAAGAGGGCGAACTCGACCGACAGACCCTGGCGGGCTGGCAAGCGCTGATCGACAACGCGCACCATTTCGGCGCCCGCACGATCGCCGGCTTCACCGGCCGGGTGCGCGGCAAGCCGATCGAAGCGAGCCTGCCGGCGTTCAAGACGGTGTGGGGCGAGCTTTCGCGCCGCGCCGCCGACAAGGGTGTGCGCCTGGCGTTCGAGAATTGCGCGATGAACGGCAACTGGGCGAGCGGCGACTGGAACATCGCCCACAATCCCGACGCCTGGGAGCTGATGTTCGACGCGGTTCCAGCCGACAATCTCGGACTGGAGTGGGAGCCGTGCCATCAGCTCGTCTACCTCATCGACCCCATGCCGCAGATCCGCAAATGGGCGAGGAAGTTCTTTCACGTTCATGGCAAGGACGCGACGGTGCGCTGGGACGTCGTGCGCGAGCACGGCGTGTTCGGCAAACACCCGTTCGTCCAGATGCGCACGCCGGGTTTCGGCGATAGCGATTGGGCTCGGATCATCAGCGAGCTGAGACTCGCCGGCTATGTCGGACCGATCGACATCGAAGGCTGGCACGATCCGGTCTATCGCGAGGAACTGGAAATGACCGGCCAGGTTCGCGCCTTGAATTACCTGAAAGATTGCCGCGGTGGACCACGCATGATTGGCGCCTCCGCATAATCCTTCCGGCTCATTCAGCCGGACAACAAGAACGCCGACTGCAAGTCGGGCGACGCTTTGGCCAGGAACAGTGCCCGCATGACGGGCACGGGGAGGAGTAGCATGCTGAAGAGAGGATTTCTTCTTAGCGCGGCCGTGCTCACGCTTGCGGTCGCTTGCGCCAGTTCCGCCGGCGCGGAGACGCTTCGTGACAAGTGGTGCAAAGACGTGCATCTGCGCTTCTTCGTCGGCGGCGCAGAAGGCGACGCATTCGCGTCCATCGTCTACAACGGCGCCAAGCAGGCGGAACACGATCTCGGTCCGACTGTCGACTATGTCTTCTCCGGCTGGGCGCCGGAAAAAATGACGCAGCAATTGCGCGAGGCCGTGGCCGCACATCCCGACGGCATCGCGATGATGGGCCATCCTGGCGAAGCCGCGATCATGCCGCTTGCCGAGCAGGCGGCGAAAGCCGGCATCAAGATGATGTACCAGAACGTGCCTCTCCCCAACGTCGTCGCCAAGTTCGGCGGCGGCTATGTTGGCGCGCAACAGAAGCCGCAGGGCAAGGCTCTAGGCGAGGAGGCGATCCGGCGTTTCGGCCTCAAGAGCGGCGACAAGGCGATCGTGCTCGGGCCGTTCGATCAGCAGCCGGAGCGCTACGAACGTGAAGGCGCGACAGCCGACGCCCTGACCGCCGCCGGCCTCGTCGTCACGAAGCTGGTCGCGCCGGCTGAAGCCGCCGCGGATCCCAATCTTCTCATCCCGACGATCACGGCGGCGCTGCTCAACCAGCCGGACACCAAGATGATCGTCTATCCCGGCGGCCAGCAACTCGGCAACGTTCCGGCGTTCATGAAGGCGGCCGGCAGGAAGCCCGGCGACATCATCGCGGTCGGGTTCGACACCAGCCCGCAGATCGTCGAAGCCTTCAAGGCCGGATGGGTGCAGCTCACGGCTGACCAGCAGCCCTTCATGCAGGGCTATATGCCGATCCTCAGCCTCTGCCAGCAGATCGTCTACGGACTCGCGCCGATCAATGTCGACACCGGCGCCGGTTTCGTGACGCCGGAGAACTACCAGGCGGTTTCCGGCCTCGCAAAGGAAGGCCTCCGCTGATCGAGGAAGAACGCGCCGCCGGCCCCTCGCGGCCGGCGGCTGCGCGAGGTGGGAGACACACCATGACCGAGCGGCTGATCGAGCTGCGCGATATCGCCAAGTCCTTCGGACGCGTCTACGCGCTTGGGGGCATCAATCTCCACGTCGACAAGGGCGAGGTGGTCGGGCTGATCGGCGACAACGGCGCCGGCAAGTCCACGCTGATCAAGATCCTCTCCGGCGTGCTGAAGCCGACTTCGGGTGAAATCCTCGTCCGCGGCCAGCAGGTGACAGGCTGGAGCGCGGCGAAGTCGCGCGAAGCCGGCATCGAAACCGTCTTTCAGGATCGCGCGCTCGCCGTACAGCAGACCATCGTCACCAACATCTTCATGGGCCGCGAGCTCTCTGGTTTCTTTGGCTGGCTCCGCGTTGCGGAGGAAGAGCGGGAAGCGCGCCGGCTGATGCGCGAAATCGGTTTCACTTCGCGGGTTTTCACGCCGCAATCGATCGTCGGCCAGCTATCGGGCGGCGAGCGCCAGGGCGTCGCCATCGCCCGCGCTATCTACAAGCAGGCCGACCTGATCATCCTCGACGAGCCGACCACCGCCTTGTCTTTGACCGAAACCGAAAAGGTGTTCCATTTCGTCCGTCAGGTGAAGGCGAGCGGCCGGTCGATCATCTTCATCGGCCACAACATCTACCACGTCTTCGATATCGCCGACCGCTTCGTCGTCCTCGACCGCGGCACGGTCGTCCTTGAAACGACGCGCGCCGAGACCGCCTCGGCCGAACATCTGATCAATTTCATGCAGCGCGTGGCCCACCCGGTCGCCGCCTCCGGCGCAGGCTCACAATGATCGACATTGCGGAAACGAACCAAGAGAAGCTGGGACACGAGACGATGGGCGCCGAGCCTCATCCGGCGGAACGCCCGATGCGACGGCTCTTTCTCGCCAATCGCGCTTGGCTCGGCACGCTCGGCGTGTTTGTGGTGATGATGGCGATCTTCTTCGTCGCCAATCCCCGCGTCTTCTCGAATTGGGGCCTCTACGCTTCGGTGCTGACGACGCTGCCGGTGGCGCTGTTCCTGACCGTCCCGCTGGTCTACATCGTCACGGCGGCCGAGATCGATCTGTCTTTCCCGGCGACGATGGGTTTCGCCGCCTGGATCTTCGCCCTCGTCGTTCAGGCCGGCTACGATCCGTTCCTGGCGATCGTCGCCGCAATTGCGACCGGCATGGCGTTAGGGCTCCTCGTCGGATCGCTGGTGGTCTACGCCAACCTCTCGTCGTTGGTGGCGACCCTCGGCATGAATTTCATGCTGCGCGGGCTCATCTTGATGCTCACGCAGTCGAAGTCGATTGCGCTCGTCACTCTCGATCAGAGCTTGGCCTACAAGATTTTCTCCAGCCAGATTTTCGGCGTGCCGGTGCAAATCCTATGGGCCCTCGCCTTCGTCTTCGTCTGCGCCTTGCTCTACAATCGCCACCGCTTCGGGGTTCAGGTTCACGTGGTCGGCGACAATCCCGACAGCGCCAACGAAATGGGCGTCGACGTCAACCGCGTGCGGGTGAAGGCCTTCGTATTCATGGGGCTCGGGGCGGCGCTGGCCGGCGTCTTCTCCACCATGATCAATTTCACCTGGTGGCCGACCTCGGGCGACGGCTATCTGCTGCCGGTCCTTGCCTCCGTCTTCGTCGGCGGCACGCCGACCTGGGGCGGGATCGGGACGGTGGTCGGCGGCGGCATCGGAGCGCTGATCGTGTCCTTTATCCAGACCGGGGTGGTCGGCGCCGGCCTCAGCGGCTTCTACGTTCAGTTCTTCAACGGCCTGATCATCATCCTGTCGCTGATCGGGCACCGCTGGAACCAGATCCGCTACCGCTGAGGCGCCGGCCGCGGAGCGGAGGCCGGCCCAACCCTCCCCGCTCGCTTCACTCACGAGACAAGGCGTTTCCGGAGGAAACCATGAAGTTCAGCGACGGCGTTTGGCGGAGCGCCAAAGGTATGGCGGTCGCCACGCCGCATCATCTCTGGGACGTCGCGGTCACCGAGACCGAGATCCGTGTCGACGCCTCCTCCTGTCCCTACCGCGGTCGCTTCGAGGACCAGGAGACCAAGTATTTCACCGTCCGGCTGCACGCGCCGGCGCCCAATGTGATCGGCGTGACATTCGTCCATCACAGCGGTGGAATCGATCGCGGCCCGGCTTTCGAACTTTTCCCCGATCCGGCAGTCAAGCCGGCCATCGTCAACGAGGCGGACTTCGTCAGCCTGTCGAGCGGCGACCTCACCGTCCGCGTCGAGAAGCGCGGGGACTGGCGGCTCGACGTTTTCCGCGCCGGCAAGCGCATCACCGGCAGCGCGCTCGGCGCCGGCGGCTACGCCGTCAACGCCGACGAGCGCAAGAGCTATGTCTTCGAGCGGCTCGACCTCGGCGTCGGCGAACTGGTCTACGGGCTCGGCGAGCGCTTCACCGCCTTCACCCGCAACGGCCAGTCGGTCGAGATCTGGAACCGCGACGGCGGCACCTCGACCGAACAGGCTTACAAGAATATTCCATTCTTCCTGACCAACCGGGGCTGGGGCGTCCTGGTCGACCAGCCCGATCGGGTCTCCTTCGAGGTCGGCTCCGAATTCGTCTCGAAGGTCGGCTTCTCCGTCGAAGGCGAGTCGCTCGCCTATTTGCTGATCGACGGACCGACTCCGAAAGACGTGCTCGACCGCTACACGAGGCTGACCGGCCGCCCGGCCCTGCCGCCGGCATGGTCCTTCGGCCTGTGGCTGACGACCTCGTTCACCACTGAATACGACGAGAAGACGGTCAGCGGCTTTGTCGACGGCATGCGCGAGCGCGACATCCCGCTGCACGTCTTCCATTTCGACTGCTTCTGGATGCGGGCCCAGCACTGGTGCGATTTCGAATGGGATCCTGTGGCCTTTCCCGATCCGGAAGCCATGCTCGCGCGGCTGAAAGCCAAGGGGCTGCATATCTGCGTCTGGATCAATCCGTACATCGCCCAGCGGTCGCGGCTGTTCGACGAGGGCAAGGCCAAGGGCTACTTGCTGAAACGGCCCGACGGAAGCGTCTGGCAGTGGGACCATTGGCAGTCGGGGATGGGCTACGTCGACTTCACCAATCCGGAGGCGTGCAAGTGGTACGCCGGCTACCTGGAGCGTCTGGTCAGGCAAGGCGTCGACTGCTTCAAGACCGACTTCGGCGAACGCATCCCGACCGACGTCGTCTATGACGACGGCTCCGATCCAGACAAGATGCACAACTACTACACGTTCCTCTACAACCAGCTCGTGTTCGAGCTCTTGAAGCGCCTCAAGGGCGAGCATGAGGCCGTCGTCTTCGCTCGGTCAGCCACAGTCGGCGGACAGCGTTTCCCCGTTCACTGGGGCGGCGACAACGTGGCGAACTACGAATCGATGGCCGAGAGCCTGCGCGGCGGCCTGTCGCTCGGTCTCTCGGGCTTCGGCTTCTGGAGCCACGACATCGGCGGATTTCAGAACACCGCGCCGGCGCACATCTACAAACGCTGGTGCGCCTTCGGGCTGATGTCGAGCCACAGCCGGTTGCATGGCTTCACCTCCTACCGCGTGCCATGGATCTATGACGACGAGGCCGTGGACGTGCTGCGCCGCTTCACCAAACTGAAGTGCCGGCTGATGCCCTACCTCTATGGCGTCGCGGCGCAAGCGGCGGCGCACGGCCTGCCGATGATGAGGGCGATGCTGCTCGAATTTCCGGATGATCCGGCCTGCGAGGCGCTCGATCGCCAATACATGCTCGGCCCGTCGCTTCTCGTCGCGCCGGTGTTCAGCGAGGACGGCGACGTGTCGTTCTACCTGCCGGAGGGCAAGTGGACGCATCTGTTGACGGACGAGATTGTCGAAGGCGGTCGTTGGCGGAGAGAGAGGCATAATTTCATGAGCCTGCCGCTCTATGCGCGGCCCCATTCGCTGATCGCCTGGGGCAGCCGCGACGACCGGCCGGATTACGATTTTGCCGATGGGGCGGTCTTCGCGGCCTATGGCCTCGATGACGGCGCCGAGGCGAGCGCTTCGATCCCGAACGCCGTCGGCCAGGAAGCTTTCGGCCTGACCGTCCGTCGCGACGGCGCCATGGTCCATGTGAGCGCGAGTTCCGCCGATATTGCGTGGGCTCTGCGCCTGCCCAAGGGGATCGCGGCAAGCCACGCGCTGGGCGCGAC
>Ga0302320_10016353_pt1 | contig 15171 bp, 16 predicted proteins | sample Bog_T0_3_FD_202130 | JGI IMG/M metagenome (GOLD analysis project Ga0302320, IMG submission 202130) | Peat permafrost microbial communities from Stordalen Mire near Abisko, Sweden - Bog_T0_3 | ecosystem: Environmental > Terrestrial > Soil > Wetlands > Peat | place: Sweden: Abisko, Stordalen Mire... | reverse complement strand
CTCGTGCAATTGCATCGCTTGGGAATGAGCGAGGCGGAACTGCTGCGCAACTATCCGACGTTGCGGGCGGAGGACCTTGCCAACGCCTGGTCGTACGCGCGGCAGCATCGCGAGGAAATCGAGCAGCAGATCATTGACAACGAGACCGCGTGATTATGCCCCGACTTTACGCGAACGAAAACTTCCCGCTCGGCGTTGTGCAGGCTTTGCGGGAATTGGGACACGATGTCCGCACGACTTTCGAGAGTGGTCTTGCGGGGCAGGGAACCCCCGACGAGCAAGTATTGGCAACCGCAATTCGCGACGAACGTATTGTAATCACGCATAACCGGAGGCACTTTGTCCGCCTTCATACACGCAATCCGCAGCATGCCGGCATTATCATCTGCACCGCGGACGATGATCTGACCGCATTGGCTTCGCGCATCGATGCCGAACTGAAAAGGAATGCGGACTGGCACGGCCAATTGGGACGTGTTCAGCGGCCGTCGCGATAGGCGACAAAGCGTCAGTGGCCGCTCCTGCGCGACGAACTCCGGCGATACCAGCGTTGAGGAATGAGGCATGAAAACGCGACATCGCTGGTTTTCGGATAACGCATGTAAACATAAATCAGTAGTGTTCCCGTTTTTGTGTTGGGCCGAATCGGCCGACCGCCACACGGCCAGATCATCGCATGGCGGCTTCGGTCGCCGCTGTCTACGATCGGCGTTCCGCTGCTGCTCCGCGCCCCGGACGTCTCGCTGGATTTGCAAGTTGTTCTCCGCGCTGCCTACGGCCCATCGCTCTACGACCGCGGGCTGCCGTACGATCAACAGCCGTTGCTGCGGCCATTTCGGACGGAAGACGAAGCCCGTGTTCGGCAACGGCTTCTCAAGACCGGACCACGGGAGTAGCGGCAGTTGCTGCCTTTCCAAGTAGTCCCGATGCGGTGGACCGAGCCGGCTTTCGTTGTGTTCGCCTGCGCTACCGGCCCCCTGTCCGCACACCCGCCCGCGCTATTGACCTGTCTGCCAAAACTGAGATAATCCGTGGTGCTTGAAGGGTTTTTCATAAGATCGCGGAGCGTGGATATGGAAAGACGAGTCAAAGAACGCCCCGAGCCGGAAGAGTCGCTGTTTCGAATCCAGCGAGGTCTGGCAGGGTTTGTTAGCTTCCTCGCAGCGTGTGATGTTGTGCCTGGTTTCACAAGCGAGTACATGCTGTATGAGCCGATTCTCCGAATCCTGCTAGCGCGTGGCTATCTTGCGCATTGCGAGTTTCCCTGCCCAGGGGTTCCACGTTCCGAGACAGGCGACCGAAAGCGGGTCGATTTTGAGGCGTCGCTGCCAGACCGTAATGTGCGTTTTGCGCTTGAGGTGAAGTGGGTCAAAGAGCGGAAACCCGCCATTGCGGAAGACCGCAAGAAGTTGCTGGGATTCCAACAATCGGATCCAAATTCACGCTCGTTCCTTTGCATGTTTGGTCGTCGCAGCCACATAGAAAAGCATACCCCGCCAACGACCTATTTCAGTGAGACCGGTGAGGCGGTGTACGCCGATTTAGGCCGAACGCGTTTTGGATGCCGCATTTACGAGTTAAGATCCTCAGTGGGTATTTCTCGGACGCCGAGCGCCGGCCGCCGGTAGCCATACTCCATGCCGGTTTTGACTGGCGCTTTCGATGTCCCCTTTTCACGCCCTTTCCGTTGTTCGGTTGAATCGTTCTGGGCCTTGCTGGGGCGATGCCTCCTTCGCTGTGCGGGTCGGGAAAGGCGCGGCAGGCTGCCTAGGCAGGTGAGTTTGGTTGTTCCGCATGATATACTGAGATCATGGAGACTGTTTACATCGAAACTACGATTATCGGTCATTTGGTCTCTCGCACGCACGCGGATCCGACAATAGCCGCGCGTCAATCTTCCACGCGCACTTGGTGGTCTTCCAACGCCAAGAGCTATCAATTGTTCATTTCGCAACTGGTCCTTGACGAGTGCGGCGACGGCGACCCGGCTGCTGCCGCTGAACGGATGACAGCGATTCAGTCGCTCGATTTGCTGGCGGCTTCGGCCGACGTGGATTCACTGGCTAAAGCCCTCATCGCGGGCAAGGCCGTCCCCGCGTCGGAACCGCGGGACGCATTCCATATAGCCATCGCTGCGGTCAACGGTGTAAAATACCTTATGACCTGGAACTTCAAGCACATTGCGAATGCCTCGCTGCGAGATCGAATCGAACAGATTTGTCGCGATGCTGGATTCGAACCGCCGGTCATTTGCACGCCCGATGAACTCATGGGGGCCGATGATGGTTCGTGATTCGATCACCGAAGAGATTCGAGAAATACGACACCGCCTCGCGGAAAAGTTCGATAACGATGTCGATCGCATCGGTGCGGATTTGCGCCGCCGGCAAGAGGCTTCCGGCAGACGGGTTGTCCAACTGCCGAGACGCCGCCCACGCATTGCCGCATCGACGAGCAAAGTGACGCACGCGCACGGAGAATTCAGTTGATATTCGGTCTTCAGTTTTGAGCAAGACGCCTGCTTTGACCAAAAACTGAACACCGAACACTCCTACTCGGCAAATTCCGGCGTCACCAGCTTCGGGATCACGCCGGCGGCGTGGCCGCGAGCGAGCAACTCGGTCACGGCCTGGCGTCCGCGTGGACCGAAATCGAGCGTCCAGTCGTTCACGTACATGCCGACGAACTGGTCGGCCTTGGACCGTTCCAGGCCGCGGCCGAAACCCAGGGCGTAATCCAACGCGGCCTCGCGATGCTGCAGGCCGTATTCGATGCTCGCCCGCAGGAACCGCTGCACCTGGGAAATCGTTTCCCGGCCGAGGTTCTTGCGAACGCCGTTGGCGCCCAAGGGCAGCGGCAGGCCCGTCTGATCGTACCACCACTGGCCCGTATCGACGATCAATTCCAGCTTCTGTTCCGGGTAGGTGAGTTGTCCTTCATGGATGATCAGCCCGGCGTCGATCGGCCGGCCTTCATACTCGCCGGCCACGACGGCCTCGATGATGCGGTCAAAGGGAACGACCACCGGGCGGAAGTCCATGCCCAGGCACAATCGCAAGGCCAGGTATGCGGTTGTCAGCAGTCCCGGCACGGCGATCGTTGCCTGGTGAAAGGCCTCCAGCGGCCGTTTCTGCCGGGCCACGAGCATTGGTCCGTAGCGGTCGCCCATGCTGGCCCCGCAGGTGCAAAGCACGTAGTGGTCGGTCAGATAGGCGTAAGCGTGCAGGCTCAGGGCCGTCAATTCCAATTCGCCCTCGAAGGCCCGGCGGTTGAGCGTCTCGATGTCCACCAGTTCATGCCGGAAGAACAGCGGGCTGGTATCGATCTTGCCCCGGGCGAGGGCGTAGAACATGAATGCGTCGTCGGCGTCGGGACTATGGCCCACGCGGATTTGGAGGAGGGTGTCTTTCAAGGTGGTTTCAGTGTTCAGTGTTCAGTGTTCAGTGTTCAGTAAGATACTTGCTTTTACTGAAAACTGATGGCTTGGCCTGGAAGCCCCTATCTTAACACAGTGTACGGTGTTCAGTAAGACACTTGCCTTTACTGAACACTGAAAACTGAACACTGAACACTCCCATGCTAAACTGCGCAATTTGCGACATTTGTGCCGAAGGAATCGGTTTTTCTTCCAATGTCGGTAATTACGGTCGATCGGATTGTAAGGATGCTATCGGTTTTCACGGTTCCGCAGTACCTGCGCACCAGCAATCTCACGAGGAGACGTACATGACGGCCATGAGGAACACCATATTGGCTCTCGGGCTGACGTTACTGACATTGGCGGCCGGTCTTGCCAGAGCGGCAGACGCCAACTTGGGCGGCGCGGCCGATATCCAGGCCAATGCCACTGCCAGCAACCAAGAGGCCGGCGCCGCGTGTTGCCAGGAAGGCAGCGGGGCCGTCATGGGTCTTAGTCCCAACGATTTCTGCCACGATCCGGGGTGCCGCTATTCCGGTCAGCCCGGCTGTCTGGAAGCCGATCCGATTTTTTCCGAGTTTGCCCCACAGTTCCAGGACCTGTGCGAACGCTGCGCCGGCTGCTGTTGGAGGTTCGATGCCAGCGCCTTGTACATGCATCGCCCCGATCCGACCCCCACGACGCTGCTTACCGATAACGGCACCGGTGCAACCCTGCTGAACGCCGTCAACATGGACTTTCCCTGGAAGGTCGGACCGAGGTTCGCGTTCATTGTGACCGATTGTGAGGGCTTGGGCCTGGAGTTGAACTACTTCAACATCGACGGCTGGTCATCCACGCGGAATTTCACCAGCGCCGACTTCTCCGCCGGGGTTGCCAATCTCATTGTCGACGGCGCCGGAAATCAAGAGCAGGTTACGAACGCAAACATCGACATTACCTCGATGCTCGAAAGCAGCGAAATCAATCTTCGCCAGCATCTGTTCGGCAACAACAACCTCGATGGCTTGATCGGCTTTCGCTGGATTGACATGAACGACCTCTACACTGCCCAGGGGGCCTCGAACACAGTCACCGGCAGCACGGTGATGGAATCGATCCGCACGCACAACCATCTCTTCGGCCTGCAATCGGGGTTGGACGGCACGATCTTCTCGCGCGGCGAGTACTTTCAGCTTCGCGGCTATATCAAAGGCGGCTGCATGCTCGACAACGCCAACGCGGCGACGTCACTTTCGGGCGGCGCGCTTGGTTCGCTGGCGGCCAGCGACTCGCTGTGTCACATCTCGTGCTTCGGCGAAGCCGGGTTAACGGGCTACATCGAGATCGACAAACACGTCTCGATCAGCTTCGGCTACCAGGCGATGTACATCAGCAATGCCGCGCAGCCGGTGAACCAAATGTCCCAGACCAATTTGGTGGCCGGAACGACGCTGATCGACCTCGGCAGCAGCCTGGCCTATCAAGGGGTCAACCTGGGCATGGAAGTGGCCTGGTAAAGGCGTGGCGAGTGAGGCGTGCGCGGACCACGGCCCACGGTCTACGATTTTGACAGGCGTAAGCATGCCTCGCGTGGTACAGCCCGCTTCTTGTGCCGTTTTTCGAGGAATTCAGCCGAGATTTGTCGATTCCCCGACGATTGACCCCGCTGGGACCGTCCGATAGACTAAGAGCGTGGGGCGTGACGCGTGGAGCATGCCACGCCCCACGCCCTACGCTCCACGCCCCCGATGAACCTCATGTACTTCAAGCGCTACCGGATGGAGATCGCCTTGGCGGGCCGCGATTTCAGTCTGCCGTACACGCCCGAAGGCTACCGCTTCGAACCTTGGAATTCTGCCTTGTTGGACGCTTTTGCCGAGGCCAAGTACGTGAGTTTCCGCAGCGAGATCGACGCCAACGTATTCCCCTGCCTGGGCGAGTTGGACGGTTGCCGCCGCCTGATGCGCGAAATCATCCGCAAGCCGGGCTTTCTCGGCGGCACGACCTGGCTCTTAACCTACGGCCGGGGGGGAAAAAAGGGGCAGTCCCCCAATTTGGGAATCACCCACCCGGCCCGTCCCGCCAAATGGGACTGTGCCCCGTTTTAACCCTGCGGCACCGTGCAGGGTATTCGCGACGTCAGCGGGCTGGGCTCGATCCAGAACCTGGGCATTGCCCCCGAACATCGTAATGCCGGCCTGGGCACGGCGCTTCTGCTCCATTCCTTGCAAGGCTTCCGCAAGGCAGGCGTCACCCGCGTCTACCTGGAGGTGACCGCCCAGAATGAAGGCGCCCTGCGGCTCTACCGACGGCTGGGATTCGTGACGATCAAGACGGTCTATAAGGCCGTGGAGCATGTATACTCGTAAATGACTTCGCCCATCCTCTCGCATACGTTTCCCAACGGCTTGGTCCTGGTGGCCCAGCCGATGCAGTGGCTGCAATCGGCCGCGTTCTCGTTTCTCGTGCCCGCAGGTTGCATTCATGAGCCGGCCGCGAGGTCCGGCCTGAGTTCGCTGGTGTGCGAGATGACGCTCCGCGGTGCGGGTCCACGCGACAACCGCCAGTTTGTCGTCGATCTGGACAACCTGGGCGTCGAGCACCATGCCGCGGTCTCCGCCGCGCGGATGTCGTACGGTGGAGCGACACTTGCCGAGAACCTGCCCGCGGCCTTGGCCATTTTTGCCGACGTCTTGCAGCGACCGCGTCTGCCGGAGGAGGAGCTCGAGGCCTGCCGGCAGACCACGCTGCAAAACTTGCGGGCTGTCGAGGATGAGCCCTCGGAGAAGGCGATGATCGAGTTGCGGCGGCGATTCTATCCCGATCCCTGGGGCCGCTCGTCGCTGGGCGAGCAAGCGGCCTTGGAGGCGGCCGGCCTGGACGAGATCCGCGCGTTCGTCAGCCGGCAGTTCCGGCCGCAAGGCACGATTCTGGGCGTCGCCGGCCGTGTGGAGTGGGAGCCGCTGAAGGACCTGGTCGGCCGGCTGTTCGGCGGCTGGCAGCCGGGCGACGACGCGACGTTCGAAGAGCATGCGGCTCCAGGTGGCTATCTGCACCTGCCCTACGATTCGGCCCAGACGCACATCGGCATCGCCTATGCGAGCGTGCCTTACCGGCACGAGGACTATTTCCGCGCCTGGGGCGCCGCCGGCGCGCTGGGCGGCGGCATGAGTTCGCGGCTGTTTACCGAAGTCCGCGAGCGCCGCGGACTGTGCTACAGCGTTTACGCCAGCTACCACACGCTGTTGGATCGCGCGGGCGTGTTCTGCTATGCGGGCAGCAGTGCCCAGCGCGCACAGGAAACGCTTGACGTGACCTTGGGCGAACTAGTCCGCCTGGCGCGCGGCATCGAGTCCGGCGAACTCGACCGCCTCAAGGCCCGCATCAAGACGGAACTGGTCATGCAGCAGGAATCGGGTTTTTCGCGGGCCTCCTCGATCGCCCGCGAATGGTATCATATCAGCCGCGCCCGCGCGCTGGAGGAACTGCAAGGGATCATCGACGGCCTGACCTGTGACGACATCAACAATTATCTGGCCGCGAATCCGCCCGGTGATTTCACGATCGTGACCGTGGGACCGGAGGCGCTGCGGACATAAACAACATGGAATTCCTGACTCACACGCTACCCAACGGCCTTGAAATCGTCGCCGAATGCGCCCCCGAAGCGTACTCGACGGCCCTGGGATTTATCGTCAAAACGGGTTCCCGCGACGAGACCGACGAGGTGGCTGGCGTGAGCCATTTTCTGGAACACATGGCCTTCAAGGGCACTGCCACCCGCTCGGCCGACGACGTGAACCGCGAACTGGACGAAATCGGCTCGCACGGCAACGCCGCCACTTCCGAGGAGACGACCGTCTTCTACGCGCCCGTGCTGCCGGAGTACCAATCGCGGGCGACGGAGATCCTGGCCGACATTCTCCGCCCGTCGCTCCGCGAGGCCGACTTCGAGACCGAGAAGAAGGTGATCGTCGAGGAAATCCAGATGTACGAGGACCAGCCGCCCTTTGGGGCCGACGAGAAGTGCCGCGCGGCGTTCTTCGGCGATCACCCGCTGGGCCGGAGCGTGCTGGGCACGGTGGCCAGCATCGAGGCCCTGCCGGTCTCGGCGATGCGGGACTATTTTCGCCGCCGCTACGCGCCGGGGAACATAGTCCTCGCGGCGGCCGGGCGCGTCGATTTCGATCGCCTCGTGGCCGACTGCCAGCGGGCCTGCGGTGCGTGGGAAACCGTGGATTGCCGCCGTGTAGTCGAGCCGCCCCGGCCGCGTTCGGGTTTCCAGCGGCTCACGCGGGAGTCGGCCGTACAGCAATATATCCTGCAAATGTCGCCCGGCCCCACCTCCGACGACGAAGACCGTTATGCGGCCAAGGTCCTCGCGGTCATCCTGGGCGACGACTCCGGCAGCCGGCTTTATTGGGACCTGGTCGATCCGGGCATCGCCGAGGTGGCCGACCTGGGCCATATCGAGTACCTGGGCGCCGGCGCCTTCATCACGCAGATCGCGTGTGCCCCGGAAGATGCCGAAGAGGTCTATCAGCGCGCGATGCAGGTCTACCGGACGGCCCATGACGAAGGCATCACGCCAGCCGAACTCCAGCAGGCAAAGAACAAGGTGCGGTCGCAACTGGTGCTCTCCAGCGAGCGGCCCGCGCGGCGGATGTTCAACGTCGGCGGCGATTGGGTCTATCGCCGTGAATATCGTTCGCTGCAAAACGATCTCGACCTGATCGCATCGATCGGGCTCGACGAGGTTACTGAGGTGCTCAATCGCTATTCGCTCTTGGACGGGACCGCGCTGTCGATCGGCCCGTAGATCCCTTCTGCCGGAAGGGATCGGACGTTGTTTTTGCCTATTCCACTTGAATATAATTCCCTGGTCTGAACAAACTCCCAGGAAACACGGCAATGTCCAAGGCTTTGATTTTCGGCGCGGCTGCAATTGGCGGTGTAGCGTTTTTTTCATTGATTACCCGTTTCAGCCTCATTCACAGCGTCACCGGCGGCAGTGCGGCCGGCGGAGGCGATGGCGAGCCGGCGTGCGACGGAATGTGCAGCATGAACATGTGCGGACCCCGCGAAGGCGAGGTCCTCAAAGGCGAGAACGAATTGACGGCCGGCGACGAGCAGTGGCGGGCGAAGCTTACGCCAGAACAGTTCAATGTCACTCGCCGCAAGGGAACGGAGCCGGCCTTTACGGGCAAGTATTGGGACTGCCACAAACAGGGCGTCTATCGTTGCGTCTGTTGCGGCGCGCCGCTGTTCGCTTCCGACGCAAAGTTCGACTCGGGCACCGGTTGGCCCAGCTTCTGGCAGCCCATCGCCGCCAAGGCCGTGGGTGAAGTGGCCGACGGCAGCCACGGCATGCGGCGGGTCGAGGTCGTCTGCAACAAGTGCCAGGCCCATCTGGGCCACGTGTTCGAAGACGGGCCGCAGCCCACGGGCCTGCGATATTGCATCAATTCCGTGTCGCTCGTGCTGGACGACAGGACGATGCCCTCTGTGGCCGTTCGCGAAAGCAACAATACGAAGGAGGAAAAACCCGTGAAGACTGAAATCGCCACGTTCGCCGCCGGATGCTTCTGGGGCGTCGAGGAGAATTTCCGCCAGATCCCCGGCGTGAAGGCCACGACGGTGGGCTATACGGGCGGACACTCCAATAATCCGACGTACGCGGATGTATGTACCGACACGACGGGCCATGCCGAGGCGGTACAGGTGGAATTCGATCCGGATGTGGTCTCCTACGAGCAACTCTTGAAGGTCTTTTGGGGAAACCACGACCCGACGACCGTTAATCGCCAAGGGCCGGACGTGGGGACGCAGTATCGTTCGGCCATCTTCTACCATTCACCCCAACAGAAGGCGGCCGCCGAGGCATCGAAGAAAGAACTGGCCGCCAGCGACAAGTTCCACCGCGAAATCGCCACGGAAATCGTGCCCGCCGGGACGTTCTGGAAGGCTGAGGACTATCACCAGCAGTATCTGGAAAAACGCGGCATGTCGAGTTGCCACGTGAAATGAGGGAGCAAGCTAGGGGAAAGAAGAAGATTCTGGAAAAGAAGATTTGTGGAAAGGAAGATGGAAATTTGGATCTCGATCTTCCAATCTTTTTTTCCATAAATCTTCCTTTCGATCCTCCCTCCCATCTTCCCTGATTTTTCTGTCCTCTTATTTTTCTGTCGGAAATTCGTCGGCCAGGGCCAAAATCGCGGAACTGCTCTTTACCGAAATCGAACTTGTGTGCAGAATACGCCCCTCCCTTGAAGCCGTTTCCCGTCTACCGAGAGGGTCTCGTGCGAGACAGGCGCAGCCGCGGGGAGAACATCGCCGGTCAAGGAAGACCCACCGCCATAGCAGCAAGGAGCGCTGAACGTGAAAAAACTTCTTCTCTCGTCGGCCGTCATGGCCGCATTGTTCGCCGTCTTTATCGGCTGCCTGACGAGCAGCCAGGCCCAGGCCCAGCCCCAACCCCCCATGTCCTCGGGCGTACAGACGCCGGGCGGCATCGCCCTGGTCGATGTGAACTACATCTTCAAGCACCATGCCCGCCTGAAGGGCCAACTCGACGATCTCCGGGGCGAAGGGGAGAAGGTCCAGAAGGGATTCGAGGAACAAATGCGCGCTATCCAGGAGCAGCGCAAAATGTTGGGCGGCACGGCCGCGGATGCGTTCAAGCCCGGCACTCAACAGTACATTCAGTTGGAAGAGAAGCTGGTGAATGAAACCTCGTTCATCCAGGGGCAGGTCGCGCTGAAGCGGAAGGAATTCATCCAGCGCGAGGCCCATCTCTACTTCAACGCCTATCGCGAGATCAGCGACGAAGTGAAGTACTTCTGCGAGAAGAACGGTATTGCGCTGGTGCTGAACTTCAATGGCGACGTCATCCACGAGGACAATCCCGACGACATCGCCCGCGGCATTTCCAACAAGGTGGTGTACTACAACCGGAACCTGGACATCACGCCGCAAATTTTGCCGCGGTTTGCCAAGGAACAGACGGCCACCCCGGGCGGTCCGTACACGCCACAGCCCGTGAGGTAATAGTTGAGAGGTGAGAGTTGAGAGGTAAGGGCTGGCATGCTCGATCCTCAGCTCTCGACCCTCGACTTTCGACCCTCAGTTCTCGACCCTCAGCACTCAGCCCTCGACTATGGAAGCTAGACGCCAGCAACGCACGTTACAGGCCGCCGCGGTGGTGGAAGGGATCGGCTACTGGAGCGGGCGCGACGTCCGCGTCGAGTTCCGGCCAGCCGAGTCCCGCCAAGGGATCGTGTTCGTGCGGAGCGACCTGCCGGGGCGTCCGCGAATCGAGGCCGCGGTGGCTAACCGTATCGAGATGCCGCGGCGAACGGTGCTTCTCGCCGGCGCCGCGTCGGTGGAGATGGTTGAGCACATCATGGCCGCTCTGGCCGGAATGCATGTCGACAACTGCGAAGTTTGGGTCGATCAGCCCGAAATGCCCGGCTGCGACGGCTCAGCGAAAGCGTTCGTCGAGGCCATCCAGCAAGCGGGAATCATCGAACAGGACGCCCCGCGCGAGTTGTTCGTGATTCGCGAAGTCCAGCGTTTGGGCAACGAGGAGTGCTGGATCGAGGCCCGGCCTGCCGCGGGCGACAAGACCATCATCCATTACGAACTCGACTACGGCAGCGGCAACCCCATCGGCCGGCAGTCGCTGGAAGTGACGCTCGCGCCGCGCTATTTTCACCTCAGCCTGGCGTCCAGCCGCACCTTCATGCTGCAGCGCGAAGCCGCGGCGTTGCAGGCCCAAGGGCTGGGACAACGCACGACTTTTGACGACCTGCTGATTTTCGATCACGAAGGCCCCATCGGCAACGCGCTGCGTTTTCCCGACGAGTGCGTCCGCCACAAGATACTCGATATGGTAGGCGACTTCGCCCTGGCCGGTTGCGATCTGGCCGGGCGCTTCGTCGCCTACCGCAGCGGACATCGCCTCAATGCCGAGTTGGTAAGGGCAATGTTCGCTAGTTCCAGTGCTTTGAAACGGTGTGCTTAAAAAGTTTTCAGTGTTCAGTTTTCAGTTTTCAGCAAGACACTTGCTTTTACTGAACACTGAAAACTGAAAACTGAAAACTTAAGAATAGGAGTAGCGGCGATGCCCACTCACATTGCCGACAACGTTGCGATCGACCCCCGCGCCGAGATCGATGACGAAGTCGAAATTGGTCCCTTCTGCATCATCGGTCCGAAGGTCCGCATCGGCTACGGGACCCGGTTGGAAGGCAACGTCTCCCTGATGGGCGACGTCACGATCGGCCAGCGCAACCACATCTTCCCCGGGGTGGTGATCGGCGGCGATCCGCAGGACATCAGCTACCGCGGATCGAACACCCGCGTGGTCATCGGCGACGACAACGTTATCCGCGAGTGCGTGACCGTCAATCGCGCCTCGGAAAAAGAGGAAGGCGTCACCCGGCTGGGCAGCGGCAACTTCCTCATGGGCTGCTGCCACATCGCTCACGACTGCCAACTGGGCGACCATATCGTGATCGCCAACGCCACGCTGCTGGGCGGACATGTCCACATCCACGACCACGCTTGGCTCTCCGGCGCGGTGGGCGTGCATCACTACGCCACGATCGGCAGCTACGCCTTCGTGGCCGGCCTCAGCGCCGTAAGGCACGACGTGCCGCCCTACATGCTCGTCGAGGGCTATCCGGCCAAACCCCGCTGCGTCAATACCGTGGGGCTGAAACGCAACAACTTCCCGCAGCACGTGGTCCAGTCGTTGACCGAGGCCCACCGGCTGCTCTACCGGGCCAAAGTCGGATTGGATAACGCCTGGGAAATCCTCCGCAACAATGGCCAGCTCGTGCCACAGGTAAATCATCTCCTAAGTTTCGTCCAAGGCCAGCACGAAGGCATGCACGGGCGAGGACGCGAACGGCGAAGGGCTGCCTGACGTGAAAGAGCTTAGAACTTGGTACTTAGTACTTAGTTCCGGGCTCTAAGCTCTAAGCACTAAGTACTAAGTTCTAAGCTCTCCCATTATGCTTCGCGTTGCCATCATCGGTTCCGGCCGCCTGGGCGGCTTTCATGCACAAAAACTGGCCCGCATGGCCGACGTGGAAATCACGGGCGTCGTCGATCCGTTGCCGGCCAACCGCGACCGCCTGGCCGCCGAACTGCATACGGCCGCACTCGCTTCGCACCTGCCGCTGGTGGGCAAGATCGATGCGGCAGTGATCGCCACGCCCACGGTGATGCACCACCGCGTGGCCGTCGATCTGCTCAAGGCCGGCACGCATCTCCTGGTCGAAAAGCCCATCTGCACGACCGTTGCCGAGGCCGACGAACTGGTGGAACTGGCCCGGCGGCGGAAGGTCGTGCTCCAGGTCGGCCACGTCGAGCGATTCAATCCCGCGCTGGCGGCGGCCGCCCCGCACTTGCGGGAGCCGAAGTTTATCGAGGCGGTGCGGGCGTCCGGATTCACCTTCCGCTCGATGGACATCGGCGTCGTGCTGGACCTGATGATCCACGACATTGATCTCGTGCTCTCGCTGGTCCGCTCGCCATTGCGGTCGGTCGATGCCCTGGGCGTGTCGCTGCTGGGCGGGCATGAAGATGTGGCCCACGCCCGCTTGACGTTCGAGTGCGGCTGCGTGGCCAATCTCTCCGCCTCGCGCGTTTCCTACGAACCGGTCCGCAAGATACAGGTCTGGGCTGCTCGGGCGTATGCGAACATTGACTTCGCCACGCGGACAACCAACCTGGTGCAACCTAGCGAAACCTTGCTGCGGGGCGAATTTCATGCCGAGCGGCTTTCGCCCGAAGAGAGGGAACACTACAAGACACACCTGGCCGAGGAGCACCTGCCGCGGGAGCAGAAGACCTACGATGCGGTCGACGCCTTGGCGCTGGAGCTGGAAGATTTCGTCGATAGCATCCGCATGGTGCGGCAACCGCGCGTCAACGGCCAGGCTGGCCGCGACGCCTTGGCCGTGGCCGAGCAGATCCTGGCGAGCATGACGGAGCCGCAACGCAGCGGTTATCCGCGGATCGTGCCCGCGCCGCATTTCAACGTCTCGGCTATCGAGCGCAAGGCGGGTTAGGCTATCTCCACGCGAGGGTGCGACTCATCGTTTAACCCGGAGCCTACGGCGACGGCCGCCGAGCGAGATTTCTACCGTCGCCGTTGGCTCCGGGTTAAACGCGCAGCCTACGCCAAATCCCGGTCTTCGATCATCAGCAGGGCAACGAACATCGCCAGCGCCGTGTAGGCCAGGCAGTAAATCCCGGCCAACCCCAGGTAAGTTAGTGGCACGCTCGCGCCGGTGGAAATCGGACCGTAGATGTTGAAATGATCCAGCACCGGCAATATAGCAGCCAGAAGATTGGCCAGAAAAGGCACGATCGCCATCTGCCCCATGGCCGATTTGGCCAGCGTCGGCACGAGGTTTCCCAGGACATAGATCGAGAGACAGATCACCAGGTTGGGCAATAATCCCAGCCGCGTGGAAATGGCCACGCTGATCGCCGCCATGACGGTCGCCTCCATGAATGCCAGCAGCAGCCCCGGCGCCATCCGCACGACCTCGGCAAGACACTGCGCCGAATTCGGCTCCGGCAACGAAGTCTCCCGCGCGTCGTAGACCACCTTGATCGAAACGAACGTCAGATAGAAGGCCCCCAGAACAATAAACATGATGGCCACCGGGCCGAGGATGCCGAGAAACTTGCCCAGGATGAAATCGCGGCGGCTGATCGGTTTGCACAGTACCGTCAGCGCCGTGCGGCCTTCGATCTCGTCGGCCACCGAGGAACTGGCCGTCCAAAGCGCCAGGACGATCGACAGCAGCATCACCAGCGTCAGCGCATTGTCTTCGAAATACTTGGTGTCCTCGCCGAAGGTGAAGTAGGGCAGATACAGCAGCAAGACGATCGTGAACGCACCGAAGGCCAGCAGCATGTAGAACAGGGGCTGCATCAGGGCTTCCTTGCCGGCGGTCCAGGCAATGGCCGCCATCTTCGGAAATACGGCCCGTAGCAACCACCAAAGAACGGCCAGCGCACAGATGGCCGCCAGCGCGCCCAGGCTGATCTGCTTGAGCGGCTTGAGGCTCGTGGGCAGGGTCCAAAAGTCGAAAAGTGCCAGCGGAAGCGAAATGCTAGTCATAATAGTATTCAGTGTTCAGTTTTCAGTGTTCAGTGAAAGCAAGTGTCTTACTAAAAACTGAAAACTGAACACTTAAAACTTTACATCAAAACTCTTAAACTGCCCGGTCGCCGCACGGGTGGTTTCCTGGACGTCGCGAATGTGGCGGCCCAACTCGGCCCGAATCGCCTGGAGTAGTGCGGAAACCTCCTCCGCACGGCCTTCGACGACCAGTTCCACACGGCCGTCGGGCAGATTTTTCACATAACCCGTCACCGGGTATAAGCGGACAATCGACCGCGCTGTATAGCGGAATCCGACTCCCTGCACCCGTCCCAAGTAATAGACCTCGCGACGTTCGAGTGGCTCGTGGTGCTCCATAGGCGGTTAACTCCAAGCCTCCAGTATATCGCCCCGGCGGCAGCACCGCAATTTGGGGTCGGTTTTCAGTGTTCAGTGTTCAGTTTTCAGTAAGACACTTGCTTTTACTGAACACTGAAAACTGAAAACTGAACACTGGTGCCCTTGACCCGCCGGAGCCAATTTCGTACCTTTCGCCCACTATGTCAGGAAAAATCTCATCTCTGCTGGTACTTTTCCTGTTTACCACCGCCGGACTGGCCGGGGCCGAAGGTCCGCCACCGGCCTC
>Ga0302320_10016352_pt1 | contig 15171 bp, 7 predicted proteins | sample Bog_T0_3_FD_202130 | JGI IMG/M metagenome (GOLD analysis project Ga0302320, IMG submission 202130) | Peat permafrost microbial communities from Stordalen Mire near Abisko, Sweden - Bog_T0_3 | ecosystem: Environmental > Terrestrial > Soil > Wetlands > Peat | place: Sweden: Abisko, Stordalen Mire... | reverse complement strand
ACTTGAGCTTCAAGCTTTCCTGCATCGGATTCCTGAGTAGCTAGCTGTGTTCCGGCGTCGGGGACTGGATCAGCAGTACCTTCCGTCACGACATGGGAGCCGGATGCGGGCCCGCTCGGCAACCCTCTCGCCTGATTCGCCGCTAGGATCGCAAGTCCAGAGTCGAGTTGCTCTCGGAACTGGTTGCTCATTTCCTGCAGATCCGCAAGCTGGACCGTCGCTGCAGTGTCGGCCGGGCAAGCTCCTGACTTACTCTTAATGACCTCGACCGCTATCCCCCCATCGGCCGCTACATCACTGCCACGTCGCTGAATCATGTCTCCTGGTGTTAGTGAGCATGCCTGACCGTTGGTAGTGGTTAAGTCAAGATTTGTCGAAACGACAAAGAACTTCTGCCTTAGAGCTGGGGGTGCTTGATCGTTTACCGGCGCAGCCTGTTTGCCGTTAGCGGGAGAGGACTTGGCAACGGCTGCTGCCTTCTCGTCCGCGATCTGTTGTCTAATCTCGTTTTCAATGAGCGCTTTGACCTCGGGCGTAAGGCCGGAATCCGCTGGCGCTACGTTGCTCGGGGCTGGTTGGTCAGCGTTGCTTGCAAGTTGATTTTCATATGCAAGTTTCAGGTTTTGACCGATCAGGTAGTCCGTTAGCCACAAATCTGGAGAAGCATAGGTCGCATAAGGCGTAAAGTAGCCTGGATAGAAACCTAGCCAAGGTGCCGGGGTCGCCAGACCAGCCCAAGCATATGGCATGGGAGCACCCCAGGGGGTGGCGGCCCAACCATAGAATTGCGATCCATAGTAGACGCCTGGCACGTAATGGTAATACGAAACGCCGTGATAGCTGTACTCACGATACACACGCGCGTAGGATCGCCCGCCGACAACGTATGTTCGCGAAATGTAGCCCGGACGTAGGGGGCGCTCCACAAATCCGCGACCCGGCCCAAAGCTAACTACCCTGGCGCCAGGACGCCCGGTCTGCACCATCCTCGCACCATTGGGAGTGCGATTGATCACGATCTTGTTGCCGCCTGCCAAGCCGCGGGGGGCTTCGATCCTCTGTACTTGGCCATGAGCGTTTGTAGTGATTGTCTGACCGTTCGCGCTGTGGATCTCATTTCTTCCGCCTGCGATCACCTTTGCTTGGTCACCTGGACGGGACGCGTATCCACGGGGCCCCGCAGCGGGCGGTGTTTGACGTGGCGTTTGTTGTCCTGGGCGTACCGGCGGCTGGCCCGGGTGATTCTGCTGTTGCTGCGGTTGTTGCCGCTGTTGTTGCGGCGCCGCCTGCCGCTGTTGTTGTGCCGCGGGCTTCGCAGGCGCTGCGGCCTTCGCGGGTGCCGCAGCCGCAGGGGCTGATTTCTTGTCTCCAGCGAATGCTAGCGCCGAAAGAGTCATAGCGACCAAGATTAAGAAAACAATGTTTGTGAGGGCTATCCTACGAGTGCTCATTCGCGTATCTCCTTCGGAACTTCTTCTGATCTCATTAAGCGTCGGTCTCGCGCGAGGACGCGACAAAAACTGCTCCAGCAAAGAGGCCCCCTCCTGCGTTGCACGGATTCGAGCCCACCTGATGATTACAAAAGATTATTGAAACGAAGACTTTTGGACGACTCGCGATAGTACCTTTGTACTTTCAGCTCTGCCGTGAGCGATATCACAGGCCGACGTGTTCTCTGGACGCGCTCAGAGCGAAAACCATTATGCTGAGTACCTTAGGGAGTAGCGAGGCAACGGTAGCGTTCAAGAGTAATCCCGGACTTCTGGGTCAAGTTCTCTCCGGGGCGTATGTGAGCATCTCACAGATTACAAATAGGTTGTACAGAATTGCATTTCGTTTTCTTATAGCAGCTACTCCCCTCGATTATGGAAGCCGTACATCAGCTCCAACACTTCAACATTGCGCCGGACTTCTTGCTTGGCTGTTCGGACTTGAACACGCTGTGCGATATTGTGTCTTCACACATGGAAGGACCGACCTTCAGCTGCACCGTCTATATTTAGACTCAAAGAAGGAACCTTGATGAAGAGGAAGAACGTAGTTCTCTTGGGCGCAGGGGTCTGCGCATTGGTTTTTCTGTTTGCTTGCTGCAGCAACATTCTCTCCACTCCCATTGGAGATCTCATGAGATCTCCAAGAGACTACGATGGCAAGCACCTCAAGATTTCTGGAACTGTAACAGACAGAGAGTCTTTTCTTCTTACAAAGTACTTCGTGCTGCGCGACAAGACCGGCGAGATCCATGTAGTGACTAGCCGGGTTCTTCCAAATGTTGGCGACTCCGTTACTGTGCGTGGTCAACTTGAGGAAGCATTCTCGCTTGGGGATGTTCGAGCATTGATCTTCGTCGAGGATTCGCCGGAGAAGGAGCACTAAGGATGGGGGATGTGTTGGGAATGCCTTCGAGGATGATTCTTGCCGGAAAGGACAGCGGCGTTTTTCGGCGGCCCTTGGGGTAGATCGGTAAATCAACAACGAGTAGGCTGCGGCACGATCCGCGGCTCAGTCTCGGGTCCATTCCCCCGCACAAAGTTCCGGCCGGAATGGTTCTCTCAAACTCACTTGTTTTCGGTGGTGTAATTGCAATCTTGAGCAGAATTCGTGCCAGATAATCCTACATGGCATCAGTGGACAGTAAAGAGATTCTTGGCAGTCGGAATCTAATGCCATCCATGTGTCACCAGTGACAGTTGGTCGACCGAGATGACTGAAAGCCCATGACCGACAATTGACCTTTCCAAGCGGGCGAGCGCTGTCTCGGGTCCATGCCCCCGCACAAAGCTACGGCTGAATGGTTCTCTCAAACTCGCTTGTTTTCAGTGATGTAGTTGCTATTGTGAGTAGAACTCATGCCAGATAAACTTACCTGGTGTCAGTGGACAGTTAAGATATTCTTGGCGGCCGAATCTAACGCCATTAATGTGTCACCGGTGACAGTCGGTTGACCGAGCCTCCAAAAGCCCAGGACCATAGACCTTTCCAAGCAGGCGCGCACACTGCTCCCCGCCAATCAATCTTTTCAGACTCTGATCTCAGGAATTCCAAAGCTTCCACCAAGCGCTTTCACTTCTTCGTCGAACAGGCTCGCTATTGCATGAGGAACACGTTCCTGAGGACTCCAGCGTCGTGCCTTACCAGAAGCGTGTTTTCCTTGCCCATTCCGAGCCGGGATAGTTTTTATGGAGCAGCCTAAATACATCGCGGCCATATAGGTTCCCTTTTCCGTCATCGCACCCGTAGCGCACAGCACGCTCAGCATAGTGCAGAGCTTCGGGAACCCGAGGATCTTGGGGATGCGTTTTCGCCCACGCAATCACAACGCGCGGAAGATACCTTTGTGCGATGCCCAGCGAATGCAGATGTTTCCATTCAACTGCCGCTTGCTGTTTTTGAACCGAGCTTAGAAATGCTGGGTAATCAACGGCAGGACCCTGGCGCGGAGTTGGGTACTGAGCGTTCTGCTTGTAGTAATTGATCTCTGCCGGATTTCCTCCCACATCGGCGCACCACCAGTTATCTCTGTAATCGTCGATCTTAGTATCGTCTCTTAATCGTGCGAAGGAACTCTCTACGAATGGTCGAATTCCCGGGAAATGCAGGATGGCAAATGCGGCCACAAATTCACGTTCGTCAGCCTTTTGTGCGCGAGAGTAATCGTCGATATATCGTTTCAGGCGAGGCTCGGCCTCTACAGCATCCTTTGCTACGGCTGCCGCTACCGTCGACTCGTTTAGCAGTGCAGCCCGCATCCAGGCCGTCGGCAACATCCTCTTTCGAACGTTTTCAGGAATTGCTTCGGAACGTGCAATCTGCACGTAAGTGCTGACTGGAATTTTGGTATTCAGGATGACAGCGGTTGTTGGGTCGATCTGTGCCAAGGGCGAGCGTCCTTTAGGTTTCCCCCCGCCCCAGAAATATTGCGCACAGAGCTTGCTGTTCTCTTCATCCCAATCGTCGCAGTCCAGACTCAGTTCAACTGGGGTACGTCCAACCAACGTTGTGAATGCATCGAGACTGTCAGCCACGCTGGACATTTGGTCCCGCAGCAGATTAACCGTCGAGAGAGGTAGGTCGGCGCGGTGGGTGAGCGCATCAGCCAGCGTTCGCCTTGCTGCTTCATCATGTCCCTGCTCGTGCTCCAACCGTGCTTTGTGATAAGCGAGGGTCGCATACGCGGGAGAAGACGAGGGCACCTCAGCAGCTGCAGCTACAAGGTCCACTGTCGCCGCATTGACGCCGGTGGCTTTGCTGATCGCAATCGCAAGCCACGGCGTCGATCTGTGCTTACGCCAACGTGCGATGGCATGTTCTTTCGCCGCAACGCTCGCCGATTGAAAAGTGATCAACCAATCGCCCAGCTCATCCGAGCGCTCCTGCTTCAGTCCGTTGTAGCGCTTCAGCTTCCATTCCGCTCTGAGACGATCATATTTTTCGCCCCAATGTTCAACCCCGGGAAAATCAGGCTCTGCATCCAAGGTCCGGTTCAGCATCATCGTAAAGTCGCGTAAATTCTGGCCGAAGTTCCCTCCTGAACGATCTCCAGAGAGGAGCGCGGCAAGTTCATGCAAGCGTTGCTGGGGATAAGCGTGGTAGCGAACCAACGCTAAGAGCCGTTGAGCATCATGGTGCATCGAAGATTGATGCGGATCATGGAGGATAGCTTGCAACACCGGTTCGGCATCCTTAAGAATATCGGGGTCGAAATCCCAATCCTTAGGCGCCGCTTCTTCCGCTTGCCGTATCCATGTGCGGGCGACCATATACGGCGCAATCTCATGCCACGGCGAGATCTTATCTTTCGCGATCTCATCGAACTCTCTCCGTGCCATGGCCGGGTCACCTTTGTAAAAGTGTGCAGCTGCAATCTGATAGGCGCGGTCGGCGCGGAGTATCGGGCTGGCCGTTTCCGGCAAAGAAGCTGGCTCGACGCTTCCATCCCTACAATTCCGAAAGACCGCGTCCTGCCCACTGATCCATTCAGCTAGGTCGGGGCTTCCTGCTCCATATTTCTTGACCCTGTCGCGAAGGGTCGCGGTTGCCGTCCGAAACGCAGGCGGTGCGCAGTTGCTGACATACACAAAGCCGGAAGACTTGAATTGCGAAAGTTCCGATGGCGGAGCTCTCTTTGTATGCTTCGACCGCTCGTTCAGCCACCCCTCAATCGCCTTATCGTCTGGAGGGCGGCTGCCCTCGCCGCTGTCGTCCCAGAACTCCATGAGTGACTGCTGCTCGCTTTTGTGCAGCGGCTTGCCGGCAAAGTACCGACAGGCGACCGCAAGATACGCGCGTTGCCAGGTCGGAAGAATGATCCCGATCTTCCCTGCAGCAAAATCCGTCATCGGCTTGTCAGGCCCGCTACTGCGCGTGAAGATGGCCTTGGGGAATTCCGGGGCACAGGTATTCAGTGTCTTTGGCAGGCAGATCACTGCCCCAATAATGCCGATCACAAGCAGGGACTTCGAGATAACTCTCATTGCGCTGTCCAAGTTTTCACGTTTTGCAGTGCAACTTCGTTCCACGACTTCGGGTGAAACACGTACAGCCGCTGGTCCTTGTGGACCTTCGGCCAAGGCTCATCGGTCGAGATTCCGGCGCTGGTCTCGCAGAGTGGTTCGCGGATTGTGTATGTCCAACCGGGTTCTTGAGGTGATCGTTCGTAGCCTCCCAACCGAAAATACATCGGTACCGCCTCATCGATGGGGAGGTTCTTGATCCAATCATCGCGGCCGCACCATGACAGGAGGGCCGTGATCGACAGTGGCATGTCGGGCGCCATTCGTTTGCGAATCTCGGACAACAACGAACTGTAGAATTCGCGTTGCGAGCGGCCAGCGTCGAAGTCGACTTGCAGGGCTGCGACTTGTGGCTTATGCGCTGCCGCAACCACCAGGTCCGCCACGGTGGAAGCCAGATTGGGAGCTGCCAGTTGGGCGCTCTGGACAGGGGCCTCAAGGCGAATGACAGCAATGATCTTCGCCGAGGGAGCGACCAGGAGCCGTTGCATCCGGGGGTGCACAATCACGTGGTCGGTGATGAATATGGTCTGGTCGAGATAGGCAACAGCGGTTTGTTGCGGGTCGAGCGAACGTAGGTCTTCCGGACGCTCCCAGGCCCATAGCGTTACGCGAGGGAACGATTGGAAGGGATGCGATACGTGTTTTGCGCGTAACAAGGATCCCAGCGCAACAAGAGCCGCTAGGGCCAACAAGGCAGTTGTCCACAATCTGGATCGGCTTTTCAACGCTGCCACCGAGCAGGAAGATAGATAGACGCTAAGTCTAGGCTGCACAGGCCGACAGTTCAAGCTGTGTAAGCAGATCCCTTCCTCCAATGTCCAGCTTGCAATAAGGTCACGTGTGTTGGCGTGGGCTTTTGGCCTCCGTTAGAAGTGGATTCCAGTCCAGGTGACGACACTTCTGAGACCTGGAAGGTACAATGTCGCAGTGTCGGACTGACCGCCTCGGAGCACCTATGCGACGTTTGATATTGGTTGTTTTGTTCTCGATATGCGCGAACATCTTGGCCTGCGCACAGGAGCCCTGTCATTTCGGAGCTGGCGATGTTGCTTTTGACCTGGGCGGCGAAAGACCTTGAAACGCGAAATCATGCGACCAGGCGGTTGCAAAAATGCGTGACTCTCAAGGGGAATTTGAGGATATGAACGCGGATTGATGTACCTCATGCAAATACCTGATTATCAGGGTAGTTCTTCGCTTCCACAAGATCTTGCAGAGTGAATAGAGTCACTTCAGCATTCTCAATAGCGGTTCGCGGTCAGAATCACTGAATGCATATTTTCGGCCTCCCATAATGGCAGCTCATGGATTGCTCACGTTCTTGCGTTCACTCCCGGGCCGCTCGCCCCATATCGGTTTCAAACCAGCCGACGACGGAGGCTGTGAGGTGCATGCGCTTCGCGGCGGCGGCAAGCCGTTCCGGAGAATATTTGAACTCAGTTACCGGAATTCCACGTGCTGCCATCTCAAGCATTACATGCGACATAGAAGACATACTCCAGTTAATCGCGTCTTTGCTGGGCTTGAGGGGCGAGTCCTTTAGTAAACTGAGTGACGAAATGCAGAAGATTTCATCAAAGCGCTCGCGCAGCTGTTCCGCTGTGAAGCCGACCATATACGGCTCGCGTTTGTACTGCAGCTGCCAATGCTCGGAGCGCTTCATATGTTCAGGAATGTGATCGATAGACCGAAACGTTTGTGTTTTCAGGTCGGAATGATACAGCTGAACCCCATTCCAACTTGCCCACCGCCTCGTAAACATGTCTAAGACTTCACTCTTCCAGGCCGCACTGGTCATAGAGTGCCCTTCGATGGACACAATCGGAAAAGCGATTTGTTGATCGAGGGTGGTAGCGTGGCGTTCGCTTAGAAAGATCACGGCATCGATGTGCGGGTAAAGCAGTACTCCGTTGTGCCGCCGCAGCAGGAGCCGTTGTGTCAAGTACGCCATCACCTCGGGGTCGTAAACTTCATGATCCTCATTTGCTAGAACCACAAGCCTGAGCATGTTCTTCCGTGGAAAAGCGACCCAGTGCGCAGCCAACTGCTTGTCTGCCTTGCTCACGTGGTCCTTTACAGCTCGACCAATACGGTCCATGAAGCGGCGCTTTACCGTGTCTGCGTCCTGCAGGTGTTTGAGTATGGATTCGACCGGGGCCGAGCCGTAAAATACTGGCCAATCTTCTCGCTCACTAAGTTCCGCCGTAAGATTGTCGATTCGCTGAGATGCATCTTTTTCGAGGGTTTTTAGTTCAACAGCTAGTAGCCCCCGAAGACACCTAAAGTCGGCTTTGCGAGCCTCGGAATGCTGAATGTCGTCGAGCGACTCACCGCCGAGCGCTTCGACGAAAAACCGCTTTAAACGAGGCGTAAGTCTTGCTACCGGTCCTTTGCGTTCAATCCTCATGGACACATTATCAGTCATCTCATCCACGATGCCGTCTCAAGTCGTTGCCGGCGAGGAATTCCTGCTGATGCCGTGGAAGGTTGGGGCGAATGGCAAGTCCTGGTTGGGCTCAACCCACAAAGCCGAAGGAAAAGGAGGCGAGCACTCTCAAACGTAAAAGCTCAATGATCGGAAATCAACGGAGATTATTCTTACCAAGCTACTCAACAGTGACTTAGGTGCAATCGATCGCGATATGCGAGATTGATAAGCTCACGACGAGGTAACTTTTCGGCCGCGAAGTTTTGGATTCTTGTAGCGCATGATTCCTATACTATGATCTTCAGGTGGAGCAGAAGAGTTCTTTCTCTCGGTGCCCCAATAGTTTTCGAGTGTCTTCTTTTCGCGCTGACGCAAAGCCGACCGCGGATGCGAGTTATTATTGCCAGCCGCAGGGAATGGATCAAATTTTCACTCACGAGCTCCCGACATGAGTCAGGCGTGCTTTGCGTTCAAGGCTCGACTATCCACAATCCGGAGCAAACGGCTGGCGAGCATAATCGCTTCGGCAGCTTCGATAGCGGTCAGCTCTACTTCACGGTGACTTCCTGGATTCTTGAAGTACCCGATTGCGCCGGCGAACAACTCCATCAACGCAATCTGCTCCCCTGGCACCTCGTCTGCATCAATCAGGGGCCCGTTCTTTGGCGTAAATGCTTCGCGCATCAGCGCACAACCAAGTCGATCATTGCCGAGTTGTGCGGCACTTCGGACTGAAATCTCGACTTCCTTAAATGCCTGGAACACCGCAGTATCATAGTCTCCGCGAAGAAACATTGGATAGACGCTGGACGCTATGGTAGGGTGCAACTCCGCGAACGGTAGAAGTGTGGTCTTCCGATAAACAGCCACTCCGTTTCGGTTCGCTGCCCTTTTTGCCCGTCGACTAAGATCCAGCCAGCCATATTGGTCGCCACCTAAACGCGGTATGAGGAACCCCTCGCGCTCAAGCCACATCCACGCCTCGAGCATCGCCTGAGCTACTTCTCCGCCGTGCGTGTTTGGATAGGTCAAGGTTGCCATAAACTGGTTGAAGAAGTTTCCACGATGTAAGAATTGGCGATCACTGCCATCTATCTCAAGAAGAATTTCGAGAAGAACTCCGGCCAACTGCTCGGGCTCTAGACGCAGCACATCATCGCAATTTGGGATCAAATCAGAGAGTTTCTTCATCCGGCCTCATTACTGGAAGCTTCCTTGGGGGAATGCCCTCCGTTAGGATTTCACCATCTTCCTTGGCGGGCAAGCGCGCTACCAACGGGCGTGGCTAAATGTAAGTTTGCAATTCCCGCACGTTGAGACGATGCAAATTACCGGCAACGATTGTGCAGTACAGGGGGCGGCCCAACTGGAAATGCATGTCCGGATGATATGTAATTGATTAATTACGGACACTAATGGCCGTATGGCATGGAGCAAGTAATGGCCGACGGAATAAGCCCAGCGTCGAGCGGACCAGCAGGCAGCCACTTTGAGGGCCAAGTGGGCGCCTTTTTCCTGCTGTCTCTGCTCGTGCGCACGGAGCCTAGAGGGTTGCCGGGAACGATTATTGATCGTGTGCAATTCCAACGGGCACCCGAAGGGCATCCGCTGGATGATGTCGTCGTGCATGCGCATGACGCGCGGGGGAAGCCCGCCATCCTAGAGGTTCAGGTCAAAAAGGGCATTAAATTCACGCCGAGCGACCCAATCTTCCGTTCAGTCGTGGGCCAGATCGAGCAAGCGTCACGCAAACCGGAGTTTCTGAACGGACGGTATGAACTGGCAGTCGCCATTTCCAAAACATCGCACAAGATCGACGGCGCTTACCAGGATGTCCTGACCTGGGCGCGCCAGTTGGACGACGCCGCGACTTTCATGAGCCGGATCAATCGCCAGGGCTCCGCCAACGATGACATGCGCACGTTTGTGAATACATTCAGATCGCATCTTCGTGAAGCGGGAGCGGCGCACGATGATGAGACAGTATGGCGGCTATTGCGCAGACTCCAGATTTTTGTTTTCGATTTTACGGCGACGGGATCAATCGCCGAGGAGCTTGCACAAGAGCGTGCCGTTCGCGCGCTTCATCCTGACGATGCGTCGCGTGCCGGTGAGCTTTGGACTGTCTTGACGGAACTCGCGATAAAGATTTCGGCTTCAGGCGGCGATCGTTCGCGCGACCGCCTGATCGAGGATCTCCGGCAAAAATCCTTCCGCCTTGCTGCGGACCGACATAACTTCTCCGCGCGCACAGCCCTGGCCGAAGCGTCTCGGAATGCTCTTGCCGACATTGGCGACCGCGTTGGCGGGACGCTGCTGACGCGCCATGAGCGGGTCGCATCCGTTCGCGCGGCTCTCGATGCAGGGCGATATGTGGAGCTTCGGGGCGATGCAGGCGTCGGAAAATCGGGAGTGCTTAAACACTTCGCCGAGCAAATATTCAGCGAGTCTCAGGTCATTGTTCTCAGCCCTGGCCGCATAGTGCCCAGGGGCTGGCTGGCGATGAGAGCAGTGCTCGGCTTCGATGGCACCGCGCACGATCTTCTCTCGGATATGGCCGGTGACGGCAGCGCCGTATTGTTCCTGGACAGCCTGGACTTCTTTGACGATGAGGAGCGCTTGACTGTCACCGACCTTCTCCGGGAGGCAGCCAGAGTTCCCGGCATGTCCGTCATCGCCACCGCACGCCGAGATTTTGGCATTGCGGAGCCAAGCTGGTTGCCCGCTGACGTTGTTAATCAGTTGGGGGCCGCCGAACCTGTCGTGATCGATGAGCTTTCCGAAGCTGAAACTGAAGAATTGCGAAATGCCGCTCCACAATCGCGGGCATTATTAGGCGATAACCATCCAGCTCGCCAGGTAGCCAGGAACTTGTTCCGCCTTTCCCGTCTGGCCAGCCTTCCCTCCGATGCGCCGGTGGTGCGCACAGAGGTCGAAATGGCTGAGCAATGGTGGCAAACTGCCGATGGGCGGAGAGACGAACACTACCGCGAGCGCGCACGCGTACTGAGGACGCTGGCGGAACAGGCTTTATCAAGCGTCGAGCCACTGGATATAAGGGACTTTCCGGCGGCGGCAGTGGACGCGCTCGTGAAAAGCCAAACTTTGCGCGATCTGGGAAACGATCGCGTCACTTTCCGTCACGATGTTCTGCGGGAGTGGGCAATTGCCAATCTCCTCTTCGCCGACTCTGCGCTCGTCCAACAGTTGCCGCTCGATCGGCCCGCGTCTGCTGGCTTGGCAAGGGGGGTGGAACTTGCGGCTCGGATGACAATCGAACACGCCGCCGACAGCGCGCGCTGGAGTGCTTTTGTCGATGCTCTTAGTCAAACGGGAAATCATGGCTCGTGGCGACGGGCTGCCCTGTTGGCTTTGGTCCGCTCTGAAATAGGCAATGTACTGTTGAAACGGGCTTCGGGATACTTGCTCGACAATAGCGCGGAACGGCTTCGGGAACTCATACGGCTGGTAATGGCAGTTGACGTGGAGCCCGGAGCGAAATTCTTTTCAGCGCTTGGAGTAGATCCCAAACTGATTCCCGTACACCTCGACGTTCCCAAAGGACCATCCTGGGGCCGGCTCATACTCTGGCTCTTAGCGCTCGGAGAGTCTTTGCCGCCTGCGGCGATCCCCGATGTCGTGGACCTCTACAACTCCTGGTCGATTGGGATGCTTGGTCAGGACCCGTACACGCCGTTACTTGTGCCCTGGCTTCATCGGTGGCTAACGGAGATCGAGACCGAAAGAAGGCCCTTCAACGGTGAACTGACCGGTGACCAAATTGGCGCCTTGGCGGGCAATCTCAGGACTAGCTTTCTCACATTCTGCAATCACGCCCCGCGGCTTGCCCAGGAATATTTGCAATCGTTAAGAACACGCGAGCACAGCGAGCACGTGTTGCGCGGAGTTCTGAAATTTCGTGGCGCTCTCGCACAGGCAGCGCCGAAGGAGCTGGCCGAGATTACAGCAGAACTCCTTATTCCGAAAGACGAGGAAGATGACGAAAGAAGCAGCCCCTTCCGTGAGGCTTTCGGATATCACGATACAGATTTCATTCCAGCATCGCCGTCGCAGGGGCCGTTCCTGGAGCTGCTCATTCATGCTCCGGAGCATGGCCTGAAGCTTATTCGGCAACTCATGGATCACGCGATTTCATTTAAGAGTGGAGGAAGGGACTTTGGGGACAATGCCATAAGGATATTTTCGCCGGACGGGAGCGAAAGAATTTTTCCATGGGTTCAGTCCTACAATTGGTCGCGGGATGTTGGGTCGGGACCGACCATTGCGGCGTGTACGCTCATGGCTTTGGAAGCCTGGGCGCATCGACGTATTGAGGCCCAGGAATCTTTCGACAAGGTGCTAGCTGATGTTATCGACGGGCCAAACGCGCCAGCTGCTTACTTGCTGGTGGCGGTCGATTTGCTGCTATCTCATTGGCCGAATTCGCGTGTTGCCGCCATACCGTACCTCGGGTGTCCCGAGCTCCTTTGCGTAGATCTCCACAGAAAGGTGCACGACGGCATTGAGTTTCCCGATTTGTTCGGGCTTAAAGGTCTACAGAAGGAACCGGTCGGCCCCGCCAGCCTTGATAGCCTAAAAAAACGCCCTTCTCGACGCTCTACGCTCGATCAATTATTGTCATTTTACGCGTTTGATGACTCGACCGAGAACCGGGGTGAACTCGCTGAGTTGCTGCGCCGTGCGGCGACGCGGCTCGGTCCGCCCCACCCGCAAGCAGATTTAGGAGATCCCGAGTTCATGGTCGTTCACGCGTTGAATCTCATCGACCCGAAAAACTGGCGGGACACAACCATTCAAACAAAAGACGGCCCAACTGAGGTGCGGGAATATGTGCCGCCAGCTGAGGAAACCCAGCACCTTCAGCCATTGCAGGACGAACTCCGCGAGCGCCAGGCAAACCACGCCATGGATGCGAGTATCAGGATCGCCTTGAACAACGCTGACCGCTCGTCACCCGCCTTTGCGGCTATGGCTATTGAATGGGCGCAAAAGCAGCCGATAACCCCAGAGAATGACAGTACGGATGGCGATGATTACGAGAAAGAGCATCGTCGCTTGATGCACGAAGAGACTATTGCTACCGCTGCGATGATTGCCGTCCGCGACGGCGATGCTGACCTGGTCGCAAAGCACGAGAAGTGGATGCGCGACACATTCCTTCGCGCTCTTAAAGGCAAGAGCGACTCTGTGCACAGAGTGCGGTCGGGATTGCAATTCAACCCGATTGCAATCGCATTCGTGGGAATGGTCCTGTTGCTGAAAAAGCGCTTCACGATGGAAGATGCCCGCATCCTGCTCGAAAGCGCCGGCGACGACAATCCTGCTGCCGCCCACGGTTTTGCCGCATCGGCTGGAGTGCTCGCGGAAGTCGATGAATGTCTGCCGCGCGCGCTGCTTCGTTGTTCCTTCGCTGCGTGCGTCAAACCTCATCGGGAATGGAGAGAGCCAGAGACGGCGTATATCGCGCGGGCTGAACTTTACAGACAAAAAGTGAGACATGCGATCGATGCGGAGCTGGCTTGGTTGACAGGCAAACAAGACGAGCCTGAATGGCCGCAATTTCCATCCAGCCCGGCTCGCCCCCGGCGACGCTTTGTTTTAGGGCGGCGAAAAAATAAACCTGTTGAGGAGATCCCTATCCCTGAGCCGGATGCGTACACCGATTATCAGGCCGCCGCGATGTGGCTCGGCAGCGCCGCAGGTCTTTTTGATGTGGCGAAGCGGCCTTGGTTGCGCGACATCGTCAAAACGTATGGCTCTTGGACAAGCGTCGCAAATGGATCTGAGCTGGAGGAGGATGAGAACACAGATCGCCGTCCGACAGAATGGAACAACGCCTTCTTCAAACTATTGGCTTCTTGTTTACCGGGGTTGACTTCGCCGCAAATTGACGAGATTGCGCTTGCCGGTATCACCAGCCTGCCGGACGAAGCCTTCTTCGATGCTACGACCGCGTTCTTGCGAGAGGTCGATGATGTCTATTTCAACGATGACGCTCTGCAGGGTGCCCAAGCCGTACAGGTACGATCTGCGTTGGCGCATAAAATAATGACAACACGGACTTGGGAGCGCCACGTTCGGGATCGGTCAAAATCGACTGAAATCCACTTCGGACCGGCAATAGCGGTGGTTCTGTTCAACGATTACTGGAGCCTCCAGCCGCCAAAGTGCTACCTGAACCCGAAAGGCATTGATCGCCTGGACCCATTTCTTTCCTTGCTGAAGGAAGTGGCAGAGAGCGGCCAGTTTTTCCTCGCCGTTATCGCGTTACTCAACCTTCTTGAAGTAGCGCCACGATTGGCCCATTTGCCCGTGATCGTCGTGGCCGGCAAAAATTGGCTGGCCGCCAATCCGGATGAAAAGGATTTCTGGGTTGATCAGGGTATCGGACGCCGACTGTGCGCCCTGATGGAAGCGATTCTCGCCCTCGACCCGAAGCCGTTCGGTCTGGATCAGCCGTACAGGAAGAATGTAGATAGCATGTTGGCCAGCCTGGTCCGCATGGGCGTCGCGGAGGCCCATCGGTTAGAAGAACGTCTCCATCAGCTTTAGATCGCATGGGCTCGGGTCGCTGAGACGGATCGCGCCGAGGTTTCCGTCCGATCAACTGGAGGCATTCATGGCAACAAACCTTTAGCTTTGTGACCAGAAGATCCTGACAATGGCGGCCACCTGTTTTCAATCATTTGCAAGCTGGTTTTGATGAGCCCTTTGTGGCTCCCAAGGTCGATGACAAATCGCAGCCGGGTTCACCCAGTCATTGCATGCCTGCAGGATTACCACATAATTACTGACGGCGTGCCCGTCATCCGGAACAGTGCCGAGCCGTCGCTGGATCCGTGGCTTTCATCGGGCTTTTGCGGAGCCCATTTGCATTTGAACCAAGACTATGAACAAATACCGTTCGAATCGGCGATAAAATCTCGATGTGAAGCTGACGAATGTTATCGCACCGTGGTGGAGATTGGCCGCTGGGACGCGCGGGGGGTGCTTGCGTTTCAGAACGCGGCCCTCAAGGTTTGAGTTCGAGATGAAGACCCTCGGGGAGTTTCGCCTGAGTGCCGAGCAGTGGACAAATTGCAGGCCGCTCTCGATGCTCCACCGCGAGTTCTGCCGCGCATGAAGGAGCTTCTGAACGAGCCAGAATTCTTCGAGTCAGGTCTTGAAGACACGATGGCCTGCAATGAAGGGGGAAGCCTGATGAGC
>Ga0302320_10016351_pt1 | contig 15171 bp, 1 predicted proteins | sample Bog_T0_3_FD_202130 | JGI IMG/M metagenome (GOLD analysis project Ga0302320, IMG submission 202130) | Peat permafrost microbial communities from Stordalen Mire near Abisko, Sweden - Bog_T0_3 | ecosystem: Environmental > Terrestrial > Soil > Wetlands > Peat | place: Sweden: Abisko, Stordalen Mire... | reverse complement strand
GCCGCGATGCCGCTGGGAACGAGCCAGCAGTTCTACGCGACGGGGACTTACACGGATGGCAGCACGCAGGATCTGACGGCTTCGGCGACGTGGACATCATCCCAGCCTTCGGTCGCGCCTGTCAGCGCGGCAGGGCTGGTCGCAGCAACATTGTTTGGAACAGCCAATATCAGCGCCGCTTCGGGGAGTGTGAGCGCCTCTGCCAGCGTAACCGTCACGGCGCCAATACTGATTTCCGTCTCCATAACTCCGGCAAGTGCCTCGATCCCAGACGGGACAAGCCAGCAGTTCTCCGCCACGGGGACATATAGCGACGGCAGCACGCAAGATCTGACCAGCGCGGCGAGTTGGAGTTCGTCGTTGACATCGGTGGCAAACGTCGCCGCGGGCGGACTGGCAAACGGCGCGGGCGTAGGCACGGCTACGATCACGGCCACCGAAGGCTCGATCACCGCCTCGGCCACGCTAACCGTGGGACAGCCAGTGCTGGTGTCAATCGCGGTGACTGCAGCGGGCCCATCATTTGCTCTGGGCACAACCCAACAACTTACCGCGACCGGAACCTACAGTGACGGCAGCACCCTGATTCTGACCACCTCGGCCGCCTGGATGACTGGCGACTCCACCATCGCCACGGTCAACAATCAGGGTATCGCCGAGAGTGTAGCCGTGGGAAGTACAAGTGTGACGGCCACGGTAGGCTCGATCAGCGGTCCGACCACGCTCAATGTCTCTCCCGCGATTCTGGTGTCGATCGCCGTGACGCCGGCGATCCCAACGCTGGCGCTGGGCACGACGCAGCAGTTCACGGCCACCGGAACCTATACCGATGGCAGCACGCAAGACATCTCCAGCACGGTGCAGTGGAGTTCCGACAGGCTCGCCACAGCCACGATCGCCACTACGGGCGCAACCACGGGACTAGCGACCAGCATGGGTGAGGGAACGGCGACCATTACCGCGGCCTCCGGTTCCATTACTGGATCGACGACGGTGACGGTGACAGCGGCGGCGCTGGTGTCGATTGTCGTTACTCCGGCGACTCCGGCGATTGCTCTGGGTACGACGCAGCAGTTCACGGCAACCGGCACGTACACCGACGGCAGCATACAAAATCTGAGCAGCATGGTGCAGTGGAGTTCGGACACGCCCGCCACAGCGACGATCGGCACGACAGGCGCAACCACGGGACTGGCGACGAGCCTGGAGCAAGGGACGGCCACGATCACCGCGACCTCCGGTTCGATCAGCGGATCGACAATGATAACGGTGACGGCCGCGGCGCTCGTTTCCATTGCCATCACTCCGCCGACCGCGACGATTGCCTTCGGCACGACCCAGCAATTCACCGCGACGGGCACGTTCACGGACGGAACTACGCAGGATCTGACGCAAAGCGGCCACTGGAGTTCGACCGCCGCGACAGTAGCGACGATCAGCAACACGGCAGGCATGGCGGGGCTGGCAACAACGCTTACGGTAGGGACGACGACGATCGGCATCAGTTCTGGAACTGTGAGCGCGACGGCAACGCTGGTGGTGAATCCGGCAGCCTTGGTATCGATTGCGATCAATCCACAGTCGCCGACGATTGCCTTGGGCACGGCCCAGCAGTTCACCGCCACCGGCACTTACACCGACGGCAGCACGCAGGATCTCACTTCGGTCGCGACTTGGGCCTCGTCGAATGCGCTGATCGCGGTCGTCGAAAACACGCTGGGCAGCTATGGACTGGCCTCCAGTTCCGGCCAGGGCATTGCCACTATCTCCGCCACCTTGAATTCCATCTCCAGCTCCACCACCCTCACCGTAGGCCAGGCGGCGCTCACTTCGATTGCCGTGTCTCCATCTTCGATCGCTGTTGCCCTGGGATATGGAGAACAATTCACCGCGACTGCCACCTACAGCGACGGTTCAACCCAGGACATCACGCAGTCAGCCAGTTGGAGTTCATCGGTTCCGGCCGTTGCGATGTTGAACTCCAGTGGGCTTGCAACTGGGCTGATGCCGGGCGCCACTAACATTTCTGCTACGTACGGCACTATGAGTGCGTCCGGCGTGCTTACGGTTATCGCTCCGGTCCTGGTTTCAATCAGCGTCACGCCAAATTCAACCTTGGTCAAGACTGGCAACTCGGTTCAACTGACTGCGACGGGCATATATAGCGACGGCTCAACTCAGAACCTAACGTCGGCAGCCTCGTGGTCTACGTCGGCCAGCAACACTGCCACCGCAAACGCCGGACTGGTCACGGGAATCGCAGACGGCACAGCGACCATAACAGCTTCCGAAGCTGGTATCACAAGTGCTGCTGCCACAGTCCAGGTAGGGACTCCTGCTGATTTTTATGTTGCCACGAACGGCAATGACTCCTGGTCTGGGACTCTGTTTACACCCAATTCTGGAAATACCGATGGGCCTTTCGCCACAATAGCTAAAGCGCAGTCTGCCGTTCAGAGCTTGATAAAGAACTCTGCGGGCCGAACGAACCCAGTGGCCGTGCTGGTGCGGCAAGGCACCTTCTTCGGGCAGTCATTGACATTCACATCCGCTGATTCGGGCACTTCGACGTTGGGAGTCGTGTGGGGGAACTATCCAAACGAGGCCCCCGTAATAAGTGGCGGAGTCCAATTGACTGGCTGGATCAACACCGGAGGCAACTCGTACCAAATCTCCCTGCCCAGTACGACGCTGTACTTCGAAAATCTGTTTTATAACGGACAAAGGAGACTGCGCCCGCGAACCGGGGGTTACCTGGGAACCTACGCGCGCGTTGCATCCACAATTTACCTAAGCGGCGGGGCTCCGCCGGCGAGCGCTCCTACGCCGAATTGCTCCCTCTACGTGAGCGGAAAAGGATGGGAGTGTTTCGACAGATTCCAGGCAAACTGCGCCGATGTCAACGGCTCATGGGAAAACCTGAGTCCACCTTATCCAATCGGTGACATTGAATTGATCGACTTTGAGCTCTGGACCGACTCGAAACTTCGCATTCAGTCCATCGATCAGAATTGCGTAGTCCACCTCACCGGCCCGACCAACATGGCCGCGGCGACGCACGGCTTCATCGTTGATCACCGGTATATTGTTGAAAATGTGAAGGACGCCTTCAACCAGCCTGGACAGTGGTTTCTCGACCGATCAACCAGCCCCTGGCAACTAACCTATCTGGCGAACCAGGGAGAAAATCCTAACACGGATGTCGTGGTGATTCCGCAGTCAGCTCAAGTCATGACTGCCAACAATTTGCAGTATGTCACTTTTCAGGGACTGACTTTCCAGAACGATAACTACATCGTACCCGCTGTCGGCTATCCTTCGACGCAACAGGACCCCAACATCAGTGCAGCAGTCGCCTGTTATAACTGCGAGCACGTTACCTTCAACAGCGACATCGTGACTCAAACTTCCGGCATGGGCATGGAGTTTTCGACGAACAACTCGTCGCTGACCACAACCAACAATGTATTTGAGAACGGGGCGCTCTACGACATCGGAGGCTCGCCCATCCGAGTGGGAAAGCCTCCCGCGTCTTCGGACACCGACGCCAATGTTCCCCAGTTCACCACCATCCAAAACAATCTGCTCGAAGGCTACGGCCGAATCTTCCCCTCCGGAGTCGGGATCATCCAGGGCAGCGGTCACGACAACACCTACACGCACAACGACATTTATGACGGCTATCATGCAGGCGTCGAGATTTGTCTCCCCCCGAGTTGCGCGCCGGGCAAGAAGAATTCCAGCGGAACGTTTAACATCGTCGTTTCGTTCAACCACGTCTTCAACCTTTTCGAGGGGATCACCGACGACTCAGGAGCGATTTACTTCTCGACTGGCGGAACAGGATACTCTCCTTCCGGCAATCAAATTCTGAATAACAAAATTCACGATTTGACCGATGCTTCGGTTATGGACCCCGATGGATATGGAGGGTTTGGAATCTACCTGGACTCCTATACCGGTTTGGTAAATGTGGAGAACAATCTTGTTTATCGAACATCGGGAACCGGCGTGAAAATTACAAATGGATCGCCGCTGGCTAACGAGGCAAACACAATTACGAACAACATCATTTCTTATCCCCGCCTCGGCGGAATCTCTAATAATTATCCATATGGAACGGGAGGTACAGCCTGCCCCGCGACCGTGCCTCGAATCTTCAACGCCACCAATAACCTGTTTTACTTCGATCGGCAATCGACCTCTGTTCCAGCTATGTACATGCAGGAGGGCTGCGACTACACCTGTGGCGCGTCCATTACCGCATTGCACAATTGGCAGAATAATCTTTACTGGCGGATTAACGGCGCATTTGACACGGACACCAAAGCTTTCCATGTTCAGCCAAAGGCCGGAACTCCGGCTATATGCACCGTCGGGACGAACACCTGGACGTTTTACACTTTTAGCGGGTGGCAGGGCTTGGGCGAAGATACCGCAGGATCGGCGAATACAAATCCTGGGTTCAACAACCCGGTGTATCCGGGGGATGATTACTCACTGCCCAACGGCTCTCCAAACGCTTACTTTGTGGTGTTTGATCCCACGCAACCGGGACGCACAAACCCTGTGATCAAGCCCACCAATCCGTTGGACGTATCTCCAACCTTTCTAACCGAATTCTATAATCCGGCCACCGACTACTGAGGGAATCGGCCATTCTGCTCACAGCGTTCGGAAACGTCTCCCCTCGCTGAAACTGGAGTGAACTTGCGCCCTCCATAGAAAAGCCGAAAAGCCGAAAAGCCGAAAAGCCAGAAACAATACCGCGTACGCTAGTAGTCCGTTCTCTGCGGTCCGGTTTGCCTGGGATATCAGAGAATTAACGGGAGGGCATCAGGGAATTTATTTTGCCGATCAGGGACCTAGTGCAAAACGGACTTGGCATGATGCGGATTTTGGGGAAAGCCAAACTGCTGACGTTGCTCCGCCCAACCACTCAAAGGCTCCTGCCGTGTCAAACCTTTCAAGTGAAAGGTCTGGAGGCCATCTCGTTACTGAGACATATAGGACCTCTCAGGGACCGTGAAGCAATCCGCAAAAACTAGCTGCAGGTAGTGCAAAGATCAGAGTTCGGGCTTCTTCTTATAACCCTGCTCATCCCATGTGATGGTCGATTTAGTTGGCCGGAAATTCATGTACCCTCGGAGCGTTCGCATGAAAGGCAGGGTCACGTTATGCCTGCTCAGCGTTGCCCGTTCCCACGAATTGAACTCGGGGACAACATCATATTTGCTGGCCAACTCATCCAGCGGAAGCTGCCAATGTACAGTGGCCGATTGCACGTGGTGTGCATTCTGAGTGAAATCCCTCGCCCAAGCAAGTTGGTTCCTGGCCCAAGCTACATCCACCAGCGCGCTTAGATTACCGGTGGGATTTGCCTTCGCAATGGCAACGCCGACTGCGTTGTTTATTTTATCGGTGACATGGTCATACGGACCTTCAATGGTCAGATCGACCTGGGCATATTCATGCGCATCGCCCACCGCGGCCGCAAATTCAGCCGTCAAGTTTCTTGTCATTAAAGCCATCCAGTAGGCGTGCCGTAACGAATTTTTCCTGGGCACGTCACTCTGAGAAAGTTCGTTGTGAAAAGCTCTCGCTTCTTCATTGATGGACGCAATCTGCTTTCTGACGCGATTCGAGTCAAAACCGTAATTGCTGAGTAAGACCCATACCTCGGTGGGCGACGCCGGGATAATCTTCTTCCACGATAAATAGACCCAGCTTGGCGCCACCGCGAGAAATTCCAAGAGAGAAATGTCGTTCCGCGGAATTGGGGACAGGTCGGGGTTTCCCCGGAGCGAAACAATCCATTCCTTAGTGGAATAGGACCACTCGTAGTTCCAAAGTTTGTATGCAGCCTGTGCAGCCATTCCGAACAGCGCGGCCGGCGCCGCCACCTCACCGCTGGGGTCCACCAGATTGACGGGGTTATTGCTGACATACGCATACGGGCTGGTGCAGCTTCCTCCCGCGTCCACCGCGTAGAATCGCCCTAGACTCGTGTCGTAGAGGCGGGCGTGGTAGTCGTACAGTCCGGTTTCCTGATCGAGATCCTGCCCGGTAAACAAGCGAGATACTTCCGGCTGGCTCGACGCGCGGATCAACCCGCCAAACGACAAATAGTCGAAGCTGTTTTCGACCGTTCCGGTGGCGCTGTCGACCACCACGCGCAATGAGCCCAGGTGATCACGCAGCAGAATTTTCGAGGCGCCGTTGGCGATGATTGCAGCCAGTCCGCCAATACCCGGGATGAAGTACTGGACATTCGTATTCGCGCCGGCGGTGACGCGTTCGGCCAAAGCCTGGCCATCCAGACCAGTCAGAGTGAGCGTCTGGCTAAGTACCGTCGGCGAGCCACCGCTGGTCTGGTAGGTTTTCAAGGTGCGGTTGTCATCCAGGCCGTAGGAAGCCTTCAGCAAATTTCCGGTGCTGCTGCCGATCTGAATCGAACTTGTTCGGCCGGTGACGGCATCGTAGTTGAGAGCGTATAAGCTGCGCGCCATGGCCTGAGTGACGTTGCCGTCGTGATCGTACTGATAGGATGGCGCAGAAATCGATCCCGTCAGGCTGGGCGCCGCAATGAAGATCGACGGGCCAGTTGAACCGTTCGCAGTACGGCACTGGTTGCGCAGTTCGAGTCCCACCTGCACCACGTTTCCGCCGCCATAGGTTGCCGCCCAGGCAGCCAGAGGAATTTGCGCGGTCTGCGTTTGCCACACGTTTGTGGCCGGGATGGCGGCGATGGGCACGGAGACGGTTTCTCCCCCGGCTGTATAGAGAACGGCAAACCAGGCGGCGCTGCCGATCACCTGCCCATAGCCGGCGCCGGTAAGCACCTGCCACGAAAGTGTCAGCGTTGCGTTTGCAGGCAAAAAGGTGTTGAGGCGAAACACTTCGTAGTGTCCCAGACTGCCGCCGGTCACTTCCAGGGACTGCGCCAGGTTCGGAGGATGTTGCGCTGGGGTCACGCCGCTGCCAGAAGGGCCGCCGTTGTTGCTTCCCCACCACCAGCCATTTGCGCTCTGCTGGTTGGGGGCGACGTTGTCAAAGTTGATGCTGTTCTGAACGTTTGCAGCCAGCGTGGTCACCTGATTCGACACCTGTACGGCGGGCGCTCCACTGGAGGCGTAGCTGTATGCGGTTGAGGTCTGGCCTTGCGTCAGAGTTCCAATATTTCCGTTGGCGTCGTAAGCGGCGAGGCTCCCGCTCCAGCCATCCAACGGGATTCCGTTCGGTGTCTGCGCTTTCTCCGTGATTAGCCGTGCATAGTTATCGTAGGCAAACGACGAGTTGATGGGCGACGGAGCCGTGGGCCAACTCGCGCTTGGGTTATATTGAACGGCATAGTTCGCGATTGTGCCGTTCAAATAGTTGAGCGCGTCCGCGCCCATGTACCCAAGCTGTTCGGTGAAATAGGGGTCCGCGATCCCCGTGAGCCATCCGTTCGCGTTATAGGAATAAGTACGTGTGAACTGCGGGACGAGCGGCGCAGTGTTCATGGTCGCGGTCAACAAACGCCCATTGAGATCGTACTGATAGAAGGCGTAGCGCTGGCTGGGCGCTGGCGGCGGGTTCGAGGGATCGATGACGCCATCGTTCGGATTGGGATTTCCCACCGCGGCCAATCGGCCCAGCCGGTCGTAAGAAAAGGCAATCTCAGGATTATTGCTGTCGAGCGCAGGATAAGTTATCTGCTGGGGTTGGTTTTGATTGTTGTAGGCAAAATTCGTCGTGAAGCTTCCACTGCCCAGCGCCGCCATGTTCACAGTTTTCGTGATCACGTTTCCGTAAGCGTCGTAGGCGTAGGTTTCCGTGTCAGGGCCAGTTGCAGAATTCTGATTGATGCTCGCCTGATAAAGACGTCCCAACAAATATTGCACGTTTCCTGAAGCATTCACGTCATAGGTCATGCGCTTCAGCCACATTCCCTGGACAGCATTGGGTCCCGTCACGGTGGGGAATTGCTGGTTGTTCACCTGGCCCGGCAACTGGCCCCAGGCATAGTTGGGGTTCGGATCCTGAATGTATCCGGTCTCTACCGCACGATCGAGGTTGTCGTACTTGACGTAGTTAATTCTTTGCGGGACGAGCGCGGCGCCATTGGCATCCATGGTGAAGCGCAGACGGTTGGCGCTGTCGTAGAGAAATTGGGTCTGGCCGCTATCGGGAGTTGTTCGGCTGGCCAGCAGTCCGAGGTAGGTATAGGTCATGGAGATGACCCACGTTGCGGCGATGGATCCGTTGGGCGGCGCGAAGTAGTTGGGCTGGTGGACCTGAATCATCCGTCCGAAGTCATCGTAGAGAAAGGCTGTGCATAGATAGGTCCCGCCGCGCGGACCTTGCAGCCGCATGAGCGTTCGTCCCAGCTGATCGGAGCTGCGAATGTTATCCACCAGCACGGTCACATTCTGCGCGCTCTTTGTAAACGGTGCGGTAGTGGCGGTTACGGGATAAATTAATCCGGTGGTCCCGCCTTGTCCGGGTGGCGGTGGAGTTACGTTGGCGCTGCCGTAGTAGGACAGGGTCGTGGTGAAATCGGCGAGGTTCGCGTTCTGCGGACACGGCGCTACTACCGTGAGCCTGCGCGATGTCGGCGCGGTCTCGTAGGTGATGTTCGAGTACGTGCGGCTACCCCCTTGGCCCGCCAGGTACTGCGAGTAGGTCAGCGTATTGCCAGAGGGATCGGTCAGGTACGAATCGGGCGCGCCATTCAGCAGTTGTGCGGGCTGGCTTCCGCCGTTGTTCTGCGACTGGAAAGTCAGCTTGTCGGTAAGCCCCTCGCGCGCCACCGACACGCGGCCCAGCGGATCGTAGAACTGGCCGGAATCGAGACAGATGGAGTTTTGCGCAAACGGGCCGCCGTTTTGCGGGGTATAGCCGATCAGGCCGATCTGTTGCATGTTGCCGCCCAATCCATCGCTGAAGTTCATGCTGATCTGGGGCGAATCGAGCAGCACGAGGTCGTCAAACGAAGCTTGGCCCGTTGCAGCTAATGTGGCCATGCCATAGCCAGGCTGGATGGTGGCGGGCGGCGTGTATTGATAACTGAAGAGCTCGACCGCATTGATATAGGCGACAACGAAACCATCGACCACGGCAAACTCCCAACTGCCGGTGATGGCGGAGGTCACTTTCGATGCCGCTCGCACCGTGACCGTGTTGTCGCTGTTTACCTGAATCAGTTCCCACTGCTGCGTGCCGGCATTCCAGCGCATGAAGTAAATGCCGTCACCCAGCGCGACCGAAACTCCCGCGCCGCTGGATGCCAGTTCTACGCGGGCCGCGAAATTCGCCGGCTGATACAGCTTGATCTGCGCCGTCGCCCCGATGGGACCGGTTCCCGTGCCGCGGTAGGTTAGCTCTCCGTTCGCGATCTGCCAGTTGGCTGCGTCGGTAAGCGTCCAATCGGTGAGAGCGCCGTCGTGAAAATCGTAATAACGGCTGGCCAGTGTGCTGCCGAGCGTAAGGGCGCGATTGGGCAGCGCAGGGACAAAACCGCCGGCCGTGGTCAAACTCTGCGAGAAGGCGACGTCGATGACTTTGTCCACGGCATTCAGCGGGCCAAGCTGAAGGAACGGAATGAGGAACGAGTCGTAGCGGGTTTGCGCGGCTTGGCCGTTGGTGTCGATGAGCGCGGTCGGCAGGTAAGTCGTGGGATCGTACACGACCGATTGGCAGCGGCACGCCACCGCAACAAAGCGCAGTTCATCGACATAGCAAACCGTTGTCTGGTTCGCGTTGGTAAGCGCGATGATGATGCCTAAAGCAGAGAGTCCACTTTGGCTGACTAACTGCGGCAGGTTGATAAGGACAGGAAAGAAATTCCATTGCGTGACGAGCGCCGGTGTCAAGGTAACGACGATGGGCGGCACTGACGGCACAGGCTGGCCATTGGCCGGATTGAAAAATGAAATTGTGGCCTGCGCCACGCCGTTGGCCGGGTTGAAGCCGTTGGCGGCACGCACCCAACAGGAGAAAACGTACTGCCGGGTCTGATCGGCTGGCAACAAAATCGCCAGCGGCCCCTGCGGCGATGTAGGCATCGCCGGCACTGCGAGAGACTGGGTGCCCGTGTGGAAGTCAGCGATCGTAATGTAATCGGCAATGCTGACACCGGGTGCGCTCGAAGTCCATGGGCCGAACGCCTCGTAGGGTTCGCAACCGTACCACGAAAGAGTGTCGGCGCCGGAGGGAGAATTGAACGCGGTCACGATCGGGTATTGTCCACTCAGGTCGTAAGTGGTGATCGCGTGCCGGGCTAGCACATCCATGGCGTCCAGTGGCAGTCCATGGGCGGTGCGAACCAGCACCTGCGACCGTTCCACCCATTGCGTGGGATCGGGCGGATTATTGCTGGTAAACCAGCTGTTGAACGTCGCACTCCCCGACAAAGCCACATAAGCGCGGTCCGCAGCCCACTGTCCGGCGCCGAAGCCCCAGTTCGTCTTAAAAGTTTGCACCAGGATGCCAGTCGTCGTCGCAGTGCCTGTGCCTGAGTTGATCGTGGTTTTTGTGACTTGAATGACCGGCGTCAGAATATTCAGCGTACGGGTCAGGTCGTAGATCTGCCAGAAATATGTGAAAGCCTGCTGGAATAGCTGGTTTTGCCCGAGTTCATTCACATTGGCTTGTGAGGTCAAAGTCACCAGGCCGGTGTTTGGATCGAAGCTGCTGGTCGAACTGGTTTGCACGCCATCGAGTGAACTATCCTGCTGCTGCGTGCGTACCCGCGCGCCCGCGCCGGTCGAGCCCAGTTGATTCGCGAATGCCCAGCGATACGAAACAGTAAAGGCGACCAGGTTGGCGGTGGCAGAAAATTGCCGCTCGGTGTAAGTAAGCCCGGCGACCGCAGTCACGTTCTGCGCGGCATTGGTCTGGCTGCCGCCGGGATATGGAAGCACAGGACTCTCACCTTGGGACGGCGGACTGCTGGTGTTATTGAGGAGCCCGTTGAAGTGGTACAGAGCAGTGCTCCCATAGGGAGTGGTGGAGCCATTGCTTCCCGGCACGCGGCTCGACATATTGAACAGGGGCTGGATACCGTCGCCGCTGATGGTTGCGGCGATGGCGTTGTAGACGAAACCCAGCTGGATTGGTACATAGCCTGCGATGCCGTTGTAACCGTTGTCCGCTGTGACCGAGGCGGCCACGTACGCCGTTTGCGGCGAAACCGCATCCAGATTCACCGGACGATGTAAGGTCAGCACAGAACTTGCGCTGCCGTAGGTCCCGGTATAGGTGACGAATCCGCGCCGGCCCACCAGCATGTTGCGAGTGTCGCCGGGCACAGCCACCTGTTGACCCGCCAAAGAGATCGCTTGCGCGTTCGTGGTCGCGCCATTCTCGAGAAGGTAAACGCAGGTTTGGACCGCGCCCGTTCCCGTTCCCACCTGGTAAATCACATAATCGGATCCCAGGACTTGGACCGTCGGCAAATCTGCCGCTAGCGTCTGCGCGGGCGACAACGCCTGCCCGGGAATCCATGTTCCGTCCCATTGAAGGTACTGCAGAGCGCCCGCTGAAACCGCATAGTTCGAGACGAAGTCGCGCGTGCGCGGAGCGGCGATGCCAAGCAGCGTTGAACCTTGCGCGTTCGTTTGCTGCCACTGGCCGGTGTTGGGATTGTAGGCAGAAATTTCATAGATCGCCTGGCCGGGGGTGGTCAGGCTGATTTGCCGCACGGCCACATCCGCGCCGACCGAAACGACCGCCCCGGATTGGTTTGGATAAGTAATCGAGGCCAGATTGAATTGGTTCCATTGGGTGCCGTCAAATCGATAAACGACGCTGGCGATCGCCACCAGATCGCCGGCAACCAACGGCAGAGTTGGAGTAGCGCTGGAGGGGACCATGGTGGCGGGCAAAACCGTGGAGGACACACTGCTCAGGTCGGCGCTCCACCAGATGGCGGCATACTGTAGCTGCCGGTTTGCGCCCACGACTCGCCCGCCCATATAAGCCGCAAAAGTTGCGCCCATCACCAGGCTGATGCTGGTGGGCAAAACAGTTCCCAGATTTACGACAGATTGGTTTGACTCCCAGTTGCCTGCCATGTCGCGCCGGTACAGCCATAAGTTCGCCGAAGTAGTGGCTGTGGGCGCCGATACCGCGATCAGCATGCTGTCCCGCGCCGCCAGTGTGAGGACTGAGCCTGTGATCTGTACGGCTGAATCGGATGTCCATGCCATGCCCAGCCAGCGATAGCGATAAAGGTTGCCGCTGGTCACGCCCAGAATTCCCGCGAAGCCATCTCCCATTGCGAGGATGGTCGTCTCGCTGGTATCGAAAGTGGGAGTGTAATAAGGTTGCGAATTTCCCGCGTTCGGAACGATCCAGGCGCCGAGATTCAATGGATCAGGACGGAAAAGGTACAATCGGCCTCCGCCCCAGACAGAAAAACAGGAGGGCGAGGTCGCCACTTGTACGGCGGCATAGCCGGCGGCCCCGCCGACAGGAATTGTCGCCAGTTGTTGCGGAATCCAGCGGCCATTCCAGGTGTAGGCCGCAACCCAGCAGTTGTTGTCCGAGCCCAGCCACGTCGCCACCAGATAATCATCTTCAAAATAAAAGAGAGGCTGAGTGGGACTCGGCGCTTGTGTGGTGATCGTCAGGCTTCGCGCTGCATACTGCAAAGGATTCGTCTGCGCATAGGAAAAACTCACCACCCCGCCCTCGATCAGGGTGACTGCCTTCAGGCCGCCATACAGCGCACCGGTGGCAGAGTTGAAAGGCTGGGCTGGATTGACTCCGTCTTGCTGGCTCTGGCCGAAGTAGGAAAACTGTAGTGGAGGCCGCGTCAAACCCTCGGGTGTCACATATTGCACTCCGCTCAATAAGCGCTTACCGAAGTTCGTTGGCCCCAGCAAGGTCTGGGGATAGGAAAACTGCAGCGTGTAGAGGGGAGTGGCGGAACCGGACTGCACCGAGATGGATTGGAGAAACCGCGGATTCAGCGGGTCCTGATACGCGTTGGGCGGCGCAGGATTGGTGTGCGGGTTTTGCATCTCCGCCGCTTGCTTGGTTCCGTAATTGAATTGCACCTGCGAGCCATCGGCGGCGACCACGTTCATCAGTACGACGGATTGTGTAAACAACTTGCCCTGCGTACCGGAAACCGCGACACTGATGGTTCCGTAGGTATAAACGATCGCGTCGCCAAAGCGATTTTGACTTTGATTCAGGAGCCATCCGGAAGCGATGGTCTGTTGCTGCGGGAGATTGTCGCTGGAACCCAACCAGTTGCCCCAACACACCATATTTTGAACAGTATTCCTGCCGCTCCCGGTGTCTCCGAAAATGTGGGTGACGCCGTCTTCATCGATGATGGCCCAAATTTGAGAAGAGGGATTGTAGGTGATCTGCCAGGCATCGTTCCCCGAGGTGCCGTAAGTCCAGTTGTTACCGGATTGACCCGTACACCACAACCGCCGCACGCCTCCGCGCCAGGCCAGGAAATACGCGGCCGCTTCCGGCGCAGCCGATTTGTCAAAGACGGCAAAGATGCGGGCTAACGGCAGGCCCCACCCCAAACCGAGCACGCCCGTCGGGGCGTCCAGATTCCAGGTGCAGGCGGACTTCCACACCGGACCCGAGTAGCTGGCGCTGAGACTCAGGTCAAGCCCATTGCGGCCGGGCAGGTTCACGAGCGGCAAGGTAAAGCTCACCTGTCCAGTGAAGCTGTCTACCGCGTTCAGAAGATCGTCAGCCTTCAGCATGCGATATCTCCGCTTATTTCTGAGCCCGTGTTGCTCGTTCCTGCGAACGCCTAGATATCCTTTTTTGTTTCCAGTTCAACAGTTAGCTGGCGCGGCGTTTGTGGGCCGCGATAGCGCACTCCGCTTCTAAGGGAGGTTTGCGCCGCGGACCTAAGTATTATGGGTGGCGGGTCATACGGCATCGGCCGATCTTGTCCCGGCGCATCCTCGGAACCACTGCTTTCCGAGTTGTTTCCGGGCGCGTCATCGTCCAAGGGTTCGGACGGCCGCCCATTCTGCACCAGCTGCTGCATCTCTATAGCGTTCGCGCCGACGTCAACGCCCGCGCCCGCCGCCACACTAGCACCGAACCATCCGGAGTATGCGTACACAAGAGTACCCAGACCCGCCAAAATTGGAATGCCGAAGCCCAGTCCCAGCCCTAATCCAAGCGCTAGTTTGCTCAACCCGAGCGGGTCGTTTCCCTGTACCGGATTGCCGGTCGCGAACGCGTAGCGGTTCAAAGTTTGTGGATCGCGCTTTCCACCGACCAGATAATCGGGCTGCAGGAATCGCAGTTGTGTCGGCATGTAACTGCGCGCGCGCATATTAAGCAGGCCGTTGCCATCGTCGAGCACGCCATCGCGGCCGTTATAGGAGAACGGATTGAAAGCCGTGCCGACCTTCGCCAGGCTCGCGCCGTAAGCATCGTAGGCATAGCGGTTGGTGACCGCTCCATCCTGGCCGACCCGCGCCAGCACGTTCCCGGTGAAGTCCGACACGGAGACGGCGTAATAGCCGGTGTTGTCTTCGCCTCCGATCAGACCCATACCGTGCACATATCGCGAGACCACATTTCCACTGGAGTCGTAGACCACCAGCAACCTGTCGGAAGCGATCTGCAAGGGAAGAGGAAACTGCGACCCCGAGTAGACGGGCAGCCAACTGTCTGCTCCCGTGGATGTGGGCGTGCCAACAGCCTCGACCACGGCGCGCACCGGGTCGCCGCGCTCGACCTGCGGGCTCTGCCACGCATTAACATCGAACGCGTAACTCTGCGACACTCCTGCCACCGTAGTGCCAGTCCGCAAGCCATCGAGATCGTAGGTGTAGGAGTCCGCGTTGTAGCCGGTGACACGGTTGTAAGCGTCATACACAAAAACCGGCGGCGCTCCTGTCGGGCCAAGATAGTTGCCATCGCCATCCACCGCTTGATTGACGCCGTTGATAGTCGCGATCTGATTTCCATTCGCGTAGGTGAAAGTTGTCGGAGCCGAAGGCAATGTCGGAGAAAGAGGCAGCACCGCAGTGGCGGTGCCGGGCTCGCCAATGGGGTTTAACACGTAGCTTAATTGGGCGAGCGTAAAACTGGCGGAGTTGTGGATGTACCCGGTGGCGCGGCCGGCGCTGTCGAAGGTAAACGTGGAAGATGCAATAGTGGCTGCATTTGCTCCCTGGAAGTTGATTCCCG
>Ga0302320_10016350_pt1 | contig 15173 bp, 9 predicted proteins | sample Bog_T0_3_FD_202130 | JGI IMG/M metagenome (GOLD analysis project Ga0302320, IMG submission 202130) | Peat permafrost microbial communities from Stordalen Mire near Abisko, Sweden - Bog_T0_3 | ecosystem: Environmental > Terrestrial > Soil > Wetlands > Peat | place: Sweden: Abisko, Stordalen Mire... | reverse complement strand
AAGGGCGTCACATTCGAGGCATTCGGAGGCGAGACAACCGCGCTCTGTGGCCCTTCAGGCTGCGGCAAAAGCACTCTTCTGCACGTGTTAGGTGGTCTGGATTCTGTTGATCGCGGACGGGTATCTGTCAATGGCGTCGAGATCAATCGCCATTTCAACCTTCTGCATTTGTTAAGGCATGAGGTGGGTTTCGTGTTTCAACTTCACAACCTGGTTCCGGATCTTACGCTGGAAGAGAATTGCCTTATCCCTACAATTGCAGCGGGAACCGATCGAAGAATCGCGCAGGCACGTCTGAGGCAACTTGCCGATCGAACTGGTTTGACCGATCGCCTCGGTCATCGCATTCAGAAACTCTCTGGCGGCGAGAGGCAGCGCACCGCGCTCTGCCGCGCGCTCATGAATCGACCGAAGATTCTGCTGGCGGACGAACCCACTGGCTCGCTGGATGAAGCAACCAGCGCCACGGTTTTTGAACTATTGCTCGAAATTGTGGCCAGCGAGGGAGTGACCCTGGTGATGGCCACGCACGATCGCAGTTTGGCTGAGCGCTGCGACAAGCTTCTGGAGATGCACGATGGGAAGATTCATGAAGCTGAATATGCTCGATGAAGGTGCGCCTCATCGCCCGGCTGCGCAGGTTATTGCTAGCGCCGCTTGGCACAGCCTGTTCTGGCTCGTCACGGCGAACGCTATCGGCGTGTTGCTCGCAATCCTTTTGCTTGTTCCGTCCCTGAATCCGCTGCTGGGCGAGTGGACGTACGGCCGCTGGATCATGGTGCATATGAATCTGGAGCTATACGGATGGACAAGTCTTCCGCTGGTCGCCTTTCTGTTCAAAATCTACGGCGCAGATCGCGGGCCTGGAGAAAAATGGTGCAGGCCGGTTCTCTGGGTGTGGTCCACAGCCCTTGGCGTGGGCGCTCTTTCGTGGCTTTCTGGCCACTCGAGCGGCAAACTGTTTCTCGACTGGACCGGGTACTCGCGGGTTCTATTCATTGCCGCTCTATTCGCTGTTTGGACCTTGCTGGCCTTCGCGTTCCTAAGAGGCCTTAGCCGTGCAAGGAACACGGCCATGGTTTCGCTGGGAACAAGGCTCTTCTGTCTCCTCATCTTGTTTGCCGTACCGATGATTCTCCATCTTGCATCGAGCCCCAACAGCTATCCGCCTGTGAATCCCGACACCGGAGCCCCACGGGCACAAGCCAACTGGAATCATCGCTGGCAATCGTTGCCATCCTTTTGCTGCTGCCGTTTGGGATCACAGATCGCAAAGCCGGCAGCCATAGGATCATCTCTATTGGCTGGCTGGTGCTGATCGCCGAGTGCGTGCTTTGTTTCGCTCTTGGCCGCACGGATGTAAGCCACCGTATTCCCGCGCAGTACCTCAGCCTCGGCAGCCTTCTCGCATGGCTGCCGCTGACTCCTGCCTACTACGCGGCTTTCGAGTGGCATCGCAACACGAGACTCTGGCGTCTGGCATTTCTTTGGTGGTGGGCGGCGCTTCTTGTCACAGGCTGGGTTTTCTTTCTTCCCGGAGTCCTCGACCACTTCAAGTTCACCGATGGCCTGGTGGGCCACTCGTTCATCGCCATGGCTGGTTTCACATCGAGCTTGATCATCTTCATCATGGTCCAACTACTGGGCGACGGAGGATGGATTTTCAATCGATCCCGGTCCTTTTATCTGTGGAACGGCAGCGTCATCGCCTACGTCGTGGTCGTGACAGTTGCCGGCTGGCGCGAAGGCTTCGATCCAACGTTCACCATCGTGCCCGGGATGGCCCGCAACGTCCTCTACGTTCTGCGCCTCATCACCGGCATCCTCATGTTCCTTGCTTCTCTCGACTGGCTTGTCGACGCATCGACGCTGCTGGGCAAATCCGTCTCCGCTTCAATCCCCTCACACGCTTTACTGGAGAAGACAGCATGAACCGTCCCATGATCTTTGCTTATCAAGTGCTGACGGGGCTCTCCGACGCCTCAACAGGCGCGCTGCTCATGATCGCACCGGCGTTCACGCTCCGGCTGCTGGGCCTGCACGTACCAACAGACTCGCTCCCATTTCTATCGTTCATCGGAGCCTTTGTTCTTTCCGTCGGGCTGTCCTGCCTCTACGGTGGATACCTCATCGCCCGGTGCGCGAGTGCACCAAGACTTGAAATGGTGTGGCTGCTCACGGCATTTACCCGGAGCGGAGTGGCCATCTTCGTCGTCACGCAAATTCTGATGCAGACTCTTGAGGCGGGCTGGGTCACGGTTGCGCTATCTGACGGAGCATGCGTGCTGATTCAGGCGATTGGTCTGCGCAAAGGCTGGCTGGCCCATGCTTCTCGGTAAGGAGAGCAAATCCGGCTGGCAGGGCGTGTTCCTGGTGGCGATCGCGTATGTCTATTTCCTCATTTTCGCTCAGTTCGCATTTCTGAAGCGGCTAGCGAGCCTGGGGTTGGGAGACGCGCACCTGAAGGCCGTGATGGCGGCGATGGCCGTCGGTGGAATTCTGATGAGCCTCCTCGTACCACGTGTGAGCCGGTGGCCTTCACCTAGGATACGTCTCCGCCTTGGGCTCTCTCTTTCAGGCGTTGCGGCTTTCATGTCGCTTCTTCCCCTTGATCTCGCGGCAAGTGTGGTCGAGTCGTTTCTGATCGGTTCCGGGTTCGGATTGCTCGCCGTAACGCTGGCTACCAACCTTCGGCATTGGCTTGGCAATCGCAACCCGCTCTTTGGCGTCGGCCTGGGCACAGGCACCGGCTACCTTCTCTGCAACTTTCCGCCATTCTTCACCGCTATTCCCGAGCTGCAGGCGGTCGTTGCTGGATCGTTGTGCCTCGCGGGAATTGCGGTCACGTTGCTGCCCGTGCCGGCGACGCTCGAAGAGGCGCACCCTCAGTTGCGACGCCCCATTCCGTTTCTTCGCGTGCTTCTTTGCTTTGCCGCCCTCGTCTGGCTTGACTCGGCCGCATTCTTCATTTTTCAGAAAAACCCGGCTTTGAAGGCAGGAACGTGGCAGGGTTCAGTTCACCTTTGGACAAACGGCCTGCTGCATCTAGTCGCTGCATTGATCTGCGCGTGGCTGCTGAGCCGCCGCGGACTGTCGTTCGTTCTCTCCGCGTCATTCCTGGCCCTTGGAGGGGCGTGCCTCCTACTCCTTGATCCGGATCGTATCGCTCTGGCCTCGGTTTTCTATCCCATCGGAGTCTCTTTCTACTCGGTTGCGCTCGTCGCTTATCCGTGCTTGATTGCCCCGAAGGGTTCTGTTGCAACGCGTGGCCGCATGGCCGGATGGATCTACGCCATTGCCGGCTGGTTCGGCTCCGCGATGGGAATCGGCATGGGCCAGCATCTCGGTTTCGTTCCGCCCGCATTTGTGGCCGCGGCAGGTGCAGTTGTCCTGCTGCCAACGCTCTTCAGCGCATTGTGCAAACGCACTCGCGAAGTTGCACTCACCGCATTTGTCGTTATTGCAACCGTAATCCTCAGTGGGGTTCTTGCCGCCGGTGATCCGGCACCCCAATTGACAGCAATTGAGCGCGGGCGCCAAGTCTACATTTCAGAAGGATGCATTCACTGCCACTCCCAGTATGTGCGGCCGAGGTCGCCGGACGTTCTCATGTGGGGGCCAGTCGAGCCCGTTCAGGAAGTCCGTCTTCAACGCCCACCGCTTATCGGCAATCGCCGCCAGGGTCCTGACCTGTCACAGGTCGGAGCGCGTCGCTCGGCTCTATGGCTAAGAGCCCATTTCTACGATCCTTCTGAGGTAAGCGGAGCTTCGATCATGCCCTCTTTCGCGATGCTCTTTCGAGATGGCCGTGGAGACGACCTCGTCGCTTACCTTGCGAGTCTTCGCGGTCCCGGCGCTGAGCAGCATATTGCAGAGGAGAGAATTTGGCAGCCTTCCGCCGATGCCGCTCGCGAAGCCGACCTGGCGCTGGGAGAACGCATATTCCAGCGCGACTGCGCTACATGCCACAGTAAGAGCGGACGCACCCGGCAAACCTGGAAGGCTTCATTCAAGCGAGTTCCGCCCGATCTCGCCGTCGGCCCCTATTTCTATCTTCCTCCAGCAGGTCCGGAAGCTCTGCGCATGGACCGCCTGTCACAAATTGCCAAATTCGGAATCCCTGGAACCGACATGCCCGGGCACGAATACCTGTCCGATCAGCAAATAGATTCAATCAGCATGTGGTTGTCGCAGGTCATCGCTCAATCAAGTCAAAAGCCATGAAAAACCCACTTCACACTGGAGAAGAACCATGAAGACGTTCGCAAAAGCAATCCTCCTCGCCCTCCCTCTGTCGTTCGTATCTGTTGCCCTCGCGCAGCATCAGACATTCACTGTCAATCCGGACGCAAGCAAAGTCGCCTTTGCCCTCACCGGCACTGGCCATGCGGTGACCGGGACTTTTCACGTTCAAAGCGGCTCGGTCGAATTCGATCGAGCCGCTCCGATGATCTCGGGTTCAATAGTAGTGGCCGCCGGCAGCGGGGACAGCGGTGACACGGGGCGCGACAAGAACATGAAAACGCAGGTTCTCGACGTTGCGCACTTTGCGGAAGTGTCCTTTGCGCCCAAAAGCTATCAGGGGACAATTGCCGCCAGCGGCGATTCCACTATTCAGATCAACGGCGCCTTCACGCTTCACGGCACTTCGCATGACCTCACCCTTCCGATGCAACTGCACATCGACGGCGCTAACCTTACAGCGAGAGGACACTTCATCATTCCCTATGTGCAATGGGGATTGAAGGATCCAAGCGTGTTCATCCTCAAGGTTGCCAAAGAGGTGGGGATCGACCTTACGCTGGTTGGCCGTTTGTCCCCCTCAAATTAATCCAATCGGGAGTTCCTCGGGCCCTGCCGGAGGATCCCTGCTGGCTGCGGTACTTAATGATCACACCTGTTTTCATTTGACCTCGAGGTCCAAGGAGCATGTTGACCCAGAGCTGGCCGAAGATCTGGCCAATTTGGTACATGCTTATTTGAAACGAGGCCAAGTCCGGTAGTTTATTGATGCTGACTCTTGGCTGAGCCTTACTGGCATCTGACGGTATTTATATCAATCAGTTACTGGCTCAAGTCGGTCTCGGCTGACGAAAAATCCGGTTTGCGTTTTTTTGAAGGGCCAACTCATGGAAAGGCTTGTTTACGTCAAGTGATACCTGATTCCTGGACCTCGGTGATCCGAGCGGCACAATGCCAACCCTCAAGGAAACCTTGTCACATGCCGACTCCCAAGGAACAAATACCGTTCCTTTACATCCTGTCTGGCCAAAGGCCAGTTGCACGCTTCTGAGGACTAATTCCGTCGCCGAGTGCATTGGCGATTCTTCGTCAACTAAGAATCGCTCATGGTCAAATGTCCGTCTGTCAGCTTCTGAAGTTGCTGCAGCTTCAGAGCGGCGGGTGGGGTTGCAGGCCGGTTTCTCCCAAAATGCTACTGGAAGATTTTCGCGGCGAAATCCTTGAGATAGTCGCGCCAGTTGATCCAGACATGGAAGCCGCCGGTCTCGTGGACTTCCGTCCTGATGCCTGATTTGTTGAGGAGCGCGACGGTTGCACCGGAGTTCTGCAACGCGATGTCGTACTTTCCGGCGCCGACCCAGTAAAGCTCGAATGGCTTGCCGGAAGTGCGGTATTGGGCAAGATCGGTGTCGTCTTCTTCCTTCTGGTTATCCGGGAACCATCCCGAGCTGAAGATGCCGACCCAGGCGAAGTCGGCGGAATTGTCGAGTGAGATGTTGAGGGCCTGCAGACCGCCCATCGACAGCCCGGCGATTGCGCGGTGATCGCGATCTGCCACGGTGCGGTAGTGGGCGTCGAGGTAGGGCAGAATAACCGTGATCATGTCATCGTTGAACGCATCATGGCCCATGCGGACGCCAGGGGCGAGGCGAAAGTTGGTAGGGGTGTGGCCCGCGGGCATGACGACGATCATAGGGACGGCTTTGCCTGCCGCGATAAGGTTGTCAAGGATGGCTCCGGCACGGCCTACCGTAGGCCAGGAGTCGTCGGTGTCGCCTCCTCCATGAAAGAGATAGAGAACGGGCAGGCGCGAGGTCCCGGCCTCATAGCCCGGCGGCGTGTAAATGTGCATGCGGCGAAGGCCGCCAGTCGCGCTGGAGTTGTAGTACACCGTCGCAATTGCGCCATGAGGGATGGTTCCGGTGTACTCCGTGAATGCCGATCCGGGGACTTCATAGAGGCTGCGCGATGCGGTGAGCGACTGTGAGGTGAGCGGGTTGCGCGGGTCGGTGGCCGCTACGCCATCCACAAGGAAGTTGTAGCGGTACATGCCCGGTTCGATTGGGCCGATGGTGGCTTCCCAGGCACCCTTGTCGTTCTTACTCAAAGGAAAGCCGGCGTAAGTGGCAGAGAGCTGATCGGGTGTGACTCCTGGGGTCGCTTCGGGGCCTTCGGCCTGGAGCTTGACTATCGTAGCGTCAGGTGCCCAGATGCGGAATGTGACGCGGCGGTCGGACTGCACTTCGACCGAAGTGATGTTGCTGTTCGGATTGGGCATGGGCATTGGCGAACTGGGTGGCTGGGCGACTGGCTGTTGGCCTAGAGCCAGGACTGGAAGTGCCCAAAGCGCGGCGAAGAGACAGGCGCGGACGGCGGATTTCATGGCGGTAGCGCTCCTGCGAGGCGTTCCGCACAGGATATGCGCCGGCGTCCTGGATTTTGAGTCTTGTTCTGAGTGACGGGCGTGAGACCTGATAGGACGCGCCATTCGATGTGGCTAAAGAAGCCGGCGGCTTTTCGAAGACGCAGCACGCGTTTTCGGGGAGTTCCGTTCGAAGGCAGAGAAAGTGAACAAACTTGAGTCGGCAGCCTCCAAATTGACGAAGCCGAAATTGCAGCACCACTTGAGATCTGCCCACCCGGGAGCCTGCGGGATACTGAAGGTGCTGACGCTGATGGGCGGAACTGTGGTTGGCGCTGCCGGCTCGCTTGCAGTTACTTCTCGTAGTGCTAGCTCGGCAGTATCTTGCGCGCTTCGCCTTCCGGATCATCGGACATGCGGCATTGGTTGTCGAAGATTATGGTGGGGTTGTGCTCAGGATCGCTGGGCCGCCACTCTAGGCCTGGCTGGCTGGGATTTCCCGTCCGCGCAAAATTGGCCCAGGCAGTGGCCATCTTGCGGGCCAGGGCCTGCGCCTCCGGCGTGTTGCCTGTTCCCTGCTCGCAGCGTTTGGTGTTGTCAAAGCAGAACTGCAGGTCGGCGGTGTGCCATGCACCCGGAATTCCGTCGAGCATCGGCGTCTGCCAGGTGAAGTAGTAGGTATAGGCGGGTGCTGCCTTCAATTCGTGCTTGAGCCGGGCCATCTTCACCACGTTGTTGCGCACCAGAAGGCTGTTCAGGCCCGAGACACCGCTGCACATATACGACAGCGTGCGAATGGCCTTTTTCGGATGAGACTTTTTCAGAGCGGCGATGAGCGCGGATGCCATCTGCTCCCCGTAGGCCTTGGTGAGATTCGCGCGCCACTCATCCTCGGTGGGATGCGACGACATCTGGTTGCCTTCCTCGCTCACCGAGCCAATCAGCATGGGCACATTCTTTGAGATCTCCGGGGCAGCGTCGAAGAACGACCGCAGGGTGATATTGCTGCCATCAACGCATGGCGACCAACCGACTCTTGGCGGCCCGGGCGCAAAAGGTCCGAAGGGCGCGCGCACGGGCGGATTGATCTTTGCCACGGCCGCATTTCCTGCGGCGATGAGTGTTGGCCAGTCCATCTTCTGGAGCGAGGCGAGATCGTTCGGGGCCAGACCGAGGTCCTTCAGCATGACCCGTGTAACTTCGCGCTGCTGTTCCCTGGAGGGAATGTTGCCGCCGCCGCCCGACTGCACCGAGGCGCGATGGAAGAGGCCAGAGGCGTCGGGCATGCCCATCAATGTGGTGACCTTGGATCCGCCACCCGACTGGCCGTAGATCATCACCCGATCGGGATCTCCGCCGAAGTTGGCGATATTCTCCCGGACCCATTTCAATGCGGCGACCAGGTCCGTCATGCCCACGTTGACTGAGTTTTCGTAGGCCGCGCCTCCGATCTCGGCTAGATCGAGGAAGCCGAGGATGTTGAGCCGGTGGTTTACCGATACCTGCACCACATCGTGATGCCGGGCCATCTGCGCGCCCTCGTGCGCAGCCAACTCGTAAGAGGAGCCAAAGCTGTATCCGCCGCCGTGGATGTAGAACATGACCGGCCGCTCGCCGGTAAGACTCGGCGTCCAGATGTTCATCTTGAGCATCTCCTCGCTTTGCCAGCCATCATCCCACTCCTGCAGGAAGGTTTGTTCGGAGGCTGTCCAGGGATGCAGGGTCTGCGGGCAGTTGGCGCCATAGACCAACGCTGGATACTCGTCCTTCCATGGCGTGGGGGGCTTTGCCGGCAGCCAGCGATTTTCCTTGGACGTGGTTTGCCCATAGGGAATTCCCTTGTAGGTGAAGACGCCGCCATCCAGATAGCCGCGGACCTTGCCGTATTGCGTGTTGGCGATTGCGCTGCGCGGCGTCGTGCAGTTTCCTGGCGCCTGGTGCGAGGCCGTCATCACGTCATCCGATGCATGGACTTCGCGGGCTGAAGCCATGCCGAGGCCTGCCGCGACGGAAAGCAGCATCGCCTCACGCCGGTTGATATTGAGTGGATCTCGTCCTTGCGGCATTGTTTTCTCCTTCTCGGATGGTTCAGTGAAGCTGGCGGATCTCGTGGTGTTCCGCGGGCGTATTTCGTGGTATTGTTGGCAGTCCGAGGCGAATCGTCCTATACCGTATATCGCCTTGCGTGATGTCCGTGCCGCAGTGCCTCGTGAATTGGCGCAGCTAAGACCGCCAACATAGTAAATCGCTTTTCTTCAATCTGTCGACAAAAAAGGGCGGGGGGGTGCCGCTTCCGGAGCCGAGCTCGCGAGAGAACTCGAGTTCCGTTTGCACGAATCCTTGCCGAGAACCGGCGAGGTTGCCGGATCGAGGGTGGTACTGGTATGGTTTCCGGGCAAATCGCTTTATCAGCGGTTCCGCCGGGAAGCACGCGGGACTGGAAGGCAAGCCTGGTTATCTGTGTGCGGCAAGCCCCGGCTCGCCCACACCCCCGGCACCGTCACACTTCTTTCAACCCCACTTTGGAGATCCGCATGAAAATCCGCATGACGCACATCGCCCAGTGCTTCGTCGCGTTTACCGGAGCGTTTCTGGCTGGTGTTCTTCTCCAACCGGCCTCCGCCCAGGATGCAGCCAGCCAGCCCTACATGAATCCCAAGCTTGCGGCCGAGCAGCGCGCCACCGACCTGGTGCACCGCATGACCCTTGCGGAGAAGGCCTCTGAGATGCAGAACAATTCGGCAGCGGTTCCGCGGCTGAACATTCCCGCCTACCAGTGGTGGAGCGAGGCGCTGCATGGGGTCATCAACGAAGGCGTCACCGAGTACCCCGAGCCGATCGGCCTGGCCGCGACCTTTGACTCGCCGGGCATTCACACCATGGCAGGGCAGATCGGCATCGAGGGCCGTATCAAGCACGTGCAGAATGTACGCGAGGGCCACACTGGAATCATGGGAGGCCTCGATTTCTGGTCTCCCAACCTGAACATCTTCCGCGATCCACGCTGGGGACGCGGCCAGGAGACCTACGGCGAGGACCCTTTCCTGACTGGCCGGATGGGCGTGGCTTACGTGACTGGCCTGCAGGGCGAAGACCCCAATTACTATCTGGGCATCGCTACCCCCAAGCACTATGCCGTGCACAGCGGCCCCGAGCCCACGCGCCACTTTGCTGATGTGGACGTGAGCCGGCATGACGAACTCGACACCTACACGCCTGCCTTTCGCGCCGCCGTGGTCGAGGGCAAGGCCGGCTCGGTGATGTGCGCCTACAACGCCATCAACGGAGAGCCCGCCTGCGCCAACGAATTTCTGCTGCAGGAACTGTTGCGCGGGAAATGGGGCTTTCAGGGTTATGTGGTCTCGGATTGCGACGCGGTCAGGGATGTTGCCGCCAACCACCGCTATCGGGCCACTCAGGCGCAGGGTGCGGCCATCTCCGTGCTGCGCGGCATGGACAACGAGTGCGTCACCTTCACCCAGCGTTTTGGCGAACCGGTCGAAAAAGCGTACATGGATGCTGTGCAACAGGGATATCTTCCTGAGAGCGTGCTCGACACATCGCTCATCCGATTGTTTACCGCGCGCATCAAGCTCGGCATGTTCGATCCGCCTGAGATGGTTCCCTACACGAAGATCGACGAGAAGGAACTGGACAGTGCGGCCCACCGCGCCGAAGCGCGCAGGCTGGCCAATGAGTCCATGGTTTTGCTCAAGAACGACGGCCTGCTTCCATTGAAGGCCGATGTCAAGAAGATTGCCGTCGTGGGGCCGCTTGCCGACCAGACTCGTCCGCTGATCGGCAACTATGCCGGCCAACCGACACACATTGTTTCGGTGCTGGAGGGTCTGAAAGCAGAGTTCCCGGGCGCCGCGATTACGTTTGTTCCCGGCACGCAGTTTCTGCGCTCCGATGGGGAAGCTGTGCCTGACACGCTGCTCACCACGCCGGATGGCAAGCCCGGACTGAAGGCAGAGTACAACGAAGGGATGACGCGCGGACGGCCTGCCCCGGGTGCCAGCACAACGCCGCTGGTGAGCCGCACCGAACCCAATGTAAGGCTGGATGAAAAGAGCCTTCCGACCGAGGTGGCAACGCGGAAGACCTTTGGCGTGCGCTGGTCTGGATCGCTTACGCCGTCCGAATCGGGTGACTATCTGCTGGGGATTCGCTGCCTTGGATTCGGCAGATTGACGGCTGATGGCAAGCAGATAGCGGTGGCATTTGGCGGCGGATCAGCGGAGGCATCCGGCGTCGGCCGAATTCATCTTGAAAAGGGACGTAAGGTAGTGCTTGAAATTTCATACGGCAGCAACAACAGCAAACGCCAGGCTGAGTTGATTTGGGCAAAGGTCGAAAACGAGGTGTCACCCAAGGCAATTGCAGCAGCTACAGAGGCTGACGTCGTGATTGCAGTGGTTGGAATCACGAGCCAGTTGGAGGGTGAAGAAATGCCGGTCAGCGAGCCCGGCTTCCTTGGTGGAGACCGCACCAGCATCGATCTTCCCCAGCCGGAGGAGAACCTGGTGGAGGCCATGGCCGCTACCGGCAAGCCACTCGCCGTGGTGCTGATGAACGGCAGCGCGCTGGCCGTCAACTGGATTAACGACCACGCAAACGCCATTCTCGAAGCCTGGTATCCCGGCGAAGAAGGCGGTGCATCCGTAGCCGAAACCCTCAGCGGAAAAAACAATCCTGCGGGCCGCCTCCCGGTCACCTTCTACAAAGGCGTCGACCAGCTTCCCAACTTCGAAGACTACGGGATGACCAACCGCACCTACCGTTACTTCACCGGCAAGCCGCTTTACCCGTTCGGCTACGGATTGAGCTATACCAAATTCGACTACGGCGGGTTGACGCTGCCCACGCAACCCGTCGCGGCTGGACAAGACTTGAGCGCGGAAGTCACCGTCACCAACAAGGGCGCGGTTGCCGGCGACGAGGTGGTCCAGCTCTATCTCAAATTCCCGGGCGTCAAGGGCGCGCCGTTGACCGCACTGCGCGGCTTTCAGCGCATTCACCTAGAGCCCGGTGAAAGCCAGACGGTGCATTTCAACCTGAAGCCGCGCGATCTGGGTATGGTGACCGAGGAGGGGAGTCCCATCGTCGCCGCGGGAGACTATGCTGTGAGCATCGGCGGCGGTCAGCCTGATACCGGCGCGCCGGTTGCGAGTGGCCATTTCCACGTCGACGGCCAGTTTGCATTGTCAGAGTAAGCAGGCGCCGGGCTCGGTATTCTGAATCGAACGGCCATCATCCGGGCAGAGATCTTCACCGGTCTCTGCCATTGCCTTTCAGAAAGCCGGGATCTCGTGCGGGCACTTCGCGATCCCAATCAAGCCCTGTCCATGAGGTTCAAGTCATTATGTTCTCCCGTTCTTTCGCATCGTCTATCCGTTCCGGCGTCCTGGTTCTCCTTCTTCTCGTCTCGCTGCAGGTTTGCCGCGCCCAGTTTCAGATGAAGGTGACCGCCAAGAACTACCTCGACACGCAGGGTTTTAGCGTCTTCCTCTACGACAGCACGTACCACCCCGTCTTCGTAGACCAGAAGAATACGGCGATGGAGATGATTCTCCACGGCCAGCGTATCGCCACAAACGGCGACGTGCGCCTCATGCCCACCCCCGAGCAGTGGGACCTGGTGGCAACACTCAACGACCGCCGCGCTGACAAGGAGAACAATCGGCTCACCGCCGACCTTGCCTTTCCGACCTTCGATTTGAGCTATACCGTTGAAGTCGCAGCGGAACCTGGCGGAGTGAAAGTCAGCGTCAATCTCGACAAGCCGCTGCCTGAGAAGCTGGCTGGGCGCGCGGGTTTCAACCTGGAGTTTCTGCCCTCCATCTACATGGGCAAGACATACCTGGTGGACGGCAACAAAGCCGGTATCTTCCCGCGAACTCCGAACGATCCCATGATCAAAGTATTGCCGCTCGCTGGCGAACCGAAAAAAGCGTACTACCTTGAGGACTGGGATAAGGCCAAGGGATACACTGAGCCACTGCCGTTCGCCCAGGGCAAGAGCATCACCCTCGGCGTAGACGACGCGCTGGCCCGGGTCAACGTAAAGTCAGATACGGCCGATCTCATGCTGTTCGACGGCCGCAACCGCGCACAGAACGGCTGGTTCGTCTTGCGTTCGCTGATCCCTTCCGGCAAGACCACCGGGGCCATCGTATGGCACATCCGGCCGGACGTGATTCCGAACTGGACGCGCCCGCCGATGATCGCGCACAGCCAGGTAGGTTATGCGCCCGGTTTCTCCAAGGTAGCCGTGCTCGAACTCGACCCGAAGTACGACGGTCCGAAGACGGCCAAAGTCATGCGCCTGATGGAGGACGGATCTTACAAGCAGGCGTTCGAGGGCCCGGTTACGCCTTCAGCCCCTTGGCTGCGCTATGTCTATTCGAAGTTCGACTTCACCCCGGTGAAGGACCCTGGGCTTTATGTCATCGAGTACGCAGACCAGCGAACGGCGCCCTTTCCCATCTCCAACGACGCTTACGCGCACATCTGGCAGGACAGCCTGGACCATCACCTTGTCGAGCAGATGGATCACGTCTCAGTGCGCGAAGGCTACCGCATTTGGCACGGAGCCTCACACCTGGATGATGGCCGCATGGCGCCCGTGGTCGGAGAGCAATTCGACGGATGGAATCAGGCTACGGCAACCGACGGGAACTACAAAGGCGGGGATCACATTCCGGGGATGAACGTGGGTGGCTGGTACGATGCCGGCGACTTCGATCTCGAGGAGCCTGCGCAACTCAGCGTGATTCAGAGTCTGGCGCTGGCGTATCGAGAGTTTCATCTCAACTATGACGAGCTTACTGTGGATGAATCCGCCCGGGAGGTTGAGATGCACCGTCCCGATGGTGTGCCGGATACGGTCGAGCAAGTCAAGCACGGCGCTCTCTACATCCTGGCGCAGTTTCACAATATCGGTCATGCGATTCGCGGCACCCACGAACCAGATTTGCGCCAATATACGCACCTGGGAGATGGAGCGTCGAAGACCGACGGCCGCATCTACGATCCGAAGCTCGGTCTGAACGAAGTGAAGGGCGACTACTCCGGCAGGCCCGACGATCGCTGGATCTTTACGTCAAACAACCCGTACTTCCAGTGGAACGCCATTGCGGCGCTGGCTGCGGCGGCCGATACGCTGAAGGGCTGGGACGACCCATTAGCGAGAGACTGCCTTGAAACCGCGATCAAGGCATGGAAGGACGAGAAGTCGCATGCGTCGCCGAATCAAATGAGCCGCAGACCGGATGCGGACGACACCTCTGGAGGTGGTGGCGTGTTGGCAGCCTTGCAGGGTTCCCTGCCGGGCGCGCAAGATGGTCGTACCACAAGCGGCGGCACGAGCACCCAGACAGGTTCAGCCTCAACCAACGCACCCGCAACTCCGCCGGCCGGCTTCGACCGGGACGCTTTCGGAGCCGGGCTGGACTGGGCGGCGGCTCTGGAACTAACCATCGCCACCCATGGCGCCGAGCCCTACAAGTCCCGGCTCCGGGAGTTGTTCCCTCAGGTCATCACGCCACAGCAGATGGGTTTCCGTGGCTGGACGGCGGTCCGGGCCTTGCCATATCTGGACCCGGGCGCGAAGGATCAAATGCACGAAGCGGTCAAGGTATACATGGCGAGCCTCGACAAACAGTTAAGTGCCACGCCGTTCGGCGTGCCCCCGAGCCTCGGCACCTGGGGCGGATCAGGAGCCGTCGTTGACATGGCGATACGGATGTACTTCCTGCATCGGGCATTTCCGGATCTTGTGGGCCCGGAATATACACTTCGCGCCGTCAATTACATTCTCGGCACCCACCCGGTCTCCAGCAGGTCGTATGTAGCTGGCGTCGGTGCCGTCTCCAAGACGAAGACCTACAGCAACAACCGGGGCGACAACTCCTATATTCCGGGCGCGGTGATTCCGGGATACATCATCATCAAGCCTGATTTTCCGGAGTGCATCGACGACTTCGGATTCCTCTGGTTCGAGGACGAAGCCGTCGTAGCAGGGTCGGCAAACTGGGTCGTGGCCGGTAACGCTGCGGACGCGATTATCAAAGAATCGAAGTAGGTCCAGAACTGCGGTCGCGGCGAATGTGCGGCGAGAAGCCCTCGCTACGGTTTTGCTCTGTGCCGTCGGCCCATTTTCTTCCCGGATTGGCCATTATGCACGCTCTGCCGAAGACTCCATTCGCCGAACAGCCCTGAACATCATGCTCGGTCGAGGATATCAGGCCTTATCGCAAATCCAGAACCCTTGAGAACAAGCAACCGAAGCGGTCGTTCACGGGTTCTTCCAGGCTCTGCTTACAGCCGAGGTATCGCTCAGTCCTGACAACCGAGCGCTACCTCGGATGTCAACAGAACCTTGGCCATCCTGTGAATGACATTTTCACGCCGATTCGGCAACAGCTTGGCGCCTAAAGGGTGAGCGCTCTGTAGACCTCATCTTGTTTTGCCGTGGTTTGTGCGGCACATTGGTGTAATGAGGCAAAGCCGCACGGAGCAGTGGGCGAAGTGGCGAGGGTTGTTCTTGGAACAGCTCTCAAGCGGG
>Ga0302320_10016349_pt1 | contig 15173 bp, 13 predicted proteins | sample Bog_T0_3_FD_202130 | JGI IMG/M metagenome (GOLD analysis project Ga0302320, IMG submission 202130) | Peat permafrost microbial communities from Stordalen Mire near Abisko, Sweden - Bog_T0_3 | ecosystem: Environmental > Terrestrial > Soil > Wetlands > Peat | place: Sweden: Abisko, Stordalen Mire... | reverse complement strand
ACGCCGCTTCCGGACACGCTCGCGTCCAGCCGCCACAGCCCTTCGCCACCCTGCGGCAGGTCGGCGGAAATCGTCCAATCCTGCAGGAAAACAGTGCGGTAGTGAAAGATGCGCCCCAGTCGGCCCTCGTCAATCAACTGCTTCGCCATGGTGACGGCGGGCACGCGCCGGTAGTTGTACCAGACCATGTTCGCGACACCGGCATCCTCAACCGCCTTGACCATGGATTCCGATTCCGCGGGATTGCGGCCCAGCGGCTTCTCGCACATCACCATCTTGCCCGCCCTGGCTGCGGCGATGGCCACTTCTTCATGCGTATCGTTGGGGCTCGCGATGTCGATCACATCGATATCTTTCGCATCCACCAATTTGCGCCAATCGGTTTCGAAGGATTCATAGCCCCACTTACCGGCGAAGGCCTTGGCCTTTTCTCTATTGCGCGCACAGATGATTTTAAGAACGGGCCGCAAGGGCAGATCGAAGAATTGGGGCGCCTGGCGAAACGCGTTCGAATGCGTGCGGCCCATGAAACCGCAGCCAATGACGCCGAGATTCAGGGTCTTCATCTCAGTTCCACCCATGCGCGTCGCGCACCGCGATCATCGCCCGCAGAATATCGTTCCAGGTCCTCTGCTCGAGCATCACGGAGTTGGGGAACATGCACCCATCCCAACAGATGTGCGCAAACGCTTTGGTAACGTGGCCCGCATCGTCGCGCATCCAGGCGCCGGCATCGCGCACAATGTCGAGCCGTCCATTGGGGTCGGTGGCCTGGCAATGCCTGCCGGTCTTATCGTGCGAGCCCGATCCTTTCACCGTGCCATCGTTCTGCGCCACATGGAAATCGAAAGTCCAGGGACGCAGCGCGCCTGCCATTTTGCGATATGCTGCCGCCAGGGCATCGCGCTGTGACCACTCGAAATTCTCCGGCAGCAAGCGGTCTTCAGGCGCATTAAAACCCATGGTAAAGAGCATCGTGTGCGCCATGTCGGCCTGGAACCCGACGGTCTTAGGCATGCCGACTTCTTCCAGCAGTTCCACGTTGCGGCGCCAACTCTGCATGCCGCCCCAGCAGATCTCACCTTCCGCCGCGAGCCGCTCCCCAAAGCTTTCGGCGATGACGCCCGCTTCCCGAAACGTACGGGCAATCTTTTTCGTATTGCCGGCCGGGTCCTCGGCCCACGCGTCCACTCCGGTCGCCGAATCGATGCGAATCACACCGTATTTGCGCACGCCCAGATCGCGCAGTTTGCCGCCGATGATGCAGGACTTCTTCACCTGGGTGAGAAAGCGTGCGCGCTCCTCTTCATTGCCCATGGCCGACCCGCCTCCGGTTGGGGGCCAGACAGGCGCCACCAGCGACCCCGCGCGCAGATTCTTCGCCCGCAGTTTGTCCGCCAGCCTCGCCAGATCGTCGTCCGAAGAATCGATATCGGTGTGCGGCAGGGACAGAAAAAGATCGACGCCTTCGAAGCGGACGCCGTCGACTTCGGCCGCGGCGGTCAGATTCAGCATGGTGTCGAGGTCAATGGGCGGTTCTGAATCGGGGCCTTTGCCGACCAGTCCCGGCCACATGGCATTATGCAGAGCTGGATAAATATTCAAGCGCTGATCGTATCAAATCAGCACGGCGTCGAGGAGGGTCGCATGCTGGGGCGCTCGAATCGAATTTCCGATGCAGCGCGGCCGCTTCATCACATTCGAAGGTGTGGACGGGTGCGGCAAGACAGCCGTTTTCGGAGGTGGGAGTTTGAGCCGATATCAGCGAGTTCGAGCTTGCTCTCCTATGAGTGTTTTTGCCGCCCCTATAACAAGGAAGCGACACGGTATTTATTCCTAACCTGTGTCCACACTCGGAGTGTGCGCCAGCGCTCACCACATGACCCTAAGTCCCGCTGCGCCAACATGACGAAGCCGCCGGGGTGCACCGCACACGTGATGCATCGAAAGCTTCCCGCCGGCGGGATATCTGGAACGAAGGGAGCGCTTCGGGAGACCCAAAGGGAATACGTTCAACGCCTAAGTACAGGTGAATCAGTGCCCAGGTAGCCGTTTCAGCCTCTGGAAGTGCTTGCGACAAATCCTGACCGGTCGCGGGAGAAAGTCAGGTAGTATCACGGGATCCGAAAGGATCCGCCCCACCTCGAGGAGATTCCTCCCAAAAGAGCGGCCCTCGCCCTCGAAATAGCGTCCGGTTTCACGACTTAAGCAATACTCACTTTGCAATACCCATGCATCCTGGCGTCGGTGACGTCAGTATGCAGTCAAAGAGTTCGTAAATGAAAATCGAGCACTGGCCTCTTACAAGGCTTAAGGCTTATACCCGCACCCTCCGCAAGAATGATCACGCGGTCGAACGGATGGCGGAATCAATCAAGATATTTGGTTTCAAAGTCCCCATTCTCGCGCTCGGCAATGGTGAGGTTATCGACGGTCACCTCCGGCTCAAGGGAGCGCAGAAGGCTGATGAATGGAGCGAGGCGAAAGTCAAAGCATTTCGCATCCTCGTGAATCGCTCGGCCACCTGGGCGGATTTCGACGCCGAGCTGGTTGCACTGGAACTCGAGGACCTCAAGGCGCTTGATTTCGATCTTGGCCTTACCGGCCCTTCTGTTGGAACACTACGGAGCGCGTAGCGAGCGTACCACGGTGTCGTGTCCTGTGTTGTGTCGTGTGGCGGCAAAGTGATAATGTCCCCTTTGGGCAAAGTAGAAATGTCCCCTTGACAACCCCAGGCTTGGGGGATGCAAGAAGGACAGCTACTGATGACACAGGCCGATAGAGACCGGCTGGTAACGTTACGCAAAGCGAAGAAGCGCCTGATCACGCAGAGGCAGGCGGCAGAAGAACTGGGGTTGAGCGTGCGGCAGGTGAAGCGGCTGTTGTACGCGCTGAAGAAGCGTGGCGACAAGAGCGTTGTGCACGGGCTGCGAGGAAGGCCCTCGAATCAGCGGATCGCCAAGAGCGTCGAAGAGGAAGCTATGCAGATCCTGTCGGCGGATTTGTACAAAGGGTTCGGGCCGACGCTGGCTTGCGAATATCTGGCCGACAAACACGACATCGAAGTGAGCAGGGAGACCTTGCGGCAATGGATGATCCGGGCAAAGCTGTGGCGTGCGAAGGAACAGAAGACGAAGGCGGTACACGTCTGGCGGCCGCGGCGGACCCGCTTGGGGGAACTGGTGCAGTGGGACACCTCAGAGCACGACTGGCTGGAAGGGCGCGGAGAGAAGCTGTACCTGATCGCCATGATCGACGATGCGACGAGCCGGTTGTTTGCCCGGTTCGTGCGGCACGATTCGACCGAAGAAAACATGAAATTGCTGTGGGGTTATCTGGAGAAGTTCGGAAGGCCGCTGGCGTTTTACACGGACAGGGCCAGTATCTTTCGGACGGCGGAAAAGCGCAAACGGGATGACCCGGGAGTAGACAAAGACCCTGTGGCGATGCCGCCGACGCAGATTGGACGCGCCTTGCAGGAGTTGGGAATCGCGTGGATCGCGGCGCACAGCCCGCAGGCCAAAGGGCGAGTGGAGAGGAATTTCGGGACGGCACAGGATCGTTTGGTGAAGGGCCTGCGTGTGGCCGGAGTGAAGACCCTCAAAGAGGCCAACCAATATCTTGAGGAAACCTATCTGGTGTGGTGGGAGCGGGAGTTGACGGCGGAGCCGGCCAACGCCGACGACGCCCATCGTCCCCTGGACAGGAGCCATAATCTGGCGGCATCTTTAAGCTATGTAGAAACGCGGCAGGTGCGGAACGATTACACCATTCCCCTGGACGCCAGGTTGTATCAGATCGAGCGGAAGGCCGTGGTCAGTGGATTACGCAGGGCCAACGTGCGGGTGGAGAAAAGGCTCGACGGCTCCATCGCAGTTAGATTCGGAGAGCGATACCTGCCTGTAAGCCGATGCGCGGCGGCGACGAAAGCCAAAGCCCCGGTAAAACCAGCCGCTCCCCGACGCCCCAACAGACAACGCGGCAGTGAATGGAACAAGAACTTCGATTTGAAAAAGGGGCCAAAGATATGGCAAGTTGCCTGAAAGATGGAGCCGCGCCCGAGGTTGCGTTTTCAAGGCATGGCGGAATCTATCGCTCCGATGTGTTTAGCGCTTCGTGCAAACCTGGCCCGGATTGCCGTTTTCCGGTCGGGTCCGGACCAGGTCATAAAGCGCGCCGGAAGAAAACACGCCTACTCATCGTCGCGACGAGTTCCGGCCGGCTATTCCTCGATCGGGTTGGTCGCCACCAGAGCCCGTCTCCGCTTCACCGGCACTCGCAATCTAACATGCACTTCTCACAAGCCCCGGCAAAAGGGGACATTTCTACTTTGCCAACAGGGGGACATTTCTACTTTGCCTTGACAGTCCTGTGTTGTGTCGTTGACACCCCGCGCCGCAAGGTTTATACTCGCCGCAACTAACCCAAAGGAGAGGCCTATGCAGTCGAAGAAGCCGGGTCGAAGAGGATTCCTGAAAAACAGCGCCAAACTCGCCGGTCTTGCCGCCGGCGGCACCGGAGTCTCGAAAGCAGCCGAGCAATTAACCAACACAAGTAAGCCTAAAGGTTACATGTCGGACGAGCAGATCGCCTATGGCGAGCGTTCCCACTATGTCACTTCCAAACGTCTCCCGGTTATGTCGCGTCATTCGCCGGATGAGTACGGGTTGATGTTTCACGTGCTGACGCCGCTGCAGGACTCGGTCGGTATCATCACGCCCTCCTCGCTCTTTTATTTCGCCACCCATCGCGGTGCCTATATCCCCGATATCGATCCCAAAGAGCACCGGCTGATGATTCACGGAATGGTCGACCGGCCCCTCATTTTTACCATGGACGACATTAAGCGGTTGCCGAGCGTGTCACGCGTTCATATGATCGAATGCCTGGGCAACCGCGCCAGTGCGGCCAACACCACGGTGCAGCAAACGCATGGACTGACCAGCTGCGCGGAATGGACCGGTGTGGAACTTTCACTGCTGCTCAGGGAAGCCGGCGTGCAGCCGGGCGCATCCCACATCATCGCCGAAGGCGACGAAGAAGTGAAAGGCAGTTCCTGTTTCGAACTCGCCAAGGCCATGGAAGACTGCATGGTGGTCTATGCGATGAACGGCGAACCGCTTCGCCCGCAGCAGGGTTTCCCTCTGCGCCTCGTGGCTCCCGGCCTCGAGGGTATTTTTCACACCAAATACCTCCGCCGCATTAAAGTAGTCGATAAGTACTATCTGACGTACAACGATTACGGCCATATCCAGGCCGATCCCAGAGCGGCTCAGCTTGCGAACCAGATCGGGCCGAAGTCCGTCATTACCTATCCTTCGGGTGGCCATAAGCTGCAGGGTCCGGGCTTTTATGAAATCAGCGGCCTCGCCTGGTCGGGTGCGGGAGCGGTTCGCAATGTTGAGGTTTCAACCGATGGTGGCCAAAGCTGGAAGGCGGCTGACCTGCGCTCTCCCGTCTTCCGCATCGCGCATGCGCGTTTTGCCTTTCCGTGGAAGTGGGACGGCAAACCCTGCACCCTTCTTTCACGTTGCACTGACGAACTCGGCACAAGGCAGCCATCGCGTGAGGAAGCGGGCAGGTACTTCAACGACCCGCCCGGCCGGACCCGCATACGCGGTAACGACAACAGCATTCAGCCCTGGAAAGTGGCTGCGGATGGGAGCGTGACCAATGGACTTGCGTAATCGGGTATTCCTCCTTGCCGGAGCTCTTCTCGTTTGCGGCGTCGCCCGGTCGCAAGCGCCCGACTATGGCGTGGGCCACCCTGCCACCCAAACTGAAATCAGTACCTGGGATATCGTTATCAGCCCGGACGGGAAGGAACTTCCGCCGGGCCGCGGAACGTCGAAAGAAGGCGCGGCTATTTATCGGGTCAAGTGCGCGGGATGCCATGGAGCTGACGGCTACTCCAAAAATCACGCTCCCACTTTGATTCAAAGCAAGACGGCACGTTCGTCCGAAGGTGTGGTGCCCTGCCTCCAGCCTTGTGTGAATGACGCGAACACGCTGGCTGTGAACGCGCCCTACGCGACAATCATTTGGGATTACATTAACCGCGGCATGCCCCTCGGTAAGGAGGGAACGTTGAAAGCGGATGAAGTCTATTCCCTTTCGGCGTTTCTTCTCTTCCGCAACAATGTGATCCGGGAAGACGAAGTGATGACCGACAAGACGCTGCCCGCCGTTAAGATGCCGAATGCCAAAGGCTTCTCCATCCCCGTTTGGAAGCACGGGACGCCGCGACTTCCGGGTTATCCTTTCTAGAGAGGCTGGTACCGACTCCGCAATCGTTGAAGTTGACCCGGCGTTCTCGCCCGACGGAAAGTTCATCGCTTACGTCTACAGCCAGTCGGGCGCCGAGGAATCCAGATAACTTCCGCAATGCCGGTCTTTGGGGAGTTAACCCTGCCTTGCAGCACTTTCTGGGAGCCCCGCCATATGAAGAAATCCTGCTGCTTAATGCTGCTTGTTCTCCCATCCCGTCGCCGTAGAAGGGTGTTTTCACCGAAAGCCGAATCCGATTGCAGCGATCTCACCGCCGGGCGTTGGAGAAGTCCCAGGAGCGTGAGGAAAACAACCTATTAGGGTGCGAGGGAACAATCCACCTTCACGCGCCGATCAGCGCGCTCAACCCCACCACGGTTCGCCGTCTGCCCGATTGGCCTTCAGATATTCGTCATTCAGCATGATGCCGAGGCCGGGAGCCGTGTGTACCTGCATGAGGCCGTTCTTCACGACGGGAATGTTTCCAGTCGCCTCTGGAGCTTCGTCGTACCAGGGCCGGCACTCAATCCGCGGACAGTTGAAGACGCTGGCCCCGAACTGCTGGGAAGCGAGATTGAGTGCATAGCCGCTCACGTTGTGCAGGCAGATAGGCATGCGATAAGTAGCCGCCACATCGGCAATGATTTTGGTGCCCGTGATGCCGCCGGCGTGGACGAGGTCCATTTGCAGGTAATCGACCGCCGCATTCTGCATGAAAGGCAGGGTGCCTTCGATCAGCGCCAGGCTTTCGCCGGTGAGGAGGGGCACGCTGGTGTTGCGCCGCAGGGACGCCCAGGATTCGGAGTACTCGGGAGAAAGGGGGTCTTCGAAGAAGATGGGCTTGATCCCCTCCACCGCCCGGCCGACCCTGATGGCGCTGTTGAGATCGAGTTCGTTGTGGCAGTGGACATCGATGTCGACGTCCCATCCCAGCGCCTCGCGGGCGAGCTCATACACCCGCCGGACCTTGTCGGCTTCGCGCGGCCCGATGTTCGGCGTAAATTCCCCATTGCGGGCGGCAAGCGAGGGATGAATGTCGATTTTGAAGGCCCTGAAGCCGCCTTTGTACGATTTCAATACTTGTGCCCGGGCCGCCCACGAGTCTTTGTTGAGGTAATCGTTCTGCGCCTCGATGGGGGTGAGGTTGGCGGGTGGCGGCAGCAAATGGGAATAGGTATCGATCTCAGTCCGGAAGGGGCCGCCCAGCAGCCTGGAAACCGGCTGGTTGAGAATCTTCCCGGCCAGGTCCCACAAGGCCATGTCGATCCCGCTGTAGGTGTTGATATCGCGCGGTCGCTGGGCGTGCGCATAGAACATGTTATGGAAGTGAACGCGGATGGCGAGCGGATCCTTGCCGATTAAACCCGTCGGCTGAGGGCCTCGCCCCGGGGCGCCTTCGAGCATCGCGATAGCCACCCTCGATCCCGGGCCGCCTTCGGAAGGGCCATAGCCGACCAGCCCCGAATCGGTCTCGATTTTGATCAGCGCCCGGGAATTGCCCCTGCTCTTGTTGTTCAATTGCAGCGCCTTGATGGCGGTGATCTTCACCTGACCCTGGGCCGGGGCGGCGAGCGCTTCGTAATGAGCCAGCGATGCGCCGATGGGCGCAGCCAGCGCTGTTTTTAAAAAGTTGCGTCTTGTAAGCACCATGACTGAATATCTCCTTATCTTTATCTCGCCGAATCTTTATCTCGCCGAAAGAAGCGGAAACTCGTAGACGCTCATGCTGAGTTTGGGAACCGTCAGCCGGCCAGGCACTCCCGTCAGCGGACTCTCCACAATGTCCACCACCAGCGGCTTGCCTGGCTCGTTGTCGGCGGTCAGGGCCGCACCGGCGATTCGCCATAACCTCCCCTTGTCCTGAACCGTCACGCCCTTGAGAGACACATCGATCTGTTGCTCGGACTCGGTCGGGTTCACGATCGCCACGGTCAGGGCTTTCCTGTCGCCCGTCAGGGCCGCTGCGGCATCCAGCGGATATGTATCGCTGCCCGACGAGACCCTGGGCTTATCCACCCAGACCGTGCCCTTCACCTCGTGTTGCGGAGAGTTCCCAGTCACCTCCACCGGAATGGTCCCGAAATGCCGCCGGTAGAGTTCGAACATCAGCCCGATCGGCCGCACCGTCGCATCGGTCTTGCTGATGGCCAGCAGTTGGGGCGCTGCTGTGTACGCCGAAATGACGAACATGTTCGAGTGCCGGAACATCTCATGCATCGCCTGGGCGCAGGCGAGCGGCGCGAACATCGCATTGCCGGGAGGGTTCGTGCCGCGTTCTCCGATCCATTCGGAGACCCATTCGTCGAGCGCGATCGGGTATTTATCCATGTTGAGAGCGGGGAATCGCCGCTGATACTCCCCCCAGGCCTCGATCACGGCGCGGACCGCATTGGCAATCTTCCGGGCGTGCGCAACCAGGGGCTCGTCCACCTTCACGTAGTCCTGTTTTTCGGCATCGAAGGCCATGTCCGCCGCGGAGGGATAGATGTGTTCGGCGGCCGCATCGAAGTAATCCGCCGAGTGGGCCAGCAGTGCGCCGGTAAAGTCCGCCGGCCCGCCGAATGCGGCAATGTGCTTTCCGGTGATGGCCAGCGCCGCGTGGCTCTGGCTGGTCTCAACGGGCGATGCCCCCGCCGTCACGATCTTGATATTCGGGTCCACCCGCCGCATCGCCTGGGCGAACATGTTGTGTTTGATTGCGTATTGCTCGGCGGACATGAAGCCCATTTGCGATGGGTTCCACATTTCATTGCCGATGTTCCACCAGGTCACCTTATAAGGCTCGGGATGCCCATTAGCAGCCCGCCACTTCCCCATCGGCGTGTTCACCGACCCGCTCACGTACTCAACCTCTTCGGCGGCTGAATGCGCGTCGCCGAAACCGGCATTCACGCAGATGTACGGTTCCATGTTGAGCAGCTTGTTGAGGACCATGTATTCGTCGATCCCCAGGTCGTTCTGCTGTACTTCGTTCCACGCGGGGTTCAGGCGCGGGGGCCGTTTGTCGGGATCGCCGATGGAATCCCGCCAGTCCCAGGCGGAAACCATATTCCCGCCCGGCCAGCGGAACATGGTGGGCCCGATCTTCCTCATCTCCGCGATCAGATCGGCGCGATAGCCGTTCACGTTGTCCGCCGGCATCAGCGACACGGCGCCGATGTGAAACGTCCCTCTCCCGGTTCCGGCGATTTCGAAGCGGGCGTCGTTGCTGTCCGCGAGAGCCGTGAAGGTCAGGGGAAACCTTGCGTATTCGGCTCGAAGCGCCTTGATGGGGATGGTCTGCCGGTCGCCCGGATTGGGCCCCCAAACGAGGCTGACCTTCACTTCCGCCCCAGCATCGGCCGCCATGATCACGCGGCCTGAGTATTTCCTCCCTTTGCGCAGTCCCAGGCCCGTCTGCTGGATCCCATGCGGCGTGTCGGCCTCCAGTTCCACCATGGGGCTGTGCTCACCCACGTAGACCTTCTGCCGGTCCATCAACACGAACTCGTCCGGGCCCAGGGGCCTCCATCTCGCCGCCGTGGCCCTTCTCCTGCGCCCCGGGGCAGGTTCGGGGTCCTTGCTGGAATCCACGGGATGAAAGAACTTCCGATCTCCGAGCATCTCGGCCCAAAAGCCCCCCTCGTTGTTGGCCTCATGAAGTTCCGTGAAAAAACCGAACATGTAAGGGGAGATGGGCGCACCAGCCCGGGTCGCATCCACCGTCATGGTAACTTGTTGGGCGTTCCCACCGGGGGCAAAAAACAGGGCGGCCATCGCCGCCGACAGGATACTGAATCCCTGCGTCGTCATGAGTCACCTCAATTCTTTACACTGCCAACCCGGATTGTAATCCCAACCACACCTGATTGGATCCCCCTTTCTTAAAAACTTTTGAATCAGACGGTCAAAGCAGTAAACCATTCCGCTTTCTGGTGGTTTTGTTTGCTTCCGGCGCGGTCCGCGACGGGACGGTCCACGCACCGAGGCAGATTTGCGTTACGCATCGATAATGCGCAAATCCTCCGCCAGTGATTCATTGGAGACGTGCTTGCCTGGAAGGACAGCGCCAGGTTCAGAGTAAGCGTGGAGCCCGACAGCGAGGCTGACGAGTTGGCCACATCAAGGGTGCACTGGGAGTTCGCCAGCAGCGGACCGGAGCCGAGCGTGCCGTCCATCGGCACGTTGCCGGCGAGGGAGCTGGCGAGGTCGGGGTCGAGAACGATGTTATTGTCGCCGAAATAAGTGAGGGCGCAGCCGTGATCGAAGAACTGCACGGTTCCGAAGGCGGTTGATGTGGTGAAGGCGTAAATGACCTGATCGCCGTTGGTTGCCGCGGCCGGCGGCGGGCTGACCGAGATGGGTTGAAAGGCGAAGCTGATGTTCCAGGTCCCGGCCTGCTGCCAGCTGCAGGCAGTGGCCATGGGAAGTAACGATTCGTTTCATTCCGTAATCCGCCCGGCGCGCGGCTCTGCGCCACCGGAGCGGACGGCCTGTCCGTTCAGCTTTGCTGCCCGCCTTTCCTGTGGAATCCAGCTGGGGGATCTTTTGTTGAACTGGAAGCCGCCCGCCAACTAGAGGACGAAACCGGGTAAAGAACGGGCGTTCCGGCTGGTAGCGAAAATAGTTTCCGAACAGCCGGTCGTTCGGGCGCTCCACGAGCCGCGCGAAACGCGGCTTCCACGCAGGCCGGACTCAAGGGACTCATTGCGCGATGTCGGGCCGCCGAATGCATACCGAGACGATCCAGACGCCCAATATTCGGGCGTGTCATACTTCTTCCATGGTTCGTGCAGCGCTTGTGCCGCTCTTTCTGGCAGCGACCCTCAGCCTTGCCCAGCAATCAACCCACGACCGCGCTCGCCTTCATCCGCCGGCAGCGCAGAACGCTAATCTGAAGACGGGGCCGGAAGTCGGCAACAGAATCCCTGTATTCGATCTGATCGACCAGAACGGCAAACACCAAACCTTCGCCTCACTGCGGGGCCCCAGGGGTCTCGTGCTCGCCTTCATCCGTTCCGCCGATTGGTGACCCTGGTGCAAGACTGAGGTGGTCGACCTCAATGCTAAAGCCGAAGAGTTCCACAAAAAAGGTCTGAACGTCGCGACCATCTCCTATGACAGCGTGGCGATCCTGAAGGATTTCTCCGCTCGCAAGTCCGTCGCTATCCCAATGCTGTCCGACCCCGATTCGGCCGTCATCAAAGCCTTTGGCATCCTCAACACCAACGTGGAAGCCAACTCGCCGGTATACGGCATTCCGTTCCCGGGAACATATATTGTGGACGCGGCCGGCACCGTGAAATCGAAATACTTCCACGACGATTACACCGAGCGTTTCTCCGCCGGCAGCATACTCACCCGCGAGTTCGGCGAAAATGGCCAGCCAAAGACCGTCATTGATAACCCGCAGATCCGCTTGTCCTACTCCGCCAGCGATACCACCTTCGCCCCCGGCCATCGCATCACCCTGACCATCGACCTCGACTTCAAACCACGCATGCACGTCTACGCGCCCGGTGTGGAAGTCGGCTATATCCCTATTAGCTGGAAGTTGACCAATTCGCCCGCTTGGGCGGCTCTCGCGGCAGAATACCCGGCTTCGCACAAAGTGCATCTTCCGGCTATTAATGAAACCGTGCCGGTCTTCGACAGCCACATCCGCATCAAACGGGACATCATTATCGGCCAGGAGAAAGAAATTGCCTCCGCGCTGACGGCCGATCGAACACTCAAGGTCTCGGGCACGTTTCGCTACCAGGCTTGCGATGACAAGGAGTGTTTCAACCCGAAGGATATTCCGCTTGAGTGGACCTTCAAAATCGGCGCGTTGGAAACCGAGCGCGTCCCCGCAGAACTGCGCAAGCGGCCATAGGCGACAAGATTCCGCGATCACCGCTGACAGGCGGAGAAAGCATCCGCAGAACAGACTATTCCGTCAGTGCCTCAAACACCAGTTCGGTCGTGATCGCTATCGCCGGCATTAGTGTGCGATACACGGGGCATTTCTCAGCATAAAAGCCATGGACCCTGGTGGCGATCTCCCGATCCGACTCCTCGGCCTTCAACTTAAGGACGACGTGGATGCGGCGGATGACCAAGACATTGTCCTCCAACTCAACCTCGCCGACCGTCTCAGACACCAATCGCTCATTCGAAGCGTCTACGTGACGCGCCTCCAGCGCGCCTCCAAAGGTTCCGGTCAGTCAACCCGCAGCGGCGGCGACAATATAGTCCAGGGTAGTGGCGCGCGGCTCAAGGACTGCTGGCGGAACCTTGTAATGCTCCGCTATGGCTCCATGAACTCCGAAGATTACCGGCTGCGTTTCGGCCGGGAGATACGCCCGGCGAACGGGCCCCTTCACCCGCTCAATGCGCACATTTGACCGGTAAACCACTTCAGGCATGATGATCGAAGCGTATCACGGCGAGGCCATAGCGGCATTCATGCACAGGAATAACTTCCGGAATGCCGGTCGCTCACGAGTTATGATAGTTTCCGGAATGCCGGAGTCCGGGAGTTATCCGGTTCTTCATCGGATAAACTTATCTGAACTCTTCCAATGCCACTCTCAGCCGGCGATAAACTCGGCCACTACGAAATCGTCTCGATGCTTGGCAAGGGCGGGATGGGCGAAGTATGGAAGGCGCACGATCCTCGGTTGGGCCTCCCGGCAAGCGTCCGTCGGCAATCGCCAAACCCGGTGCCCTGCGCCAGGCGCTGCTAAGGCTTGCCGCATTCGCCGGGGCAGCGCGAAGGACCTGTTTTTCTGCGCGCTCGCGCTTAGCCGATCCGACTGAGCAACTTCGCTGGGGGATATTCAATCGTGCGGGCGTCGTACTCAGCGCAACCAACCAAAACGAAGACCGGAAAATTGGGAGGAGGGCAAGATAACGTAAAATCCCCACCCTTCGCGGCTTCCTGCAAAGGAAACATCGCTAAATTCTGTTGGCCCGGCCGTGGCAGGTGCCCGAGCCCGTGTCGTTGTAGGTAGACAAAGTCCCTGCAGGCGCTACAGGAGCTTCCAGCGCCGACTGGAAATTCCACGTGTAGCCGTTCGCAGTGAGCGTCAGGCCCATCACACCCCAGTAGTACCCGGTTGCCGCCTGGAGATTCGCCGCGTTGAAGTTCATTTGGCCGCCAGGACTGGACATTGTGTCGCCGCTGGTGACGACTGTATCGAGTGTCTCGCCGCCGGTGCCCACGATGAATTCGCTTATGCCCCGATTTGCATCGTAATTCCCGTTGGGGTCAAGGGGTCGGTAGTGGGCATAGAGGTGGTCGTGTCCGTTCAGCACCAGGTCGGCTCCATGCTGGTAGAGGACATTCCAAAAGGCCTGAGAGGTAACGCCCTCTTCGGTGATGCTGTTGGCAGCGCTGTACAGCGGCTGGTGCCAGTAGGCGAGTGTGCACGCGGCCGGATTCTCCGTCAGATCGTTTTCCAGCCATGCGAGTTCGGCGGCTAACCAGGAGCCTGTGGTCGAACAGCCGCCCGGCTGCGTCTCGCACTCTATATTCAGCGAGATCACGTGCCACGTGCCCAGATTATAGGAATACCAGCCATCTCCGACTCCGACCGGGCTCCCCGCCGGTATGGTTGATCCAATTCCACCCGACTCCTCGAAGTGCCCCGCCTGTCCATCAGGCCGCGGTATAGGTTGGGCGACGGGAGTGGTAGAGGCCGGATAGCCGCACCCCCCGTTACTCGGAGGGGTGATTGATGGGCACGGGTCCATCAGCGTAGTCGTCAGAGGAGCACCAGTGGCATCGATCTGGAAGCCGTTGAAGTAGGAGAAGTATCCGTAGCCGGCAACGCCGGTCTCACCATGCTCGTCATAAAACTCGTGGTTGCCTGGCGAGGGTCGCGTGATCATTTTGAAACCACCATACGTCAAGTCGTACGATTGCTCAAAGTCCGAATATTGGCCTACCTGGTATTGCAGATCTCCGACTATCGCGACGAGGTCAGGCTTCATATTCTCAATCTGATTCGCAGTGGCCTCCTGGGATTGCCACAGAGAGGCGCTGGTGTAGGGGGCCTTCGGGGTGAGGCAGTTTTCATGTGCAGCCTCACCTCCCGGCTCCGCCTCGCCTGGCTGGCAGGCGATGTCGCCAACCACCACAAGCAGGGGCGAGGGGCGCGTCGGTGCGTAAGGCCACGTATTGCCAGCGGCGTTTTGCGCCATTGCTCCGTTCGCAAATACCAACACCGAGGCGGCTGCCCCCATGAGCATTGGCGCTCGGAACCTGCTCCGGATCGTCTTCATGCAGTTCCTTCCTTTCGGGCTTGTAGCTGGATAGTTGCCAAGGTGAGAGCATATCCGTTCAATATTTCGCGTGTATTTCGATCATGTGAAAAATCCATAACACAGATTATTTGGGAGGTCGTTTAAACACATCGGCAAAACGGAATGTCCTTGACGCTTCCAGGGACTAAAGAGGCCTGCCGTAAGCGAATCCGTCGTCGATTCATAACGACCGAATTCAAGCTATGCCGCTGCACGGATGCACAACCGCAGGCTCCGCAGAATCGCCACCCCGCCCGTTTTGCAAGCGATGCGGTGCTCAGGCGTAGCGAAACAGCGCCTTGAAACCAAAGTCCATGTGCTGCTGGATATGGCAGTGAAACAGCGTGAGGCCGGGTTGGTCGGCGACCAGATCCACGGCGGCCCGTCCAAATGCGGGCACGACCACCGTATCTTTCCTGAGGCCGGCAGTCGGCTTGCCGTTGAGCTCGACAAGCTCGAACAGGTGCCGGTGCATATGCAGCGGGTGAGAATCGTCGCTGCGATTGTGAAACACCAGCCGGTAGCGGCGTCCCTGCCGGAACACGAATTCCCGTTCATGCGGATATTCCTTGCCGTTGACGAGCCAGTGATTGATCCCATGGGGCCCACCAGGCACTTTCTCAAAGACCATGTCGATG
>Ga0302320_10016348_pt1 | contig 15174 bp, 14 predicted proteins | sample Bog_T0_3_FD_202130 | JGI IMG/M metagenome (GOLD analysis project Ga0302320, IMG submission 202130) | Peat permafrost microbial communities from Stordalen Mire near Abisko, Sweden - Bog_T0_3 | ecosystem: Environmental > Terrestrial > Soil > Wetlands > Peat | place: Sweden: Abisko, Stordalen Mire... | reverse complement strand
CCGCGGAGCTCAAATGTCACGCCTTTGCCGACCTCGCGGAGCTCGCCGCCAATTGCGAGGCGGTGGTGATCTGCGTGTCGGCCGACGACGACGTGCGCGCCGTGATCGCGGGTCTCGATCCCGGCTTGAGTCCGCGCATGATCGTCATGGATTGTTCGACGGTGGGATCCTCGACCGCGCGCGACATGCATGCGAGGCTCGCGGCGCTGGGGGTCGGGTTTCTCGATTGCCCGGTGAGCGGCGGCGTCGAGGGCGCGCGCGCCGCCACCCTTGCCATCATGGTCGGCGGCGATGAGGAGGATTTCGCCCGCGCCCTTCCGGTGCTGGATAAAATGGGCAAGACGGTTGCGCATATGGGGCCGAGCGGCGCCGGCCAGGCCGCGAAGGCCACCAACCAGATCATGTGCGCCGGCATCATTCAGGCGGTCGGCGAGGCGATGGCCTTCGCACATGCCGAGGGTCTTCCGCTCGATCAGTTGATCGAGACCTTGGGCAAGGGCGCGGGCTCCAGCTGGTATTTCGTCAACCGCGCACCCTTCATGGCGAAGATGAGTTTTCCGGCGGGCTTTCGGGTGCGCCTGCACGCGAAGGATCTGCGCATCTGCCGCGAGATGGCCGCGCAGCGCGGCGCGCAGCTGCCGGTGGTCGAGTCGACCCTGAAGCAGTACGCCAAGCTGATCGTCGAAGGATTCGGCGACGAGGACATATCCGCCATCTACCGGCTGACGTCGGCGCTCTTCCCCGAAACGAAACCCGGCGCCCCGTGAGCGCAGCCACGATTCGGATCGCAACGCGCAAGAGCCAGCTGGCGCTCTGGCAGGCGGAGCATGTGGCGGCGCTGCTGCGCGAGGCCCACCCCGGCATCGCCGTCGAACTCCTGCCGCTCTCGACCAAGGGCGACCGGATCCAGGACCGCAGTCTCGCCGCGATCGGCGGCAAGGGGCTTTTCATCAAGGAATTGGAGACCGCGCTCGAGGATGGCAGCGCCGATATCGCCGTGCATTCGATGAAGGATGTCCCGGCCGATCTGCCCGCAGGGCTGCTGATTGCGGCACTGCTGCCGCGCGCCGATCCGCACGATGCCTTGATCGCGGCGCGCGTGCGCACCTTCGCGGAGCTGCCGCCGGGCGCGCGCCTCGGGACCTCGAGCCTGCGGCGGCAAGCGCAATTGCTGTGCGCGCGTCCCGACCTGCGGATCGAGCCGCTGCGCGGCAACGTCGACACCCGCTTGAAGCGGCTGGACGCGGGCGGCTTGGATGCCATCGTTCTCGCCTGCGCCGGTCTCATTCGTCTCGGCTGGGAATCGAAAATCACCGCGCGCCTCGACACCGGTGTCTCGCTGCCCGCGGTGGGCCAGGGCGTGATCGGCATCGAATGCCGCGCCGCCGATACGGCGACTCGCGAGGCGTTGAGCGCGCTCGACGACGGCCCCGCGCGCGCGGCGGTCGAGGCGGAGCGCGCCTTCAGCCGCCGGCTCGGCGGGAGCTGTCAATCGCCGATCGCGGCGTTCGCGCAAGTGGAGCGCGATGTATTGACGCTGGAGGGATTGGTGGCCGAGCCCGACGGCTCGCGGATATTGCGCGACCGGCTCTCGGGACCGGTCGCGAACCGCGAGAGCCTGGGCGAGGAGCTCGCCGAGCGCGTACTCGCGGCGGGCGCCGGCAGCCTGCTCGAGCGGCTGCGCGCGCATTGAGGCCATGCTCCCGCTCGACGGCATCGGCGTTCTGGTCACGCGGCCTCAACATCAAGCGACGCCGCTATGCCGGCTGCTCCAGGCGCAAGGCGCCGTTGCGCACCCTTTCGCCGCGATAAACATTCTTCCGGTCGGCGATCGCGCGAGCTGGGCCGCGCGCGCCGGGCGACTCGAGGAGTTTCAACTCGCCATTTTCTCGAGCGCCAACGCGGTTCGTTTTGGCGCGGCGCTGCTCGATCAGCGGCGCGACCTTGCAATCGCCGCCATCGGCCCCGCGACGGCGCGTGCGCTCACCCTGTCGGGCCATCGCGTCTCCGTTCAGCCGGCGGAAGGCTTCGACTCGGAGAGCCTCTTGCGGCATCCGCGGCTCAACGCCATGGCGGGCGGGCACGTGCTGCTCATCACCGGCGCGGGCGGCCGGGATCTGCTGCGCCAGGAGCTGGTCCGGCGCGGGGCGCAGGTCACCGTCGTCGAGGTTTACCGGCGCGAGCGGCGCCTGCCGCGCGCATCGGAGCTCGCCGCTCTCGAAGCACAATTTTCCGCCGGCGCCATCCAGGTGGTCACCTCGACCAGCGCCGAAATCGCCGCGAGCCTGCTCGCGCTGGCGACGCCGGCGCTGCGCCGATGCTTCAACGATGCCGAGTGGCTGGTCCCCGGATCGCGCGTCGCCCGGAGCCTGCGAGAGCTTGGGCATACCGGCGGCATCCTCGAAGCGGACTCGGCCGACGATCAGGACCTGGTGTCCGCCCTGGTGCGCTGGCGCGCCGGCGAATCGGGCGCATAGTCGAAGGAATCGAAGTACAGGCGCGACGGCACGACACCGTGCTCCGGGAAATCGCGACGGATCGCCTCGATCATCGCGGGCGGACCGCTCGCGTAGACCTCGTAGCGTTCCACGGCTGCGAGCTCGCCGAGCGCCGCGCGATGCGCGAAACCCGTGAGCCCGGTCCAAGCTGGCGAGGGCTGCGACAGCACCGGCCGGTAGCGCAGATTGGCGGCGCTGCCGACCATCGCCTGCAGCTGCGCATGTGCGTACAGATCACGTTCCTCGCGCACGCCCCAGTATAGAATCATCTCGCGGCGAAGACCCCTGTCGAGTACGTGCCGAAGGATGCTCTTGAGCGGCGCGAGGCCGGTACCCCCGCCGATGAGGAGCATCGGAGGCGGGTCGGGGCCTGCATCCTCGCGATAGATGAAATGGCCGAGCGGACCCTCGATCGTGAGCAGCGGGCTTCGCATTTCGTCGCTGAACAGCTGCTCGGTGAATTCACCGCCCGGCGCGCGGCGCACGTGCAGCTCGAGCAGGCGCGAATCGTGCGGCGGCGAGGCGATCGAGAAACTGCGCCGCCGCCCCTTCGACAGCATGACATCGAGGTATTGGCCCGGCAGGAACGCGAACGGCTCGGCGGCCGGCAGCCGCAGGTACACCGCCATGACGTCGTGCGACAGCCGCTCGGTGCGTTCGATCCGGGCCGGCAGGCGCTTGATGCGCACCTCCTCGGGGGCGCCGGCCTCGAAGGTCTCGAGCGTGAGATCGCCGCGGGCTTGCACCTGGCAGAGCAGGATCAGTCCCTCCGCGACCTCGGAACCGGAGAGTCCCAGCGGCGCACCGTTCGGATACGACACCTCACCCTCGAGCAGCCGCGCCCGGCATGCGCCGCAATTGCCGCCCTTGCAGCTGTGCGGCAGATTCAAGCCGGCCGCGAGCGCCGCATCGAGCACCGATTGATCCTGCGCGACGCTGAAACTTCGCCCGGACTTGACGAGATTGACGCGCAGGACGTCGATGCCCTTCTAAGGCTGGCTGCGCTTGCTGTCGAGCCAGGCGCTGATCGGCTCCCACTGCTTCCAGTCGGGCCAGGCAAGATATTCCGGGAGCTCGAGAACGCCCATGCCGCGCGCATAAGCGCGCACGTAATTTTGCGCCTCGCGCAGGCTCCCCAAATAGGGCACCTTGAGCTTGGTGAGGTACTGATCCAACTCCTCGAAGATCAGCGTGTATTCGCGCACCCGATTCGCAACCACGGCGAGGCGCGCGTGCTTGCGCGACACCTTGCCGAGTTCCAGGAGTTCCGCCATGAAATGGCCGCAGGCTTTGATGTCGATGGTGGACGGCAGCACGGGCACGATGATGGTTTCGGCGCGGCGCACGAGCTCGTTGAGCTCGGTGCCGTGCACGCGCGCGGGCGCATCGATGACCAGCACATCGGTGGAGCGCGGCACGTTGCGCAGCCCCTCATCGAACGCCGCGACACCGGTGATGGCCGGCAGATCCGCCGGCCGCTGTGCCAGCCAATCGAGACTGCTGCGCTGGGGGTCGTAGTCGGCAATGCAAACCTGGTTCCCGTCGCGCGCAAAGAACACCGCGATATTCGTGGCCAAGGTGCTTTTGCCGCACCCGCCTTTCGCGTTCAAAACCATTACATGGCGCATAATCCCCCGGCATTGTTGTTTTTGACCGAAGTAAGACTAGCGCAACTGGGGGCCCGATTGCTCGCGACAAATATCGTCATCGGCTATGCTCACGCCATGCGCATCGAGTTTTTGAAGATGCAGGGGCTGGGCAACGATTTTTTCGTCTTCGACGCCCCCGCCGCCGCCGGTGCGTTCTTCGACCCGATCACGGTGCGCGCGCTCGCTGACCGGCACACCGGCGTGGGTTTCGACCAGGCATTGATGCTCGAGTCCCCGCGCAGCCCGGACAGCCGCACGTACTACCGCGTTTTCAACTCCGACGGCGGGGAAGTCGAGCAATGCGGCAACGGCGCGCGCTGTATCGCGGCGCTGCTGTTTGCCCGGGCGCCGGAGCGCGGGCGGTCGGTCAAAATGGAAAGCAAGGGCGGCATCGTGAATGCGCGCGTGCTCGAAGACGGACGGGTGTCGGTGGACATGGGTGCGCCGGACTTCGCCCCGCGATCGATTCCGTTCGATGCCGCCGCCGAAGCGCCCAGCTACTCGCTCACCATCCGCGGCGAGGCGGTCGAATTCGGCGCAGTATCGATGGGCAATCCGCACGCGGTGCTGCGCGTGGCCGACGTGACGACCGCGCCGGTGGCGAGGCTCGGTCCGAGCATCGAGAATCATCCGCGCTTTCCACGCCGCGCCAACGTCGGCTTCATGCAGGTCGTGGATCCCGGGCACATCGCGCTGCGCGTGTTCGAGCGCGGGGCGGGCGAAACACTCGCCTGCGGCACCGGTGCGTGTGCCGCGGCGGCGGTCGGCCGCCGCCAGGGAATTCTGAGCGCGGACGTGCGGGTCGACCTGCCGGGCGGCAGCGCACAGGTTTCATGGCCCGGGCCGGGCGAACACGTCTGGCTCACCGGGCCGGCGAAGACGGTCTTCACCGGAACAGTTGATATTTAACGAAGCAATCGGGAGCTCTTTCACAATGACAACGAGTCAGGCACGCGGAATCAAACAGGACCCCCTCAACGACGCCAGCATCGCGGAGTATCTGCAGACGTATCCGGATTTCTTCGAGCGCAACGGCGCGCTTCTGGCGAAACTGCGCCTGCCGCACCTGCGCGACGCCGGCGCGACGGTCAGCCTGGTGGAACGCCAGGTCGAGGTGCTGCGCGACCGCAACCAGGCGCTGGAACGCAAGTTGAAGGACTTGGTCGACGTGGCGCGCGCCAACGACGGTCTTGCCGACCGCATCCATCGCCTGAGCCAGCGCCTGATCCGGGCGCACACGTTGCAGGAGACGATCGGCGCCATCGACACGAGCTTGCGCGAGGATTTCGATGCGAGAAATTCGGTGCTGCTCCTGTTGCTCGAGTCGGCGCGCGCACTCGACGGGTCGGCCGGGAGATTCCTGCGCACGGCCGACGCGGCCGATCCGCAGATGAAGTCCTTCGAGTCGCTGATGCAGTCGGGAAAGCCGCGATGCGGACAGATCCGCGATGCGCAGCGGGACTTCCTGTTCGGCAAGGATTGCGTCGAGATCGGTTCGGTCGCGCTGACGCCGTTGGGCCCGAAAGGCGCGGTGGGCGTCCTGGCGATCGGCGCGAGCGACGCGGAACGATTTCATCCGGGCATGAGCACGGAATTCCTGTCGCGCATCGGCGAGCTGGTCACCTACGCGCTGCTGCGCTGAGCGATCGAACCGTGACCGAGACCGAGTGCGAATGGATCGAACGCTTCGCCTCGCATCTCAAGCACGAGCGCCGCATGAGTGCGCACACCATCGCGGCCTACTGCCACGACCTCGACACGCTGCGCACGTTTTGCGATGCGCGCAAGATCGGAAGCTGGGAATCGCTCGCGAACGCGCAGATTCGCGCCTTCGCGGCCGCCTCTCATGCGGGGGGCCTCGGCGCGCGCAGCATCCAGCGGCGGCTGTCGGCGGTGCGCACCTTCTATGAATATCTGATCCGCGAGGGGCACTGCCCGCGCAATCCCGCGCAGGATGTGCACGCGCCGAAGATCAAGAAGCGGCTGCCGACGACCCTGGACGCCGACCAGATGGCGCGCCTGTTGGAGTTTCGCGCGGACGACTCATTGTCGGCGCGCGACAAGGCCATCATGGAATTGTTCTACTCCTCGGGGCTGCGCCTCACGGAGCTCGTCACCCTCGACATCACCGCAATCGATCTGCGGGACCGCACCGTCCGGGTGCTCGGCAAAGGGGCAAAATCCCGGGTGCTGCCCGTGGGCCGGTTCGCGATCGAGGCCTTGAAGCGCTGGCTGGCGGAGCGCGCGGCGCTGATCAAGTCCGGCGGCTCGGCGGCCGTGTTCATCGGCCGGACCGGCCGCAGGCTCAGCGCGCGCGCGGTGCAGCTTCGGGTGGGAATGTGGGCGCGCCGCCGGGGTCTCGGCGTGCACGTGCATCCGCATATGTTCCGGCACTCCTTTGCCACCCACCTGCTCGAGTCGAGCAGCAACTTGCGCGGCGTTCAGGAGCTGCTGGGACACGCCGACATCGGCACCACGCAGATCTACACGCATCTGGACTTTCAACATCTCGCCAAGGTCTACGACGCGGCGCACCCGCGCGCCCGCCGCCGCCAGCGGCCGGCTTGAAAGCCCGAGGCCGCGCCCCAACCGTGGGGGGTCAGATGAATCATGATCCCGATCGGATTTACGGCACGACCATCCTGGCGGTTCGTCGCAACGGCCGCGTGGCCATCGGCGGCGACGGCCAGGTGACGCTCGGACAGAGCGTGATGAAGGGAAACGCAAAGAAAGTGCGCCGTCTGTACGGCGGCAAGGTGCTCGCGGGCTTCGCCGGGGGGACGGCCGACGCCTTCACGCTGTTCGAGCGGTTCGAGGGCAAACTCGAGAAATTCGGCAATCTCACCCGGGCGGCGATCGAGCTCGCCAAGGACTGGCGCAGCGATCGCAGCCTGCGCCGGCTCGAGGCTCTGCTCCTGGTGGCGGACACCGAAAGCACTTATGTCATATCCGGGAACGGAGACGTGATCGAGCCGGAACACGATTTGATCGCCATCGGCTCCGGCGGGGGCTTTGCACAGGCCGCCGCCCAGGCACTGATGCAGGCCACCGAACTGCCGGCGCGCGAGATCGTCGAGCGGTCGCTCAACATCGCGGCCGACATCTGCATCTATACCAACCGCAATCTCACCGTCGAGGAGCTCTAACCGCTCATGTCGCAAATGACGCCGCGGGAGATCGTTGAGGAGCTGGACAAGCACATCGTCGGCCAAAAGGCCGCCAAACGCGCGGTTGCCATCGCTCTGCGAAACCGCTGGCGGCGGCTGCAGGTGGCCGAGAGCCTGCGCCCCGAGATCACGCCCAAGAATATTCTGATGATCGGGCCGACCGGCGTCGGCAAAACCGAGATCGCGCGGCGGCTGGCGCGCCTCGCCAAGGCGCCGTTCATCAAGGTGGAGGCCACCAAATTCACCGAAGTGGGCTATGTTGGCCGAGAAGTTGACTCGATCGTCCGTGATCTTGTCGAGATCTCCGTCAAAATGACCCGCGAGGAGGCGATTTCCAAGGTTCGACACCGGGCGGCCGATGCCGCCGAGGAACGCATCCTCGACGTCCTCCTGCCGCGCGCCCAGGCAGGATTCGTCTCCGACACCTCGCCACGCGACAACGACACGCGGCAGCGTTTCCGCAAGATGCTGCGCGAGCATGAATTGGACGAGCGCGAGATCGAAATCGAGGTGCGCGCCATGCCGATGGGCGTGGAGATCATGGCGCCTCCCGGCATGGAGGAGATGACGCAGCAGCTGCAGGGTATGTTTCAGAACCTGGGCGGCGGCAAGACGCGCGCGCGCAAGATGAAGATCAAGGAGGCGCTGAAGCTCCTGGTCGATGAAGAAGCCTCAAAAATCATCAACGAGGAAGAACTCAAGGTCCGCGCGGTGGAGAACGCGGAGCAGAACGGCATCGTGTTCATCGACGAGATCGACAAAATCGCCCGGCGGCAGGAAACCCTGGGCGCGGACGTATCGCGCGAGGGTGTGCAGCGGGATTTGCTTCCGCTGGTGGAGGGCTGCACCGTCAACACCAAGTACGGCACGGTGAAGACCGATCACGTGCTGTTCATCGCGTCGGGCGCCTTCCACATGTCCAAGCCCTCGGACCTCATTCCCGAGCTGCAGGGCCGGCTGCCCATCCGCGTGGAGCTCGAGCCCTTGGTGGTCGAGGACTTCGTGCGCATCTTGACCGAGCCCGATGCGTCGCTGTGCCGCCAATACGCGGCATTGTTGGCCACCGAGGGCGTGGAGCTCAAATTCGAGGCATCGGGGGTGCAGCGGCTCGCCGAGGTCGCCTTCGAAGTCAACGAAAAGACCGAGAACATCGGTGCGCGCCGGCTGCATACCGTGATGGAACGTCTGCTCGAGAGCGTATCGTTCGATGCCGCGGATCGGAACGGGTCGCGCGTGATCATCGACCGCGCCTATGTCGAGGGCAATCTCGGCGAACTGGTCAAGGATCAGGATCTGTCCCGGTATATCTTGTAGCCCATGCCGCAGCCCACCGACATCAAGCTGCGCACGGTCTCGCGGATTCTCGAGGTGAGTTTCGACGACGGGTCCCGGTTCGAGCTGCCCTTCGAGTATCTGCGGGTTTATTCGCCCTCGGCCGAGGTGACGGGCCATAGCGCGGGCGAAGGCATCCTGCAAACGGGCAAGGAAAATGTGGGCATCCGGGGCATCGAGCCGATCGGCAATTATGCCCTGCGGCTCAAATTCGACGATGGCCACGACACGGGCCTGTATTCCTGGACCCTGCTGCACGAGCTCGGCATCTCGCGCGAGGTGAAATGGGCCCGCTATCTCGAGCGATGCGCCGCGGCGGGCGTCGTGCGCGGAGGCGCAACTTAAGGCACGGGCCGCGAGTCGGCTACAATGGCTCCCCGCCCTCGAGGAGCGCCATGACGATCAAAGACCCCACCGTCGATTTTGGATTCGAGCGCGTGTCCTGGGCGGAAAAAGCCGCACGGGTCCGCCAGGTGTTCACCAACGTGTCCGGCAAGTACGACGTCATGAATGATTTGATGTCGTTCGGCGTGCATCGCCTTTGGAAGCAATTCACGCTGTCGCTGACCGGCCTGAAGGCGGGCCAGCAGGCGCTCGACGTCGCCGGCGGTACGGGCGATCTGGCGCGCGGACTGCTGCGCCAGGTCGGCAAGGACGGCCGCGTGATCCTGTCGGACATCAATCCCAGCATGCTCCGCGCCGGCCGCGACCGGCTGTTGGACGCAGGCCATGCCGGCAACGTTCAGTGCCTCATCGCCGATGCGGAGCGCCTGCCCTTCGCCGATGACTCCTTTCATTGCGTGACCATCGGCTTCGGACTGCGCAACGTGACCGACAAGGCGGCCGCCCTGAGTTCCATGCACCGGGTGTTGAAGCCCGGCGGCCAATTGCTGGTATTGGAGTTCTCCACTCCGGTGGCACCGGGCCTGAAGCCGCTCTACGACGCCTATTCTTTCAAGGTCCTGCCCGCCATGGGTCGATGGGTCGCCAAGGATGCGGACAGCTACCGCTATCTCGCCGAATCCATCCGCATGCACCCGGATCAGGAGACGCTGCTCGGGATGCTCGAGAATGCCGGATTCAGTCAGGCTCGATATCACAACCTCACCGGCGGGATAGTCGCATTGCATCGCGGGTACAAGATCTGACATGACGGCGACTCCCGCGTGGCTGGCGGCGGTCGAATCCGTCCTCAATCGCAGCATCGAAGATTCGAGCTCCGCGGCCGCCGCCGCCCGCCGCTTGAGCGGGACCTCGCTCAAGATCGCGGTCGAGGGATTTTCCGCGATCCGCGCCTCGATGGCGGCCGGTCGCCTGGCGCTCACCGCCGCGGGCGAAACCGCGGCGGATGCCGTGATCTGCGGCCCTCCGCTCGCCTTCCTGGCGCTGCTCGCGGGAGGGCTCGGCAAGGGCGGCGCTGCGCCTGGGCGGGGCGGCGTGCAGATCAGCGGTGATGCGCAGATTGCCGGGCTATACCGCGATTTGTTCGAGCGGGCCAGGCCGGATCTCGAGGAGGAGCTTTCGCGGCTGATCGGCGACTTGCCGGCACGGCGGGTGTCGCTGGCCGCCTCGTCCGCGGTTTCCTGGGTGCGCCGATTCGGCCGAACCGCAGGCGAGAATCTTGCCGAATATCTGCAGGAAGAAGGCCGGGACCTGGTGAACAAACCGGAGCTGGAGGAGTTCCTCACCGGGGTCGACGATTTGCGCGAAACGGCGGACCGCGTCGAGGCGCGGCTGGCACACCTCGAGCAGCGGCTGAAGGGCGCGACGTGACGCGGCTGCGCATCGCCGCGCGGCTGCTCGAGATCCATCGCGCTCTGGTGCGGCACGGGCTCGGCGACTTCGTGCGCGCAACGCATTTGTATCGGCCGTTCCGTTTTCTCTTCTACCTCTCGCCCTGGACCTGGTTCCAGCGCAGCGGCGGCGTCACGCGGGGTGAGCGGCTGCGCCTCGCGCTCGAGGAGCTCGGCCCCATCTTCGTGAAGTTCGGCCAGGCGGTCTCGACACGCCGCGACCTGATACCCGTCGACATCGCGGACGAGCTCGCCAAGCTTCAGGACCGCGTTCCGCCGTTCGGCAGCGACATCGCCATGGCGGCGATCGAGCAGGCCCTCGGCAGGCCCTTGACCGAGATTTTCTCACGCTTCGAGGCGACCCCGCTCGCCGCCGCCTCGATCGCGCAAGTGCACGCGGCCACGCTCATCGGCGGCGAGGATGTGGTCGTCAAGATACTGCGCCCCGGCATGCATGAGGTCATCGAACGGGATCTCGAGGTGCTCGAGGCTCTGGCCGCACTCGCGGATCAGTACTGGGTGGATGCGCGGCGTCTGCGGCCGCGAGAGCTCGTGGTCGAGTACCGCAAAACCATCCTGGACGAGCTCGATCTGATGCGCGAGGCGGGCAATGCCGCCCAATTGAAACGCAATTTCTACGGATCGACGCTCCTCTACGTGCCCGCGGTGTACTGGGATCATTGCCGCAGCAACGTCATGGTCATGGAACGCATTCATGGTGTGATCGTGAGCCGCGTCGATGAGCTCAGGGCGCGCGGCACCAACTTCGCCAAATTGGCCGAGAACGGCGTCGAGATATTCTTCACCCAGGTCTTCAAACACAACTTCTTCCACGCCGACATGCATCCCGGAAACATCTTCGTGCAGATCGACGATCCTGAGAACCCGCGCTACGCCGCGGTGGACTTCGGCATCGTCGGTACGCTGCAGCCGCGGGACCAGCACTATCTCGCGGAGAACTTCATGGCCTTCTTCGAGCGCGACTACGCGCGGGTCGCGGCGCTGCACATCGAATCCGGCTGGGTGCCGCGGACGACGCGCGTCGATGAGCTCGAATCCGCGGTGAGAACCGTCTGCGAACCCATATTCAACAAGCCGTTGAAGGAAATATCCTTCGCGCAGGTGCTGCTGCGGCTGTTCGAGACCGCGCGGCGCTTCGACATGAAGGTGCAGCCGCAGCTCGTTCTCCTGCAAAAGACGCTGCTCAACATCGAAGGGCTGGGACGAGAGCTCTATCCCGAACTCGATCTTTGGAAGACCGCGCATCCGATCCTGCGGCAGTGGATGCGTGAACGGATGAGTCCGCGCGCTATCCTGAAGCGCGCGCGCGCCCAGCTGCCGGACACCCTCGAGGCGCTGAAGCAGCTCCCGCAGCTCTTTCAAACCGCGGTGCGCGACGCGACCGAGGGCCGGTTCCGCCTGCAGATCGAGGATCCGGGCATGGTCGAATTGCGCAGCGACATGCGCATCAGCGGCCTCAAGCGCGACTGCGCCATCGCGGCCGGCGCACTCTGGCTCGCCGGGTGCCTGTGGCTCGCGGCGGGATCGAGCCACCGCTGGCCCGCCTGGGTACAATTGAGCGCGGCCGTCCTCGTGTTTGCCTGGTCCCGGTCGTTGAAGCGGCGCATCCCATGAAAATTGTCATCGAGAACTCGACCTCCTATCGAGGGCGCAACGCGCGGCCGAACTGGCTTGCCCTGCTGGCCTTCATCGCGCTCGCGCTCGCGGCCGGCGCGATCGGCCTGTTTTTCTCGCCGGCCCGCTCGGCCGCCGCAGCCGCCTGGTATGCGGCGCTGCCGAAGCCGCCGTGGATCGTGCCCGCAAGCTGGTTCGGGCCCGTTTGGACCGCGTTGTACGCGCTCATGGGCATTGCGGGATGGCTGGTCTCGCGCGAGCGCTATCACCGCAAGCGCGACGTCGCGCTCGTGGCCTACGGCGTGCAGCTCGCGCTCAATGCGCTGTGGGCGCCGCTGTTTTTCGGGCTGCAAAACGCCGGCGCCGGCCTGTTCGACATCGTCGCTCTGTGGCTCGCGATCGGCTGGACCATTCGCGAGTTCTTCGCCGTGCGGCCGGCGGCGGCGTGGCTGCTCATCCCCTACCTGCTCTGGGTGAGTTTCGCGACCGCATTGAATTTCAGCATCTGGCATCTCAATCAATGAGCTTCGATACGCACTCTTCCGGGCCGCGCACGCATCTGCTCGCCGGCGACGACTATACGGTGATGATCACCGCGGCCGGCTCGGGCTACAGCCGCTGGCGCGATCAGGCCGTCACCCGCTGGCGTGAAGACCCCACCTGCGATCCCTGGGGGTTGTTCGTTTTCCTGCGGGACGTTGGGAACGGCCGCGTCTGGTCGGCGGGATATCAGCCCGTCGGATGCGAGCCGGATCTCTACGAGGTCGCGTTCCGCGAGGATCGCGCCGAAATCCGCCGCACCGACGGTCCGATCGCGACGGCGACGGAAATACTGATCTCGCCGGAGGAGGACGCCGAAGTGCGGCGCGTGTCGATCACCAACACGGGGAGGAGCACGCGTGCAATCGAATTGACCACCTATGCGGAAGTGGTCCTGGCAAATCCGGGCGCGGACTCCGCCCATCCGGCATTTTCCAAGATGTTCGTGCAAACCGAATTCGTGGCCGAGAGCGGAACGCTGCTGGCGACCCGCCGCAGCCGCGAGCCCGGTGAGTCGCCGCTGTGGATGTTTCATTCGAGCATCGTCGAGGGCGAGGCGATCGGCGCCCTGCAGTTCGAGACCGATCGGGCGAGATTCCTGGGGCGCGGCCGGGATCTGCGCACGGCGGTGTCGATTCTCGACGCCCGCCCGTTGTCCGACACCGCCGGAACGGTGCTCGACCCGGTGGTCGCGCTGCGGCGCCGGGTGCGGATCAAACCCGGCGAGACGGCGCGCGTGGCGTTCTGGAACGGCATCGCGTCGAGCCGCGCGGAAGCGCTCGCGGCCGCCGACCGGCTGCGCGACACGGCGGCGTTCGATCGCGCGGGAGAATCGGCGCTGCAGCAGGCGCAATCGCGGCTGCGCGATCTCGGGATCGAGGCCGGCGAGGCGCTCGAGTTCCAGAGAATTGCCAACCGGGTGCTCTACAGTGATGCGTCGCTGCGGGCCGCGCCGGAGATTCTCGCCCGGAATCAATCGGGGCCGCCCGCGCTCTGGGGTCACGGCATTTCCGGCGACCTGCCCATCGTCCTGCTCGAGGCGGGCGAGGAGCGCGGCCTGGACCTCATCGGGCAATTGCTGCGCGCTCAGGAGTACTGGCGCCTCAAACGGCTCGCGGTCGACCTGGTGATCGTGAACGACCAACCCGCCGCCGCCGCCGCGCAGATTCAACCCGCGATCGACGCGTCCATCGAGGAGTCGAAGAAACGCAGCCGGGCCCGCGAAGGAGCGAACCTCGGCGGGGTGTTCTCGTTGCGCGGCGAGAACCTCAAGTCCCCGGACCGCGAGCTCCTCGAGACCGCCGCGCGCGCGATTTTTGCGGCGAGCGCGGGAACCTTGGGGGCGCAGCTCGAACGGCGGGCCGGCCCTGCGTCCGCGCCGCGCCGCGCCCTCGCACGGCCCAAGAGCCCGGCGCGCGACGAGGCGCCCGGCGCCGCCGCGCCGCGCGGCATCCCGGCGCTGGAGTTCTTCAACGGCTTCGGCGGCTTCGCATCCGGCGGCCGCGAATACGTCACGATTCTCAAGGAGGACGAGTGGACGCCCGTTCCCTGGACCAATGTCGTCGCGAATCCGCAATTCGGGTTTCTCGTGTCGGCCGATGGCACGGGCAGCACCTGGTCGATCAACGCGCAGCAGAATCAGCTCACGCCCTGGTCCAACGATCCGGTCAGCAACAACCCCGCGGAGGCGGTTTATCTGCGCGATGAGGAGAGCGGCGAGCTGTGGAGCGCAACGCCTCTGCCGATCCGCGACACGACCGCCTCCTACGTGGTTCGCCACGGCTTCGGCTACACGCGCATCGAGCTCACCTCCCGCGGCATCTGCTCGGAGCTGCTGCAGTTCGTACCGCTCGAGGATTCGATCAAGATCTCGCGGCTCAAGATTGCCAACCGCACCGACCGGACGCGGCGGCTGTCGATCACGCATTACGTGGAGTGGGTGCTCGGAAACCAGCGCGCCCGCTCGGCCCCGTACATCGTCACCGAAATCGACCCCGAAACCGCCGCGCTCATCGCGCGCAATCCTTGGAGCATCGATTTTCAAGCGCGTGCTGCGTTCCTCGACATGGGCGGGCGGCAGCGCACGAGCACCGCAGACCGCCTGGAATTTTTGGGCCGCTATGGCTCGGCGGCCGAACCCGCCGCGCTGCTCGGCGCGGCACCCTTGTCCAATCGGGTCGGCGGCGGCCTCGATCCCTGCGGCGCCATGCAGACCGAGCTCAGCCTGCAGCCGGGTGAGGAGACCGAGCTCGTGCTCTTCATGGGTGAAGAGAGCTCCAAAGCGGCGGCTCTCGCGCTGATCAAGCGGTACCGGAGCCTCGACCTCGACACCGTGCTCAAGAGCGTGACCGATTTTTGGGATGAGACTCTCGGTGCCGTGCGGGTGAAGACGCCGGACCGGTCCATGGACGTGATTCTCAACGGATGGCTCCTGTATCAAACCCTGGTGTGCCGCGTGTGGGCTCGCACGGCGTTCTATCAGTCGAGCGGCGCGTGGGGTTACCGGGATCAGCTGCAGGATGTGATGGCGCTGTGCATCGCTCTGCCGACGGCGGCACGC
>Ga0302320_10016345_pt1 | contig 15176 bp, 14 predicted proteins | sample Bog_T0_3_FD_202130 | JGI IMG/M metagenome (GOLD analysis project Ga0302320, IMG submission 202130) | Peat permafrost microbial communities from Stordalen Mire near Abisko, Sweden - Bog_T0_3 | ecosystem: Environmental > Terrestrial > Soil > Wetlands > Peat | place: Sweden: Abisko, Stordalen Mire... | reverse complement strand
GGACTTTGAAACCAAACTCAACTAACAACCATGAGCTTATCCCAATCCCCTGTCCACTTTATCGGGACAGGTTCCGAAACTTGGGAACGAGGGGAATCTCGACATCAACTGCCGACCTCCTGTTCGCGTGGAATGTCTCCACGCGAACCCGGACAACGAGTTGTCCGGGCCACCCCCGAGCTGCACCGGCGTTTTTTCCTCTTCGCTTGCGCCGGCTACCTACTGAAACTATCACGACAAAAAATGTATCCGGCGCAAGAGCCAGGTCATGGGCATCTCGCTTAAATGATGGGGCTGGCGAGGTAGCGGATGAGGTCCCAAATCCAGTGGCCGGTGTGCAGGAAATGGGGGCCGAAGAGGAAAGCAATGAAGAAGGCGAAGGAGACGACGGCGGAAAGGAGGGTCCAGGCCTTGATGTAGAGAGGGCTATAGGGGAGGGGTTCGGCGCTCATGGGGGAAAGGTAAAAGGAAAAAGGTAGAAGGTAAAGGGCGGAGAGGGGAAGGATAAGTCGGCGCGAAATGAAATTTCGCGGAGAGCAGTCCTGCGGACGGCTGCAACGTTCCCAAATTTGGGAACGAGGGGGATGTTGAGAAGCGACTTCATTTTTGAGTCAGCCTTTTACCTTTACCCTTTTACTTTTTCCTTTCCCTTAGGCGGCCTGGGGGAAGATGCTTTGGCGGGCGGCCATGGCGGTGAAGACGCCGCGCTGGGCGAGGAGTTGGTCGAAGGTGCCCTGCTCGATGATGCGGCCTTTTTCGAGGACGAGGATTTTGTCCATGGCGCGGAGGGTGGAGAGGCGGTGGGCGACGCAGATGACGGTGCGGTTTTCGGCGAGGTGGTCGATGGCTTTCTGGACTTCGGCCTCGGATTGGGAGTCGAGGGAGGCGGTGGCTTCGTCGAGGACGAGGATGGGGGCGTTGCGGACGAAGGCGCGGGCGATGGCGATGCGCTGGCGCTGGCCGCCGGAGAGGCGCTGGCCGCGTTCGCCGAGGGGGGTGTCGTAGCCCTGGGGGAGGGCCTCGATGAAATCGTGGGCGTGGGCTTCCCGGGCGGCGGCGATGATTTCCTCGCGCGTGGAGCCGATTTTGCCGAAGGCGATGTTTTGCGCGACGGTGGCGTTGAAGAGGAGGATGTCCTGGCTGACGAGGGCGAGTTGGTAGCGGAGGTCGGCGAGGCGGAGGTCGGCGAGGGGAACGCCGTCGATGGTGACGCTGCCGGAGGTGGGATCGTAGAAGCGGAAGACGAGGTTGACGAGGGAGCTTTTGCCGGAGCCGCTCTCACCGGCGAGGCCGAGGCGCTGGCCGCGGGCGAGGGTGAAGCTGATGTGGTCGAGGACGGGCGCGTCGCCATAGGAGAAGCAGACGTTGCGGAATTCGAGGCTGCGGCTGAAGGTGGCGATGGCGACGGGATGCTCGGCTTCGCGGACGCTGGGCTGGAGCTGGAAGAGTTCCATGAGGCGTTCGAGGGAGTTGCTGAGCTGGGTGAGGTAGACGCCGATGTGGTTGAGCTTTTTGACGGGCGTGTTGAAGGCCATGAGCGCGCCGATGAAAATCATGAGGTTGGCAAAGGAGCAATGGGTCCAGAAGGCGTAGAGCAGGACGGCGCTGACGCCCATGCCGGAAAGGGTCTGGACGATGGGGCCGAGCATTTCCTTGCTCTGGGTGCTTTTCATATTGAAGTAGGCGGAACGCTGGCCCGCCTGGCGGAAGAGCTCGGCGTGGGTGTCCTCGAGCGAATAGGCCTTGGTGATGCGGACGTTCTGGAACGATTCCATGGTGATGCTGCCCTGGCCGACGTTGGCGGCGAAGTCGCGGCGTCCGAGATCCTTGACCTTTTTGGTGACCATCCGGGTGGGGATGATGCAGAGGGGCGCGAAGGCGAGGGAGACGAGGGTGAATTTCCAGTCGATGAGGAACATGCCGATGAGCATGAAGAACATGGTGCTCGGTTCCTTGACGAGGTCGGAGAGGCCGAGTTTGAGCACGTTGTTGAGGGTGGCGCCGTCGGCCTCGATGCGGGTGATGAGTTCGTTGGTGGTGGTTTTCTGGAAGAAATCGAGCGAGAGGGAGCTGATTTTGCGGAAGGCGTCGCTTTTGACATCGTTGGTGATGCGCTGGCCGCTCCAGGCGAGGAGGTAACTGCTGCCGTAGCCAAGCACGCCGCGCAGGGTGAGGGCGATCGGGATCAAGAAAAAGCCGCCGAGGCATTGTTTCCAATCGAGCTGTCGTCCTTGCAGGGGAAGCCACGGATCGACGAGGACGTAGAATTCCTGCTTAAGCGCCGTGGCTTCGGCCTTGAGATTATGAATGGCGGGGCTTTCTCCCGCCTCTTTCATCGCCTCGACTTCGCGGCCTCTTTCGATTTGTTGCTGCATATGGGCGGGGTCGTCCAGACGCGTGGCGATGAGGTAGATGCTGCCGAGGAAGAGGCCATTCGAGAGGCCGAAGAGGATGCCGAGGACAATGCCCATGCTGAAGCGGGGCCAGTAGCGGGACAGGTAGGGCCGGGCGAAATGCACCGTCTCCAGAAAGGTGTTCATGGGGTAAGGGGGAACCTTAGGGGGTTGAGGGCGATTGGACAAGCATCGGGGCTGGAGGGGATCTCTTGAGCGGACCTGCGGTCGGCAGGAAGGCTGACGGAAAAGGCACCGGCCTGCGCCGGGCTACCTTTGGGAACTGGTTTTTCGAAGAGCTCAGTCACTTGGGAATGAGGAAGAATTTTGACAGGAAAACATGAAATCATGAAATACATGAAGAAGGCGGGGAGAATTTTGACGGAATCTATGGAATGAACGGAATTTTTTTTAAATGCTTCCTGATTTTCTGTTCATAAAAATTCCATAACAAAAATAAAATCTGACGGAAGGAACTGATCCTTCGGAACTGCGCCCGACAGGAAGCTTGGCAAGTATGACGGAGGGCGGAAAACGTGCCTTTTGCGGAGGCCCCTCCAAAAAACGGGGAAAGTTCTCGATTTTGCGGGTGAGGATTTGGCAGAGTGTCCGTTCCCACGCCATGTCCGAAAATTCCATTTCCTCCGCGCCGCCACAAAAAATTCTCGTCACCGGCGCCGCTGGCTTCATCGCCTCGCGGGTCTGCTCGCTCTTGCATGAGCAGGGGAGGGAAGTGATCGGGCTCGATAATTTCAACGAGGCCTACGATGTGCGGCTGAAGGTCTGGCGCTGGGTCAACCTTGAAAATTTGCCCGGGCTGGAGTTGCATCGGCTGGACCTGAAGGACGAGGCGGCGCTGGAACGGCTGTTTGAGAAGCACGCGCGGACGGCCCGGACGGAGCCGTTCGATGCGGTGATCAATCTGGCGGCGCGAGCGGGCGTGCGCGCGTCGGTGGAGAACCCTCGGGTTTATGTGGAGGCAAATGTAAGCGGGGCGCTGAATTTGCTGGAGATGTGCCGCAAGTTCGGGGTGAAGAAATTTGTGCTGGCCTCAACGTCCAGCCTCTACGGCAAGGAACATCCGACGCCCTATCGCGAGGAAATGAACACGGACTATCAGCTTTCCCCCTACGCGGCGACGAAGAAGGCGGCGGAGGCGATGGCCTACACGTATCATTTCCTCTACGGAATCGACGTCAGTGTGCTGCGTTACTTTACCGTGTATGGTCCGGCGGGGCGGCCCGACATGACGCCGTTGCGGTTTGTGCAGCGGATTCGCGAAGACAAGGTGATCACGATTTTTGGCGATGGAACCCAGTCGCGGGATTTCACCTACGTCGATGATATCGCCCGCGGGACGATTTCGGCCTTGAAACCCATCGGCTACGAGGCGATTAACCTGGGCTCGGACGAACCGCTGAAATTAACGGATATGATCGCCTTGATCGAGGAGTTGACGGGACACAAGGCGAAGATCGAATACCGGCCCTGGCACCCGGCGGATATGGCGGCGACCTGGGCGGAAATTACCAAAGCGCGCAAAATGCTCGACTGGGCACCGCAGACGAATTTTCGCGAGGGGTTGAGCCGGCTCGTGGCATGGTACGAGGAGAACCGGTCGTGGGCGAAGGAAATCAATACGGATTAGAGGTAGTGCCAGATCTGGGCACGCTAAGCGGAAAAATCTTTAATTGAGCGATAATTCAGGTTGACGTTTTCCATGATGTAACACATAAGTAACCCATAATGGGTTACTAAAATGACCGTCTGCTCGAATATCTGCCTTGGGCGCGCCATTTCGCGCGGACTTGCACCTCGAAGCTGCCGAGCCATCTCGATCACGACGATCTTCAGAGTGCGGGAGTGCTCGGTTATTTAAAGGCGGCCTCGCGCTATGATGCGGCCCGGGGGGCGTCATTTCGTGGTTATTGCGCAGTGCGGATACGGGGCGCGGTCCTGGACGAGTTACGGCGATGGGAATGGGCACCACGATCGGTCCACAAGAGCCAACGACGTATTACGCGTGTTACAACCAGCCTTACAGAGCATTTGGAACGTGAGCCAACCCGGACGGAGCTTGCGTCGGCGTTGGGCATGAAGGAGGGCGATCTCGCCTCGTATCAGATGCAGGCGCAGCCACGGCAGTTGGTGTCGTTTGATGAGATGACGGAAAATCCGAGCGGTGACGAAAATCTTCCTTTGACGGAGCGGCTGGCCGATCCCTATGCGGCGCGACCGGATGCGGCCGTATTGTCAGCGGAGGATCGCCGGACGATTTTGCAGTGCCTGAGCCGCCTGCCGAAGACGCAGGCCACGGTGATTGACCTGCATTATATTCAAAATCTCCCGCTGCGGAGGGTGGCGGCCCTGCTGGAGGTGACGCCGTCACGGGTTTCGCAGTTACATCACCAGGCGCTGGCGCGGCTCAAGCAGGCCTGGCACCGGAGTCATGTGGCCGCATAGGGGTGTTCAGGCTGACTTTGGGAACAACGGTTGTGGGGGGGGCAGCAGTCTCCATTTGGCTTGCGCGTGCGGTAAGTCAATAAGCTCTTTCGGCGTGACCTGAGGCGATTCTTGAGTCAGCTTTGGAAACGCCGTGCTTTTTAATTCGCTTTTTTTCATCGGCGCATTTTTACCAGTCGTGGTCGTCGGTTTTTTTCTCGTGGGCCGGATCAGTCGTCATCTGGCCGGGCTCTGGCTCTGCGCGGCGTCGCTCTTTTTTTACGGTTGGTGGAATGTTAATTATGTCAGTTTGCTGATGGTTTCGGTGCTTTTCAATTACAGCGCGGGTTACTTGATGGGGCGACAAGCGCGGCAGGGCGAGAATCCGGGACGGTTGAGCGGGTGGATTCTCCTGTTAGCGGTGGCAGCGAATCTTTGCCTGCTGGGTTATTACAAATATGCGCAGTTTTTCCTGAATACGTTTGATCATCTGGCGGGAACCGACTGGTCGCTGGGGCGCATCATCCTGCCGTTGGGCATTTCCTTTTTCACGTTTACGCAAATCGCGTTCCTGGTGGATACGAATCGGGGCAAGGCGAAGGAATATAACTTTGTCCACTACCTGCTCTTTGTGACTTATTTTCCGCACCTGATTGCCGGGCCGATTCTGCATCACGCGCAGATGATGCCGCAATTCGCGTTAAAGCAGACCTATGCGGTCAATTGGAGAAATGTGGCGCTGGGCGTTACCTATTTCATTATTGGGCTGGCGAAAAAGGTGCTTTTGGCGGACATGTTTTCAGGGACGGCGAGCGCGATTTTCCAGGCGACCTCGCAAGGAACCGGCCCGATGTTGGTCGAGGCATGGATTGGGGCGCTGTTTTATACCTTGCAGCTCTATTTTGATTTTTCGGGTTATTCCGACATGGCCATCGGCATGTCGTATATTCTTAACGTCAAGCTGCCGCTGAATTTCAACTCGCCCTACAAGGCAAAGAACATCATCGATTTTTGGAGGCGCTGGCACATGACGCTGTCGGCGTTTTTGCGCGACTATCTTTACATTCCGCTGGGAGGGAACCGGCATGGGATTATTCGCCGTTATGTTAATTTGATGGTGACGATGTTGCTGGGGGGGCTTTGGCACGGGGCGGGATGGACGTTTGTGATCTGGGGGGGATTGCACGGTTTTTACCTGGTGGTGAACCATGGGTTCGGGGCTTTTCGCAGGAGGATAGGCTGGGAGGAGGGACGCCTGGGACGATTCGGGAGCTGCGTTTCGACGGGGGTTACCTTTTGGGCGGTGGTGGTGGCCTGGGTCTTTTTCCGCGCGAATAATTTTACCACGGCCTGGACGCTTCTCCGGGGGATGGCGGGATTGAATGGAATATCGCTGACCAACTCGCCGGGGAATCTCCCTGCCTCTTGGGTTGAATTCCTGAACGCGCACGGCGTTATTTTCGAGGGTTTCACGCCCATTACCTTATATACCGGGGTGACCCTGACCAAGCTGGCGCTGGGCCTGATCATCATTTGGTTTTTTCCGAATACGCAGGAATGGATGGCGATCACCTCCGATTCCCCGGCGGGCGCGGAGGAACGAGGCTTCCTGAAGCGCTGGAATCCGGCGAGCACGTGGACGTGCGCGGGAGTCGGCGTGCTGATGGCGGTGTGCCTGCTCGATCTGATGTCGGGGCCACCATCTGAGTTCCTTTATTTTCAATTTTAAGCCGCGTGAAAACATATCTCGTCAAGCTGGCGGCGGTGGTGGTGATCATGATGGTGGGCCATTATGTGATCCTGTTCACGATTCGAACTCCCATTCCGGCTGAGTATTGGGTGCGCGAGTTTATCGTCGTGAAGCAGTACCAGGCGGCGGCGATGCCTTCGCCGAAACTTATTTTTGCGGGAGGCTCCTTCACTCTTTTCGGCATCGATGCCGTGGAGGTGCAGAGGTCGCTGGGTCTGCCCGCGATCAATCTTGGACTCCATGCGGGGATGAGGCTCGAAGACCATCTGGCGGAGGTCAGTCTGGCGGCCAAGCCGGGAGATGTTGTCGTCCTCTCACTTGAACCGGCCTATTATAATTATTATACTTACCGGTGGAACGGATGGGATTTGAGAAATGCGATAGCCTGGGACCATGCGAGTCTGGACAGTCTCCCCTTCGGACGTCGGTTGCAGTTATTTGTCGAATCATCTGATATTTCCATTTCGCTGGATTTGGTGGAAACCGGCATCATCGAACATTTTTTTCCGACCTCCCTGCGGCGGCGTCAGGAAGCCCTGGGGCCGGACCAGGCGATTATCGCCAGGTACCTGGCCGAACAGGGGAAAAGCCCGGTGTTTGTCTTTGATATAAGCAATCTCGATTCCAATGGAGACATGCTGAACACGGAGGGCACCACCATCGCTCTGGAGGGCAAGAAGACGTCTCCCATGGAACCGGCCTCCATATCCCCTTATGCGGAAAGCGTGCTGGTGCCATTTTTGGCGGAAATGAAGAACCGGCAAGTGCGGGTTTTTTTCGATTACACTCCCTACATGCTTTCTCTCAAGCCGGGCGAGGAATGGAAGGAATCCGAAGTCGCTTTTAGTGGAGAAATACGTCGCATCGGCGGGGAACTGCTGGAGCAGCGGGATGCTTTTTTTTATCCCAACTCGCTTTTCTTCAATTCGTACCTGCATTTAAATGCGCAAGGGCGGGAGAAGCGTACGCAGACGCTGATCGAGGCCTTGAGACATAAGTTAAAACTACCGGCTGGAAGTTAGGGCCGTTTTGTAAGAACCGTGGCCGATTACGGGGACTGATTCTGCGGCCACGGGCCACCCGGACAATCAATTGTCGGGGCCACCAGATTTAAAATGCTTTAAGGGGTGGTGGCGGGGGGCTGGCCGGGGCCGGGCGGGTAAGCGGGCATGTGTCCGTTGCTGACATCGGGGGCAGGGCTGGAGAGAGCGGGTACGATGCTGTTGGGCGAGTAGGGGCCGGTGGGAGTTGCGGTGGTGGGAATGTTTTTGACCGTCACGGTTGTGGTGGTCGTCTTGGTCGAGGTGCCGTTCTTGGAGTTGTAGGCGGTGGGGCGAATGGTCACCGTGGTGGTGTCGACTTCGGGAGTCAAGGCCTGGGCCTTCTGGGGCAATTCCTGCGATTTGCCGGTGGCCGCTTCCTCCGCCTCGCGACCGAGGATGGTTCTTTCCTTGGCTTCTTCATTCACTTCCAGCTGGTCGGCGTCGGTTTCGACCACGGAGGGTTGGATCATGATGATCAACTCATCGCGTTCCTTCTTTTTGGTGGTGTCCTTGAAGAGATAGCCGAGGATGGGAATGTCGCTGAGCAAGGGGACGCCGCTGGTGTCGCGCGTGGTGCTGTCGGTGATGAGTCCGCCGATGACGACGGTCGAGCGATCGGGGACGGTGATCTCGGTGTTGATTTCCTGGGTGTTGATGATGGGGACTTCGTTGCCGCTGATGTTCACGTTTGCGCCGAGGCTGTTGTTTGTCTGGCGAATTTTGAGTGTGACCTCGCGGTTGGAGTTGATGAGCGGGATGATTTCCAGGTCGAGGAGCACGTCTTCGTAGGCGATGCTGGAGGTGGTGGTCAGATTGGTGCTGGTCCCGGCAAAGCCCGAAGTGGTGCTGCTGGGGACGGGCACCTGGCTGCCGGAGGCAATGGTCGCGAGGGTGTTATTGGTGGTGTAGACGCTGGGGTGGGAGATGATCTTGAAGCGGTCGGTGGTTTCGAGCGCGCGCACGTAGGCGTTCAAGGTGCTGCCGATGGCGCCGTAGAGGGTCAAGCCGGTGGGCAGGGGAAAGCCCGCGGCACTGAGCAGGCTATTCGGTTCCGGAACAAAACCAGTCCCGCCCGTTCCAGTGGCCTGGCTCGAATTCACGTTGCTGCTGGCGAGTCCGCCCTGGCCGACCTTCTGGAATTTTTGGAGGATATCGATGCCAAATTCCTCACCCTGGGAGACGGTCAACTGACCGATGACGGTGGCGAGGGAAACCTGCAGGGGCTTAAGATCGAGTTTATCGATCATGTCGAAGACGCGGCTGACGACATCCTGGGAGCCGAAAACGATGATGGAATTGGAACGGTTATCGGCCATCAGGCGGGTATTGCCGATGATGACGACGCTGGGGGCATTATTCTGGGCGGGAGGGGTGAGCGCGGGAGTGATGGCGGAGACGGAGCCGGAGCCGCCTGAACTCCCGCTTGCGGTGGAGGTCGGGGCGGCGTTTCCTCCCGTGGTGGTGGTGGTTTTATTTTGAGCCGCGCTTACATCTTTTTGGGCCTGGGCTTCCTCGTCCTTGCCCTGGGCGAGTTCGGATTCGAGAGCGGGGAGGATGTCCTGAGCGGAGACGTACTTGAGCGGACGGCGTTGCGGCACCATGAAGGTGTCGGGCTGGTCCAACTGGGCGACCATTTGCTCGAGGAAAGGGAGGTTGACGGGACGGGAGACAAGGAGGATCCGGTTGGAGCGCAGGTCGGGCAGGATTTGGGCGGTGCCGGAGATGAGATTGCGCTCGTTGGAGAGAGGCGCGTTGTTGCCCAGGGCGGGTGGGACGATGACCGCGCCGCCCGGACCGGCGGGGGCGACGGGTGCGCCGGTGGGCCCGATGCCGAGCATTTTGTTGAGGGTATCCGAGACGGTTTGGGCGTCGGCGCGGTTGAGTTGAACCCATTCGCTGGTGACCTTGGCCGGGGGCACATCGATGAGTTCCTTGAGGGCGATCAACTGGCGGATGACGCTGACGTTTTCGGTGAGGACGACGGCCTGGGCGGAAGGTGCCGGGGTATAGAATCCATAGGTATGAACGGGGGCGGTCTGGGTGAAGATGCCGACGGCCTCCTGGGGATTGATGTAATCGAGAGGCATGAAATAGCTGACGACCTGGTCATCGGCGGGGAGATCGGCGGCGTTGGCGTAGACTTTGATGCCCTCGCTGCGGGGATTTTTATTGGTGCCGACGGTGACGACTTTCAAGTTGTGGTCGTCGACGGGGATGATGGCCACGCCATTCAAAAGGAGAGTGGCCTCGATCATTTTGAGCATGTCGGCCTTGCTGAGGCCGTTGGCGTTGAGGCTGACGGGAGGGACGCCGCTCAGATTGGCGTCGCGAATCAAATGCATTCCGGAGAGCTGTTCGTAGAGATCGAGGATCGTGTTGACGGGAGCATTCTGGTAGTTGGAGGAATTCGTGCCGCCGGATTCGGGGTCCTGGGCGCAGACGGGGAAGTTGCCGCCGGGTGGAAGAAGGAGGAGGAACGCGACTAGAAACAAGGCCCGCGCGAGGAGGGCGCGTCGTGGCAGGGCCGCCAGGCTGGAGGAAGTGTTGACGTTCATTGTGCTGGGGTTGGAGGTGGGGTGGGTGGAGGTGGTGGAACGTTGCCAGCGGTCTGCGTGGGCTGGACTTGTGCTCCGGGCTGGGGCGGGAGATGGATGGTCGGGCGGCGAAAGCGGGGGAAGGGGCGGTTGCCTCCCATGCCAAACGGGTTGCCCACGACTCCGGGCATGGGTATTTGCTGAATGACATTGCTCGGCATGGCGTTGGGCATGGTGATGACCTGCGGCGCGCCGGGGGCCTGGGCGACCTGCTCCAGTTTGAGCGTGATCGTCTGTCCGTCTTTTTGCACGTTGGCATAGGTGTCCGAGCCGCCCTGGCCGTGGGAGATGGTGAGCAGGACCAGGCCCCGGACAGGTTTGTCCTTTTGGCTCGAAATGAGGAAATGTTCCTGGTTTTGCTTTTCAATCAAGCTGGCGTAGGAGACGCCGTCAATTTCGGCGATGCCGACGAGCGAATAGTCGGGCGAATCCTCCACCGCCTCGGCCGTGGCGACGGCGAAGGGCGACTTGGTCCAGAGAGATTCATAGCGCGAGGGAGCAAAGCCCGAATTGGGCAGCGCGGAATCATCGGCGAGGGCGGCGTTTATGTTGAGGAACAAACCTGCGGCGAGGGTGAGGGTGAGCAGTGGTAATTTCATATCAGGAACCTTCCTTAAAATAGCGGGCAATCATCACCGAGCAAAGCATCGACTTTTGGTCCTGGTCGGCGCTGAGGGTGAAGGAGGCAACAGCGTAAAATTGATCGGGCTTTTGGAGATCGGCCAGCCACTTGCAGAGGTCCTGCATCGAGCCTTTGACCTTGACCCGGACGTTGAGCTGGGTGCCAGCCGCGCCCCTCTGAACGTCACTGAGGTTTTGGTCGGTGACTTCGAGTTTGTTGTCGCGGGCTTTCTTGACCACAAAATTCAGGAGCGCCGACTGACTTTCACCCAGGTCGCCCAGGGCCGGTTCGTGGTCGCGGATCCAGGCCTGGCGCTGAGTCCAGGTGTCGGATTGCGCCAAATCGACCTTCGCCTCGGCCTGGTCGGCCTTGAGACCGGCTTCGGTCAAGCGCAGGCTCTTTTGCTTTTGCGCGAGCCAGCTATAGCCGTAATAATTGCCACCGAGAAAAATAATCGCGGCCAGCACAAGGATGAGGTATTTTTCGTTTTTGGTTCTCATGGCGAAAGGTTAGTTCGTGGTCGAACGGGTTCCTTCGATTTGAAATTGGGCGAGATCGTTGGGCAGCGGGCGCGGATTGTTCATCGCGAGATTGTAACCGGAGAAAAAGGGGTCGCTGTTGAGTTTGCTCAAAAATTCAAAGGCCCCGGCGATGTTTTTGGCTTCGCCCTTGATGACGAGGTGGCCGCCACCGGCCTCGAAGTCGGTCAGGTGAAGCTGGTCGGTATTGACCGACTTGTCGGTCTCGAGGAGCAATTCCAACGGATTATTTTTGGGATCGACGACGGGGGCGAGCTGCTTCCAGGCAGCCTGTCCATCATGGACCGTGTCGAGGGCGGAGGCGTTGTCGGCCTGCCATTTTTTCAAATCGTTGACGCGGAGAGAGGTCATGACGTATTGGGTGACCATCCAGGCCACCGCAAGCAGATAAACGACCAGGAAAAGGACGAGCCCGCGTTTCATCCAGATCAGGTTTTCGCGGTTGCGTTTGGCCTCGCCCACGAGAGAGGGGGTCAATTTCCACGGCTGGGCGGGCAGCGCGGGAGGCGGCAACTCTTCCTGGAGGATGGGCAGGGGCAGCGCGTCCTGAACCATCGCCTGCTCCTGAGGGGTGATGTCGGTCCACAAGACCACTTTTTGCAGCGGGGTTAGAATGCCCTGCATGGTGAGGGTGGCCTGGGCGCAGCTGAGGTCCTGCATGACGCGCGGGGTGATGGTTCCCTCGGCGAGCGCCTGGTAGTAAACGAGGTTTTTGCCGCGGGTGATGGCGAAGACGAGGCGGTCCTGCTCTCGCCAGAGGGTGAGGGAATTATCGGCGAAGGGGAGATAGCGGGCGGAGAGATCAAAGGATTCGTAGAGGTCGGCGTGGAGGTCGGGGGAGAGATTGGCGGGGAGGACGCCGACCATGACCAGCGTGCGGGTGCCATCCTGGGCGACGACGGACCAATCGAAGACCGGATCGGTGCCCCGGGGCTGGAGGCCGCGCAATTCAAGCTGGAGGGGGATGATTCCCGCAAAAAGTTTGGCATCGGTTTCGTTGAGCCAGAGCGGGAGACAAAAGACCTGGGAGACGGGAAGAGTTAGCGTGGCGTTTTTGCGGAGTTTGTTCTCGAGCGGGGTGGCGCAGACCTGCACGAGCTGGATGGAGGTTTTTCCGCCGTAAACCCAAACCTCCCACGGTTCAGCCCCGGTCGGGCCGGGGCGCAGGAGGGCGCGCTGTCCTTTTGCGAGGGAGCGTACCGGTTTGGTTTTTACTGCTCTGACCATAAGAAGTATTGTATGGGGGAACTATTGAGCCGCGTCACGACTGAAATGATGACCTGGGTGCCCTGGGAAAGACCGACGCTTTGCACGCGGCGGTTGGGATCGCCGAGTTCGATCTCGCTACTCAACTGCTGCATGGAGAGCGTGCTGATGCCCAATTCGCTCTGGAAGGCCTGCGCATTGGCGATCGGCACGTCGTCGGAGGTGCCGGGGATGCCGTCGCGTCCGTTGCGGGTTTTGGTGAAGTAGGCGACTTCCTTGGGATCGAGGCTGAAGACGGCGGCGATCAACTCAGGAGGGGCTTCCTTCACGTTCAGCGGGCCGGCGCTCCAAAGGGTAAAACTGTCCTGCCAGTTGGGGTTGGCCTTTTCCAGCAAATCCATTCCCATCACCAGTTTGACTTCGTCGAAGGAATCGAAGGGCTGGTAGGTGGGCCGTTGGGGAAGGTTGGCCTGGGCGTAGTCCTGGGCCTTGGCGCCGTTCAGACTTTTCAGATCGCCGGGGGTGATCCAATCGTAAAGGCAGTCGGCGACGTGCTCGGCCTGGTCGATCTGCAGCCCCCACTGGGTGAAGAGATTTTCGAGGATTTCGCGGTGGCCGCTCTGCAGAACGTAGTTGAGATTGAGGCGCGCGCCTTCGCTGGCCACGGTGACTTTGAACTGGCGCCCGGGCGAGGGAACTTGGGAAAGCAGGGGGTCGTCGCGGAGCAACTGGGGATTCAAGCCGAGGGCGACGCCGCTCAAGGCGAGTCCGCGGGCGTCGAGGAGTTGTTGTTCGTGGGAGGTGTGGTCGACGGAAAGCTCGACCATTTCGACGACGCCGAAGACGGCCATGCCCAAAAGGAGCAGGCACCACAGCACGAGGATGAGGGCCGAGCCGCGGCGGGAAGAGAGGCGGCCAGCCTGGTATCCCAGTTGAGGTTGCCGAGGCCATTTTACGGTCAATCCCGTAGCCGGGCTCGTAAGGGCTTCAACGGATTGGTTAGAATCCACCGCCTTACGGCGGCGGCTACGGATCAGCGCGAAATGAAATTTCGCGGGGACAAGGAACGTTCCCAAGTGAAACTTGGGAACGAGGAATACGCGGCGGGAGGATGGAGAGTGGATGGTCGTCATGGTTGTGGAACTCCGCCTCCAGGACCACCGCGTCCGCCGCCGGGAGGACCGCCGGGGCCACCGGGACCGCCACCAGGAGGCCCGCCTGGTCCACCGGGACCGCCGAACCCATTGCCGGGGCCGCCAGGGCCACCACGACCGCCGCGGCCTCCTCCTCCTCCTCCGCCGAAACCGCCCCCGCCCCTACCTCCAGCGCCGGCGAAATTGGGTGTCGCCTGGAGTTGTGGAATCCAGAAGTCCATGGTGGTGGGCTGCAAATCCCCGGCGGTTTGCATCGAGAATTCGATTAAATTCGGCTTGGTGGAACTGCTCCAGAGTTCGACCCATTGGGTCACGTTGAAATCGAGGAATTTCCAATCGAGGGTCTTGACGTCCTTCATGAGGATCGACCAGACAAGGGTGGGGTCGTCGTTGGTGACCGATTGTTGAAGGACCGTGCGGGCGTCCTGGGGCGCGTCTTGTGAGGCCGTCGTGGCGAAGCTGGTGAGGCGGAGGGTGTAATAGCCGTTGTCCTGCACCTTGGCGTCGAAGGCGGTGGCAAGATTGGCGGTGCCGAAAATAATTCCATTTTGGGTCAGGCCCTCGCCCTGGCCGCGCTGATAGGAAACGAGTGTGGCCGCGGCGGGCATGGCGCAGATTTTATTTTTGAGATAGGCGTTCAGGGCGGAAACCTGGTCGCTGCGGTTCTGGTTGTCCTGCAAGGTCGAGGTGCTTTCCAGCACGCCGGTGAGGATTCCGAAAACGGCGGCGGCGAGCAGGATGAAAATCGCCAACGTAATCATCATCTCCAGAAGGGTGAAGCCGCGGCGATGGGGGGAAAGGGCCTTCATGGCTGGTAAATGAGTTCGGAGGCGTCGCGTTCTTCTGCCTGTCCGCTTGAAGTCCATTTGGCCGTGATGGTGGCGCGGTAGATGTTGGGCACCGGCTGCGATTTCTGGTCCTGCAATTGTTCCTGCTCGACCGAAACGTGGTAGAGAACGCCGGAGCCGTCATCGGGAACATCCGTTTCGCCGGGCAGCACGCGGGCCGAGTGGAGGAGCGTCATTTGATTTTCGAGCCCGCGCAGCGCCACGTCGATTTGATTGCGCTCATTGGCGGCGTCGAAGGCGCTGTCGAGAGCGATGACGAGCGAGAATGCGACCAGCGTAAACACAAACAGGGCCATCACGACTTCGAACAAGACCATGCCGCGGTGGGAACCGCGCGGAGATGGATAAGGAGAAATCAGGCCGGTTTTCATGGGAAGTTGGCGGTCTCGTTCTCGACATTGCCGGTCAGCGCATTGAAAGTCATTTCGATCCACGCATCGCCGCGGCTCAAGCGGACGCGGGTGGCGGGGCAAAGCTCGCCGGGCTGAAAGACCCACGAGGTATCCGGCATATCGACCCAGCTATCGGCTTTGACCGGGTCCGGCGCGAGGAGCTTGTTCGGGTCATCAAGTTGATCGTTGACGA
>Ga0302320_10016342_pt1 | contig 15177 bp, 10 predicted proteins | sample Bog_T0_3_FD_202130 | JGI IMG/M metagenome (GOLD analysis project Ga0302320, IMG submission 202130) | Peat permafrost microbial communities from Stordalen Mire near Abisko, Sweden - Bog_T0_3 | ecosystem: Environmental > Terrestrial > Soil > Wetlands > Peat | place: Sweden: Abisko, Stordalen Mire... | reverse complement strand
CGCCGACCGCCAGTTCCACGAAGTATGCGGGGGCCATCTCAGTGAGCTCGAACGAGACTATAAAGGCCATCGCCACCGGCGGCGGCTACTCCAACAGCGCGGTAGCATCGGCGGCTTACGTCATCACGCCTCCGGCTGCAACGCCAAAATTCTCGGTCGCCGCCGGCACCTACGATTCAACACAATCGGTGGCTCTCTCTGACACCTCAAGCGGCGCAACCATCTACTACACGACCAACGGCTCGACGCCGACCGCCAGTTCGACCAAGTACACCGGCCCAATCTCGGTGAGCTCGAACGAGACTATAAAGGCCATCGCCACCGGCGGCGGCTACTCAAGCAGCGCAGTGGCTTCGGCACAATACACCATCAAGCTGCCGCAGCTCAGCAGTTCTTCCGGTGCGCTCACCTTTTCCAGCACCAGCGTCGGAACCTCGGCTGCGACACAGGCCGTCACAATCAAGAACACCGGGCAGTCCACTTTGGACGTCACCGGCTCCGGTTATGGAATCAGCATCACCGGAACCAATGCCAGTTCCTTCTCGCAGACCAATACCTGCACCAGCAACCTGGCGCCCGGTAAAAGCTGCATCATCACCGTCGGCTTCAAACCCAAAGCAACCGGCTCCCTCTCGGCCTATGTAAGCGTCGCCACCAACGCAACCACTACGCCGAATCTCATCGACCTGGCTGGCACGGGAAAATAGGGGAATCCGCACACAGTAACCCGCAAAACCGCAGACGGCCGGATCGAAATGATCCGGCCGTCTCTTCATGCTCGACATTGTGCGCGAGTCCGCCGCCGCGATCAGCACGCCGAGCGCGACTCCGCACGGAAAGGTAATGGCCAACAACGCGATTACGCAATACTGGTTAGCCTGCAGCGCCAGCAGCACCGCGCTGACCAGAGCCACAACCAGGACAGGTTCGTTGACGGGAATCACCGCAACGACAGTCAGCGCCACACTCACCAACCTGAAGGCAAAGACCATTTACTACTCGCAGTTGCTCGCATCCAACGCAGTGGGAACCAGTTCAGGCGTAGTGCAGAGCTTCAAGACCAACAAACAGGCAAGAGCAGTGCGCAGGCGGGCTTCCCGCAGCCCGCCTGGCCTCAGTTACCGGTCAAGCTGCGCGGGCGCTGCGGCGGCATTGCTCACACTCACCGCAACCGGCGGAGAGGTGCTGCCGGCAAAACTGTAGGTCCCGCCATAGGTCGCCGTCACCGAGTTGCTGCCCGTCGGCAAGGATATCGTTTGCAGCATCGCAACTCCATTCGAGAGCGTGCCATAGCCGACAGTAGTTCCATTGGCTTTGAAGATCACTTCGCCCGGAGGCGTTCCCGCTGTCGAAGTCACGGTGGCTGTCAGCGTTACGGTCTGTCCCTTCTTCGCGGTGCTCACTGAGCTCTTCAGCGCCGTGGATGTGGCCGCCGCGGATGCGGTGATCACATCCGCCGGTGACACACTTCCACCATGCCCCGCATCGCCCGAGTAAACGGCCGTCAGCGAGTTGGAACCGCCCTGCAACGCGCTCGTTGTCAGCGCGGCCACCCCGTTGCCGTTCAGGTTCACCGTGCCCAACAGGCCGGAGGTGCCGAAGTAGGTGTCAATGAACTCGATGTTCCCGCTTGGCGTTCCGCCGCTCGTTGACTTCACCGTCGCCGTCAGTGTTACCGATTGCCCGTACACCGGCGAGGTTGGGCTGTTGGTCAGCGTCACCGTCGTTCCCACGAGAACTGTCTGCGTAATCGAAGCCGACTCGCTGCTTTGGAAGCCGGTTACCGTGGGGGTGTAGGACGCGAACAGGTGGTCGGTGCCGGTGGCAAGCGAAGTTGTGGTGATCGATGCGCTCCCGGCCAATAGGTAGGCTCCGCCCAGATACGTCCTCCCGCTGTAGAAAGCCACCGGTCCGGTGGGTGAATTGCCGGCAATTGCCGCCGCAACCCTCGCGGTCAGGGTCACGGTTTGCCCGCTCGATGACGGGTTCGGCGATGCGCTCAGCGTTGTAGTCGTCGCCGAGACGATGCTGAACGTGGTCACATGGCCGGTTTCAATGTTGCCGGCAACGTCCACGCTCCAATCCACCAGCCGGTGACTGCCGACCTTGGAAACAGCGAACGGCCCGGAATACTGAATGGCCGCTCCCCCATCCAGCGTGTAATACGTCGCCTTCACGCCGCTCAGCGCGTCGGTTGCATTCAGTGTCACGGTCACCGCGGTCGTCCAGATGCCCGCCGTTCCCGAGCCGCTATAGCTCGATGTCGTCACCGGCGGCGTGGTGTCGATCTGAAAGAAGCCGAAGTAGTTCCCGCCGTAGTTGCCCGCGTTGTCCACGGCAAACGCTGAAATCGCATTGGCCCCCTGTGACGTCAGCTCGATCGTGCCGCTATAGACCGTGCAGGCGGCTGGATCAAAGGTGGAGCAGTTGGAGTTGTTGTTTCCGTAATAGATCCTGGCCACGCCCGAGGCGTTGCTGCCCCCCGGATCCTGTGCCGCCAGCGTCAGAAACACCGGCACGTTGTACCAGTTGCCGGCAGGCTTGGGCGGATAGAACCCACCATTGATCGTCGGCGCCACCGTGTCATAGCACACCGGTCCATATTGCACGTCCCCGGTGCTCCAGCCCTGGTTGTTCCACGCCATCACGTGAGCTATGTGGCAGCCCTGCGCGCCGTTGCTGCTTCCGCTGCTGCATGCGTTGCCCGTGATCGTCAGGCAGCCCGCCGACGCGTTGGGCGTTGCCGGCCCCAGGTAGAAAGAGTCCTGCGCAGTGCCGCCGTGGGGCTCCGAGCGCGAGTCGGGCGGAATCGAGTCCCAACCCGCCGTAAACCCCGCAATGCCTGTGCCGGGCGCTCCCGCGGAGCCGGCATAGTCTGTCACCGCCCAGCTCACCGTTTGATTCGTGTTGTACCAGGTGTTGGTCGCCGGCCCGGAGAACTTCACCGTCGGTGTTCCATCGGCAGCAGTAATCCGCCAGTTCAACGCCCACGCCAGTTGCAGCATGTTGGCCGAACCCCAGCCGGTCACCTCGTCAAATCCTGTTGTCGCGCACCACGGAGTCAACCCGTATTCGGCCGTAATATCGTTCGAGTTGCACCCCAAAACAATGTCGTAATACGGAATATGGTCCGAGTCCGGCGTCTTGCCTTCCTGGTAGAGGAAGAAGTTGGCGTTGCCGATGGGCGCGCAGGGAGAGGTCCCATTCGAGCCGCATTTACTGCCGATTGCCAATAAGTAGGCGTTCTCCTGCGCAAAGAATCCCGCCAGCTTGGGCGCGGCGATGCTGGTCCCGCCTATCGAAAACGACTGGCCGTTGTAGTAAACGTATTCGCCCTCGTTCGCATCCAGCGCCATGTCAGGAACCGCGCGGAAGCCGAAGGGCGTCCCGTGGTTATAGGTCATCCCGTTCTGATACTTGGGCACGCCCCAGTAATCGCTGAATCCTCCCGTGCTGCCGCCGCCATTGGCTGCGCAGGCCCCGGCCGCGCTGCTGCCCGACCACGCCACTTCGTACCCGGCATTGGGGTCCTCATTCAGACGCGTTCCCCCCACCCCGATCACGTTTGGGTCGGAGGCGGGATAGGCTACATCCAGGCCGTCGTCGCAGGCCGCTGTCGCGCCCTGATCGCCGCTGGCGGCCAGCAGCGTCCATCCCTCGCCTGCCATCTCGGTTAGCACATTGTCCTCGGCGTTGTCCTGCTTAATCGTCGCCTCGTCCAGGCCCTCCGGCCCGCCCCAACTGGTGCTCATCACGCGCGCAAAACCATCGCTGGCAATAAAGTTGAGCTCATCCAGCGTCGTCTGTGGGCTGGAGTTATCGCCTTCGTACACAATGACCTTCGCCGTGTTGGCCGACGTGTTCTGGCTGTTGGCCGTGGAAAGAGACCACTCCGTGTCCAGCGTCGTCTCCACGCACGCCTTGTCCGGGTTTTTGGGCAGGTTGTTGCACGTATAACCGCCATCGATGAGCTGCTTTTGAACGTTGTAGGTCAGGTAAGGGAACGCCTGCTTGAAAGCCGCGAGATCGCTGTAACTCACGTCGCCATAAGCAGCAATCACAATCGATGAGTCCACCGGAGATTGGTTGGGGTTGTTCAGCGGATTGCAGCAGTGGCCCAGGTTCATCAGCGCGGAGTAGTCGTAGCCGGTGCTGGCGAAAATACTAGCTGGGGTTAGGGTGCCGAGGACAGAAGGCGTCGCCTCCGGTTTTGGTTCTACGCCCGCGGCCAGCAGTTTCACCGCATCCGGGTCTGCATCCGCCCTGGCCGACTCACCCTCCTGCTTCACCGGCCCCGGCACGTAATCCGGCATGGGGCTAACCTCGCCCGTTCCGCCATTTGGCCGGCGAATGTTCACCGAGTCCAAACCCGCCACTAGCAGCACCACGCCGCTAAGCCGCGCAGGCAGCACCGGATCGCGATCGTTCGAGAACGCCGTCCGCTCCTCAAATCCATGCTCGGCCGGCAGCCGATAGCTGTTGATGGTCACGCCCAGCGCTTTCTCGATCGTCCCCGCCGGCGCTTCCACATCCACCAGCAGCCGGTTCTTGTAGCGCTGCGTTACCGTCAATCCCTGGCTCTTCGCCCAGTCCACCACCGCCTGTTCATCCTCGGCCGAGGGGCCAAAGCGGTCCCGCCACTGCTCCACGCTCAGGTATTGGTGGAAGAGCGGCGATTGCTTGTCCTGCACATCTTCCACAAACTTGTGCTCCTCGGCCAGATGAGGCGGCGTGAGCGCAATCGCCAGCCGCAGCATCTTTGCCGGGTCATAGTGGCCAAGACGGATGGCCGTCCCATCCATCACCTGCCGCGGCGTTTGCCCAACCAGCGGCAGCGTGGTTTGCGGAGTTTGGGCTTGCATTGAGCCTGAAACCGCGCAGGTAGCCGCGGCAGCCAGCACACAGGCGGGCGCAAGACTCTTGAATCCAGCAAAGATGCTCTTCATCGTTTCGACCTCGCGGGGAAATCAACCCTGGCCGGGGGAAGCCGGCTTTAGACTTTCAACCCTGCAAGCAACCCATTCTGGTCTGAGGGTCCCTGCAAAATCTCAGGTAGGATTTCACAGAAAAGGCAGGATTGCCTACTGCTATTTCCTGAAAGATGAAACGGATATCCCGCCAGTATTCCTTTCCCGTGCAAGCATTCCCCCGGGCTATTTGCGACCGGATTGAATCTCGGCGGCCTCCGCCTGCCCGGCCCACCGGTTCTCATTGGTTAAACTTGAAGAGCATCCACTTCCGGAGTCTCTCTTGCAGATCGAAAATCAGCAGCACGGCAATCATCGCATCGTGCGTCCGGCCCGCAATCTCAGCGGCAGCCTTCGCCTGCCCGGCGACAAGTCCATCAGCCATCGCTATGCCATGCTGGGCGCCTTTGCCCAGGGAACTTCGCGCTTCACCAACTTCTCCACCGGCGCCGACTGTGCTTCAACCCTGGCTTGTATGCAGGCGCTGGGTGCAACAGTACGGCTTGAAGCCGGCGCGGTTATAGTCACCGGCGTGGGCGGCCGCGTCACACCCTCCAGCCAGCCGCTCGACTGCGGCAACTCCGGCTCAACCATGCGCATGATCTCAGGCCTGCTCGCACCGCAGCAGGGCAGCTTCACGCTCGTCGGCGATGCCTCGCTCTCGCGCCGGCCCATGCAGCGCATTCAACAGCCGCTCGCCGCCATGGGCGCGCGCCTCAGGCTCACCGAGGGCCACGCGCCGTTAACCATCGAGGGCGGCCCGCTCAACCCCATCGACTACACCACGCCCGTTCCCAGCGCCCAGGTCAAAACCTGCATCCTGCTGGCCGGCCTGCAAACTGCTGGCGTAACCACCATCCGTGAAGCCGTGCGCACCCGCGACCACAGCGAACTGGCCCTGCGAGCCTTTGGCGCGCGCCTCACCCGCAACCTCGACTCAGTCTCCATCCCCGGTCCCCAGACACTCCACGCCATTGAAGCCGCTGTGCCCGGCGACATCTCCTCGGCCGCATTCTTTCTTTGTGCTGCCGGGTTGTTTCCTGGCTCGTCGCTGGTGCTCGACGGCCTGGGCCTCAATCCCACCCGCGCCACGCTGCTTGACGTCCTCACCCTGCTCGGCGCGCGCATCAGCGTCCTCAACCTTGAAGAAAAGCACGCCGAACTGGTGGGCACCGTTCAGGTCTCGGCCCCGCCCGACGGCCTGCGAACAGCCGAGATCAGCGGCGCGCTGGCCGCGCAGCTCATTGATGAGTTGCCCGTGCTGGCCGCCATCGGCCCTTACACCAGCGGAGGCATTCGCATCCGCGACGCCAAAGAACTCCGCGTGAAAGAGTCAGACCGCATCGCTCTGGTGGCCCAAAATCTGCGCGCCATGGGCGCCGAGGTCATCGAATTTGAAGACGGCCTCGACGTGCCCGGCGGACAGACCCTCCACGGCGCCACCATCGACTCCGGCGGCGACCACCGCATCGCCATGGCCTTTGCCGTGGCCGCTCTCGGCGCTCAGGGCGACACGCTCATAGAAGGCGCCGAATCGGCCGCCATCAGCTTTCCTGAGTTCTTCGATCTGCTCGACCAGGTGGCGGAGCGGTAGAACTCGGGCTCTCGATATCGGAAACACAAAAATGCCCGGCATTTGGCCGGGCATTTTTGATTGCCTTGCAACCGATTACCTTCCAGACGGGGCTACTGTGGTGGGCTCGGGACCCTGCTTGGCGGGTGTCAGGCCCGGCACTGCAGGCACGGTGGTCACATTGCCGGTCACGGCTTCGTTCAGGTTGATGCCATAGTGCGTCAACGTGCTGGCCAACACCTGGTAAAGCCCGGCGCGGTCGCGCGCATAGGCGGCGTTGGCGGCAATCAGCGAGTTCTCTGCCGTGGCCAGGTTGCGCTCTTGCAGCAGCACATTGGCCGTGGTGGATGCCCCCAGCCGCAGCTTCTTCACTTCCGCATCCAGCGACTGCTTGGCATAGTCTTCTGCGGCAATCGACGCCTTCACCTGCGCCCGGTCATTGGTCAGCGCGAACTGCGCGTTCACCACCTGCATGCGGATCTGCGTATACTGCTGCTCCAATCGCAACTCTGACTGCCGGTACTCAATCAGAGACCGCGCCTGGTCAGCCTGCGCGCTGCGGTTGCGCAGCGGGATGTTGATGTTGAAGCCCACGCCCTTGTCCGGCGCCGAATTGTTGAACGCATTGTTGGCCGCCGTGCCCCATCCCGTTGAATCGGTTGAACTGCAAACGCTGCCGTAGAACTGTTTACTGCAGTTCGGGTTGATTGAGCCGCCGATGCCGGTGCCGCCCAGGTAAGCGAAGGCATCGAAGGTCGGCAGCAGCGCATTGCGCGCCCCACGCAAAGAAATCTCGTTGTTCTTCATCGCCAGCACGGCCTGCTCCAGCTCTGGCCGCTGGCTGAAGGCCTGCTGTACCAGGCTGTCAATCGGCTGCGTCTCTTCGGGCAGTTCCTCAAGGCTCACTCGGTCCGTCGGAATCACCGCGGCGGCAACCAGCGCCGGATCGTTCAGATTCCGCGCAATCGCCTGCTTGATGATCTGCTGCTGGTAGTTCAGGTTGCTCTGCGAACTGATCAGAGCCTGCTTGTCGGTCGCCACCGCGGAGTCCGAGTTGACCACGTCCAGCGGCGCCAGCGTGCCGATCTCCAACTGCTTGCGGTTGTCGGCGGCCAGTTTGGTGCTCTGTTCCAGCGCCCGTTCCTTGGCCTGCACATCTTCATACGCGCTCACCAGGCCCCAGTAAATGCTCTCCACCTGGTTGACGGTGTAGAGAATCTGCTGACGGAACGAGGAGTCGGTAATGCGCCGGTCGTTCAGCGCCTGGTAAACAAACCGCCTGTTTACCCAGATGCCCGCGCCTTGAAGAAGGTGCTGCGACAGCGTGGCCTTGAAGTTGGATGTTAACTGCGGACTGAACTCCGTAATGCCGTTCGATGTGGTCGCATAGGTGTTGTCAAATCCCACCTTGAAGTCCGTGCCGGTCACAAAGCCCTGGTCTACCGTGAAGTTGTAAGTATTCGTCGAACTGGTGCCACCGGTAAAGAAGCTGGTGGAGGGCTGCCGCTGCCGGTCGAACTGAATCGCGGCGCTCACGCTGGGATCCAGATTCTGCGGAAGCGGTCCGGCGCCGTTCGCCGTCAAAACAAGTCCGGAACTGCCCGAGCCTGCTCCGCCCGAGCCGCCGCTGGTCCCGCCCGGCCCGCCGCCCGTGGCCAGCGTCGAAGTGGTGCCGCCCTGTGTGCCGGTCACGACTGCCGTCTCTACGCCGCGCAGCACGCTGCCTGAACGCGCGCGCAAAAGATCCGTGTCGGCAATGTCCAGGTTATAGCGGGCAATCGCGATGTCGAAGTTGTTCTCCAGCGCCAGAGCCAGAGCGTCCGAGAGGCTCAGGTAGATTTTGCCGTCCTTCACCAGGTCGCCCAGGCGCACCGAGTTCACAAAACTTGCCTTGGCGATGGTGGTGGGCAGGTAGGTCCTGAGAGGATTGCCGACCAAACCGGCTGACGGATGCGAGAAATCCCGCCCCGACTGGCGCAGATCCAGCGGCTCCGTCAGCACCGGCGCCGGCGTCGCCGGCAGATCGGAGGCTGCCTTATTTGCGGCCCCAGCCACCGTTCCACCCTGCTGGGCCAATCCTGAAGGCGCGCATGCCGCCAAGGTCAGCATCACCGCTGCCAGCGCGCGCAGCCGCGTGCCTGCCTGTCTGCTTCTCATCTGGGGCTGTCCCGCCGATTCCTGCTGGTTGCCTGCGGTCTCATCCGACTGCTGCTCAAACACACTGATACCGAACAAATGCATGGTTCCTCTCCACGAATTCCTGAGGCATGTGGGGTGCCATTGTTCAAGACGTTCGAATTGCCTCTACGGACGCAAATTTGTGAAATCCCAGGACAATCCGGTTCGCTCCCTGGCGCGCGACTTTCCGCTCATCTGCCAATACGCGCGGGGCCTTCGGTTCGTTCCCCGGGTCCCGATTCCGCCAGTCCGCGACTGCCAGCCTCGCATTCATGCGGATAGCTGAGTATATCCCACCCGCTCTCGCCCAACCCGCCCCTGCCCCCATCAGGTAACCTGTTCACAACACTTGAGAACGGAATGGAACCTGTCTCGCAAACCCCGGCCCTGCATCCCTTCAAGCTCACCCTGGCCTACGACGGAACCGACTTCAGCGGATGGCAGGTCCAACCCGGCCAGACCACCATCCAGGGCCAGCTCCAGGCCGCTCTCGGCCGCATCACCGGCGAAGCCCCTCTGCCCCAGGGCTCCGGCCGCACCGACGCCGGGGTCCACGCCCTTGCCCAGGTTGCCAGCTTCAGCCTCAACGCCCCAATTCCACCGGACAATCTGCTCCGCGCCCTCAACCGCACGCTGCCGGCTGCAATTCGGATACTGGAAGCGAGAACGGTGCGAAGCACCTTTCACGCCCGCCACGGGGCTGTGGCCAAAACCTACGAGTACCGCATCTTTCGCCAGCGCATCTGCCCGCCCTTCCTGGCCCGCTACGTCCACCCCTGCATCTGGCCATTGGACCCCGAAATCCTCGATCGGGCAGCCGCCGATCTGGCCGGTGAGCACGATTTCTTCAGCTTTGCCGCCACTGACCCCGATGTGAGCAATCGTGACCTCCCAAGCCCGAATGAGGTTCAGCAGCCGTGCTCCACCATCCGCACCATCTACTCCTCCGCCTGGGAGCGGCAGCAGACCCAAGCCGGCGAACTGTTCGTCTACCGCGTCCGCGGCAACGGCTTCCTCCACCACATGGTCCGCAATCTGGTAGGAACCATGCTCGAAATGGGCCGCGGCATGTTCGCCCCCGATGCCATCCCCAAAATCCTCGCCGCCCGCAACCGCTCCGCCGCCGGCCCCACCGCCCCTGCCCGCGGACTGTTCCTCCATTCCGTGGAGTACGGCGACTCCGATTCGGAGGAAACGACCGAATAAGGATTGAAGTTGGTCCGGAATCAGTCTATAATTGGTCTGAATACGGTCCTTCCAGGAGGCCCCCCATGCGCTTCTCCACCCAGATCAAGCCCATCAGCTACGTCAAAGCCCACGCCGCCGAACTCCTTGACCGCATCACCGAGGAGCGCGAGCCCATCATCATTACCCAGAACGGCGAAGCCCGCGCAGTGCTCGTGGATGTAGCCAGCTACGACCAGATGATGGGCGAGACTCTCACACTGCTCAAGATTCTCGCCCTGGCAGACGAGGAGATTGAGGCAGGAGAGACCGTCCCGATCGAAGAAGTCATGGCAGAATTCGGCATCGAGCCCGAGCAAGTCTGATGGCCTTCAGCGTCCACTTTGCAGTTAACGCGCGGAAAGACTTGCGCGAAATTCACGCCTATATCACGGAGAATGACTCAAAAGAGAGCGCGGACTACGTGGCCAGGGAGATCGTTCGAGCCGCTCTCGCCTTGCGGGAAACTCCAAATCGCGGGGCGCATCCGCCAGAGTTGCTGGCCAACGGGAACCGCTCCTACCGCCAGATCTTCTTCAAGCCCTACCGCATCCTCTACCGGGTGCGAGGAAAAACCGTGTTTATCGCTGTAATTGCCGACGGTCGGCGCGATATGACCCCGTTGTTGGCTCGGCGATTGCGTTCAAACTGATTCCCTTGTCTCGCCCCCTGCTACCCTGAAACCACCGTCATGCCGATCTTCCCCCGCAACTCGGCTTTCTCCCAGGTCACGGCCCTTGCCGGCCGCCGCCCGGTCCACGCCGCCTTCTCCTGGCTCCACGGCAACCCCAAAACCATCATGGACTGGCAGGCGGACCTGGCCGCCATCCCCGCCCCGCCCTTCGGCGAGCAGGCCCGCGCTCTGTGGCTTGCCGCTCGCTTTGCCGAGGCCGGCGTCCCCCGCGTTGAAACCGATGCCGCCGGTAACGTTCTGGGTTTTCTCCCCGCCACCCATCTGCCCGCCGAGAGCACTGGCCCGGTCGTCGTCCTCTCCGCCCACCTTGACACCGTCTTTCCCGCCGATACGCCCCTCAACCCCATCGTCGACGGTGACCGCCTTCAGGCTCCCGGCGCCTGTGACAATGGCGCAGGCCTCGCTGGCCTGCTCGCTATCGCCCGCGCCCTCATCCACGCCGGCGTCGAGCTCGCCTGCCCGCTCGTTCTGCTCGGCAACGTCGGCGAAGAGGGCGAAGGCGACCTGCGCGGCGTGCGCCATTTCTACAATCAGCCAGCCCTCGCCGGCCGCATCGCCGCCCATATTGTTTTGGATGGCGCAGGCGCTGACTCGGCCGTCACCCAGGCCCTCGGCAGCCGCCGTTTTCACGTCACCATCACCGGTCCCGGCGGCCACAGCTTTACTGACGCCGGCACCCCCAACCCCATCGCCGCCCTTGCCTCCGCACTCGCCATTCTCGAGCAGACTGAGCTGCCCCAGGAGCCGCGCACCACCCTCAACTTCGGCACCATCTCCGGCGGCACCAGCGTCAACTCCATCCCCGAGCACGCCCAGGCCTCCATCGACTTCCGCTCCACCGCCGCCGATCAGCTCCTCCGCCTCGAGGTCGCCCTCCATCGCGCCGTGGAAGACGCGGTCGAAAATGCCAACGCCCAGGTCCACCATCCGGCCCTCCGCGCCCGCGGCCTGCTCACCTTTTCCATTGACAAAATCGGAGACCGCCCCGCCGCTCACCTGCCCGCCGACTCCGCCTTGCTTGAGGCCCTCCGCGCCGTCGATCGCCATCTTGGCCTCCGCACTGACCTGCGCCTCGGCTCAACCGACGCCAACATCCCGCTCTCGCTCGGCGTGCCCGCGCTCTCCATGGGCGCCGGCGGCGATGGCGGCGGCGCGCACACCCGCGCCGAGTGGTACTCCGCCAAAGACCGCGAAGTCGGCCTGCGCCGCGTCCTCCTGCTCACCCTCGCCATGGCCGAGTGGGCAGGCGCCCAGTAACCCTGTCCGTCTGCTGGCCCATCTGCTACACTCCGCCCATGCGCGCCCACCCCGCTTTGTTCGCCGCTCTGCTTGCGGCCGTCTCGTTCAGCCCCGCCCAGACCCCCGCCCCCCAACACGCGCCCGCCCACAGGGCCAAACCCGCTCCACCCGCCGCCGTGCCTGAGGCTATCTACTTCAACGGCATCATCTACACCGGCGTCGGCCTGGCTGAAGACAAGCCCGAAACCGTGCAGGCCATGGCCGTTGCCGGCGGCAAGGTGCTTGCGGTCGGCACAAACGACGACATTACCCGACTCGCCGGCCCTGACACCCGGCTTCACGATCTCGACTCCACCGATACCGGCGCGGTCGTCTTCCCCGGCTTCAACGACGCCCACACCCACCTCGGGTCGGCAGGCCGCATCAAGCTCAGCCTTGACCTCACCGGCGTCAAATCCCTTGCCGAGATGCAGTCCAAAATCGAGGCATTCGCTAAGGCCGCTCCCGCCGGCCATTGGCTCACCGGCGGCAACTGGGACCACACTCTGTGGAAAAGCAAGACCCTCCCCATCCGCGACGACATCGACAAGGTCACCGCCGGCCATCCCGCCTTTCTCCGTCGCGTTGACGGCCACATCTCCATCGCCAACTCGGCCGCCCTCGCCGCCGCCCACATCGACGGCAAAACCAAAGCCCCGCAAGGCGGAGCCATCGACCTTGACGCCTCCGGCCAGCCAACCGGCATCCTCCGCGAGTCTGCCCAGAGCCTCGTCGAAAAAGTCATCCCTCCCATCAGCCACGACGAGCGCCTCCGCGCCGACCAGCTCTCCATCGCCGACGCCCTCGCCCACGGCATCACCTCCGTCCAGGACTTCAGCGAATGGCAGGACTTTCTCGTCTTTGAAGACCTGGAGAAGCAGGACGGCCTTCACTTGAGAATCTCCGAGTGGCTCCCCTTCGACCTGCCCCTCGACAAGCTCAAAGCCATCCGCGCCCATCACGACGCGCACGACCCCTTGCTCCACACTGGCATGCTCAAAGGCTTCATGGATGGCTCCCTCGGCTCCCGCACCGCCGCCATGAAGGCCCCCTTCGCCGACGACCCCGCCAACACCGGCCTGCCCCAGTTCAAGCAGCCGCAACTCAACCAGATGGCCCGGGAGCGCGCGGCAGCCGGATTCCAGCTTGGCTTCCACGCCATCGGCGACAAGGCCACCGCCATGGCCCTCAACGCCTACGCCCAGCTCCCTAACTCCAAAGCCGCCCGCAACCGCATCGAGCACGCCCAGGTCGTCGACCCGGCAGACATTCCCCGCTTCGCCAAGCTCGGCGTCATCGCCAGCATGCAGCCCAACCATCTGCTCACCGATATGAACTGGGCCGAAGATCGCCTCGGCCCCAAACGCGCCGCCTACTCCTACGCCTGGAAGGCCTTCCTTGACGCCGGCGTTCCCCTCGCCTTTGGCACCGACTACCCCGTCGAGCCCATCACGCCCTTCCGCGGCCTCTACGCCGCCGTCACCCGCATGGATCCCTCCGGCAAAGAAACTTACTACGCCCAAAACAAGCTCACCCGCGGCCAGGCCCTTTACGCCTACACCCAGGGCTCCGCCTACGCCGAATTTGCCGAGAAGCGCAAAGGCAAGCTCGTCCCCGGCTACGATGCCGACTTCATCCTCGTCGATATCGATCTCTACAAGGTCGCAGCTCCGGCCATTCTCTATGCCAGCGTCCTGCAAACCGTGGTCGCCGGGCAAACAGCCTATCCAGCCGGCCAATAATGTCTTGAGTCAGCAGTGCTGAGCAGATTCATCGCGGTCATCCTGACCCTGGATTCACCACTGTCATTCTGACCAAATGTTCACACCGGTCATCCTGAGCGAACGGGGCCCCAAACGTCCTTCAGTTTGGGGGTGGTGAGTCGAAGGATCTGCATTTGTTCTCCCCCCAGTTACGCGGCGAACCTCAGACTCGGGATATTTGTCCGTCACCGCGCCCTTGGCGCCCGGGCTGGCATAATCCAAAACAGATGAAGCTGCGCGCCTATCTGCTCATGCTCTTTGTGGTCGCCGTCTGGGGATCCACCTTTGTCGTGGTCAAAGCCGCCTTGGCCGACGCCACCCCTGCCGCCTTCAACCTGGTTCGCATGACCCTGGCCTTCGCCGTCCTGGCCGTGGTCTATCACCGCTCCTGGCGAGGCATCCGCCTCTGGCAGGTGGGCGCGGGAGCCGTCGTCGGACTCTGCCTCGCCACCGGCTACCAGTTTCAGACCACCGGCCTGGCCCGCACCACTCCGTCCAAATCCGCCTTCATCACCGGCCTGCTCGTGGTCATGGTGCCGCTCCTGTCCGTCATCCCCGGCCTGCGCACCCCCGCCGCCCGCCCGCCACGCTGGAACGCCTTCCTCGGCGCGGCGATCGCCTTTGCCGGCATCGTCCTGCTCACCGCCCCCGCCGCTTCAACCGCCCAGGCGGCCGCCTCTGGCATGGGCCCCTTTCGCGGCCTCCTGCCCGACCTCACATCGATCAATCTCGGCGACGTGCTCACCCTTGGCTGCGCCCTCGGCTTCGCCTTCCACTGCGTCGCCCTCAGCCATGTCTCGCCCCGCATCGGCTTCCGTCAATTGGCGATCTTGCAGGTCGGCTTCTGCGCAATCTTCATGGCCCTCAGCCTGCCCCTCATCGAGCGCCCTCACATCACCTGGACGCCCCGACTGGCCATGGCTCTCGCCGCTGCCGCCGTCCTCGCCACCGCCGCCGCCTTCTCCATCCAGAGCTGGGCACAGTCCATCCTCCCGCCCACGCACACGGCCCTCCTGCTCACCATGGAGCCGGTCTTTGCCTGGATCACTTCATTTGTTTTCATGGGCGAGCGTCTCGGCCTCCGTCCTGCCTGCGGCGCGCTCGCCATCCTCGCCGGCATCGCCCTCACCGAGCTCTTTCCCCAGCCCCACGTCCCCACCGCCCACGAAGCCTGAGCAAGGCAGGGAACACAAAAACAGAACAGTGGTTAGTGGTTAGGAATTAGTTTGTTTTGTGCCGCGACGAAAATTCTTGGATTCCTGGGCAGAGCGGGAAAGTCGAATGAAAGTCGCGGTTGAGGGCAAGTTCCATGCGCGCCGGCAGGCCCCGCCACGGGTTTCTAACCACTAACCACTAACCACTAACCACTAACCACTATAGATTCGGCAAATAAATACTGACACTTTTTGTGGCGGCGTGCGTCTAATGAAGTATGGAACGTGAAGATGCCCGTAAGCTATCTCCAGAGGCACAGCATGAACGCCGCCGGCAGGTGGTTCG
>Ga0302320_10016341_pt1 | contig 15178 bp, 10 predicted proteins | sample Bog_T0_3_FD_202130 | JGI IMG/M metagenome (GOLD analysis project Ga0302320, IMG submission 202130) | Peat permafrost microbial communities from Stordalen Mire near Abisko, Sweden - Bog_T0_3 | ecosystem: Environmental > Terrestrial > Soil > Wetlands > Peat | place: Sweden: Abisko, Stordalen Mire... | reverse complement strand
GTCTTGACGATGGTGTGGTAATCGGGGTCCTGCTGCACGCCCTCGATCTGGATGCCTTCGTCGGCCAGCAGCCGCTTGAGCGAATGCGCGTGCGGGTCGGTGCCGATCATCCCCAGCACCGCCGTGTGCGGCGTGAACTCCCGCAGGTTCCTCGCCACATTGGCCGCGCCGCCCGGGTATTGGGTCTCGCGATCCACCTCGACTACCGGCACCGGCGCCTCGGGCGAGATCCGGTTCACGCGGCCCCACACGAACTGGTCGAGGATCAGGTCTCCGATGACCAGGACGCGGGATTTTGAGAAGCCGGCGGCAATATGCTCGTAGCGGGCTTTATTCATAAAAGCTCTGTTACCGCCGCAAACAGCAGCGGGATCATGATCTCGTGATGCCCCACGATGTAAAAGCCCTGGCCTCCCAGATGCGTCGGGCGGCGGACCACGTTCTCCGTGGGGCGATACTGCCGGATCATGTCGAAGGTGGCCGCTGTGAAGTGATTGACCTTGTGCCCCAGGTTGCGGGCGATCGTCAGCGCTTTCAGGAATACCTCCGGCATGATCACCGCGCTCCCTATATTGAGCGCCACTCCTCCCTCCAATTGCGCGACCACGCTCGCAAAGCGCCGAAAGTCCCGGTACGACGCCTCCCCCAGCACCGCCCCGTCCGCCGACGGGTGCTGGTGGATAATGTCCGTGCCGATCGCGATGTGCACCGTCACCGGGATGCCCAGTTCCGCCCCCGTGGCCAGGATGCTCAGGCGCCGGTTTGGAAAATCCCCTTCGTTGATCGCGCGTCCCAGCGCCTCGCCGGCCCCGAGCCCCGCCTTCACTCCGGCGGCCAGCGCCGCGTTCATCAGCCGTGGAGTCTCCTCGACCATGCCGAAACTCCCGTCATCCAGCCCGCGCTGCACGTCCTCGCTCGTCTCCCCCTGGTAAGCCGTCTCGAAATCATGAATTGCCCCCGCGCCGTTGAAGGCCACCGCCGCCACGATTCCCCGCCTCATCGCATCGACGAGCACCGGGTTCAGCCCGCACTTGATCGGGTGCGCCCCCATCATCACCAGCACGGGGCGCCCGTTTCGCACCGCCTCGGCCATCGCGCCGGCCACCTTTCGGAAGTCGCCTGCCGCCAGCAAGTGCGGCAGTTTGTTCACGAACGTCCCCAGGCTTTCGCCCTTCCCGTGGATGCCGGCAAAGTCCGGGAGCGCCACCTTATTGGCCCGCCCGGCCAGCGCGTGAGTGCGGATGCGGGAGAAATCCAGGGGCTCAAACTTCATTTTTCCATGTTCTCCGGGGCGATTTGATCGAGAAAGAAGCGGCAGCCGGATACCGCCGAAAGGTCCGCGGATTGCGAATGAAACCACGTTGGCTGTCAACCCAAAATAACCCAACCTAAAAAGATGCTTGCGTTGCTCAGAGCCACTCTGGTTCAGTCAGATTACGGATCCCGATTTGTGAGGCTTGAACCTTCTCCAATAACCACCGGACGCACGGGCTTCCGGCCTTGAACCCATGAAGTACCGCGACTCAATGCTCTCCGCCACGATGGACGGCCGTTCCAAGCAAGGCATGCAAGCCCTCTGGGTACTGCTCGTGCTGGCGCTGTCGCCCCTGGCCAGGGCCGAGGAGCCCCGGCAGCACATCGACGTCGGCAAGCTGCCCCAGCAGGCCACCCTGGTCGAGGATGTCATCGTTCCTGTCCCGAGCGAGGTTTTCGGCGTCCTGGATAAACTCGGTTCGCCCAACTGGCACGATGTTCTGCGCGCGGACTTGCCTCCCGTGCCCGGCGCCCGGCCCGAGACCGCCCTCTTGCTCGGCGACGTCATCGCCGAGGGATTCGTCGCCGTCGAGGCGCAGGACCCCGAACAGGTCAAGAAGATCGGCCGCAGCGTCCTCGACCTCTCCGCCGCGATGGGCGTGCGCAAAGCCGTCATAGCCCGCAGCAACGCCATCATCGAGTTTGCCGACAAAAAAGACTGGCCCCGCACCCGCAGGGAGTTGGATGGCGCCCTCGCCGATGTGAAGCAGGCTATGGACGAGTTGCACGATGAGGAATTGGCCCAGCTTGTCTCCCTGGGCGGCTGGCTTCGCGGCACCGAGGCCCTCACCCAGGTCGTCAACCGCACCTACACCAAGGACAGCGCAGGCCTCCTTCATCAGCCGGCGCTTCTCGATTACTTCGACCGCCGCCTCGCCCACATGTCGCCCCGCCTCAAGAGCAACGAAGTCGTGGCAAAAATCCAGAAGCGTCTTCCGGAAATCCGTCCCCTCATCGGCGAAGCCGATTCGGACATCTCCCAGCAGTCCGTCGACCAGATTCGTGAGATCGTGCATGACCTCGTCATCGCGATTGCTCCGCCATCTCCCTGATTATTTGTGAAAGCGTTCCCAAAGTTTGCACTCGCGTTCGTCTGCCTCAGCCTGCTTCTTCCCTCGCATGGCCGGGCCACCATTGACGATGCCCTCTCCTTTGCCCTCGAAGCCGCCGATCCCTACGTAAAGCAAGGCTTCACCGTCCGCGAGGATTACTGGGGCGGCGATCTGCCTGTCAAGCAGCAGAAAGCCATCGTCCACCAGCTCTTCAAAGGCAACGAATACTGGTTCTGGATGGGCACCGACGTCGAGACCGCGCGCGTTTCCGTCCACATCTACGATTCCGACGGCAACCTCGCCGAAGTCGAGCACTGGCAAAAGCCGCATATGGCCGCCGCCCGCGTCGTCCCGAAGACCACCGGCTCCTACTATCTCATCGTCGAGATCGAAAAATCCGACCGCGAGCGTACCCACTGGTCCCTGGCCTACGGGTTCCGGTAAGGCAGCGGGGAAAGTATTTTAACCGCAGAGAGCACAAAAATCTCAAAGGCGGAAGAATTTTTGCGATCTCTGCGGTTAAATCCGGAATCTGGTTTCGAGTTCTCCCTCCGCGTGATTGAATCGCCGCCGTGCCTGCTGGCCGTCTCAATCTGTACCGCTTCGTAGAGGACGCGTGGTCCGGGGGATTGCGCGCGTGGTGCGAAGAAGGGGGGGAATCCTGGCTCCTGGTCGAGAACGCCGGGCAGACACGATGGCTCTCGCGGAAGTTCAAGGAGGAGGGCATTGCCGATGTCCGGATTTTCGATGCGGATGGGCTGCGGGAGCATTTCGCGCGGCTGGCGGGGATCGATCCCGTGCCGCCGGATGCGGCGGCGGCGGCTTTCGTGGTCCGGGTGGCGGCGGGTGAGGGGACCTCGGGCGCGCTTGCCGAGGCTTGCGATGCGTTGGCGCGGGCGGGCTGGCATTTGAATCAGCTCGGGGTCGATCCAGCTGTTGCGCGGCAGCTTCATCGCTCGATGGAACGAACGGCGGTCCTCGCGGGGATTTTCGAGCGCCGGCTGCGGGAGGCGCTGCCGGCGCAAGCGGCGCGGCTTTGCTGCGTCGGTTGGGACGCAACGCGTTGGCCGGACCTGGGGCTGCTGGATCTTGCCGCCGCGAAGATGCAATCGTGCGAGGTTTTTGTCCCATCCCCGCGGCTGCCTGCCGACGCGCAACAACGGGAGTGGATCGAGGCGCTCGAGCAGCGCCTGGGCCTCGAGCGCGTCACCTGCCCGGAGAGCGGCTTTGCCTCGGAAAACGAGCCGCTGGTTGCCCGTCTGGAAAACAGCCAGCTTGCCTCGCGCTCGGAAGCCCGCGCACCGAGCCTGCTCGTGGGCCGCGAATGGCCGGACGAGGTGGCCCTCGTATGCCGGCAGGTCGCGGCGTGGCTCGCGGAAAAACCGGCTCTCCCCATTGGTGTCATCGCCCAGGAGGATTCCTCGACGGCCGTCGCTGTCGCAGAGGCGCTGGAAATTGCCGGCGTCCGTGTTGAGCATGCCGGACGAATGCGCGAGCCGCGCAAAGAATTGCTCATCCTCGAGCAAGTGGCCCGATATCATCTAAGCGGCCACGATATCGGAGAATTGATCGAGCTTGCGAACCTGCTCTGGCTGCATAGGCCCCACGAGTCGGAGCCATTGACCGCCCTCGACCCGCAGGCCGTCCGCGATGCCCTCGATCGCGCCTTCCAGGCTGCGCAAAGCCGCAACGCGCGCATCCTGATGCGGGCGCTGCCACGCCGGAACGACGCTCTCTGGCCGGCACTCTGCAATTTGATCGAAGCCCTCGGCCGCTGGGAAGGCGACTTGCCCTGGCCCGCGCTTCTCGAAAAATGGGGCGCGCTCCTCTCCGCGTTGCGCCTGCCAGCGGACACGCTCGGCGCCTGGCCCACCGGGCTTTTTGAAGAAGGGCGGGTCCCGGCCCGCGCGTTCATCGAGTGGCTGGCGGACCATCTCGCCGCGCAACGCCGCGCCGGCGTTGCTCTGCCCGATTACGCCGCGCTGGCGCCGGTAGTGGTTACAACCTTTGCCGGCGCAGCCCAGCAGACATGGTCGCGCCTCATCTTCCTGGACAGCAACGAGCACCTCTGGCCCGAGCCTATTGTCGAAAACCCTTTCCTGCCGGACGCCGTCCGGGCGCGGCTCAACCTCAATCGGCACGAGAGCGGACGCCTGCTCACCACGCATGACTTGCGCGCGCTCGAGCAGGCGCGTTTCCTCGATCTGGTCGAGCATTGCCACGGACCGATTGCGTTTGCCGGCCTGCTCCTCGGTCAATCCGACAGCCAGGCGCAGCCCAATGAATGGGTCCTGCGCGCGCTGATCGAGACCGGGTCGTTCACCCCGGACCTTTGGGCCGCAAGCGCGCAGACCTGCACGCCGCCCGCTCCGCCCGCGCTGGACGATGTGGAAAGCGCTCACCTCGAACGCGTGCATTCCTCCCGGCGAAACGGGACGATGCCCTTCGACCGTTACCTGTTCAATTTTCACGAGACCAAACTCGAGCCGGGCGCGTGGTCGGCCACCGATCTGGACAAGGCGATAGCCTGCCCGGCAACATTCGCCCTGCGCGAACTCTTTGGCGCCGCCGCCGCCGAGCCGCTTTTCCGCGGGGAAGGAGCGGCGGTGGGAAACCGCGCGCACCGATGGCTGGGCTGCATCCTCGGCTTGCGCGATCACCTTGCCGCGCCCGAGCCGGCGGCGGACGATGACGCGAAGCTGGCGCGGGAGCTGGCCGCCGCGCATCGCGAGCTCGAGCAATGGTATGGCGCGGAGAACATGACCGTGCCCCTCTGGTGGGAGACCTGCCTGCGCAAGACCGCCTGGGCCGCGCGCCGCTGCCTGCGGGAAGTGAGGAGAGCGCTCGACGGCGCGCGCTTTTGCGCGATGGAACAAAAACTGGCCGTCACGGTGCGGACGCCCGCCGGGCCGCTGCTGCTCAAGGGGCGCATCGATATCCTGATCGGCGACTGCCCGGAGATCGCCGGCGCCCGGGTGCGGATATTCGATTTCAAGACGGGCCGCGGCGCGGCGCCCACGCTGGCCTCGCTCGCGAAGGGGCAGGGGGCGCAATTTGCCGCCTATTATCTCATGGCGCGCGACGCCGGCGCGACCGAGGCGGTCATAGGCATCATCAAGCCCGAGGATCGCGCGCGCGACGTCTTTGGCGCCGCGGACGAAGCGGACCTGCGCGCGCACTTCGGCCTGCTCGCGGAACTCCGGCGCACCCTGCGCTTTGGCATGCGCGGCGCGCTCGTATCCGAACACGGCGTGTCCGAGACCCTGCCGATGGCGACGGTCGCCATCGATCCCGCAATCCTCGAACAAAAAGCCGGCCTCTTTCTTCTCGCCCAATGACAGAGCCTCTTCACGATCAGCAGGCGCGCGACCGGTTCCAGAAGGAACTCGATGCGAACTTTTGCGTCTCCGCCGGAGCGGGTGTGGGAAAAACGACCTCGATCGTGCGGCGCGTCGCGGAGCTGGCGCGGCGCGATCCCGAGACGCTGGGGCGGCTGGTCGTGGTCACGTACGCCCGGGCCGCCGCAGAGGAGTTGCGCCTGCGCGCCCGGACCCTCCTCATCGAGGGCGGGAGCGGCGAGTTGCTCCCGCGTTTCCGCCAGGCGTTTTTCGGCACCATCCATTCCTTTTGCCTGAAATTGGTGCGCGAGTTCGGCGCACAGCTTGGCGTGGCGCCGGACACCGACCTTCTCGAACCCGAGGATGAGGACGAACTTTGGGCTCGCTACTGCGAGAGTCCGGCGCTGGATGCCGTGCCGCTGGATCGTGAGGCGCTCGAGGAGGTGACGCGGTTCCTTTCCTTCGACGAGCTTTTGCAACTCGCGCGCAAGATCGATCCGGCGCAGGCGCAGCGCCTTATCGCGGCGGATGTTCGCGAGCCGCGGCCCGCGCTCGATTTCGACGAAGCGCTGGCTGATGCCGGCGGCAGGTCGCAGGAGGCGACGCGGGATAATCAGGAGACGCTGCGGCGTTTTTGCGAGGAGTTTAACGGAGGCGCGGCCTTTCTGCGCATTCCCGATTTCAAGGGCGGGAGCAAGACGTTTCTCGAGGCTTACCGGATGGGGATATTTCCCTTTGCCGCCTGGCTGGATCGTCAGGCCGCGCGTCAGGCGGCGCGGCTCGCGCTGGGCTATCGCGATTTCCGCCGCGAGCAGCGGCTGATGACTTACCCCGATCAAATCGCCTGGTGCCGGCGGTTGCTCGACAGCCCGGCGATTCTCGAGGAGTTGCGCGGGCGCGACTGGATCGTCCTGCTGGACGAGGCGCAGGACACCGACGCCGCCATGTTCACCATCCTCAACGAGGTCACGCGCCCCCCCGGCGCGCCGGTGGGCGAGTGGCCCGGCGACCGCACGGCCGCGGGGCCGCGCCCGGGACGGTTCTGCTTCGTGGGCGATGAGCAGCAGTCGATTTTCGCCAGCCGCGCCGATCTGGGTGTTTACCGGAAATACATCGACGCTTTCGCTGCGGGCCTGGGCGGCGAGCAGCTCGAGTTTTCCGTGACAATGCGCTGCCCGCAACGGGTCATCGGGGCCGTGAACGCAATTTTCTTTCGTGACGATCGGCTCCGGCAAAGGCATTTTTCGTTTCGCGAGCTGCACCCGAAACCGGAGTGCGTTGAAGGGGCTGCTTGGCTGCTGCCCATCGAGCCGCTCGCCGAGGAGAAGCCGAAAGTCGAGGCCGCCTTTCGCGAGGAATGCCGCCAGGTTGCCGCGTTTCTCAAGGCCTACGGACCGCCCGGTCTTGGCGTCGAAAGATGGAGCGACGTGGCGATCCTGGCCCCGCGCCGGGCCTGGCTGCGCGATGCCGCGGAGACCTTCATCGAGGCCGGACTGCCGTGCCGATTGATCTCGCAGCAGCGGCTTCAACTCGAACTGCCGGAGCGCTCGTGGCCCGCCGCGCTGCTCCATGTGCTGTTGAATCCTTGGGACCGCTTCGAACTGCTGGGCGTGCTGCGAGAGATATTCGCCGTGTCCGACGTGGAGCTGGCCGACGCCCAGGCGGACAACAATCCGTTCACCTTCTGGTCCGAGCGCGGGCTGTCGCCCCGGCTTGCATCAGCGCTTGGATTGCTGCGCGTGTTGAATGCGGCCGCGCCGCCGGCGGGCGGCCAGAGCATCGGACAATACGTCGACAGAGTCCTGGAAACAGCCTGCCTCGAGGCGCGGCTCACAGCGATCGGCCAGCCCGTCGCCGCGCTGCCGCAGCTGCGGCTCGATGCGTTGCGGGCGGAAATCGAGGGCGTGCCGTTGCGCGCCTGGGTGGGGCAGCTCGTGCGCAACCTGCGCCGGCCCGCGCCGCAAATCGCCGGCGTAGCCGATGAGATTTTGCTGTTAACCTGCCAGAAGGCGAAGGGCCTCGAGTGGCCCGTGGTCATCCCGCTGGGCCTCGCGCGCTCGATCAAGCCCCCGAGCCCCGAGTACCCGTGCATCGAAGCGAGCGCCGAAGACATCACTGTGCACATTTCCAACGTCACCAGGCAAGACAACGAGCCTCGCGAGAAAGCCCGCTGCGAAGAGCTGCAGCGCATCTTTTACGTCACGTTGACCCGCGCAAAGTCGCTGCTCATTCTGCCGGACAGCCTGCGGCTCTATAAGAAGTCCAAGGATAGCTTTCTGGAACTCTGCAACTGGGAGACCTCGGGTTGGGACGAGTTGTACCGGGCGCCGCATCGCGCGTAGGCCCAGCCGGCAACAAGACTGGATTTCGCGCCCGTCTCCGGCGAGAATTGCCGGTGATGAATCAGCAGACTCGCTACGGCATCGTCGGCTCCGGCGCGCTGGGGGGGTATTACGGGGCGAAGCTCGCGCATGTGGGTTGCGACGTGCATTTCCTCATGCGCAGCGACCTCGAGACCGTGCGCCGCGACGGGCTGACGGTCCGCTCGAAGGACGGGGATTTTCACCTCGATCAAGTCAACGCCCATGCCTCGCCCGAGGAAATGGGGCCTTGCGACGTGGTCCTCATCGGCCTGAAGACCACCTCCAATGCCGCCCTGCCGGCTCTCATCCCGCCGCTGCTCGGCCCGGAGACCGCGCTGGTCACCCTCCAGAATGGCCTCGGCAACGAAGAATTGCTCGCCTCGCACTTCGGCGCGCGGCGCGTCATGGGCGGGCTCTGCTTTGTCTGTCTGAACCGCATCGCCCCCGGCGTGATCGGGCATTTCGGCCACGGAACGCTGTCGCTCGGCGAATTCAAGGGGCCGCCGGCGGATCGCACGATGCACCTGGTGACCGATTTCCAGCGGGCCGGCATCGAGGCGAAGGCGGTGCAAAGCCTCATCACCGAACGCTGGCGCAAGCTGGTCTGGAACATCCCCTTCAACGGACTGGGCATCGCCGCTGCCGCGAACGTCGAGCAGGTGTTGAACGATAAGCACCTCCACGCCGCCGCGCGCGAGCTGATGGCTGAAGTGATCGACGCCGCGGGGCGCATGGGCTATGCGATCCGGCTGGATTTTATCGACTTCCAGATCGAACGCAGTTGGCCGATGGGCGCCTACCGGTCGTCGAGCCAGATCGATTACGAAGCCGGCCGCGAGGTCGAGGTCGAAGCCATCTGGGGCGAGCCGTTGCGTCAGGGGCGCGCCGCCGGCGCAATCACTCCGCAACTCGAATTGCTCTATGCGTTGCTCAAGCGGCTTGCTGGGAAACGGTAGGGCGGATTTTGCAAGACAGTGGACGGGGTGGACCGGGTGGACGATGTGGACCTAGTCCTCGATCCGCCGAGCGCGCGGCTCGCGATCTTTCGTCGTGGCTGTGGTCGGCAGGGTCACGAAAGGGCCGCCCTCGAGCGGCGCCGCCTTGGTGAAGGCCACCTCGGGCACGTCCGAGGGCTTGCCGGCGAGCGGGAAATCCTTGCGCAACGGAAAATAAGGATACCCCTCCCACATCAGGATCCGCCGCAGGTCGGGATGCCCTGTAAACCCGATGCCCATCATGTCGAAAATCTCGCGCTCGTGCCAGTTGGCCGTCGGCCAGATGCCGGTGACGCTCGCGACGGCGGGCTCATCCTCGGAGACCGATAGCTTCAGCCGGAGATGCTCGTTGGTCGCGATGGACGAGAGTTCGTACACGATCTCGAAGCGCGGCTCTTCGCCGAAATTGTCCACGCTGGTGATATCGATAAGGTAATCGAATCCGAGCGACTCCTTGCAGAAGCGGCAGATCGCGGCGATGTCCTCGCGCTGCACGGTCAACGTCGTTTCGCCGCGGAACTCGTGTTTGCCCAGAAGGGAGAACTTGCCTTCGAGCGCTGTTATGGAATCCAGGAGTGGCATCAGGAAAAAGCCTCGATCAGCACGCGCTTTTGTTCGGAAAGGGCCTGCTCGCCATCGATCTTGCGTTGCAGCTTCATCAGGCCCTCGAGGAGCGCCTCCGGCCGCGGCGGGCATCCGGATATATAGACATCCACGGGCAGGAGTTGGTCGATCCCCTGGAGCACCGCATACGAGCGGTACATGCCGCCGCTCGAGGCGCAGGCGCCCATCGCGATGCACCATTTGGGTTCCGGCATCTGGTCCCAGATGCGCTTGACCGCCAGCGCCATCTTGTAGGTGACCGTGCCCGCCACGATCATCACGTCACTTTGCCGGGGAGAGAATCGCATCACCTCCGCGCCAAACCGGGCGATATCGAAGCGGGAGGCGCCAGCCGCCATCAACTCGATGGCGCAGCAAGCAAGCCCCATCGGCATCGGCCAAAGCGAGTTTTTGCGCATCCAATTGATGGCCGCGTCCACCCGGGTGAATATGACATTCCCCTCCACCTTCGAGTCGTATGCGGCGTGTGCTTCGGGCATAATGTGAGATTCAAGTTCACCTGAAACCGATCCGAGGGAAAGCGGAAAATATATTGGCTAATGCCCGATGATCGGCCGCCCCAGCCAATATGGCTGGTCGACGCCGTTGCGGTAGGCGGCCAGTGATTCCGGGGTGGAATTCACCCGCAGGTTGCTGTAGCCGCCGTCATGGAAGGTGCCGTCGGGGTCTTCGCTGGACTCGTTCTGCCAGCGCTCGTTCCAAAAGACCGCCGCCTTCAGCTTGGGGTACTTCTTCATCGTGGCGAATGCTTCGGCGATGAATCCCGATTTGCTGCCGAATTGCGGGAATTCGCCAATGCCCCACTCCGCGAGCATGACCGGCTTGGTGGGATCGATTTGCGTAATCTCGGTGTAAGGCCAGTCCAGCAGCGGCTCGAAGGAGGACCAGTTGTCCTCGACGTATTGCTGGCCGTAGAGCGACATGCCCAGCCAATCGACGTATTTCGAGCCTGGGTAATAATTGCCGATCAGGTTCCAATACTCCTGCGGCATCGAGTAATTCATGAAATGGAAAACCCACACCACGTTCGAGGCCCCGCGCGCGCGCACCCGGTCGACCACCCGCCGGTACGCCGCCTTGAAGACCTCGGGCGCCACGTATCTCGGGTAGCCCAAATCTCCCCACCATTTCCGGTATTCAAGCTTGATGATCAAGGGACCAACGTATTTGGGCGTTGCCGTTTTCGAGACCGGCTTGCCGCCGAGCCAATCGGCGAGCGGGTACGGTTGCTTCCCAGTGCCAAAAAACACCCCGCGCCACGGGAACCATTCCCACCACGTCAGGTAGGGAGGTGCGAAGACCTCCGGCGCCGAGTAATCGGGCGGATCGGTGTTTGGGATTTGCTTGTCGCAGCCGAAGAATATTCCCGACCACGGAAACCATTGGCCGTTCATTTCGTTGGCGAAGGAGACCATGATCGGGTGCCGGAACGCCCTGGCAGCGTCGCCCCAGTGATCGATGTATGCGTCCCATTTCCCGGCGGCGATGTTGGCGAGAGAAAACTTGTCCGGTCCCTGGTCTTCGTCGTAGGGCCGATCCCACGGCGACCAGAAAACCAGCGGCACGGAGCCGTGGCGCCAGATGAGCTCGAGATTCGCGGTTGGGAAGGATTGCTCCCCCCAATAGCTGGACGAGGCGACGATTGCCTGTTGTTTGCCCACCAGTTTTTCGAAGTCCTCGATGTTCTCGACCGTCACGTCGTCCTCGGTATCGCCAAAGTCGATGAACGCCCCGGTGTAGGCCCCGGTCTCCGGCACGAGCAGGCTCTCCGGCCCATCGGCCCGCGGCGCCGGCGGCCCTTTGCCGCACGACGCCCCCAGCAGCGCCAGCGCGGCTACGGCTCCGCGCACCAATAGTGTTTTTGTTATTGAACCCGGAGGGTTCAAAGATACGTAGCCGGGGGTCGAGCCCTGAGCTTGTCGAAGGGCGACACCCCCGGTCACTGGCCAAAAAGCGAAGCACCCCGGAGGGGTGCCAGAAGATGCGTGTTCTTGTTTCATCCCACGCGCACCGGCATCGAGGCGGTGCGTTCCGTTTTGCCCCAGGTGACCCAGGCCCCCTTGAACGCGCGGTAGAGCGCCTTCCAGATGACCCAACTCAACAGCGGGCGATAGATGATTCGCATCGGCAGGATCGTCCACGCCTTGCGCAATTTTTCCCCGTCCAGCCCGCAGGCGAGAAAGGCCAGCATCAAATCCATGAGCAGGAAAATCAGGACGTAAGCCCACATCGCCGACCATCCGCCGAGGATGAGCGAGACAATCAACAGCCCGTCCACCACCGGCGTCAGCGCCACCAGCACGATCTGGAAGAACCAGATGCTCGGCAGCGAAAACCAGCCGAGCGCGCCGTATTGCGGGTTGAACACCAGGTCGCGATGTTTCCAGAGGCATTGCAGCGTGCCGAACGCCCAGCGGAACCGCTGCCGCATCAGCGCGCGCGCGCTTTCCGGGGCTTCCGTCCAGGCCACGGCGCCCGGCGCGTATTCGACCCGGTAGCCGCTCTTGTGGAGGCAGAGCGTCAGGTCGGTATCCTCCGCCAGCGTGTCCAGGCAGAAGCCGCCCGCGTCGTCGAGCGCCTTGCGGCGAATCGCGCTCACCGCTCCCGGGACCACCGTGATGCAATTCCATTGCGCGTACGCGCGACGGTCCAGGTTGAACCCGCAGATGTATTCGAGCGACTGGCACCGCGCAATGAACGTCCGCAGGTTGCCCACTTTCGCGTGTCCGGAGACGGCCCCCACCTTCGGGTCTCGCAGCGGCTTGACCAGCGCCTCGAACGTCTCGCGGGCGAAGTGCGTATCGGCGTCCAGGAACACGAGCGTATTGTGCCGCGCCTCCGCCACGCCTGTGCGCAGCGCCTCGGATTTGCCACGATTGGACTGTTTGACCAGCCGAACGCGCCTGTTGATGAACGCCGCTCTCTCGATCTCGCGCACAGTCTGGTCCTTCGAGCCGTCATCGATCACCAACACCTCGAACTCGCCCGTGTAGGACGTATCGGTCACCGCGCGCAACGTGGCCGCGATCACTTTCTCCTCGTTGTAAGCGGCGATGATCACGCTGATCGGCGGCATGTACGGCGGCACGGCCTCGAGCTGGCGCACATGGCGGTAATGCATGGACGCCAGCACCGCCACCATGACCGTGCGCAACACGATCAGCCCGGTCGCCGCGATCATGAACGACCATGAAAACTCGACGATGAAGTGCCAGATCCGGAACCCCCAGGAGGTGACCATCAGCGTCAGAGGGTCCGCGTCGGTCCGCACCAGCGGCATCAGGTCGTCGTAGGGGATTTGCAGCAATTGGCTCAGCGGGACGATGGTGTCGCCGCGGGTTTGCAGCCAGTCGATGATCTGCGGCAGCGCGTCGACCGTCTGCTGGCGGTTGCCGCCCGCGTCGTGCAGAAGGATCAGGCTGCCTTCCCTCCGCAGTTCCTTGACCCGCTCGACGATCACGTCCGTGCCCGGCCGCGCCCAATCCTCGGGATCGATGCTCTCCATGACGATCAGGTAGCCGAGATCGTCCTGCACCTGCTTGAGCGGCGCCAACTCCTCGAGGTGGGTGGGATAGGAGTCCGCGTTGTATGGCGGGCGGAAGAGCGTGGTCGAGCGCCCGGTGATGCTCTCGATCAGCCTCTGGGTCGCGTTCAACTCGACCTGGACCTGCTTGGCCGGGATGGCCGCCAGGTTCGCGTGGGTATAGGTGTGGTTGCCCACCAGATGGCCCTCGGCAACGATCCGTTTTACAAGGTTTGGGTATTGTTCGGCCTGGCTGCCGACCAGGAAGAACGTCGCCTTGATGTTGTACTTCTTGAGGATGTCCAGCACCAGCGGGGTCCACTCCGGGTCCGGCCCGTCGTCGAAGGTGAGCGCCACCTGGTGCTCGCCGCCGGCGCCCTGATGGTAGAGGCTCGGGAAGGTGGGAAAATCGGCCGCGTAAGCGACCGAGAAGCGTCCGTTCTTATCCAACGCCACCTTCCGCTCTCCATCCTCGCGAGTGTCGTCCACGGTCACGATTTCCCCCTGGCCCACGTTGGTGATCGTGTCCGAGGCGCTCATGTGGTTGAGCTTCCCGAATTGCTGCGGCGTCACATGCTCGGTCTCCTTGAGCGCGAGCACGTCCCAGATTTGCGGGTCCTCCTGGCCCAGCCGGCCGATCGCGATGCCCCCGAGGTCCGCCCCGCGCACGGCGCGCAATTGATTGAGGAAGGTAACCGCATCCAGGAAGCAGACCGTGTGATTCTTCTGCGGCTCCTGGTAGGAGTAGATCGGGTTGTACATCGGCGCCTGCGAATCGACCCGCGACAGCCCTGCGTAACTCGCCCGGCTCATCGCGTCTGCAAAGGAGATCGTCTCCGCGCGCTTCGCCCCCTCGGTCCAGTCATAGCCGTACGCGCCGATCCCGCCGATCCACAGGTCCGGCTCGCCGTAGCCCGCCAGCACTTGCAGCCAGCCGTCGTACCAGTCTTGCGAGGCGATGGGTCCCGGCGGGTCGTTGTCGGAAGTCTCGTCATACAGCATGGCGATGTAATGGTCCGCGTGCTCGGCCAGCCGCTCGAGGTCCAGCACGCTGAATTCATCGCTCATCTGGACTTCGACCCACAGCTCCTTGTCCACCGCGTGCAGGGCGTCGGCCAGCTTGATGAGCAGATCGGTGATCTCCTTCTTGCGCTGCGGGTCCAGTTCCTCCCAATCGACCACCACCCCGCCCGCGTTTGCCGCCTCGAGTTGCGCGAGCACGTTGACCACGAATTGATTTTTCCGGTCCTCCGGTCCCATCGCCAGCCCCTCGACCGCCTCCGGCCGCCAGGCGTCGTCCACCAGGTTGGTCAGCAGCGGCATGAGCACCAGCCCCTTGGCCGCCGCCAGCCGCCCCACCCGCGCGTCATCATCCACCTGCAGCGTGCCCAGGCCGTCGGTCAGCTCCATCCATTCCGGGCAGACATGGGTAAGCTGGTCCGCGTGCCTCTCGAGCGAGTTGTACGAATTCGCGTCCCAGTTCGCATAAAAGCCAAGCCGGATTTCCGAGAACTTCTCGGGCTTCGGATGGATCAACTCCCGCAGCCGGGCGATCCGCTCCTGGCCGGCCACCGTTTTGGGGTAAAACTTGAGCCACGACGGGTTCGCGGCCTTTTGCAAGGCGCTCGCCGGCAGCGCCGCCTGCTGCAACTGGATGGCCGTGAGTTGCCCCTTGAGCTTGCGCACCGAGGCCGGCAGCCGCAGTTGCGGGCTCACGAAGAGCGCCTGCACAAAGAGCACCACGCCCACGAACACCAGCACGCCCAGCAGCACCAGCAGCCGCCGCAGCCGCGGCCAGCGCCGGCCCTTGGGGTCGTGGAACACGAACGGAGGCGTGTTCTCGGCGACGGGGTCAATCATTGCGCGCCCACCTTATCAACCGGCAGCCGCCCGGTTGAACCTGAAAAAATGTCCCGCGTTTTCAGTCGTCCGCGCCGCCACCTCCTCGAGCGTGGTCCCGCGCAGCCCG
>Ga0302320_10016340_pt1 | contig 15178 bp, 13 predicted proteins | sample Bog_T0_3_FD_202130 | JGI IMG/M metagenome (GOLD analysis project Ga0302320, IMG submission 202130) | Peat permafrost microbial communities from Stordalen Mire near Abisko, Sweden - Bog_T0_3 | ecosystem: Environmental > Terrestrial > Soil > Wetlands > Peat | place: Sweden: Abisko, Stordalen Mire... | reverse complement strand
GCACCATGCGGCCGACATAGCGTGCTTCAATGGGCAATTCGCGATGGCCTCGATCAATGAAGACGAGCAGTTGGACATTCGCAGGCCGCCCATGATCAAACAGCGCATAAAGCGCGGCGCGGATGGTGCGTCCCGTATAGAGCACGTCGTCCATCATCACGATATCTTTGCCGTCGACGCTGAAGTCAATTTGCTTGGCCTTATAAACGGGCTTGTCGCCGACGGTGGAAAGATCGTCGCGATAGAGGTTGATATCCAAGATTCCGACGGGGATGTGAAGATTCTCGAGGCTCGCGATTTTGGCCGACAGTCTTTGGGCGAGCGGTACGCCGCGGCGCTTGATGCCGACGAAAGCCAGAGTCTTCAGATCGCTGCTTTTTTCCAGGATTTCGTGAGCCAGCCGGACCAAAGTGCGGTCCATTTCAGAAGGACCCATCAATTGTTTCTTTTCTCGAACTGTCGCCATAAAAATTGAGTTCAGGTTAACACGGATATATACTTGTGCTGATTCAACATCTAATTTTCGAAGGATTAACTATGGGCGAAAGAGTTCCACAAACACTAGCGAATCACGTTCGCTTTGATCCGATGTATCACTATTCCACGCTTCCTTTGGCGGTGTTCTTGCTGGTATGGTCGATCGCGCACCTGGTGCGGCACCCGACGCATGAAGCCATTGCCTGGGTGGTAGCCGCGGTTGTTATCTTTCTGCTCGTCGGCCTCGTGCGGTCCTATGCTTTGAAAGTGCAGGATCGTGTGATTCGTCTAGAGGAGACGATGCGACTCGCGAGACTTTCTGGCGCGACCGCGCCTGTTCTGACGGAAAAGCAATTGATCGCGTTGCGGTTTGCGAGTGATGCGGAGTTGCCGGCGCTGGCGGAGAAGACGGCGACGGGCAGCCTAACGCCGAAGCAGATCAAGCAAGCGATACAGACGTGGCGGCCGGACTATTTCCGAGTTTGAAGATAACAGCGGTAGATCCGCCCAAGATCGACAAACGACTTCAAGAAGTCCGAAGGATGCAGTTTCGATCCAGCGATGTCGGTCCACTTTTCGAGAGGATATTCGTAGATCTTGGCGCTGAGTTCCGCCGGCGATAATTTGAGCCGTTGCATATAACGCGCAAGAATTTCAACATCGAAGATCCACTTGGACAGAAAGGGATCCTCGAAGATTTCGCGAGTGTGGGGGCCGACTCGGAAGAGTTTGGCCCCACATTGTGTATCGTAGATTTTCAGTTGCAGGAGCAGGGAAACCACGGTAGCGAAGACGCGGCCGGGATAGTGGCGAATGGCGCGACGTTCCACTTCGCGGCCTAGCAGTTTGACACGCGCGCCGAATACCATCTCGATGGCGGGTTTGTCATCGAGCACTTTAGCCAGTTGGGTTACCGCGTTCAGCGGTGTTGCCAGATCGGCGTCCCAAAAGCCGACAATGCGCGGTGCGAAGTGATCGAGCGCGTGCAGGATACCGAGACGTACGGCTTCCGATTTGCCTCCGTTGGTGGGGCAGCCCAGTATGCCGACATTCCCTTCGTTGCCTTTGCGCACGGTTTCAAGAATGTCGAGCGTTTTGTCAAGACTGCCGTCGTCCACGAAGAGAAGACGAACGCCAGGCGTTTGGGCGGCAAACGTCCGAAATGCCTCAATATCGAGTCGAGCCGCTTCGTTGTAGCAGGGGACTATGAGCGCAATGAGGCCGGCGCTATTTTCCATCGAGCGGAAGAGTGATGGTCTTTCCTGTATGAGCCGATTGGCGCGCGGCGTCAAGAATTTCGCTGACGATCAGGTTGGTTTCAATCGACGAGAGACTGTTGTGGTCGTCGATCTCGCCGCGAACGACGGCGGCGAAGTAACGCAGGGAGTCGTCGTAGGGCGCGCTAAGTTTCGGGGCCTCTTCCTCCTTCGCAGGCTGGCCTGCTAGGTGGACCATGGCGTGATCGCGCAAGATGGTGGAAATCTCGCCGGTGCGACCGTAAACTTGCATATCTTTAATGGCGAAAGGCCAGTTCCAAGAAGGCTCGAGAATGGCAACCGCGTGGGGATAGGTGAGAATAACGTTGGCTTCATCGTCTACGTGCGGGTAGATATCGGGTTTGATTTGCTGCGTAACCGCGGTAACGGTTTCGGGAGCCTCGCCGTGCATAAGCCAAGTCATGAGATCGGCGCCGTAGCAGCCGAAATCGAAAAGCGCGCCGGCGCCGTTGAGCTTGGGATCGGTGAGCCAGTTGAAAAATTCGGGAGGCACGTTGATTTCGTGCGGACCTTGGTGCCCGTCGTGAACGACGACTTTGCGAATTTCGCCGAGGTCGCCTTTATCGACCAGATTTTTGGCTAGAGCGTTGCTTGCATACCAAGTAGTCTCGTAATTCACGAGGACGTGAATTTTACTGGTGCGCGCGAGCTCCGCCATGCGGAGGGCGTCGTGATAACTGACCGCCAGAGGCTTCTCCATCATGAGGTCGACGTGCGCTTTGGCACAGGCTTCGACGGCGTGGAGGTGTTCGAAAGTGCTGGTATAGCCAACAACGCCCTGGGGCGACGTGTGGGCAAGCATTTCAGCGGCGGAGGCGTAGTAAAGATCTGGACTTAGATTATGACGCTTGGCGTATTTGTCAAAGAGCGCGCGATCTGGCTCGGCGATGCCGACAATTTGGATGTCATCGCGTTTGAGGGCGTTGTTGAAGAAACCGGAGACGTGGCCGTGCGTGAGGCCGATAACGGCGATTTTGAAGGGCTGAGCGGCGTAGCTGCTGAGCGCGAACAGAGCGAAGAGAAGAAGGCGTGGCATCGAAGCTGATTCTTTCACATTGTAGGCGATTTGTGGGCCGGTGCCCATGTTGACTTGGGCGAAGCGGGCGCCGGGGGAGATGGTAGCGCCTTTAGGGTTAGGAGCAGACGGTCTATCTTTAGACCGCTGAGAGAACTTTGATGGGTGAGCGTTCAGTTGAAACTGGCACTGCGGCGCGAAGCAAAGGCGATAGTTCAGGACGAAGGTTAAGCAACCGGGCCGGTGCATAAGCCGAAAGCTCCGGCAATTCCCATTGAACGGGATATTGGCGGAGGCACGAGGGACAGCGATAGAATCCAGAGACCGGCCACATGGGATCGGGGTGCATGATTCTGCACCAAGCCCGCAACGGAACCTCCAGCGCGCGGGAAATCGAACTCAACATTTCAAATTCACCTCACACTAGTAGTCCGTTTTCTACCGCCACTTTTCTCTATTCACGTGAGGGAAGTTTTCGTCGGAAGCCGAGGCAGAGAATTGCTTGTAGCGCACGCAGCAGAAAATCTCAAACTACTTCGGTGCAAACCCAAAAAAAAGGGAACCGCGGAATTTCTTCCGTGTTCCCTTTTTTTGTTAATGAGTGATCCGTCTCTACTGAACGTCCGCCACTTTGCCGGCTTTAAACGTAATCTTCATATCTTTGTAGACATAGATTAGTTTGGTATTCAAGTCGACCATTTTCTGCGGTGGTCCTAGCGCTGCCGTCACTTGATCCACCGTCTGGCCCAACTCGATCTGTGTCGGGGCAGGCGCTGGCGCCGCTATGGGAGCCGGTGCGGGGACCGGCATGGCGCCGCCAGTTGGAGTGGGGGAGGGACCGCCGGCCAAGACCTGATCTTCGGCTTTGGCGCCATCGTTGTAAGTTTGCGCCAATTCGGTTTTCACGTTCGGGTCAGGCGGAGGAGCATCGGTCATGAAGCTAGCCTTGACGGGTTCGCCTTGCGCCGACACAGGAACGGCGGGTAAACCATTGGCTTGCCCTTTCTGCATTTGCCCCATGCCCTCGTCAATGGTTTCGCGCATGTGGTTCTGCATTTCCTGCAAGTCGGCGATCTGAATGGAGACCGTGTCTCCGCGCTGGCATTCGACGCCGCCCTTAGTGGATAGGACGAGCAAGCTGGCGGTTGGTGAATCGGGTGGGGGCGGGCCGACCAGTTGTAAAGCGTCGCCTTGGCTGACAGCGCATTCCCCTCCAGCGGCATTCACAACATCAAGCGAATGGCCGACTAAGAACACGTGTTTGACGTTGTCAGTGAGCATACGTTGAATGCTGCTCGATGCCGGATCAGGCGGCGCGGTCTGGGCGCTGGCGGCTTCGGCGTTTGCGAGAGCGATCTGGCGCTGCACTTCTTGCGAAATCATGTCTTTGACTTCGGGCGAAAGCGGCGCCGCGCCGGGAGGCGGAGGTCCACCGGCGGCGAGTGCCTGCTGCTGCGCTGCCGCGGCGTTGGCGTAAGCAGCGGCCAAACTGGCCTGGATCATGTAATCAGTCAGCCACAGTGACGCGTTTGCGTAAACGGGATATGGGGTGAAGTAAAAGCCGTAGTAGCCGTACCAAGGCGCGCCGACGAAACCCCAGCGATATGGAACAGCAACGGCCCATGGATTATAAGCCCAACCGTAGAAAGCTGGACGGTAATAGTAGGCAGGCGTGTAGTAGTTGACGTAGACGCCGTGATAGTAATGTCTGCCGTAGTAACGGTCATAGACGCGGCCATCGTGGTAATAAGTGCGGCGGCCAAAATCCCGGCCACCGTAGCGGTAGGGATGTTCGACGAAGCCGCGGCCGCCGTGTTCGGCGACGATGCGGGAGTGGTCGGGGCCTTCGCGTTCGAAGCGGCGTTCGCCGTTCAGATTATGATGAACGTTCATGCCATTGGCCATATGAACGTCACGCGGTCTGCCATCAGGACGTCTGGCGATATCGTGTCCGCCGCGCATTTCGTGAGTGACGCCATGAGGTTCGGGTCCGCGTCCCGCGAGTCCGCGAGCGGGCTCTCTGCCAACAGGAGGACGGGCACCAGCAGGTCCGCCGGGAGCACGACCGGCGGTCGTCGCGCCATGAGGATTGGAAGTGGTGACACCTGTATGGCCCGCAGTGGTGGGCCCGTGACCCGCGGTAGTGGGGCCATGGGCGGCGGCTGTGGCCCCACCCGGTTTAGCCGCTGCGCCAGCAGGTTTGGCGACGGCCGGTTTAGCCGCCGGCGCTGCAACCTTCGGCGCTGCCTTGGTTTGAGCGGACGCTATGGTGGAACTGCTGGCTAATAAAGCTCCCAACACGACCACTAAACGCGAAGTTAAGAATTTTGAATTTTTCCCTGAATACATAGAGACCTCCTAAGGTTTACTGACCTTTCTTGTATTACCGTTACTGCACGTCGCTGACTTTGCCACCGACGAAAATGATTTTCATGTCCTTATACACGTAGATTTTCTTTGCTCCGAGAGTTATTATTTTGTCCGGTTGGCCAACAGCGGCGGTCACCTGAGCCGGCGTCTGGCCTAGCTTGATTTCTTTTGGGTCTGAAGGCGGCGGTGGCGGCGGCGCGATGGGAGGGGGCGGCGCTTCAAGCGGAGCGGGCGCGGCGACGGGAGTCGGGGCCGAGCGTGGAGCGGGAGCCGCCTGCTGCTGTTGTTGCTGCTGCTGACCACCACCGTTCCCACCATCAGACTGCTCAACATCGAAAACTTCGCCAACGGCCGCCATCACCGCGTTTAGCGTCGGAGTCTCATCCTTCTCAAACGGGAAATTAAGCTTGGCGCGGTAACGAACGTCCGAGAAAGCGTCCGTATATATGTCGAAGACGACTTCCTTATCTTTCACTTCGATACCGGTCAACCATACTTTTTCGCCCGAGACGAAGGTTCGGCCGCCTTCGAATTTTCCGCCCGCTTTGGCCATAGCCCAAATCTTGCTCTGCGTGATTCTTCCGTTCTTATAGCTATTGCCGACCACCGCAGACTTTGTCACGTCCATGGTCAACAAATTACTCTTTTTCAGTACCAGTACCGAACCAGCTTTCACAATGTCTGTCCGGTCGGCCGTAGTGGTCGTTACAGCATATTTGGCGTCCAGAGCCTTCTTTATCGAGGCTAGATCGTCCGCCAAAAGAGGTAGCGCAGTTGTTGTTGCGAGCGCGCTAATGACCAGGTAAACGTTTATTTGTCGCATAGGAGAGCCCTTCCTAGAAATATTGCTAGCAAGATCGTATGAAACCTCTTAGGCCAGAGGTCTGAGATCGTAACAATATAACCTAGAAAACTGTTCCAATTCAATACTTTAAGGAGGCGTTGACTGGTACTTTCGTTCTTTTTCAGTCCAGTCTTTCTATTCGCTTGCCTTCCTAAACATCAATGCGTAGAACAAGCGGAAAAATGCTCAAAGTTTTGGGAGATAGTCCGGATGGAAGGAAAGTGGATCGAGAGAGTGGGATTAAACGAGAGGGTTGAATTAATCGAGAGTGTGGTGTTTTCGGGATAGCTTGCGAGTGATATCGGGCCAAAACTCTTTTAGTACATTCGAAGCCATGTCGACGCCAAGCTGTAAGCCTAGCTTGGAAACGGCTTCCGACGCGCTGCGATTGTCTGGATAGTAGGCATTTGAAATGGCTACCGCTGTGGCGTTTCCGACTACTTCCGAATAGTTGAATTGAGTGCCGCCATTGTCGGTATGCGTCCAGAAAATTTGGCCGACGGCATACTCGAGCCGCTGTGTCGCGGTTCCTGTACTCTTTCTAAAATAGCGGGGGTCTTGATGCAGGATGCTGGGGAAAATGGCTTCGGTCATGTAATCCCCAATGACGAAGTCGGCGTATGATGTGCCGAAATAGCGTCCATAGCCGGCGGCGCCTTGGCCAAAGCCCGGATCGGCATGAGTGAGCTGAGATTCGCCCGCGAAAAACGCGGCTAAAGCGACGGTACCGCGGTCAAAAGAGTCTTGAGCGGCAATCGTGAATTTCTCTTTCGGTGAGATGGGTTTGTAATGACGAAGGCTTGGAGAGGTGCGGTAGTTCGGGACAATTCCGAAAAGGCGTTTGCTCTCACCATCTGCTGTGACGTTGAGGGTACCCGGCACCACGCTAGCCGGTTGTTGACCTAGAACCAAAAGGGGCGACAGTGTTAGCACAACAGAGGCGGCGTAGACAGCAGTTGAAAAACCCTTGAGCATAATTTTCCCTGGATTGCGAAATCCTTCGTTAACTTCTCGACAAACCCGACGAGTTCTTCCCACTTGGCGGACTGAGCCTATCCTTAACTGGTGATTGGATGCAGCCGGTCGGCAATTTTGTTCTGGTGATTCGTATGTGTACCATCCCGATGATTACTAGGTAGGCCACGCTCTCCGTTGCGCTAAACTAATCAAAAATGGCGAGTAAGGCGCCGAAATCCGACCAGACGGGAACTGCCAATCTCACAGGGTTGCTGCAACGCATGCAGGCCGGCGACCAGAAGGCGAGTGAAAAGGCAGTCGGCTTGGTCTATGACGAGTTGCACAAAATAGCCGCGAAGGCGATTGGGCGCGAACGCCCCGATCATTTGTTGCAAACAACCGCACTGATTCATGAGGCCTACCTCCATTTGATTGGCGCGCAGCCGCTGGAAATTCAGAGCCGGGGGCATTTCTTCGCGATTGCGAGCCAGCAAATGCGGCGAATTCTGATTGACCACGCGCGGGCGAGAGGTGCGCAACGGCGCGGCTCGGGCGGCGTCAATCTGGAGCTAGAAGGCTTGCAAATTGGTTCTGCGCCAAAGGGTATTGATTTGCTGGTATTAGACGAATCGCTCGAAGAACTGCAAAAGATTGACCCGCGTGCGGCGCAGGTTGTGGAGATGCGCTTCTTTGGCGGTTATCGCGATCAGGAAGTAGTGGAGGCGCTAGGCGTTTCGCTGGCGACAGTGCGTCGCGATTGGGATTTTGCGCGTGCTTGGCTTTTTGATCGCATGAGAGGCGCCGGTCAAAAAGTTCCGGCCGGGTAAGCGCAAGATGCCGGCGGAATTCGATCAGCGAGTACGGGAGATTTTTGACCAAGCGATGGAACGCCCGGAAGGGGAGCGCGCCACGTTTTTGAACAGCGAGTGCCAAGGCAACCAAAAGCTTCGCGATGCAGTGGAACGTCTGTTGGTGGCGCGCAGCGGCGTTAGTTCCTTTATGAATTCGGCTGTCCAACCGGCTTTGCGCATCGGCCGTTATATGGTGCAAGGGGAACTGGGCCGGGGCGGCATGGGAATTGTTTACGATGCGCTGGACCCGGTGATTGGGCGCAACGTAGCGGTAAAGGTGATCAACCTGAAGGCGCTAAGCGAGCCGACGGAAGCGGAATTTCTACGCGACCGGCTCTTTCGTGAGGCGCGTTCCTGCGGACAGTTGCTGCATCCGGGCATTGTCATAATTTTTGATGTGGGCCAGGAACAGCAGTCGGCATTTATTGCGATGGAGCGGGTGGATGGGCCATCGCTGCATCAGATGTTGTCCATGGGAAAGCGCTTGCCGGCGGACGAAGCGCTGCGCATTCTGCGGCAAACGGCGGCGGCGCTCGATTATGCGCATCAGCATGGCATTGTGCATCGCGATATCAAGCCGGCCAACATTATGGTGCGCAGCGACGGGACGGTGAAGGTCGCCGATTTCGGAATAGCGAAGGTCATATCGAGCGCGACAACGACAATGACTGGCACCGTAATGGGAACGCCGAGTTATATGTCGCCTGAACAAATTGAAGCGCGCGAGGTGGATGGGCGATCGGATCAGTTTTCGCTGGCGGTGTTAGCCTATGAAATTCTGACGGGTGCGAAACCGTTCCAGGCAGATTCGATTCCGGCGATTGCGCACCTGATTGTCTATGGCGCGCGACCGTTGCCGCATGAGGTGGATGCGGATTTGCCGGTTGGGCTGAACTTCGTGTTTCAGCGGGCGTTCTCGCGGCTGCCTGAAGAGCGCTTTCCGACTTGCGTCGCGTTTACCGATGCTTTGCAAAAGGCATTTGAGGTTCCTAAGCCTGCGCCGCTGCCCGTCGTTGTGCCTCCTGCTCCCAAAAAAGCCACGGGCGCCGTGAGCGCTCTCGTGGTTTTGGCTTTGCTTCTGCTTGGTGCGGGCGTGTTTTATTACGTCTCTTACCTGCGGCCAAAAGCGCAGCCCACTCCAGCGCCTGAGCCAACGACGACAGCGGAATCAAAACCGCCGGTACCCGTAACCACGGCGCCGGCGAAGGCGGATCAGCCAACGCCAGCCGCGGCGTCGTCTGCGCCTACAGGGCCGCCCGTGATTAAGAAATTCAAAGCTGATCCGGATTCAGTGAAGAACGGAACGCCCGCCATGCTGGTTTGGGAGGTGAGTGGCGCGGATAAGATTACCATCGATCACGGTGTGGGCAAAGTAGGCGCCAAAGGAATGTTCGCGGTGCTGCCGGCGGTCTCCACGACATACGCGCTCACCGTGAGCAACGCGGTGGGCTCCGCACATAAGGCCGCGGCGATTGAGGTTACACCTGACCCGGAATCGGTTCCGCCTTCAGTGCGCGCGCGGCAACTGTTCGACGATGCGCAAACGAAACGGCATGAGGGGCAGGCGGAGGAAGCGGCCACGCTTTTCGGACGTTCGGCTGAGATGGGCGACGCGAGCGCCATGGTGGTGCTGGCCGAGATGTATAGTTCGGGCGATGGCGTGGCGGAGGACGAGACGAAAGCCTTTGGCTGGTTCAAGCGCGCGGCCGAGGCCGGGAACGTTTCCGGAATGGTGGGCCTTGCCGGCATGTATTTGTTAGGCGTGAACGGCGGCGATCCCAACGAAGAGGAAGCGGCGCGCTGGTTTCAGAAGGCGGCCGATCATGATAGTCCTGCCGCGCTGTTTGACCTCGGCGGATTGTATGAAAATGGCCGTGGAGTTGGTAAGAGTCTTGATAAAGCCAAAGACCTTTATCAGCGCGCCGCCAAATTAGGGAATCGCGAGGCGCAGAAGCGTCTAGCCGCGCTCGGTGTGAAGAACTAGGCCTGAAGAACTAGGACTAGAGATGCCACAGACTGGTAGCCGAGTTCGAGCCAAAAGCAAACCATTCACCATTTGGCGAGAATGTGGGCGTGGCGCTGCTAGGCACTCTCGCGCGCACAGTATGAAGCTGCCTTCCACTGGCAACGTCGTAGATGGCAAGTGTGCCAGACTTATGCAGATCTTCGCCGGTTGCCGCCAGCAATCCGCGACCGTCTCGAGTAAATTTTAGCGCCGAAACCCACTGGCCTGCGGCGGTGCTCCACAGTTTGCGCCGCGTGCGCATATCGAGAAGAAGGAGCGTGGCCGGTTTTTCGTCAGATTTCGGCGCGGCACGCAACCTTATGCCACAGGCCAGCGTGTCCGCAGTGGCGTTGAAGACAAGCGCAATCACAGGTTCAACGGTTGTGATGTTCGCCCATACTTTGCGGGCCGCGATATCGTATACCGCGACGCCATTCGCGGTGGTGGCTGCCAAATAGCGCCCGTCGGGGCTAAAGGCAATGGGTCCGGTGTTCGTATCAGATGCTACTCCGAAATGAAAGACCTCCGTTGACGCCGCCAGAGACCAGACGGTACTGACGCCGCTACAGTTTGCGCCGGCCCATCTACCGTTCGGACTGAACGCGGGCGAGGCGGCGGATCCGGCGGCGCAATCCAATTTGGCCATGGGTTCGTTAGTCTGCGCGTCAAACACTTCCACGCCCGCGGCGCTCACCGCTAGATAGGCGCCATCTTTGCTGAACGCGATGCCAGATGAGGAATGTTTCACGCGCGGGCCATTGACCAACGCCCGGCGTTCGATATCCCAAATTTGCACGCCGCTGGCTAGATCTGTAGCGCCGCCGTTCACTGCCACGTGCCGCCCATCGGGACTAAACGCGACCGCGCTCGGCGTGTACTGGCCAGGCATGCCATGCGCCAACTTGCCCGATTCCACATCCCAAATATGCACGCTGTAATCGGAGCCGGCTGAAGCGAGCCAGCGTCCGTCAGGACTCAGCGCGAGCATGCTGAATTCAGCGCTGCGCCCGTGGATGGTCTGCGCGGCGCCGCCGGCGGTTTTTCGCACGATGGCCGTATCGCCGGAGGCCAACTCGTAGGCGAGCCAATCGCCATTGGAAGAAAACATTACGCGGCTCACTTGTCCACTCAACTTGGCAAACGGTTGGTCATGCGCTAAATCAACGATGACGGCCTGGCGCGCTTTTTGCGTGCTGCGATCGATGGCCACCCATTTGCCGTTATCGGAAACGCCGCACAAGATTTCGCGGCGCGTTTCGAAGAGCTTGCCGGTTCGCAAATCGTAAGTTGCGAGCGCTCCGGTGGCATCGTCTTCGCCAGATTCGTCGCCGACAAGCATAGTACCGGCGGTACCGAAGAAAATGTACGAAACAGCGGCGTCATCGCGTTTGATGAGACGAACTTGTTTGCCGGTTTTGATATCCCACAGACGCAGAATCGTGCCGGCGGCCACAGTCTCGGCGGTCACCAGAGAATTGGAATCGGGAGTAATCCTCAGTAAGTAAACTGTCGGCTGGGGGCCGCGAATCACGGCGAGCGTTTCGCCCGTTGCCGTGTTCCAGACCCGCAACGTGTGGTCAAGCGAAGCGGAGGCAATGAGTGCGCTATCGGCGCTGATGGCGAGCGCGGTGACAATATTCGAATGTCCACGCAACGTGCGAATTTCTGCCCCGGTCTCTGGATTCCAGAGTTTCAGCGTGGAATCTTCACTGGCTGTGACCAGAAATTTGCCATTGGGAGTAAAGGCGAGCGCGCTTATGTTCGCGCCGTGGCCGCTTTGCAAAACAATGTCAGGCGCAGACGCCGAACTCCCGCCCATAGCTTGGGCGAGAAGCATAGCCAATGTAAAAACCATCACTGCTTTAGGGAGTTTAGCAACGCCAGTGGCATCCGCCATCCGATTTCAGTAAAGTGTATGCAGGACCAATCAACTTGAATCGACGACAATTTAACCGGTTAGGCGCCACGGCCGCCCTTAGCCTGTATGCTCGTTTGGCCGACGCGGACACGTTCGATTACCCCTGGAAGCTGGGCGTAATCACAGATGAGGTGAGCCCCGATCTTGGGGAAGCGCTCAAGACGTTCTACCCGAAGTATTCATTAACTTGGGCTGAGATTCGGAACCTCAACCTGGGCGGAAAGAATAAATACGTATACAAGGCTGCCTCACCCGAAGAAATCAAGGACATTCGAAAGCAGCTAGACGACGCCGGCGTGAAGCTTTCCATTCTTGACACGGCGTTTTATAAGATCCCCTTGCCGGGCACGAAGCCGCTGCATGAAAGCGCAACGGAACTGAATCCGGCGGAAGGCCAATTTGCTCGCCAGATGGACGAGTTGAAAAAGGCGGCGGATGCCGCGCATGCCCTTGGCACAAACAAGCTGCGCATCTTTACGTTCTCGCGCGTGGAAAATCCGGACGCGATTCTCGATCGCATTGTGGAAGAACTTCATAAAGCGTTGGTTGTGGCGAAGGAGCAGGATGTGGTGCTGGTGGTTGAAAACGAGCACAGTTGCAACACTGCGACCGGCACGGAGACGGCGGCGCTGTTCAAAGCGGTGAAGGATCACCGCTTGATGCACAACTGGGACCCCGGCAATTGCTTCGAAGGAGGCGAGCAGCCTTTCCCCAAAGCGTGGGATATGCTCGATCACAAACGGATCGCTCATATTCATTTGAAAGACGCGGCGGGCAAAGCTTGGAAACCGATCGGCGCGGGCGAAATCGATTTTATCGGCCAGTTCAAAGCGCTGAAAGAGATGAAGTATTCCGGGACGCTCTCGCTCGAGACGCACTACCGGAATGCCGCCCGTAACGCCTATGCATCGAGCGTGGAATCAATGGACGGCTTGTTCAAAGTATTGAAAGAAGTTTGAGGCATTGTCAGAAAGGGAAAATGATGGAAAACAATTTAGAAAATCCAGCGCGCCGCGGTTTCTTGAAAACGGGCGCTGCCGCCTTGGCCACATCGGCCGCCTCAGCCAGCCGTGTGCTTGGCGCTAACGATCGCATTCGGGTAGCAGTGGTTGGGCTGCGTGGCCGCGGGTGGGATCATGTGCGCGGTTATAAGCCGATTCCCGGCGTGGAAGTGGCTTACTTCTGCGATGTCGATCAAAACGTTTTAGCCAAGCGTTGCGACGATGCCCAAAAAATGGGCATGAACAAGCCGCAGACCTACACGGATTTCCGCAAGCTAATTGCCGATAAGAATGTGGATGCGGTTTCGATTGCGACACCAAATCACTGGCATTCGTTGATGGGTATCTGGGCCGCGCAAAATGGCAAAGATATCTATATTGAAAAACCGTGCTCACACAATTGGTGGGAAGGCCGGCAACTGGTGCGCGCCATAGAAAAATACAACGTGATTTGCGAGCACGGAAGCCAGTGCCGCTCCAGCGTAGCCATTATGGAAGCCATGGACCAAATGAAAAAAGGTCTGATTGGCGACGTTTACTTTTCACGCGGGCTTTGCTACAAATGGCGCGATACCATTGGCCGCGCGGGTCCAGAAGCGGTTCCGGCGGGTGTGGACTACGATATGTGGACTGGCCCGGCGCCCATGAAGCAGTTCACGCAAAATCGGTTCCACTATAAGTGGCACTGGATTTGGGACACGGGCAACGGCGACCTTGGCAATCAGGGGATTCACGAACTTGATCTAGCGCGTTGGGGTCTGGGTGTGGAACTTCCGATGAAGGTGACTGCGATGGGCGGCCACTTCTTATTCGATGACGATCAGGAAACGCCGAATACGATTACGGCAGTTTACGAGTTCCGCACGCCCGAAGGCAAAACGCGCATGATGAATTTTGAAGTGCGCGGTTGGATGACGAATCACGAAGCAGAAATCGGTACGCCGCAGTTTAGCGGTGGCGATGTTCCAGCGGCGGGGATCGCAACTGCGGCGGCGAAACAGAAATCTTCCTTGGGTCCGGCTACCGGTGTGCCTTCGACGATTGGCAATATCTACTACGGTTCGAAGGGCTACTTGGCGATTTCGAACTACGGAGCATACAAATCGTTCCTTGGGCCGAATAACGAGCCGGGGCCGGAAAAGGAAGTAAAAGTCGGCAACGAGCACTTTGTGAATTTTATTGAGTGCATGCGCAGCCGGAAGAAGGAAGATTTGCACGCGCCGATTCGCGAAGGTTATCTGTCGAGCACGCTGATTCATTTAGCAAATGCTTCGTACCGCTTGGGACGAACCATTCATTTCGATCCGGCAACGGAGACGGTGATTGGCGATCCGGCGGCGACGGCGATGTTGAAGGGTACGTATCGGCATCCGTTTGTTGTGCCGGAGCACGTTTAGGTAGCAAGAAAATTAGAGACGGGAGGAGTGCCTGGGATTGCCCAGCACTCCTCCGATATTGCATATGACAGTCGCCATCAAGAACAGCAATAAAATTCCCCTTGTAGTACCGACGTCCGTCCGTCGCGCGGCAGGCTTCAAGAGCGGCCAAGAAGTAGAGTTTAAGGCTTCTGGCGGGGTCATCACAATTCTCCCAAAATCTCCCGTCGAAGACGACGAATATAATCGGGCTGAGCGACGTAGCATTGACGCCCAACTTAGGGAAGCCGAGCGGGGACCTTTTTACGGTTCTTTCGACAGCGCCAATGACGCTGTCGCGTTCTTACAGAAAGAACTCAAGAGGCGCGCCGCTCTTAAGAAACCTAAGCGAAAGTGAAGGTCCTTCTGAGTGAGGCGGTCATTTCTTCGTTAAAAGATACCCCGCCCGCCGTCCGGAAGGCCTTCAAGCAAGTTAACTTCCTCGGACAAAATCTGCACCACCCCTCTTTACGCGCTAAAAAGTACGACGAGGCTAAAGACCGCTGGCAAGCGCGAGTCAACCGGGATTGGCGATTTTATTTCCGAATTATCGGTGATACCTACCTCATCGAAAAAGTCATTCCGCACCCCAAATAACGGCATCGAAAACCTTCCTTGCTACAATCCCCTCGTGTCCGCTAACAGCCTGAATTCGGCCCCATCCGCCGAACACCTCAAACAACTCATCCGCGAAGTCCCCGATTTCCCGAAACCCGGCATCAACTTCTACGACATTACGACCCTCCTCAAAGACAAAGCGGGCTTCAGCGAAACCATCTCCGCTCTTCGAGACCACTACCGTTCCACTCCCATCGATATCGTCGTCGGCATCGAAGCGCGCGGCTATTTCTTCGCCCCTGCCATCGCCCTCGCTTTGAATGCCGGTTTCGTCCCCGTGCGCAAGCCGAAGAAGCTGCCGCACAAAACCATCAGCGTCGATTACGAGCTCGAATACGGCACCGATCAACTTGAAATGCACCAGGACGCCATTCTTCCCGGCCAAAATGTCGTCATCATTGATGACGTTCTCGCTACCGGTGGCACTGCC
>Ga0302320_10016339_pt1 | contig 15179 bp, 5 predicted proteins | sample Bog_T0_3_FD_202130 | JGI IMG/M metagenome (GOLD analysis project Ga0302320, IMG submission 202130) | Peat permafrost microbial communities from Stordalen Mire near Abisko, Sweden - Bog_T0_3 | ecosystem: Environmental > Terrestrial > Soil > Wetlands > Peat | place: Sweden: Abisko, Stordalen Mire... | reverse complement strand
TCTTTCAAACAATATTGTGTGCTGTGATGGAGCATGTAGCTCCTGCTATTTTTGGTTATGCTAAAATGACAGTAACTTATGAAGTAGCTATGAAAACCGGTAATATATCTATATATTATACGTACGCTTGGTGAAGCTATTGCTTGTGAAGATGAGTCAAGAAATGAGGTACTACCTGAATCTTTCGTTTCGGAGTTATATTACTTAATAGCCAACAGAGTGAGGTCAAGGGATTCCCAAAAAGGTCAGCTGGTATAACTCTACGGGTTTATATGACTAAAAAGAAATCAATTTGGAATATAATACTGGCAATCAGAAATAGACAAGAAAATGGAATTATTAAACCAAGAGGAAAATCCAAAAAAGGAGTGAAAATCTCTTTCTTGAATATATGTTGTATTTTAATTACATGTTTTAGGTTTTTCAGCTGATGTTGGACAGTCAAAGAAATTTCAACATATGCAAATGGTAATATATACGTACTTTCTAGAACCCTGGTTTATTCAGATAAAATCAATATATTTTCAAACCTAGCGTACCTGGTTTCGACCTGGGTTGTAGTTTTTTTTCATTTCTAGACAAAACAGTGTCCGCCCGTCAGAGTGAAACCGGCTCGCCTGAACCGGGTCTTGCGGCTTGAACGAAGACCACCAATTCTTAAGCAGCCCCGTTCTATTAATGATCACAAATCCCTCAATATAGTAAAATGTTTTCCCCATTGATATGAGCATTTCTGGATCCTCGGTGAATGTCGCGAAGTCCGAGTACAAAACCCTAATCCACTGAACCTATGAAGAAAGGTAAAAAAAAAACACGTCTAACTAAACTAATATGTTGAGTTTTTGAGAATGCATTTATTGAAATGACTAGATCGATACATCTTGCAACTCATTTTCTAGACAACTAGCTTTCTTTAATATAGCATATAACAAAGGTGCAAAATAAAAGTCTACTAGTGTATTTTTTTTTCAAGTTACCATCTTAGGAGCTGGTTCAAGTGCAATTCTAGCTCTAGTAATTATCCCACACTTTCCTAGACCATCTAGAGTGGTGTAGAATAGATCGGAGGAATTCTGTTCTATTTAGCTGAGCATTTCACAGTATCTCCTTTTCCTTCACTTCGACATGCATGCAATTGGTTTAGAGAGACCTCAAATAAACATCAACTCCAACTGAATTCCAATTATTAAGTTCAAAAAAAGCAGAATTAACCTGTCAAAATCTCAAGCTCATACACATTGCTAATCCGCGTGCGGTCCATGCCGAAACGCCTGGCCGCTGACTCCAGCATTTTAGAGGGTCCCACCTACAGTGAGATGCAAATAGTCGGTTGGGTGCTAGACCATGTTTCAGCGTCTCTTTTAGCACATTAATCCATAGTGAGAAACCTACATAAGGCGATTATCCTACGTGCGTGCACCCGGGTTTGAGAGAGAGCGTGAGATAGTTAGCAGCTAGTCTAACTTCCTTCTCTCTTCAAAAGCGATGACAGGATGTCAGGTCTAGTTAGTAAATAGAATTTGATGAGAATGTCTGGTTCTTCCGCGAATAGACTCTTAGGCTAGGTTGGGATCGATCCTACCTTTGAAAGAGTTGTTTGGTTATCTCAGCTTTTCGAGTTTTCAAGCTGAACTGCCTGGAAATGAATAGCTGACAGAAGCAGGCACTGTTAAGTGCTTTCTGTGTGTGCTCTTTAAAGCCCGGTTCATGTACCTCGGAACATGTAGTCATTGTCTTGAACTTCTCTAGTGGATTAATCATCGTGCAATTTCTCGGATTATATAAGCATGGGAGTTCGCTATCGTTGTTCCCTAAAAGAGATCCGTAGTTGTATGTGGAAGGAAGCTTTGGGTATTCTTCTCTGCCAACCAAAGAAGTAACCTCAAGCGACCGATAAGGAGAGGTCTTAGTAGAAACCATTCATGGGTATTCAGACAAGGGGTAAAAATGGTTAAGGTCCCCTTGAAAGTATCCCTATTCACTTGAAGTGTGAATAAATAGGGAAATAACCCATCAGAAAGAAGGGCGTAGCTCCCCCTCACAGATATGAAAGAACAAAGACATCTGCCTCCAACCTTGATTGAGGATAAATCTGGGTCCGTAGTAATTGAAGAGACGAGGGATGAAAGCCCTTGGAGGGAAGAAAGGTAAGACTAAACTCGAGGCTTCCTTTGTGAAGCACCATGTACCCCTCACTGTAGCCTCCACTATAGCCCTCCTTTTCTCCGGGAATGCGACAAGTCCCCCACCCACTCTTTAAGAAAAGAGAACTGGGCACATACCCTTCCCAACTCCTTGTAACTTGTGAACCACGATCCAACTATTGAGCCTTCAGGAGGAATAGCAGCCTTGCCTTTCGCCTCTTTGGGTGTCCTAATTAAGCGGAGCTTTTACCTTCTTTTCTTTTCCTCTTGTAACCTCCTTTCCTTTTTCGGATCAAAGTCAAGGGATGGCCTAGATTCCACTTTCTATAAAGTTCTACTTCTTTTGATAATGCGACGTGTATAGGAGCGAAAAGCCACTCGACTGAAAGGAGAAAAGCGAGCAGACGAGACAGTGCGCAGAGATGAGATGATGAAGTCTGCTTAAGATGATGAAGTCTGCTTAACACTTTACTTGGTTGTCGGAAGGAAAGTACTGTCCAGTCTTGAACTAATCAACTACTCTACTCAACTCAGCAAGTAAAAGACAAAGAAAAGAAGTAAACCCTATCTTCAATTCCCAAATAATCTTGACCTCCGTCCCTCCGTACCAACAAGGGGTAGTAAAGGAATATTCACCTGTTGTCCATCGACTACGCCTTTCGGCCTGATCTTGGGCCCTGACTTACCCGCACGCAGGTTGGAAAGTAGAAGGAAGAGAAGGTTCATGAGAGGGAGCTTCAAAGAAAGCATGCAGCAGTGGAAGTCTTCTCGATGAGCTCACACTATAACACTTCAAACCTTATTTCATCATTCTGATGGACATCTTTGCTCGATGTTTTCTTGTTGGCAACGCTTGCTTTATTGTTTGAAAGGAATAGCTTGACCCAGTTCATTCACTCGTAACTGGTCGCTGCATCCCATAAGAAAGCATAAAAGAAAGCATGGCAAGAAAACTAATGTGCCCATATCTATGACTGAACTGTTGTCTCCTTGCTGCGGACCATCCTTCCCAAATCTTTACCAAGTCAGTCATATCATTTCGCCTAAGGTCCAAGCGTTCCGCAGTGAAATTACTACAATACCAGGCTTGTCCGCCGTACTTCCTATATATAGTATGGAATTGACTAGAGCATATTTTACTAAGTAGTGTGTGTAGTTTTGACATTTCCTACACTTTTCGTATTTCTTCCTCCCTCATTCCTCTTTCAACACTTTGGCCCTTTTATCATATCATTGAATGGAATTGTCTTGCATTTAGCATTTGCTCTCTTCTGGGAGAATGACCTAAAGAAAGTGAGTGCCTGTAGCGATGAGTGCCAGCTTTTTCATAGATTGACTTGGGCGGGCGTGTTGCATCTCTTTTTCCAACTCGGATTTACCATTGGCTTGTCGTCCTCTCTTACCTGACCCTGTCCTATAGAAAGTAGTGTGTAGTGTGCTTAAAAAAAAAGCAAGTTTCAATATAAAACTCCGAGCAAAAAGGGAAGCAATGATAGATAACTCGCTGCCTAGCGCCAAAAGTCCTAAAGTCCTTTTTAGCCTGGACAAAAGGGAGAAAATGTATTCAGCCCGGGCTTGGAAATTACCCTTCAACCTGCCTCTCTGCTGAATAGCAAGACGAATTTCATTGCGGGTTAATTTCCTTACTCATGGGAAAAGCTATATCAGCCAGAGCAATACTGTCAGAGCAGCAATACCAGCCGCCATTTGACCTCGTCGGGGAGTAGTGAAAAACTGGGCAGAAGTTATGCCCTAGCCCCAAACAAAAGTACTAGTTTTTGACCGACCTATTACGAGCCAAAAGTAGTACACACAAGAGTGAAGTCAGGGCGAAATCCCTACTACTTGGTATTTTACCTAATAAGTGTAGCTCATTTCCTTGCTTTGTCAAAAATTGCCCTATTTAAGCGCGGGATTGACCAGGTTACCTACCTCTACAGCTTTGTAATTTCCTAGCTTTGGGATTAGCTAAGAGTTTTGCTTACAGCTTGCATTTAACGAATTTAATTTCTAGAATTACCAGTGGGTTACTCTTTATAGGGAACTATAGTTTAACATATTGAGGGACTTCCCAGACTTAGTGCATTCCCCGACACCTGGCTAAGATGAGTTCATTCCACTAAAATACCTTTGAATAGCCCAGGGGATATCATTGCTAGAATTGCCACACTTTAGCATATTGTCTAACGTGTGTGACTCTACTTACGAATTGTCATTTCTTTCCAGACTTAGTTAATTTCCTGCTGGCCTGGCGGCTGCTTCTATGAGGTCATTTCCTTTCACATTGGGAGATACCACCTACCCGGCATGTTCTAATAGTAGTATGTAGGGTAGGAATGTCCTACCTAATAGTAGTAGTGTAGGGCTTGTCCTATATATAGTAGTTCATTGGATCTGATTGGTCCAGTTCATTACTAGAATTGAAAGACTAGAGTGAGGGATGATGAGCCCGAGCAGCGTTTTCATTTTATCTTAGATGTACTTGACCAACTTGTACATATTGTCATATTGGTTGAAGTATGGGATTTCCCAGACGACTGACAGAGAATTACCTCCTTACTAGTGTGTTCATTTCCAACTCTATCCCCTAGCAGCATTTCCAAATAGAAAAGAAAGATTTCATGAATACCTGGTAATTTACGGGCTTGCTGGAGAATCAACATTTCCTTACTCATTCCGAGAATAGCCTTTATTGAGTGGGTACTTTGTAATTTCATCTGAAGAAGAAGAAACTAAACTCGTACCAGACAGACTGATTGGAGCATGTTAATGAAACTCAAGGGAGTGATGAGATAATTTCCTGCTCATTTGGTAGGGTTAGACAACTACGTACGTTTACATCATATTCGGACTCTATACTTATGTGCATGGAGAGTGTGAGTCTGCTATAGTTAAGAAGGTCCAGGAAACCTTGGTACCTCAAAAAATGAGTGGAAGAAGGCCCAGTAATGAAGCAAATGCTGTTACCCAGGAGGGAGCGAGCGGAAAGAGCGTATCTTTTTCTTAAAACATGAACTAACTGGAAAGAAATGCCCTTTAATTGCTTCTTGCTTTCTCTAATTATTGCTTCTTAGTTGTATATTCACGAAAATCTTGACCATCTATCTTATCTGACTGAGGCTTTCCCGGGGGTCTAATTTGAAAAGAGAGTGCGGCTCAAATAAATGCTATCTTGGGTGTGCAACGAGGTACCACCAAATGAAGAGAAAGAGATAAAGAGCTTTTGCCTCAACTTCACTCCCTTGGCTTGCTTATGCATTTCTTGAATAAAGGGGGAACCGATTTGAATCAAAAGTGACATTTCTCGGTTCAGGTCCATAAATAAATGCATCTCTTGGCTCGCAAGCTTTCCACCCTAAAGATGAGCTGCATCCCTGGCAAGATCGGAAGTGGGCCCACCTGTCAGCGAGGAGGATGACATGCCCTCTTTTTACTCTTCAATTTGCTATATACTGTTAGGGGAGTGGGGTAAGAGAGAAAGAAGAGACAGGACTTACTATCTATAAAGAGGTGCACAGCATGATGGGTACTGGGGTGGCTTAGTCTTTGCTCGTTGAGGTCATTCATACCGAAGGAAAAGAAAAAAGACAATAAAAGATAAGACAGTAATGATTGAATTCCGACTAAAAGAATGAAGATTACTATCTCTACAGAATTACTCTCTTGATTGAATTTCAACTAAAATACCCGGAATTTCCTATTGAAGTGGGTTCATTTCCGATTTCAGTGAGAAGAATCGGCAGGCGAGCATTTCTTTTTCCTACTCTTTTTAGTTGGGATTGATTCTCCCCATTTTAATACCAGTGAAAAAGAAAGATTTACCACACTTCCTTTGGTTTTGGGATTTCCTTCCTTTCTAAAAGAATCTGAGGAATGAGTTTTTCTTGAGAGTATTTCCTCTTACATTTCCTCAATATCTATAAAGCATTGAACTGAGCCAGCCTTGGGCCTATTCGCCAGTTTCCTATGATTTTCTCTGACATTTTCGAATCAGTGGTGAACGTGAGCATTCAACTCTTCAGTGTTTGACTTCCCGGATTTCTTTACTCTTTTTCATTTCCTTTAGCATGGAAATTTCTACCCTGCGCTTGCTATTTGCCTAACACAAGAAAGGTCAACAAGTAAGTAGCGGAATGAAACTGTTAATTGATTCCCCGGGCCCCTAACGGTTGCGTATCATCAAATGTATTGCAGTTTTGACATTTCCTACTGATACTTTTGCATTGAATAAGAGGATGAAACAAACTCGTACCAGGCTTGTCTCCCATATATAGTTAGTAGTTCATGGCTTGTCCTAAGTAGTTCATGTAAGAATATATAGAATAGATAGTAGCACGAGCATTGTATCTTTCACTAAATAAAGAGGAGTTCTTCGTGTACATTGAGGTGGGGTACCGTATTCCTGATTATTTTGTGGTTGTTCAATCTTAAGTGAGAGTGTACTTTTTTCTTTCACGAATTCCTCTTTCAACACTTTTTCATTTCCCGCTGGAATTTCATAGATTTATTTCACGAGTGACCCTCCCAAATCTTACCAATTCTTACCAATTCCACCAGTTAAAGGATGGAGATGAACCCGGGTGGAAGGAGACATAATAGTCCAAAATTGGGGGGGTGCCCCTACCTTTCCTTGGATCTTCCTTCATTTCACTCTCGACTTTCCAGGGAATAACACAAGAGACAGAAACACCAATAGCAAAAAAATGCTACTTCCAAAAGAAAGAGAGAACAAACAGACTGATTGGACTTAGTTCATTGACTTTCACTTTGTTTCGAGTAGAGAAGAGAGGCGGGAGAGATTGACCAGACTGACTTGATTTTACGGAGGGAGTAGAAAGACCTGGCGCCCCACTCATTTGAATTGGATTTGTACAAGCTAGTCTCGAACTTGCTAAAAGAAGAAAGGTACACCAAGTCGGACTTTCCACTCCTCTTTCTTGCTACTCGATCATCCCTGTTCATTGATTGACTGGACTGAGTTCCTTTCCTTTAAGGTCTGTAACCAAAGACTCTTCAGGGGACAGGAAATGGAGAATTCCAGGCTTTTCTTACTCATTGAATTGAAGTAGCATATTGGAATTACCCCAGTCTTGCATTTCCACTCTTATCAATATTATAATAGTGACTTTACTAGCTAGTTTCTTTCCGATAGAGTAGTGAACTTCCTTGTTAATTCCTCTTTTCATTTACATTGTAGAATAAGTGATTTAAGTAGCGCGCGCATATTGTAATGAAACTTTTTATGACTTTCCGAATTGAATTTCTTTCCTTTGGCTGGGCAGATGAACTTATTGGAGTGAAAGAATTACCTATATTGAGTGTTAATCTCCGATTTCAGTGAGAGAATTACCAGTGTTCGTAGAAGGACCATAGAAATAGATTGATGGACCCCCCTGGCTTGTGCTTAGTTCCGTTCCGTGGGTATTCCTTTCTAATTCCACTGACAATTGATATACCCTTGGGTTTGACAGGAGAGATTTCCCTTCTAAATATTCACTAATAGAAGAACCTCCTTTTTTCCAAGTTTTTACCACCTCACTCTATCTTTCGTAGGACTGCAAAAGTAAATCTTCCTTAGGTATACCTTTTCTTTCTTTTTCTATGCCCCTTTTTCTTTCTCTCGGGAAAAGGTCTCAGTCAGGGCCAGGAGCAGGTTTGATCGAAAAAAGAATGGACACTACCTGTTCAAGTAGATTTCTTTCACCTACTAGATGGTATCTCACTATACTTTGTTCTACAAACAACATTCATTACACCCATTTTTCTTCTTTCTGGGTCTTCCAAATTCACTGAAATACTTCCTCAGGGCTTTCCTAGTACTAGAAACACTGCTAATTGCTTTCTTTGTAGTACTAGAAATTCGACTATTCTATTTATTCTTTAAAAGTATACTAATTCTAGTATTCCTAATTGTTGGAATTTCAGGAGGAAGGAGTATCCTAAGTCAGTCGTTGAGGGAGGGAGAATTCTTCATATTTCATGTGTTAAAAGCGCCGCATTGTGAGAGAAGAAATATGGACTGTATTAGCACTTCAGTAGGGAATACCGGCCTCAGTCAATTCTGTAGTAACCGTCCTTTAATCTCTTGGAGGAAGATCAGTAGGCGAGGAGTGAGGCGCGCAGCGGTTGCCCCTTCGTTTTATGCTTTTCCCGTAGGTTAATATGCTTCATGCGGGTGGGTTAGCATTTCACTCTTTGAGAGGCACTGGTCACATCGATCGGTGCCTCTGAGTCAAGCAAGCGCTATGAAATTGTCTTAGGTAGTTGTTAAGAAAAGTAGATAGATGAGCAGCTCTTACGTCCGTCCTTTGTCTACATTCAGAGCAAGGTCACGGATTAAGTCGTTAAATAACATCATAAAATCCATACCGGCTTCCCGATCTGTCGATTAGCCATCGAACTAGATTAAAGTAGCCGCCCGCAAGGATCCAAGGCAGTCGTATCATGTATCCCAATCTTCGTAGTTCTTGCAAGAAAGGTCTCTTTAACGCATCAGTTGCAGGCCCGTACACGTTAGTAATAACAAAGCAAGAACCAGTGTTTCGGTGCCGAAGCTTCACAGTGCAAGTGTACTAAGTTTTTAATCAAAAAAATGACTTACTTAACCCAGTCCATCACAGTTAGTAAAGACATAGTGATGAGCTTGACGGAGCTCCTCCTTGCTAAGTGTTTCATGCACAAAGCTTTGTTGGTGGCCTTCCTTCCACCAACCCAATTACAATCAAAAGTGCAAATGTCAAAGAAAAGATGGTGATAAGAAATCTTTAGAAAGCTCACACTTCTTGCTAGAAGCACACATTAGTCGTCTCAACATTGAGGTCTCATAACCTGCCACTCATCCCTAGCATTGCGATATGCAGAAAGACAAGTCAAATCTGACACAGATCGGCACATCATAGGACACTGAAATAAGGGCAAAAAAGACACCAAATGCTCAATAAAGGAGATTCCTTACAGCTTCCTATATTAAGTAAGACTTAGATGCATGCTTTTATTGACTTGGTTTGCTAATATTTGTAAAGCAATATGAAAATTGCAATAAAGACCAATCTTCTCTGAGCATATTGACCAACGAAGTGTTGAATATCATATTGCTAAAGCATACGTTCAGATTCCAGATAGTTTTTTGGATAGACATCATTCAATTTATTTGCTTAGCGCCCTTCATTCTTTCCTATTGACTTATCCCCGTATCCGTCTTCTGCTTTGACTACCCAGCACAAATATGGAATCAAGAAAGTGATGGAAATGTTCATTAGGAATGGAAGAGTCAAATGGAAATGGGCCGGAGAAAATGAAAAAAATAGCTATTGCCTTAGCTTTGAGCCAGTGAGTTGAATTCCACTCACCTTACCGGCTACTTAAATCACTCGCTGCCTATAACTAGCTAGACGCATTGTTTACCAAGCCATCGCCAACCAAGAAAGGGAAGCCCAGTATCAAGGCTTAAACAATCGCTCTGCTCTTTTTGATATATATATCTCACTAGCACTAAATTGAGAGATGCCGGAAGGAAAGAAAGCAAGTTTGTGACTTTGAATAAAGCTTCAATAGAACATCAACATTTCCAGAGCTACCTGAATCAGTCTTTCTGCAATTAATAGAATCGATATTCTCACCAATCAAATAAGAAGAACTACGAGGAAAAGCATCATTTGAATAAGCTTCGATGACTGCTTAAGCGCGAGCTTATGAGCGCGCGGAAAAAGGGGGAATACAATGGGGTAGGTGGTACCATATTAACCATTTGGGTGCTTACGTAGGAGGTGGTGAGGCGGGCAAGGAAGGGCAGTTTTTTCCTATTACCCCAAAGATAGATTGATTTTGGATGTGCTGGCTTGGATCAACTCTTTCTTCTTCTCATGGCTTTCATGGTCCACTTTGCTTTAATGGAAACCTAACTATTTCAACGTGAAGTGTGATATTGTGAAGTGCTTTGATAGAATTTATCATTAACTCAACCTTGAACAACTATATGACTCATCATCTTTGCTCACAACTCCAGTTAGGAAGGAATCGCTTTTCACTTCATTAAGTCAACCAAAGCTCTTTACAAGGGCAAAGTTTCTATCGATCTCAGTCTCATTTGGCATTGGCAAAGGTGCTTTTCTCAACCCGAACTCGCTTTCCAACAAAAGAAGAAGTTCCTTGCCGATGTCAAACACTTGGTAAGATGGATAGAGCAGGACGATTGGCTGATTATTAGACCCATTCTGACGTCTAGGTACTTGAAGGGAGGAAGATTTGCTTTTTCATTGTCACATTTGCCTAAGAAATGCCCCTTATTGGTTCGAACTGGTTATGCTATTTAGGCTGTTTTACCTTCCCTTTTCATCATTGCTGAAGAGGTGCTAAGTAGAGGGCTCAGTCGCTTCTTCTCTCATAACCTTGCGGGTTACTACAGGCATGGCAGAGGTCAGATTCCCATCACTCATTCTGATTTCCTTTTCGGACAGTGGTAATGATTCTTGCGTAAACAAAAGAGTATTTGCGGGTAAAGCAAGTCACTTGGCACTAAGCAAAGAGAACTCAGTCCCCACCTCTCCGTAATGGTGTTATTTGGATAAAAAAAAGATAAATTGAGTCTAAATTAACCTAGTGCTGTCAACCAGAACATAAGCAATTGTATATTCCTAGGTTAACAATTGTCAACCTGATGAAATTCAAGTGTTAATCTAGTGTTATTAAGGTAAACATAAACATAAGCAAGTGTCAAATTGGGAATGTTGAAGGGTCGACCTAACAATAATTAAGTGTCCACCTATGAATGTGGAAGTTTCAATCTGGCAACTTCTAAATTGAACACTTTGTTTGAACCTGCCTCTCCATACGGCAAAACAGAATTGGAAAATGAAGGGAGTTAATGGCGTAAACCAGGTAATGCACGGCACTAACCCCTTGGTGAGCATGCATGGGCAATGAATGCCTTAAAGAGCCAAATACATTTCTCTTATTTCTTTTTTATTGTTGCAGATCGATGTTGCTGCTGATCGTACATAGTTTGCATGAAATCCTTGGAGACCACGCTTGCCTCTCAGTCTTTTCTCCAGTTGGGACTGACTACTAAAACTAATTACACTTTTTCTTTTCAGAAATGTCTATGAGTTTTCTTTTTCAGTTAATTCTGCAAATGAATATAAAATTCAGTTATAAAAGTAGTAAATTCAGTTTATTAATAATATCATATATAATGTTGTTACATATGTTTCATATATAGTGGATTTGCTCTATCTTGTGTCTTTTCTGCATTCTAAAGAAGATAAAGCAGTATTGAAAAGTGAGAAAAAAGAAAGTATAAGAAGTGAAGTAAGTCAACGAATGGATTTTTGGCCTGTCCTATGCCTTCTTGTACCAAATATAGCTATATGAAACTAGTAAAGAGTCAATTTCCAATAGATATGTATTCGTTGATCTTCTAGTTCTCCTTTCTTACTCTGGCTCACCACCTGCTTGGGAATGAATAGGTACATACACATAGGCTTAGTCAAGTAGGCAAGACAGCTAGTTCTTTTCTCAAGCATAACTCTATATCATATATGTATAAGTTTCTTTCTTTGCATAGGTAAGATAGGCAATAGGGAAAGTTTTAATAACCTATAGATGCCTTTTGAATGAAGAAAATAGGTATTCGTTTCAAGTAGGTGTAAGCTGAGGAAAACGTTCCTATCTATATAAGAATAAGATTGACTATGGCTTGCTAGAGTAGTAGGGCTTCTAGGTCAGACTAGTACTCGGATTAGTAGGGCAGTTAGGACATATAGTAGGGCAAGGTATTAATCTCAAGGCATTTCTTACCTGGCATAGGCATATGAGTGTTCAGTCTAATGGGGCTTGTGAGGAGGTCACCTACTGTTATCAGATGAGGAAATGGAAACTAACTCACCGAGAATATGACTTGGTGTCTGACTTGATGAGTGACTTGATTTAATAGAAGAATGGTACTCGTCTCTTCTCTTAATATTGACTGCTTAAGCCGACTTCGGGATGCTTCTTATCATGTCTTTCCTGTACTGATGAGATGACTTCTGCTCCCTTCTTCTTGTAGAGTTCTGCCCGGGCTCCTTGATACTCTGGACTAGGTAGGGCCCCATCTTCTTTCTTCTCCTAACTGGAGCTAAGTCTGCTTGTTTGGCCTTTTCTAGACAAACTTAACACTTGCAGGTGTCCCACCCTGTGTTACCCGACTCGGTCCGGTATTCTACTGGTATCGGAAAAGCATCTGGACCATAGACTTGGTAGACAGGTCCATAGAAGTAAGTCATTTGCTATCTATCTCCAATTGTATCTTCTTTGGTCGCCGCTTGGTAAGCTACTAGGGAAAGTGAGTAAGTTCAGTCTTATTTGGCTCAAGCTAAAGCCAGCAAAGTCCAGAAAGAAGATAGAAGGCAGCACTCAACTCATTTTAATTTCCCTCTCGCGAGACTCGCTCCTAGCGAAAGACAAGACATTTATACTCCTCGCAAGACAAGCCTAATCAATAAGGGGAATCAAAGGACTTAGTAGACTTTGAACCCGGAGAAGCCTTTGACGATAGGGGGAGGGAAGAAAAAGCATGAGAATAGCTTGGCCCTAGCCTGACTATTCTAGGGGAGGAAGAAAGGTTGTTCTAGTTGTTCTAAAGGACTTTCAATCCTTGCTCCTAGGATCCGAAAGGAAGCTAAAAGAGAAGCTCCGCAAAAGTAGAGGCAGGAGAAGAATATGATTTCTAAAGTGACTCCGGAATCGGTCCTTAAGCCAAAGGGTCTTTCGAAAAGCAAGAATGAAAAGTGCCATTGAAAGAAGAAAAGTTGCTAAAACCCCGTATTTTTGGGCATACTTGACTTTTCCCTTAATAGACGATCCAAGAAAAAGCCAAAAGTATGATTCCCCTATCGACAAAAGTAATGAACCACCCGAGAAAATGCAAAAAGTAGGATCACTAGATAGCAAAAGTCATAAATATTGACGTTTGTGAAATTGACAAAATTATGATAAATCAAACGAGAATAAAGAGAGAGTCCATTCATTCTACGTGTCAATATCGACAACAATGAAATTTGGAGTAAGAGGAAAATCCGTAAATCTTGATCAAGTCCCTCTATCCCCATGCAAAAGTGGAAAAGCAGGATAACATGGCAAAAGATAGTAGCACAACTCGAGTGCAACAACTCTCAAATGACCATGGCCAACTTTCAGCTTATTCTGAACGAGCACGTAGAGGCCTACCTTCGCTACGCCTTTCTAATATCCCCTCAGTGAAAGAGTGGTAGGTCAGGTCTTTCGTTTCTTTCAAACCATGGTTTTTCGAGCTCACCAAAGGCTTCCTGAAGGCGCATCCAGACACTGACAGTGGGGTAGAGGGCAGAACTCCCTGCCAGCTCCTTCCTTGCTTGACAACAGAGATTCACTCTTTGTTTATTTTGATTCAAAAAAGCTTTCTTATCTTTTTTTCATCACTACTTTTGCCTTCCTTCGACAGTCAATGAATGAACGAGCCTAGAACGTCTGACTACAACGATTTATAAATTACGTATAATAACCCAAAAAGAAAAGTACCCCTCGCATCATAAGGAATTTGGCTCGCTCTTGTAGCTCGCTGGCTCGTGAATATGAACTCGTTGGGGATTTCTCCTAGGGTCAGAGGCAGAGTACTATTAGTAGAAGCATAGGAGTGAAGCCTACCCCTTTCTTTCGCGTACAAGTGAAATCTCCTTTTCTTTAGCTGTGCCTACCTAAGAAACCATTCCTTTTTAGTAGGTGGGTCCTTCCTTTGTGCCTTCTTAGGTTTCGGTTGAGCCGGTAAGCGGATACCGTTGTAAGACTAACTTGAAATGCAGTACTTGAGGATGAAAGAAAGTTCATGTGTTAAGTGGGAAGTTTTTCGAATTCCAATTTCTATCGTCGTAGATTTGTGGCATCTCGGTTCAGGCTTACTTTGAAAAGACTAGTGGGATCCCGCTCTAAAGCAAGAGCTCTAGGTGTGTGTGCATAGTGTAAGTTCACGATAAATGGCTTCTTTCGGTCTAGAATCTCCCCAAAAGAGAGAAGAGTTTCAGAACGGAGATAGAGCGGAACAAGTAAATTGTTCAAAGAATGCATGTGTCGAACTTCCAAGTGGGTGGTTTATTAGCCTAAGGACTTTTAGTAGCTTGTTCTTGCGGGGATGGATGTTCCCGAGAAGGGAGTCCCTTTAGCCAATATCGTTGAACTCCGGATGGCTTTATTATGGGACATCAGAGAGCCTCATTGGGATGGAAGTGTCCAGGCCTGGCTTGGCGTCTGTTCTTTAGTAAGTCCCTCATTCATAGGCGCTTTCCTTTTAGTTAGACTTCTATAACTATATCTCACTAAGGTAGGTAGGCTATTTAGTTTCTCTTGTCCGTGCCTTCTGAAATTAGGACCATTGAAGCCAGCATTGCCAGTGCATCTGCAAACAGATTCTTGGTTCTGGGCATGTAACTGAAGGTGATCTTTTGGAACCGTATTATCAGCTCCTCGAGATATTCTCGATACGGGATCAACTTAGGCTCTCTGGTCTTCAAATCTCCCACAGCTTGGCATATAATGAGGGGAGAGTCTCCATCGAGTTCGCTTTCTTCTTTATAAAAAATAAGTGGAATAAGGTCTTAACCCAAGAAAAGAAAGGGGAGAGTCTTGTTCAGCCGCTTCAACTTCATCATTTGGGTTTTCAAAATCAACACAATTTACATGAGGCACAGCGAAGTAAGCAAAGTCGGGGTTAATTTCATTGATTGGAGCGCCAGGGGTTACATAGACTGACTCAAACTCAAAAGAAAATGCAGACTTGGGTGGCCCAAACGGCACAAGCCCATCAGAAGCATCACTAGACACAGACTCAGACTCGTCATCAGACTCATTTTTTAAAACTACAGCAGGGGTTACAGTCCAGTTACGGTAATCTCCTATGGCATCCACTATCAGCAGGGAGTAATCCACGGCTCCATCTTGGCCCATCATCATCACAGCAGCGTCTTGGCCTATACCCTCCCGAATTCGTGGTCAAACAGTGATCCCAGGTCAATCTGCCCCAGTATG
>Ga0302320_10016338_pt1 | contig 15179 bp, 13 predicted proteins | sample Bog_T0_3_FD_202130 | JGI IMG/M metagenome (GOLD analysis project Ga0302320, IMG submission 202130) | Peat permafrost microbial communities from Stordalen Mire near Abisko, Sweden - Bog_T0_3 | ecosystem: Environmental > Terrestrial > Soil > Wetlands > Peat | place: Sweden: Abisko, Stordalen Mire... | reverse complement strand
GCCAGGCCCAGCACCGAGGCGGCAAGCGAGCGGGCGCCGCCGAAAGCCGAGAGGGACCCGATCCCGTGCAGCGCGGGAACGAATGCGGACAGGGCGAGGCCCGCCAGCGCCAGCCCGATTGTAAACAGGTCGGGTATGATCATGTGGTCGAGATCGATCGTGGAGGCGCCGATGAGGGCCAGGACGAAAAGGCCGCCGCAGGCCGCCTTTGCGGGAGGGAACAGGATCCAGCAGGCCAGGCATGCGAGGCCGGAGCACAGCTCGAGGACGAGCGCCCGGCGCGACCTCGTGCCCCGCGGTCGTGCAAAATGCCCTGCGATCGGCAGCCGGGCAGCCCAGCCGCCTCCGCTGTCCAGGCTATAGTAGTGGGAGGATGGATATCCGGCGGCCTGGGCCATCGACTGGATCAGCCTGCCCATGAGGCGGCCGAGCCATGCGCCCGCAAGCGCGGCCAGAATGGCGCCCGCCCAGCCGTGCGGAGATAGGATGAAGGCGAATGCGCTCATGGTCTCCACCAATTCTAACAGGGATTAGCCCTGTTCAGGTGGGGGGATTCGCGCCCGTTGGGAGGGGCCTGCGGCGCGGCTCGCGCCCGGGCGGGGGGCATTCCTTCCTCACCTGGGCCATGAACTGGCGGGAAGTGACCGCCGTGTCCGCGTCCGGGAATGCCTGGGCGAGCGAATGCGCGCATTCCAGGGGCGTCTGGATGAGAAACCGGGTGCCGTCATCGGCCGTGAACCAGTGCATCGTATGGTGGAAGGATAGCAGCCCCGCGGCCGCGAAGGCCGGTCGGCCAATGGGCCGCGCGCGATTTTCGCTGTTATACTCGGGCCATGTTCAAGCCGTCCCATATTGCCGCCGCGAGCCTGCTCGTCCTTTGGTCGCCGCTGCGAGGTGCCGACACGAATCCGGCCGTTCCGGCGGGTCCATCCTCGGATATGCTGCCCGTGCCGGCGACGGGCGAGGCCGACGATCTCGCGCGCCTCCACGCCCTGCCCGCAAACCACATCCCGCTAAAGGGTGCGACCCTGGCGAGCGCGATCCGCCTGCTGGCGCAAACCGCCCGCATGTCCTATCTCGCCCCGTCCGATGCCGAATTTTCCGAGCGCATCACGAGCGACGTGATGATGAATCCCTTCGACTTGCTCCAGGTGCTGGGCGACAACTACGGCTTCGGCATGGAGTATGGCCGCGGGGTGTGGCGGTTCTACCGCGTGAACCTCAATGAAATGGTGAGCAAGGCCTATAGCATTCGGTTCAACAACCTGCAGCAGGTGACAATCCAATCCTCGAGCATCAACAGCCAGCTTGCGGCGGCCGGCGGCTCGTCGGGAGGGACGGGAGCGATGGGCGGGTCGGGAGGCATGGGCGGGGGCCTGGGCAGCGGCTCCTCCTCGTCGGCTCTCGGAGGCCGCGGCACCTTCAGCTCGAAACCGGACAAGATAATCGACGACATTAAGAAGATCCTAAGCCTTCCGACCGTGGGGCTGGCGACGCCGTCCCTCGACGCCAGCTCAAGCGTCCCCGGCGCCGGCGCCGACCGCAAGGCCCAGGATGCCCCCAAGGTCGAGCCGATCTGGAATCCCGAGACGAGCCAGCTGTTCGTTGTCGCCACCCGGCAGCAGCATTCGCTCATCTCCGCCTACCTGAAGGCGGTCGACCGGCCCCAGAAGCTGGTGCGAATCGCCGTGAAATTCGTGGAGACCTCGCGCAACCCGCAGCAGGCCCTGGGGGTCGACTGGTCGCAGACCTTCCTTGGGTCCGGCGGCCCGGTCACCCTGGCCGGAAACAATCTCCAGTCCTCCAATTCCACGACGTCGGTCTTCTCAACCGTGCCATCGGCCGCCGTCAACAACGGCACGACAACGACGACCCTCACCAGTTCGGGCGTGACAAACGGCACGGTTTCCTCGAGCACAACCAACACCTCGGGCCCATCGGGCGTCGCGGGCGCCTCGTCCTCCGGAACAACGGTCGCAGGGACCGCCAACGCATTGGCCACGACGGTGGGCCTGGGGCATTATTTCCCGACCACGCTTCTGTCGGCGCCGGCCTTTCAGTGGACCGTCCAGGCAATCGCAACGGACAAGTACAGTTCGATCGTCCAGGATCCGGTCATCTACACGACAAACAACCGGGAAGTGTCCTTCGCGGACACGACGCAGCAGCCGGTCCAGCAGGGCACGACCACGATCGGCTCGTCAACCGCCGCGACGACGTCGTCGATCGCTTACATCGATGTCGGCACGCAGCTGACGGTCCTGCCCTGCATCCTGCCGGGCGGCGGGCCCAGCCATGAGCTCGTGCAGCTCAATCTCTCGATCAACGTGTCCTCCATCGTGGGCACGCAGGTGATCGGCGGGAATCCCTATCCGATCACCAGCTCGCGCACCTACTCCTATTCCGTCTCGGTTCCGGCGGGCCAGACTCTCGCGATCGCGGGCCTCGAGGACCGGGAGCGCCAGACGAACGACAGCAAGGTGCCGCTCTTTGGGGACATCCCGCTCATCGGATACGCTTTCAAGAACAAGACCGACAGCACCGTGCGCACGACGCTCCTCGCCTTCATCACCCCGGAACTGGTCTCGACCGACGGCCCTGACACCGAGGTCGCCGCCGCCCCGCTTCCAACGCTGCGCCACCGGACCTTCCAGGGCTCGCCGACGGAATCGCTGAAGGAACTGGACCAGAGCCTCGACGGTCTGCCCTACGACATTTCGGCGCTCGAAAAATGCGCGAGCACCGCCAACAAGGACGCCGTCCTCAACCGGCTCGGACAGATCGACATCGAGCTCGCGCTCATGGACGTCCGCCTCGGGGAGCTGCGCCTGGCGGACCGCCCCACCGGTTCGGAGGCGCGGCTTGTCCTCAGCGACCGGGAGCAGCTCGATGCGGCGCGAACGGCCGTGTCGGCGCTGCGCGCAGACTAGAGGTTATCCGAGAACTGCCCTTTTCATTGGCGTCCGCCAGGCCGGAGCGGACTTGCTGTTTCCCGCAAAACGCGTGAAATCACACTTTTCCGCATCATGAGCCAGCGCAACCCCCGATTGCTCCTTTTGATCGAGAGTCCCGACCTCGGGGGGATTCTCAAGCTGGCCCTGGCCGAGTTCGAGCTGGATTTGCACGCCGAGCCGGATTCGGCGGCCGATGCGTTTCGCCGCAGGACCTTCGACCTGGCGATCGTCGACCTTGCGTTTGGCGGACGGCCGGAGGGCCTGGGATCGATCCGGGACTGGCGGGCGGCCGGCGCCGATCTTCCGATCATAGCGATTTCCGGCCTGCCGAAGCCGTCGCTGGGTGTCGAGTCGCTGGACGCGGGAGCCGACGATTATCTGCGGAAACCGTTTCACCACGAGGAGCTCCTTGTGAGAATCCGAAAGCTCCTGGCCCGCGGAGGGCGCGGGGCTGACGTGCGCAAGGCGGGCGGCGTCCTGCTGGGCCGGTCCCTGTTCATGTTCGGCGGGGCGACCGTGACGCCCGACCTCGTGGTGCGTTTTCCGGACGGGGCTGAGGAACGCATCCGTCCGAAGCAGCACGGGATCCTGCAGATGTTCGCTGAGCGGGCCGGCGGGCTGGTGCTCAAGGACGAGCTCGTGAAGCGCGTCTGGGGCTCCGACGCCAGCGATGCCGGCCATTCGGTCAATGAGTACGTCTCGACCCTGCGGCGCCTGTTCATCCGCCACAAAATCGACTTCAACAGGCACGTGGCCAGCGAACCCAAGGCGGGCTGGCGCATCGGCGCTGCGGCGACCGGGGCCGCCGGTGAAACCGAGGCATGACCTCCGATCCGGTCATACTTGTCCTGGAGGACGAACGGGCCCAGATCCTGACCCTTCGCTCGCAGCTGGCGGGCCTCGGGAAGCTGGTCGAGTTCACGGATCCCGAGCCAGCGCTCGAATACGCGCGCCATCATCCGTGCGACGCGGCCATTGTCGATGTGAGGATGCCGCGTTCGACCATGGACGGGCTGGCCTTCTTGAGGGCGCTGCGCGAATTCGACCGCGACCTGGCGATCATCATACGCACGGCGAGCGAATCCGACCAGATCGCCGACAAGGCTATCGAGCTGCGCGCCATCAAGCGGGCGGTCAAGTCCAAGACCACGCTCGCCGAGCTGCGCGCCAGCACGCAGGGCGCCATCCACGAGACCCGCGAGCGGCGCGAGACGATGCGCAACGCCCGCGACACGCAGGCCACGAAGACCAAGCTCGTCGAGGCCCTTGGAGCCTACGACCTGCGCCTTGCGGCGGCCGACGTGCACCACGGGCTTGTCCACTCGCTGCGGGACCGCCTGACGGCGCTGTCGGCCCTTGCCTCGGTGCTCCGGGATGACGCGGCGCGCAGCGGCGGCCGCGCCTTTGCCGACCATGCGCGCCGTTCGGCCGAACTGGTCGGGGACATGGTCGATTCGGTGAATGCATTCCTGGACGGGCCGTTCGGGGAGGGGAGCGAGGCGTCACGGGCCGCCGTCAACGTGTGCCTCGCGGCGCTCCGCCAGTTCTTCGAGGGCGCGGAACGGTGGGCCGCGGAGGGGAAAAGGCTTGTTCTGCGCGATCTGATGAGCGACACGCTCGTCGAGGCGGCCCCTCTCGAGCTTGTGAACGGCCTTCGGCACCTGGTGGAGTTCTTCCTTTTGCGCGCGCCCTCGTCGTCCGAGGTGACGCTTGTTGCGACGATCGTGCATTCGGCGGCGCAGATGGGCGAACGGCTCGAAGGAGCCGCCTGCGTGCTGAACCGCGAGGCGCTCCGCCCGGAACGCCCGTACGTGGTCATTCGCGTGTCCGGCGCCATGCCGTCAGTGTCCGCCGACCAGATTCGCGACGCCTTTGGCTTCGGCGTCCAGAGCGGGAGGACGGGGAACCTGAACGTGCTTGCGCTTGTCCTCACGGCCGCGCGGGGCGCCGCGCTTGTCGGGCGATCCTCCGCCGGGCAGATTTCGGTCGATACGATCGTTCCCGTCGCAATATGAGCGGACGAGACCAAGGCGGCAGCCCCAGATCCGACGCCGCGGCGGCGCGGGACCGCCTGGCCGCCGTGGCATTTGTCGCTTCGCTTCTCGGTCACCGGGCGCGCAACCAGCTGGCGACCATCCGGGCCGCCCTTGAACTGCTCAATGCGGGAATGGAGGCGAACATGCCGCCCGAGTACCGGGCCACGCTCCTGCGCGAGATGGACGCCCTGGTCGGCGATTTCAACCTCGGCGTCGACACGATCCGCTGCGACTTCGGACCCCTGGAGCGGATTCCCGTGCAGGAGGCCATTGAGGGGGTGCTCGGGGAATTCGAACCGTTTGCGGAACGCGCGGGGGTGCGGCTCGAACGCCGATTCGATCCGGCGGCGGGAACGGTCCTTGCCGACTTCGGGCTTTTGAGGCTTGTCCTCCTGAATCTTCTGCGCAATTCGCTCCAGGCCCTCGGCGGCGTCGGCGCGCCCGTTGTCGCCGTGAGCGCCGGGCCGGCGGACGGCCGGTGCCAGGTCGAAGTGGGGGACAACGGGCCTGGCGTTGCCGGCGAGCTGCGGGCGCGGATTTTTCTCGAGCCCGTCACGGGATGGGGCGGAACGGGCCTGGGGCTCATCCTCTGCAGGGACGCGATGACTGTAATGGGCGGAACAATACGCCTTGTCGGGTTGCCCAGTGGGATTGGCGCCCGCTTCCGCATGGATTTTGCGGCCTGACGCAGGAAACATGAGGACGCTGGGGCGCAAATAGTAACGAAACCCTGCGGGGAATCTTCCCTACCGGATCCGGGGTGAAGCACCCAGGCCGTTTTGAACGGGATTTGAACAGAAAGGAGTTCACAAGGTGCGGAGTTGTGACGTTCGTTGAGCGCAGGAAGACAAATGCCCTCGTCCCTTCGGCAGAATACCTCCACCGCTCGCCAGCATCCCGCATTACGCGGGTGCGGCGGTGCCCGAGTGAACCGCTGAGGCGCCGGTCAGGCCCAAACAGCAATGTCCAACATCCAGTTCAGCGACGGAATGAAACTCATGCTGCAGCGCCACCCTTCGCTTCCGGCGGACCGGACACGGGAACTCGGGGCGGCTTTCCACCGGGCCCAGGTGCGGGTGTGCTCTCCCCTGGCGGCGCTGCGGTATCCCCTGGAGCGAATGGCGAGCGAGTTGAAGATCGGCCATCTGCCGTATTTCCGCGAAGGCTCGGACCGCGACCAGAAGACGGGTTCAGGGAAGAAGAGCGCGTACCGCTTTGCGGGAATTGCGCCGAGCCACGTCGAGGAGCTCGAACGCCACTCGATGGCGGCCCGCGATGGACGCGTCTCCATGGAGGAGGGCGCCGTGTGGCAGGCGCATTTCCTGATGCGCTTCACCTTTGAGGTGATCGAGCAGGTGGCCCTTCGCACCTATCCGGCCCCGTGCGGAGGGGAGGCGGGCGGCGGAAGCGGCGGCGGGCCGGACGGGTCCGCGCGTCCGGGGCCGGCGCAGCTGCGCCGCGAGCTCGAATCGGCGCTGACCGAGGCCCGGCGGATCCGGGACGAGATTCTCGCCGGCAACCTGCTTCTTGTTGCAAAGATCGTGCTGGCCCGCGGGCGATTCCATCCCTGCTCCGTGATGGACGACCTGTTTACGGCGGGCACGGACGGGCTGATGATCGCCATCAGCCGTTACGATCCCACGGTTGGCCAGTTCAGCACCTATGCGACGCCCTGGATCAAGATGGCGATCGACAGGTACGTGGCGAAGACCTCGCATGTGATCCGGCTGCCGATCGGATTGCAGGAGAAGGTGCGGCGCGAGCGCCGGCAGGGCGACGCGGCCGGGCCGCAGACGCTCGTGCCTGAAGTCCAGTCCCTTGAGGAGCCGGTGCCCGGTTTTGCCGACGGCGAACTGCGCTTCGAGGACATCGTCGCCGACGCGGCGGTTTCCCATCCCCGTGATGCCGCGGAAAGCGCCGATATCGCCGGAATCCTTCATGAGCGCCTGGGCAAGCTCGACAGCCTCAAGCAATTCATCGTCTCAATGCGCAGCGACATCGGCGACTCCGCGGCCATCGGCGCCCGGCTTTTCAGGGAGGAGATCGCCCTGTCGGTAGGCCGCGGCCGGGCGACTGCGACCGCCGCCTCAAAGTGCATCGATGAGCCTGCCCGGATCAGGATGATCGGGAGCGCCGGCGAGCGGCCGGCCGACGTTGAAACCCTGGCGGTCGAGATGGCCATCGCAGTCTGAGAACAAAGGGCGGCCCCCCGGGGTCGGGCGGCATGATCCGTCCTGGCCGCCGGACGCCGATGCAATAATCCAACCGAATGCGCGAAGAAGGCCCAGGCACATTCGTCCTCTCCCTGGATCGGATCCTGGAGGACCAGAACTTCAACATCCGCCTGTTCTACGGCGACATCGACTGGCTCGCCATCCAACTCATGACGGAGGGCCAGCTCGAGCCGATCAAGGTCCGGCGGGAGGGCGACCGTTTCTTCGTCGTGGACGGCCACCGCAGGCAGAGGGCCTTTGCGCGATCACGCTGCCTGCGCATCGCCGAGGACGGATCGCGGCATGTCGTCTTCGAGGGAGACCGGATCCTCAGGGAGGCTCCCGGACCCCAACGGCGCGGCTTCGATCCGGAGAGAATCGAGTGCCGCCTGATCGACGGCTCGCCGACCGACGCGGAGCTATTTGCCTCGCAGCTCATTTACAACAGCGGAAAGCCGTTCACGCTTTTGGAAAGAATGCTTTTCATATCCCGGCTGGGAAAGAGGAGCGAGTACTCCAAGGCGCAGCTGGCCCTCAAGGCGGGTGTCTCCCGGACGACGATCACGAACGCGCAGAACCTCAACTCGGCCGATCCGCGACTCATCGACTGCGTTCGGGGGGGGCGCATTTCACAGAAGCTCGCCCTGCGGCTGCTGCGGGCATTTCCGGCGGACCAGCAGATCTCAAAGGTTGCCGCAGCCATGGCCGCGGCGGACAGCCACCACCGCGCAAAGCTGCTGCCGAAGGATTTTGAATGGGGAGGGGCGGGCGAAGGCGCACCCGTCCAGGGTCCAAGCGGCGAGGTTCCGGTGGACCGCGTGCGTGCGCGCCTCTGCGACCTGGTGGTGCGTCTTGCCGATGCGGCGAGATTTGCGCCGAATCCGGTGGCACAGGACCGACTGGGCACGCTCTCGTTGATCCACCTCTACGCCACCGGGAAGCTGGGCTACGCGAGGCTCGAGGCGCACCTGTTCGGACGGGAGTAACCTTCCGGTCAGGATGCGGGGGCGAGGCCCAGGGAGGCCAATTCCTTCTCGAGACGGCCGACCTCCGCCCTGAGTTCGGCGTTTTCCGTGATCAGGCGGTGCCGTTCGACCGAGTCCCGGATCGCCACGAGCAGCTCGTTTCTCAGCCACGGCTTGGCGATGAAACGGTACACGTCTCCGCGCGCGATAGCATCGACCACTTTCGAGGGGTTGAGGACCGCGGTCAGGAGGATCCGCGTGCAATCGGGCTTGATCCGCCGGCATTCCACCAGAAAATCGAGCCCCATCATTTCAGGCATCTTGTGGTCCGAGATGACGACGGAGAAGTCGCGGTCGGCAAGGAGCGGCAGGGCGAGCAGCGGGTTGGAACACGCTTCCACCAGGAACTGCTCGCACTCGAGGGTCACCTTGAGGGTCGCCAGCACCATGGGGTCGTCCTCGACGACGAGGATGCTGGTACGGATGGAATCGGAGCTCATCGAAAGGTGGATAGGATCGCAAGCCGCTCCAGGTGTGACGGATCGGCTGGGCGGGGGCTCCATTCGTTCTGTGCAGAAAATGCCACGATGTGCATTATTGTAGCATGCTTTGTGGCGCGTTTCGGCCCGATTTCGCCGGACTCAGGCGGGTCACGCCACGAGCTTGGTAAGGGACCGGCGGATCAGGGCGCGTGCGATCGGAAGCTTGTAGCCGTTTGACGACAGCGGGGCGGCCTTGCGCAGGACCAGGCTCGCCGCCTGAGTCGCAACGTCGTCATTGACGATACGCCCTTCAAGAAATCGGTCGGCCTCGGCAACCTGCCAGGGGACCGGCGCAACGGCGCCGAGAACGATTCGGACGCCCCTGACGGTCCTTCCACTTACCCGGGCGGCGGCCGCGCAGCTGACGAGCGCCCGGTCGACGTCGCTCTTCTGGCTGACTTGCAGGTAAGCGCTCCTGAGTCCGTCGACAACCGGGATTTCCACCCGCACGACGAGGTCGGCCGGCTTGAGCGAATTGTGAATGGCCGGATTGGACCAGGCCGCCGCGAAGAATCTGGCGACCGTCAGCGTCTCGACCCTTCCCTTGCGCAGGATCGCGATACGGGCATCCAGAGCGGCGAGCGAGACCGCAAGCGCTGAAACGGCCGGGCTTACGCAAACGCATCCGGTGAAAAGGGAATGGAACCGGTTCTCGCCGACTCGGGCGAAGCACATGGGTCCGCCTTTCTTGACGCAACGGAATCTGCGGCGGCGGTAATACCAGCAGCGGGATTGCCGGACGAGGTTGTCCCCGACCGTTTCGGCATTGCGGATCTGGGGTGAACCCGCCTCGGAGGCGGCCTCGGCGAGTCCGGCAAACACTCGGCGCAGCTGTTCGTGTCCGCACAGGCTGGCAAGGGTAGCGCCGGCTCCGATCCGGCACATGTCATGCCCGATTTCGATTTGGTCGGCCCCTCCTCCGCGCAGGCTCTCCCCGGCCAGGGTCTTTTGTGAATCAAGAAGCACCTGGGGTGGTTATTCTGGGGCTGTCCGCCGCGGCGTGAAGGACAATTGCTGCGCGTATTTTGGCTGGACGCCGCGCAATTAATGCGGAGGGCCGGTGTAACGCGCATGGGCGGCCGGGCGTCACCTTGTCGATGCCCATTTTGACCCATCCTGGGGACAACCCGCGGCTTGCAGGCCCCGGGGCTGATCGGCGCCGTGAAGCGGTCGTCGACTCGTTTGCCCTGAACATCGCGCCGCGCCCCGGGGAGGGGGTATCCTCCGTTGTCGGCCGGTTTGCCGAGGCGCTGCGCGAGCGGCAGGCCATTGTCCTGAAGCTTCTGGTCTTTGCGCCTTCCGAAGTCCAAATGGAAATAAGCGATGAACTGAGGCGGCAGTTCCGAATGCTGGATTGGCCGGTCACATGGGTTCAGGGCGGCCGATGCAACGGCGCGCGGATCGCCGGATTGCAGGCCTTTGTGGCGACGGGGGCTGATGTCAGGCGGATCGCCCTTCGGGGGCAGGTTGTCGGCTCCGTTTATGACGACGGCGCGGCGCGGTACTGCCTATTGGGCGGGTTAGGGCCCGTCAATACAGCGCTTCCGCGCTTTGTCCAGGCCTGGCAGGTCTTCGACAACATGGGCGCGGCGCTGGCCGAGGCGGGATTCGGGCTCATGGACGTTGTCCGGACGTGGTTTTACAACCAGGACCTCCTGGACTGGTACCACGACTTCAACCGGGTGCGCACGGCCCTGTACGAAAAGACCCCCTTCTGCTCGGGCTCCCTGCCGGCGAGCACCGGGATATCTGCGCACAACCCCGGTGGCGCCGCCCTCGTGGCCGGAGCCCTGGCCTTCCAGCCGCTTCATCCATTTGCGCGGGCCGTCGAGGTGGGCTCCCCCTTGCAATGTCCGGCGCCCGCGTATGGAAGCTCCTTTAGCCGGGCAACCGAGATCCTGAGCCTCAAGAGCCGCCGCCTGATGGTTTCTGGCACGGCCAGCATCGCCGTGGACGGAAGCTCGGTGTGGGTGGGTGACGCGCCAAGGCAGGTCGCGCACACGATGGAGGTGGTCGACGCAATCCTGCGCTCGCGGGGCTTCACATTCGCGGACGTGACTCGCGCGATCGCCTATTTCAAGCATCCCGATGACGCGCCGGCCTTCGACGCCTGGTGCGCATCACGGGGGCTCGAGGCGATGCCGGTAATACGGACGCATTGCGGCATCTGCCGCGACGACCTGCTTTTCGAGATCGAGCTGGACGCACGCTCGCACGATTTTCAGAGGCCGCCCATAAACTGACGGTGGCTCCAGGCGGTTCCCGGTCAGCCTTCATGCTGACGGGTTCTCGCGATGCTCATTCGCCGAAATCGCGCCTGGCCGCGGAAAGTCCGCGCTCGTAGGCGGCGATCAGCCTGTCCCAGCGCGCGTCCAGCGCCTCATCGACTTTCCGGCGGGACAAATCGGCGTCGAACCACGCGATCGTCCGCGCGATACCCTCGCGGTAGCGGGTCGTCGCGCTGAAATCGGGCACAAATCGCCTTATTTTCGTCGTGTCGAAGATCGCGCAATGGGACTTGTCCCCGAGGAGCGTGCCGGTCGTCTCCGGCATGCACGCGGTGATGAAGTCGGAGGCGATGTGGATGAAGCGGGGATTGGCGACGCCGGCCGCCTCGGCCGTGGCGGCATAAATCTGGTTCCAGGTCAGCGCCTCGTCGGATACGATCTGGAACGCGTGGCCGACGGCCCCCGACTGCCCAAGAAGCCCCACGAGCCCCTTGGCAAAGTCGGAATTGTGCGTGATCGTCCAAAGCGTCAACCCGTCGCCCGGGATGATGAGCGGCCGGCCGCGGCGGAGACGGTCCACCGCCGTGTAGCTCTTCTCCCAGCTGTTGACCGCCAGCGGAACGACGATGTCCCCGTAGGTGAGGGAGGGCCGGATGATTGTGGCGGGAAACCGCTCCTCGCGCACGGCGCGGATCAGCCGCTCCTCACAGGCGATCTTGTTCCGGCTGTAATCCCAGAACGGATTCACCAGGGGAGTCGACTCGGTCACGAGGTAGTGGCCGCAGAGGGGCTTCTGGTATGCGCTCGCCGAGCTTATGAAGAGGAACTGCCCGGCGCAGCCCCGGAAAAGCCGGATCCGCTGCTCGATATCCACGGGAGTGTACGAAAGAAAATCGACGACGGCGTCCCACGTCCTTCCGGCCAGGGCGGATTCGGCTTCGCCGGGCCGGCTGATGTCCACCGTCACCTGGGCGGTCCCCGGCTGGGGCCCGCGCCGGGACCGGTTCAGCACGGTTACGTCCATCCCCCGGCTTACGGCGAGCTGAACGCAAGCCGAGCTGATTATGCCTGTTCCGCCGATGAAGAGGATTTTCATGGTTTCTGCCGCTGCGTTACCTCGTCAGTTCGGCGAGCTCCTCCTTGACCGCCTCGGCCCAGATCACGTAGCCCTTTTCGTTCGGGTGCAGCTTGTCGGCCATGATGTCCGGCTGGAGCACGCCGTTTGCGTCGAGAAACTTGGGGCCGATGTCCAGATAGAAAACATGCTGCCCGTCGTTGAGCCTCGCGATGATGGGGTTCACGTCCAGGACGGTCCTTCGCACCGGGTCTCCCGGATTCCCGCGCGGGAAGATGCCGAGAAGCAGTATCTTTGCGTTCGGGAAATCCTTGCGCAGTTCCAAAACCACGGCGCCGACGCCCTCGGCTATTTCCGCGGACGAACACATCGCGGCGTTGTTTGTGCCGATCATCAGCATGATGGCCTTGGGCTGGAAGCCCTGTCCTTCTCCGTCCAAAAGCCGGTAAAGCACGCCTTGGGTCGTGTCACCGGAAATGCCGAAGTTCGCGGCTTTCATTGCGCCGTAGTACTTGTCGAATACCGCCTTGCCCGCGCGGGCCGGGTTGGTTTCGCCGTCCCTGCCCGAGTTCCGCCAGAAATCGGTGATGGAATCGCCCATGAAGAGCAGGTCGATGTCCCCCTTCTTCGCCAACTCGACATTGGCGGCATGTTTCATCCGGAAGCCCGGATTGAGGAAGGGCAAGACGGCTGGGTTCACGCGCGGGGGCCGCACGGCAAGCAGGTCGGGGTACTTTGAAATCACGGCCTTTGTCGCCGGCTCGGCCTGGGCCAGGAACTGCTGCAGGCTTGCGGTCGCCAGGGCCACCTCTTCCGGCGAAGGCCTGGCGATGGCGACCGCCTCGGGGACGGGAGCGACATCGGCCGCGCGCCCGGGCTGGGCGTTCAGGACCATCAAGCCAAGCAACGACAGGACCGCCAGGCGGCGGAGGAAAACAGGGGTGTTCATGAAGCCTTTGTCGATTTTGGATCGTTCCGAGGCAATTCAAAATCTGATTTCGGACGGGAAAACGCATTTTCCTCACGCTCTTAACCGTGGCTTAAGGTTGGTTGGTGTATGGTGGGCGCATGAAGAATGAGTCCGCCTCTGCAGATCCTGTGGATGCGCCAATCTTTGGTGCGCCTGGACCGACACTTTTGCGGCACCAGGAAGGTGCCCGCGGCAGGCGCACGCGTTGCTTTGAGGCTATCCGAGCACTGCCAAAGGCCGTTGCAGGGCATCTTTTGGCCTGGAGCCGCGTTGCCGCCTCGGGGCAAGCCTCGCAGAGGATTGTGGCCTCGGCGTCGCCTCGCTCCCGGCCAAAATCCGCCCCGCACTGTCCATTGTAAGTTTTCGGATAGCCTCTCGTGAAAACAATCCAACATGAATGCTAAAATCGTCCCGCTATTCCTGGCATTTGGAGCCGCCACATGCCTTCTCAACGCCCAAGAGGTTGGGCCGCAGGCCGCCGCGCCGCAGCCACCTCCCGCATCGCAGCCTCCGCCCGGGTCGCAACCCCAGGGCGGTCGCAACCGCAGCGCCATTCGCATCCTGCCGCCCCGGGCGGCCCAGTGGCTCAATTTGACCTCCGACCAGCAGAAACAGGTGGACGCGCTTGAAGCTGACGTGCAGGCGAAAATGGCGAAGATCCTGACGCCCGAGCAGCTCCAGCAATTGCAGCAAATGCGGCGTGGCCGGGGCCGCGGCCGCTTCGGTGGAGGTCCGGGCGGTCCCAGAGGCCCCGGTGGACCGGGGGGTCCGGACAACGGCGACGGTCCCCCACCGCCGCCACCCGCAGGGCAGTGATCTGATTTACGAATCGGCCGGGTTCCGCGGAGCCCAGCCGATTTCTTGCCGGATAGGCCCTAATTCGGAAAGCTCGCGGTGAAAATGGCGCCGTGGCCGGGCTCGCTTTCGGCGCGCAGGGATCCACCGTGGGCTTCGACGATGGCCTTCGCAATCGCCAGTCCGAGGCCGGCGCCTCCCGACGAGCGGCTGCGCGACTCGTCCGCCCGGTAGAATCGGTCGAAGATGTGGGGAAGGTGGTCTGAGGCTATGCCCGGGCCGTTGTCTGCGACTGCCAACGTGGCGCCGTTCAGGCCCGCCAGGGTCGCGACTCGAACCTCGCCCTTCTCGAAATTGTGATCGATTGCGTTGGTCAGCAGATTGATGATGACCTGGTCGATCTGCCCTGGATCGCCCGTGCACTCGGCCGGGGCGAGGTTCGTCCGCACTGTGATTGCGCTCTTCTCGGCGAGCGGGCGCAGGAGCGCGACGCAGTCGGCAACCCGGTCGGCCAAATTGAACCGCACCTTCTTCAGGGTCTGGTCGCCGGAGTCGAGCCGGGCCAGCCAAAGAAGTGACTCGATCAACGCCCGCATGCGCTGGGCGGCCCGCTGGCAGGCGGCAAAAGCCTCCTGGTGCTCGTCGGACCCACACGGGACGGCCAGGGCGTTCTGCGTGTGGGTGAGGAGCACCGCGAGAGGGGTCCGCAGTTCGTGGGCTGCATCGGCCGTGAACCGGGCCTGCTGGGCGAACGAGCCCTCGAGGCGCGCAAACGTGGTGTCGAGCACCTGGGCGAGTTCGCCCAATTCGCTGGCGGTGTCGCGGGCCCCGATCCGCTCGCCCAGGTTTCCGGCAGCGATCTTTGCGGCCGCGGAGCTTATTTCCTCGATGGGGCGCAGCGAGCGGCCGACAAGCCAATGGCCGCCGAGCAGGCCCAGGCCGAGTATCAGTACGGCGGCGGAAGTCACGAGCCACGCAATGTGATGAAGGTGAAGAAGGTCTGCCGTCAGGCTGTGTCCGACCAGGACGACCTCGCCCGGGCCGATCGTGAGAAAAGCCTCGTGGGTGTCGCCCCGGCTCCGCAGAACGGGAGCGGGAAATCGAGGCCTGATTCGCGCAGGCCGCGAAACATCCGTCGGAGCGGCGGGCGAGCGGATGACCTGTGCGCCGTTGCGAAGCCAGATCACATAGTACCACCTTGCCGCGTTCCCTGAGCCGTAGTCGGCCTCCTCCTGCGGAGTCAGTCGGAAGCCGAGGCGGTCGGGAAGGGATGCCGCGTTGATCTGGCCATCTCCTTCGGGCCCGGGAGGGCGGAGGGGAGGTTCAAGGTCGTCCCGGGGGGGCGGCCGGGCGGCTGCGCTGTCTCCCGGCAGACCCTCCAGGATCCGGCGGGGTGCACCC
>Ga0302320_10016336_pt1 | contig 15180 bp, 22 predicted proteins | sample Bog_T0_3_FD_202130 | JGI IMG/M metagenome (GOLD analysis project Ga0302320, IMG submission 202130) | Peat permafrost microbial communities from Stordalen Mire near Abisko, Sweden - Bog_T0_3 | ecosystem: Environmental > Terrestrial > Soil > Wetlands > Peat | place: Sweden: Abisko, Stordalen Mire... | reverse complement strand
TTCGAAAATGGATCGAACAGCAGTTGCGCGATTCGGATGGCAAATATGCCAACGCGGAGGTCCGGAGACGAACTGCGGCGCATCGCGCCGCGCACAGATGGCTTTGGCCGCTCCCGCGCCTGGGGGTTACAGCGCACTCGCTGCCGTTGTCAGCCCCCCTTGGCCGCTACCCACCCGCATGCATGGGTGGCGGACGGGGCAAAAGCGGTGGCAACCGATGATTTTGTAGGCCGGAAGAACATTTCGAATACACGCTAATCCGGTTGCTCGGGTGCCGCCTCTTGGTTACCAGGAATGGCGGCGAACGCCCCCCGGCGGAGGGCAACCTGCTCCAGTCACGGGAAGCCGGTCGCGGCGGCTGGCTGACACTGCGCCCGCCGCCGGCGTGCATGCCGTCACCCGAGCGCCCTGCCCGCTTGCCGATCGCCAAAACCGTCCGGGTGCGCCTCGCGCCACAGCAGCGCGGTGCGGACGACCTCGCCGATGTCCCCGAAGCGCGGACACCAGCCAGCCTCGCGCCGGACACGGTCTGACGACGCCACCAGGACAGCCGGGTCACCCGGCCGCCTGTCGACGACCTCATAAGGAACCGTACGGCCCGTGACACGCTCGACCGCGCGGATCACCTCCAGAACCGAATGGCCATGGCCGTTGCCGAGATTGTAGGTGACGCTGCCGTCCGGCAGCCGCTCCAGCGCGCGCAGGTGCGCGTCCGCCAGGTCGGTCACATGGACGTAGTCGCGGATGCAGGTTCCGTCAGGCGTCCCGTAATCGTCCCCGAACACCAGCAGCCCGGCGCGCCGGCCGAGCGCGGCGTCGATGACCAGCGGGATGAGGTGCGTCTCGGGCTTGTGGTCCTCGCCGAGCCGTCCTGCCGGATCGGCGCCGGCGGCGTTGAAATAGCGCAGGCATGCGCTGCGCAGCCCGTGGATCCGGCCGGCCCAGAACAGCGCCCTCTCGATCATCGCCTTGCTGTCGCCATAGGGCGAGCCGGGGTCGACCGGGCAGTCCTCCGCGATCGGCATCTGCTTCGGCGTGCCGAAGAGCGCCGCGGTGGAGGACAGCACGAACCGCGGGACCCGGTGCGCCACGCATGCCTCAATCAGCCGGATGCCGGTCAGCGCGTTCTCGATCAGGTAATGGAACGGCTCCCGCATGCTGTCGCCGACGATGGACAGGGCCGCGAAATGGAACACGGCGTCCCACGGACCTTCGGCCAGCACGTCACTGACGGCGGCGGAGTCGGCCAGGTCGGCCTCTATCAGCCTGGCACCGGGCAGCACCGCCCTGCGGTGGCCGGTCCGCAGGTTGTCTAGAACCACGACTTCGTCGCCGCGGTCGAGCAAGGCCGCCACGAGATGGCTGCCGACATAGCCCGCGCCGCCAGTCACCAGAAAACGCCGCCCCATAAGGGTACACTCCCAAAAAATGTCTGCCCGGCAGCAATAGGCCAGCAGGGCTTAACCGGGGGTTTCCGGGCGTCCGCTGCCAGCTTGGCCCGGCAAGGGCCACAAGGGGAGTCACTGATTATTAAGCGGGCCGCTGTAGCTGGGAGTCGGCAGGAAGCTGGAAACGTGCCCCGGGCGGTGACCGGGAGCGGTCGGGCGCCACGCATGACCGCTGTCCGGTACCGTAAGGGCTGGACGGCAGACGCTGGACTGCTGGCTTGAAGCTTACGCTGGCGTTGTGTCCGGACCGGCCAGAATCAGCGGCGACGTGGTGGTCCGGCTTGGGCGGTGTGCCCCTAACAGATAACAACAGGTGAATTGCCATGAAGATTCCGGCGTTGGCCATCCGCGGCAAAATTGCAGTGGCCATAGCAAGCCTGCTCATCGTCGTCCTCCTGGTTGGCGGGATGGCGCTGCAGAAGTTCTACGCCCTCAACGCCACGGTCGAAGACATAACCGGCAACTACCTCGTGGCGATCGAACGCCTGGCAGAGATGAACGATGCCGACCTGTCACTCAGGCTGGCCATGCTGCAGGTTGCGACCCAGGGCAAGGATGCCAGCAAGCGCGACGAACTGTTCGCGGCGCAGGAAGAGCAGCGCGCGCTCCACCGCAAGGCCCAGGCACTGTATGAGCCCACGGTTGTCACAAAGGCCGAGGCGGACATCTTCCAGTCCTACAAGGATGCGCGGTCGCGGTACACCGCTTTGGCTGACAAGGTGCTGGCAATGGTGCGGGCGGATCAGGTCGACGCGGCCCTTAACATGTACATGGCGGAAGCGCGCCCGGCGGCCATGGCGACAACGGAGGCGCTGCGGCGCGACATCGCCTTCAATGTCTCCGCGGCCAACAGCCTCGTGACGACCGCAAACGGCGACTACACCGCTGGCCGGAACACCGTGGCGGCGGCGCTGGCCGTCGCTGTCGCGATCGCGCTGGGATCCGGCATCATGCTGGTCCGCAGCATCGCGGTGCCCGTGCGGAAGATGACACTGGCCATGCGCCAGCTCGCCGAGAAGAACATGGAGACGGCGATCCCCGGCATCGGCAGGAACGATGAGATTGGCGGCATGGCCGCAGCCGTCAAGGTGTTCAAGGACAGCATCATCAAGGCCGACACGCTCGCGGCGGAGCAGGCATCCGAGCATGCGGTGAAGACGCAGCACGCGGCCCAGCTTGAGTTGCTGGTGCGTGATTTCGAAGGGAAGGTCGGAAACCTGGTCACATCGCTGTCGTCCGCCGCCACCGACATGGAGATGACCGCACAAGGCCTGGCGTCGACGGCGACACAGACCCGCCAGCAGGCCACCACGGTCGCCTCCGCCGCCGAACAGGCGAGCGCCGGCGTGCAGTCAGTCGCCTCGTCAGCGGAGGAGCTGTCGGCTTCCATCCACGAGATCAGCCGCCAGGTGCAGCAGTCAGCGGTGATCACCGGCAGGGCCGTCAACGACGCGCGGCGGACCGACGTCATCGTCCGCGCGCTGGCGGACGGTGCCCAAAAGATTGGGGCGGTGGTCGACCTGATCACCAACATCGCCGGCCAGACCAATCTGCTGGCGCTCAATGCCACCATCGAGGCCGCACGCGCTGGCGATGCCGGAAAGGGCTTCGCAGTCGTGGCGTCCGAGGTGAAGAGCCTGGCGAACCAGACAGCGAAGGCAACCCAGGACATTGCCGCCCAGGTGACGCAGATCCAGACCGCCACCAAGGAAGCCGTGGACGCGATTGCCTGCATCACCGCCACCATCGAGGAGGTCAGCTCGATCTCGACCATGATCGCGGCGTCGGTCGAGGAGCAGGGCGTCGCAACAGCGGAGATCGCCCGGAACGTGCAGCAGACTGCGGTCGGCACTCAGGAAGTGACGTCCAACATCACCGGGGTCAACCAGGCAGCAACCGAAACGGGCGCTGCCGCCGGCCAGGTGCTGACTGCCGCCGGCAACCTGTCGAAACATGCCGGAAACCTGTCGGCCGAAGTGAACAGCTTCGTCGCCGGCGTCAAGGCGGCCTGACCGGAGAGGTGCGGGGGACCGGCGGTTCCCCGCGCCGCCGCGTTATGCCGGCGGCGCAGGTTCAGGCGGCCCGATGGCCCAATGCCTGTCCTCGTATTCCCCGATCCCGTCCATCAGCTCGCCCACGCGGTCGCCCGCCGGCGTGCCGGGGGCGGCGCCCCACAGGCCCCGCAGCTCGGCGAGTGCCTGCCCGTAGCCTGCCTCGTCTTCGATCCTGGCGGCACCGGTCATCGACGCATTCCTTCCGGCAGGCGTGTGGGCGCCACCTGCGGGCGGCGCCCTGTCGGCACCTCTGATATCGATGCTACCGGGAAGTCTTCATGGCGGCAAGTCTTTGCATAATCCTTGCTTGATCCGCACCCCCACATTCCGGGCATGCCATGGCCAGCAGCCAGGCCGACCTTGCTTCCTTGCCTATCCGGTTAACGCAGACCCACCCCACATGTGGTGTGGCACGTTCGGTCGACAAGGATTTTGAGCCAACCCATAGTTGCTGTCTGCTTCAACCGGATAGGCAAACTTGCTTCATCCATCTACGACCCGCGCCTCGGCGTCGGGCTCCCTGACAGGCGCGGCGGCCGCTTCGAGATACTCGATCGCGTTCCGCCAGTTACTGGCGCCGGCATGAGGCTTCCCGCTGCCGTCGCGCTCGCCCAGCTTGACCAAAAGTGCCAAGACGGCATCGAGGTCGCCGACGGCGGCAGTCGGCCGCACGGTGCCGCCACCATGTTTTCCTGCCCACCTGAGAGTGAGCAGAAACAGCGCGTGCGGTGCTGGCGTGCTGAGTTTGTTCAGGGCGCCGGCCAGCCGCTCAACGGCCACGGTCTCGGCCGCGGTCGCGAGCGGTGCCCATCCCAGCTTCATGGCCATGCGGCCCAAGGCCGGGTGCCCGGCCAGCAATTGCGCCAACACATCCATCTGCAGCCGTGACGGCAGCGGTAGCAGCACGTCCATGCGGTCTGGGTTTTGGAACGGTTCGACAACCATGCAAAAGATCCACCAGGCGCCAGGAAAAAAGCACATTTTTGCCAGGAAAGGCAACCATGGGAAAGCCCGGTCAGCCCGGACGGCGCATGGCCTGCTCCGGCGGCCCCTGCAGATCGGAAAACGGCTGGAGTCCGCATCTGGCACTGTATGCTTCGGCCGCGTCGCGTGCTGCGATCAGGTTCAGATATGTCTTCTGAATTTCCCGTCCCTCCGCCGCCGTAACCGTAACCGGTGGAGAGACCGGGGACGGAACCGGTGGAGAGACCGGGGACGGAACCGGTGGAGAGACCGGGGACGGAACCGGTATGCCGCGCTTCGCTCTCCGGAAAATCATGATCCACCTCGCCGTTGGTTAGCCACGAACAAAACAAGCTACCGCGCCCGCATGAAAGAGTCCGCTACATGCGCGGACCGCCTGTCCCGGCGTCCGGACCACCGCTTTCCCCAGTCAGGGCGGCATACTTCGCCAACCTGTCGTTCATCCCGGCGTAATACTCGCGCATGCGGACCGGCGTCGCCGTGTTGCCGCCGCTCTCGATCGCCGAGAGGTGCATCAGAGCGTTCTGCGGATCGCTTCCCATGACCGCGATGCAGGCTTCCGCATGGAAGGCGTGGGCCTTCGTTCCGCCACATCCGGCGGCGACGCATGCCGACGAGGACCGCTCCCTGAGGACCCAGAACAGCCCGGCGTTGCCAAGGTCCGATTCGAAGAACAGGTCGCAGAGCCCGTCCATGTCCTGCCTTGAGCGGAGCGCGGCGACATGCCGTTCGATGCTGTTCAGCATGCCGCGGGCGCCGGCCTTCCCGAACTGGAGCGGTCCGCAGGAGTGGAACACGGGATTCTGCCGGACCAGCCGCGACACGTTCCGGTCTGACCGCAGGAGCGCGAGCAGGCGGTCAGCGGCGGCAAAGCTGGCAGATGCGTCCCCGGCGTTCAGCGCCTGCCCGGCCGCGGTATCAATGTCAGAATGCTGCCGGAAGCCGCCGCGGGCGAGCGAGCCGAAATCCACGATTGAAAGTCTGCCGCCCGTAATGCCTGCAGGGCGGCCGTGGCAAACCGGGCCGCTTCTGCCTCACGGGCGATATCCCGTGCTCTGATGATATCGCGGATTTTCGACAAGTGAATACTCCGTCCGAAATCCTGGGCGAGACCGGAGCCAGAGTCAATCCAAGGGCTTCGGGGCCTGTTCATGCGCCAACAAATTCGCCGTAGACCGACCAGCAGGTCGCGCCAAATGGCGACGACAAGCTGCCCGGGGTAAGATGCTCCTGTCGGCAGCGGCGAGACGGAAACGTGCGGCCCGCGCGTTGTGGCACAGCGGCGCTGCGATCTATGATGTGTTTCAAGCCTGGAGGACCCACGTATGCGTGAAGCATTGGCGGCTCTGCTGACTGCCCGTTATCCGTCCCTGTACACCGGCGAGGACGGAACCCAGTCCGGAAGTTTCGGATTTGAGGTCGATGACGGATGGTTTGCGATAATCGACGCGCTGTCGGAGGTGCTCGTCATGCAGGCCGGAGCCGACGGGCGGGAGCCCGCTGCGGCCCGGCAGGTAAAGGAGAAGTTCGGAACCCTGCGGTTCTACTGGGGGGCATCCCCGGCCGACGACGGCGCCATCGACATGGCGGAGGAGATGAGCGGGCGCATCTGCGAGACAACCGGACGTCCCGGCCGGCTGTCGAAACAGGGGGGCTGGTTCAGGACCCTTGCGCCTGGCGTGAACCCGGAGGCAATGCCCGCCGGCACAGGCATGGACAGCGAGGGGCGGATGGGAACGCCGCCGCTGGGCTTCGCGGCTGGCGAGATACCGGGCTGGCGCGCAGACGTTCTTTCCGGGCCAGTCGATGTGCCGACCGGATGGCTCGACCTGGCCGACGCGCTGCTCCGCCAGCTTGGGGCTGGCAGCGGCCTCACCACCGAAAACCGGGCGGCAGGAACATTGACCATCAAGCCGGGCCGGGGGCAGGCCGATGACGAACCGGTCCGTGTCAGCCTGATTGGCGAGCGGGATGGCGCTTTGCGCGTGGATTACACGGGCGGCGGAAACAGGGCCGCCGGCATCACGGCGTTCGCCATGGCGCTGTCCCGGCGCGTCAACATGCATGACGGGGCGGCCGGGCCTGTCGATGACAGCGGCAACCTGCTGGCGCCCGGCTGGTCAGCCTGACTTTGCCAGCCGCCGCCAGCAGCCTGCGCGCACTCCGCCCGGCAGGCAAAGGCGGCGGCAGCCAGCCTCCTGTCCGATCCTACGGCGCCAGGTCTGGCGGCGTAGGACCGGCATTGGCCATGGACGCCGCAATCACCTTCTCCGCCTTCTTCATGGCGGCGCCGTAATCGTCCGGGTCGAGCATGCGGAGCCCCGCGATCAGCGCCTGCAGGCCCTCGATGTCGTCAAAGAAGCCCGCCGGCATGCCGATGGTCGCGGCCCTGCTGTAGGCCACGCCGTGGACAGCGCCTTCGTCCGCACCGTTCCCGTCCCCGTCCCCGGCATTCCAAGCCAGCAGCATGTCCCCGTCGTCCACGGTCCCGAGGGCATTGATCGGATGATCCCTGACCCAGACCGGGCGCAGCAGGTCGCACAGCGTGGTCCGCAAGGCGCATGTGTAGGGCGCGACCGCCTTGATGAATGCCTCGGCGCCGCCCGATGACCGTCCCCATTCCTCTTCGCGGACGCCGTCCCGGAGCGCCCGGAACCGGGCGGACAGCACGGACGGGATGAGCACACTGAAGCTGAAGCCGAGCCCGCTGGCGGACGGCTCGACCCGCAGGAACATGTCGTCCATTGGCGTGCTGAGAAGCCATGCCGCGCAGAGCGACTTGTAGCTGTCGGTCGAAACGGTCGGTGGCCCGAAGCGGCGGATCATGTAAGCGAGCAGGTCGCCATGGCTTCCGCCGGGCAGGACGTCCTCCAGGATTGCATCGAGCTGCAGGCCGTCGTCCGGCTGCAGGCGCACGTGGGGGATACCGGCCAACCTGGCGGTGAATTCCGTTTTCGGCGCCGGGAACGGCTTTGGTGGCAGTACCTCCCCGGAGACGGCAAGCCGGCCGGCCATCACAGCGATCATGGCATGGTCTGACGGCACCGCCGGACGCGCGGAGAAGTCCGTGGGCTGCCCGTCCTGCTCGACAAGCCAGTCCCCGCAGCCTTCGGAGAACACCAGTCTCCGTCCGTCAGCGAGGGCGAATCCCTGCAGTGCCGAGCCGCCCGCGACCTCGGCCATGCGGCGGGGGTTGCCGACATAGTCGCAGATGGCCACCTGGATGCCCGCCCGGATCGCGAGGCGGTTTTCCTCGGCCCCCACGGCCATCCGCTCACTCATGGCATTCTGGATGACCACCGACATTTCGGCGTCGAATGCCTTCTTCGCCACGCCGTCAGTCCCCCACGGCGCGTAAGCCGGATCGTCGAGCACCGCCAGCGCCTCGCCGATACCGGCTGACGGCGGACAGCGCCTGTCCGCGTCCATGTCAGCGTCCCAGATCTCGATAATCCGGCGGATTGCTTCCATGGCGCGCCGGGCCAGCCCCTCCACAGCCGGATCGGGGCCGATCGGGCCACCCGTCAGCGGAGCCTGCCGGACCGCCTCGGCGGCGAACGAGCGGCCGTTGGGATTGAGGAGAGCATTCGCCGCGGTGGACGCATCGTAGCGCGCGCGCATCACCGTCAGGTAAGGCACCGCCTGCGCCAGGGCGTTCTCGGGCGACGCGCGGTAAGCCTCGTATGCTTCGACAGCGTTGTGGACAGTGTCCATAGCATCCATCCTGACGGTCCGTGATTTAGTGTGCATGGGCTGGCGGGCACCAGCAGAACGATTCCGGGCTGTCAGCCATGCCCAATGCAGTCACCCACTGACCGCAGCCGCCCGCTGCGCGTCGATGAAAGGCGCGAACGCAGACCGCCAGCCGCCGCAGTCGCCCAGGCAGCCGAGCGAAATCATGACGTGTTCCGGAACTTCCTCGGTGCCGAGCACTTCGCGCGAAAGGACAATGCCGGTTCTGGTCAGCGAAACGCGCACCAGCCGCTGCATGGTCCTGGTGCGCCATACAGGCAGATAGCCATGCTCGCGCTCGCAGATCCTCTCGTTGTAGCGTTCGACACGGGTCTCTTGCCCTGACGCGCGGGGCAGCAGCAAGTCGATGAAGGATTCGGCACGGCGGCGGAGGTCGGCGAACATTGGCTGGTCCAGTTCTGTCTGGTTTGGGGCAAGCGCCGGGCTTTGCCGCCGCGTCACGTCTCCCCGCGGCCTTGTCGGCCCACGTGATCCGCGACGGCGGCCGCCCGGCGAGGCGAATGGAACCGGAACTCTCCCGCGATGCGCTCGGCCGTGAAAATGATCCCGCCTGTCAGCGCGTCACGGAACCAGTGGCAATCCTTGCCGTCGCTGAATGCCGCGTCGCCGCTTGATGCCGCGCCGTCGTAACTCCGGCGGGAGATGATCCGGTTGGCCGTGACCGTGATGGCGCCGCTGGACACTGCTGTTTTCCCCCGGTCCGTCCTGCCCGGGGAAATAGGAGATATCTGCTAAGCTGTCAACCGGAGTCTTGCCGGATTGGCAGATATCTCCTATCATGTGCCGCATGGCAAGGCAGAAACGGTTCACCGAGGCTATGCTGGCCCGTTTCCCGGAGGGCAGGCTGGCGCGCATCCAGGCCGTACTGCGGGATGGCGAGACCTCGGCGGACCTGGTGCGTGTGGCCGTCGATGCCGAGCTGCGGCGGCGCGAGCAGAAATCCGGCCAGCCGCAGGGCGCACGCCAGCGGCTGGCCTCCGATCAGGAGCGGTGATGGCTGGGGTTTCTGGGACATCCGCGGCACCGGCCGCCGCCTGTCCGGCGCCCGCGCACGGCTGGACGTGTTTCCATTGTGGTGAGACGTTCCACTCGTTCGAGGCGGCGCACGGACACTTCGGCGCGGATGCGCGCTCCGAACCTGCCTGCCGGATCAAGGCAGGCAGCGAGCGTGGCCTGCTGATGGCGCTCCGCCGCGCGGAGTCGGAGCTGGAGCGCTACCGCGCGGAGGATTCCGACGCGGACCGTGCAATCCACGCGATGCGGGCGGATCACCGGCGGGCGCTCCGGCGGGCCGAGGAAGACGGATATGCGCGTGGTCTGCGGGACGCGCGGGAGGAACGTGAAGAACATGCTGGCCGTGACATGTGAGTGCGGTGGCCCTGATTCACCAGATCACGCCGGAAGCCGACTTGCGGCGGAAAGGCAACACAATGGGCGTTTCGCGGATGAGTCTGGCAACTGCCGCAGCGGCGCTGGCTCGCTTCCTTTCGGTGGGTGGGTCACTCGCCAATACGGCAATTGGTCACCAAGCCGTTCCTCGGCATCTCGGATGATCCCCCGGATCGTCTCCATCTCGTCTTCCGGGTGTGCACCGCGCAGCCGCGGTCCAATTGCCGGATGCCTGCCAGGCATGCCGAGCTTCCTGCCAATCTGTCGCTCGGCGTGAAACCGACGCTGTATAGGCTTACCGCATATTCGCGGTTTGCGGCTCCTGCCGACGCTGGGACTCATACCAGGCACAAAGCACCACATCGTCAGGCCCCCGTTCGGGCCGCAACCATCCGAAGCGTCCAAAGAAACCCCAGTTCTCGATCTGGAAAAGGCAGATGCCCAAACCTTTGCCGTCAGCGTACGCCTTCAGGCACTCCATAATCTCAGTGCCAAGACCTGTTCCTTTGCGCTCGGCTTCCATGACATCGAGGCGGAGTTGATCTTCGTAGACACCCCCGCTCACATACATGCGGTCCTTTGGGGTTGTGACTTCCCAACCCGGACCAGTGCAGGTCGGCTCCCACGTTAGCGGACGCATGGCTGTTACCCAACGTGGCCGCAAGGCCAACTGCAGAGAGCCGAGGGCATCGCGCAGAGCTAGTTGCGCGTCGTTTGGCGCTGGCACGGATGTGACTGGCTCGCTCACTTACGGCTCCTGCATTCGTCCGCTTGGTCGGCCACGGTCAGGCGTGCATGGAGCGCACGGCGGTCGGCTGCCGAAGATGCTTTCCGCATCAACCATGATTTCTGGCCGTCCTGGGCGCAATTCATCCCGGCGCTCACGCGCCAGGCTTTCTTGCGCAAGCGTGGTAAAAGTCGCCTTGGGCCAGCAAATTAACTTCGCTTTCGGTCATTTCCATGCTTCCCATGCTGGGACTTAATGCGGTCTGCGTTTTGAAGTTCACGCGCGATTGAACGGACGGCGGTCAGAATGGCATCCGCGCCATGAAGCTTTGCAAGCTGACGCAGCTCCCGCCAACTTTCTGGGTGAATGGGCTCGGACACAACCAAGTCTCCATCATTCAGGGGTTTGCCTGTCACTCGTGGCATCCGCTCAATCAGCCAATCCTCCCCGAACAACCCGGCTGGGCAGCGGACCGCACAGCGGTCCAACCGATGGGGTGAGCGCGACGTGCCAGTCGGTCATCCACCCATAGACTTCGTCAGCAATGCAATCAACAGCCGCATCCTCTTCACGGGAAAACCAATTGCGCCGGACAACCATATGCGCGCCGTCAACCTGCCGGCGAGGATCGGCCGCCCAAACTGGCGGTCCTCCGAACTGGTCCAGGGTCACGTCCACAGCCAGCTCTCCCAAAGCATCCTCTACCCAGTGATGTCCATGCCACCGACCCTCTGCATCCCGGCAGCCACCAGGCATTCCAATCGACGGATCAATGGCCTCGGGTTTGTCGCTGGAGCCTCCCACACACCGCCATCCAGCGTCCGGGAACTCCTGTCTGAGGACGAATTTCAGGAAACAGGCCGAGAAGAGGCACATTCCATCCGAAGCGGCCTGCCCGGGAAGTTGCGGCCAACCGTAGAGACGCCTCAGCGCATCCCACCTGTTTTCCAGGAAGGGGCGCGCCTCGTACGCAACGGCAAAAACCCCGTGAACGTCAATCCCCGTCACGGTTTACTTGCTTTCGACCCAAGAACCATATGGCACCGTGCCAGCAGGCAGCGCCGCTTCGACCTCGTCAATGAGGCGCCTGAGTTCGGTCAATTCTTCCGGCCGCTCATCGCGTACCGTCTCTGCGCCAACGCGGACAAACGCCATGGCAAGGTCCTTGCCATCATTGCCCTCGCGCCAAAGGCGCCCGAAAGCCAAACGAACATCATCGATAACGGCCATTTTCAGATCTCCCAATCGGTGCTTCACTGGTCACGGTCTCAGAAACCGGCCCTCACTTGGACGATGGCGACACTGGCAGCCACGCGTTCAGCCACAATGTCGGCAACGCGGTCATAGCTTTCACCGGCTGAAAATTCCTCCTCACCTTCGCGCCAAAAGTTGTCCCTGACGCGATGCCCGTCGCGGATTTCACCGTTGCCGCCGATAGCCGCAAGGGCTGCGGCATCTTCGACGTGTCGGCATGCAGCGGCCATCTATGCCGCTCAACTGACGTGATCAAAGCTGATCACGCCCACCCGCGAGCAAGATGCGGGCCGCCTCCGAGCAGCAGTGGGGGCTTGTGTGGACGGCCACATGTCAGCGGAACGTGACCCGCCACTGCCGACAATCGACCGTCGGCGGCACCAATGCCACTCTTGCGGCGGCTCAGTCGCGCAAGAGAACTGACCCGGCCGTTCGAGGCGTGAACCGTGCGTTTCGGCATGTTGCTGCATCCGGTCAGTTGCGCCCTTGTGTCCGCGATAATTCCCGCAGTGCGATCCGGCTTGATGCTCATGGCCGTTCTCCAATCCCGGGTCTGGCGTTGACTTTACCCCATGCGTCCAGTAAACGTCAAGCGTCGGGGTGACCAAAGGATACAAAAAGTGGCATGAATAACAGGACTGGCCTCCCAAAAGATCCGACTGAGACGCCCGAGGCACATCTGGTCGGGTACGCGCGCGTTTCCGGTGACGGCCAGCATCTGGATACGCAAGTGGATGAACTGTTGCGCCACGGCGTGCTCCTTGAGGACATCTGGCAAGAGCACGCCAGCGCGGCAGACAAGGAGCGCCCGGCGTTCGCAGCGATGATGCGTGGTTTGGGTCGGAACGACACCCTTGTGATCTGGAAACTGGATCGGATCGGGCGCTCCATGTCCGCCATCAAGGAGGCGATCGACCAGATTCAGGCGAACGGTGCCCAGCTAAAGGTCCTGGCGCAGCCTGTCGACACGGCAGGCCCAATGGGCAATCTGGCGCTGCACATCATCGCCGCAATGGCGGATTTTGAGCTGGACCTGGTTCGTGAAAGGACGAATCGCGGATTGCAGGCGGCGCGTGAACGTGGCAGGATTGGTGGTCGCAGGCAGACCTATCCGGATCACGTCATCAAGCAGGCGCTGGCGAGAGTGAAAGGTGGCGAGCCCCTCGCGGCCGTTGCACGCTCGATCGTCGGCCCGAAAGGCAAGCCGATTAGTCGGCAGGGACTGCTAAATAGGATTCAAGAGATTGAAAGTGTCGGGCAAGCGGAGAATGGAATGCTGGCGGAAATCAGCGTCTCAGCGAATACCCGGCAAGAGATTGCCAGTAGCCTTCGTCTGATTGCAGATGAAATCGAGCGGGAACACTCGTCCATCACGCACTGGGGCGGCCATCACGGGCGCCCCGGGTCATACCGTATCGATGTTGCCGATGGAGCGGTGCAGGATGACCTCTGACAAGCATACGGCTGCATCCGGCGCCACCGATGCCCTGTGCAAACATGGCTTCAGGCACCCTGTCATTTGCCCGCAGTGCGATCCGGAAGCTTATGAGATGGCGCGGCCCCAAGTTGAACGATGGCTGCAAAAACAGGCGGATGCCGGGAATGTGGTGACGTCGCTGTGAACGACAATGAAAGATACTGCAACGATATCGAGCGGGCGGCTACCGGCGGGTGTTGCGGGCGCCAGGGGTGCGGGCACGCGCCTGCCGATGCCGCCGGTTCCCCGGGGGAGGCTGAAAGTGGCGGCTGATCGCCGGACCACCGGCAGCCAAACGGCGAAATTCGGCCCCGACATACTGACGGCCGATCACCTGCGGAACTGCCGGGGGCGCGAATATCAGTGCTCGTGCGGCTACGACGACGCGAAGGACGACGAGATCACGCGACTGCGCCAAGCGCTTTCAGACATCCTTGGACGGCAAGATGTCCTGTCGTGCCACACACTCGCTATGGAAGCGTTACGGAATGGCCGAGGGTAAGCCAACGGCTGAGTGCAGTGTCGTGGTGCATCATGACGCGCTTCCAGGCTGGCTGCCGGCCTACCCGCTCAAGCTCATGTGCTGGCAGTGCGGGAGAGAGATCCGAGGCGAGTTCCGCTGGACCTGCAAGGAGTGCACCGATGCCGACTGAAAACCAAACGGCCGCCGGCAGTCATGCGCCGATCACAACACTGGAAGAGCTGGACGCGCTTGATGAAGCCGAGATGGTGGAAGGTCATCGTTCGGCAGAGATGGGCGACCCGGAACCTGGCGCCAACCATTCGCGGGCCTATCACCATGGATGGCGCACGCGGATGATGGACCTGGAACAAGTCCCGGTCCCTCCGGAACATCGGGAGCTTACCCGGCAGTTGCTGGCACGCGGCCGGAAAGGGAGGGCAAAGTAGCCGAGCACCAGCTTCGGACCTTGCCCGCGCGACCCCCGCCCATTGGACCGGGAATCAACCACCGTCGTAGGCCGCCCATGCCTCCAGCAGGAGCCGGTCGGCGCCTTCAGGGTCACCGCTCAGCCGCGCCATCTCCGACATGTCGATTATCTCCATCAGCCGGACTGGCTCCCATACGCTGTCCGCATCGTGGCCTGAACCAGTTTTAGCCGGAGAAGCCGTGAGGACTGACATCATCTCTCTCCCTTTTTTGGAGTACCACCAACGTCTGCGCATATTGGCGCCGTTGACGATGGGATGAATGCCTGAAAACCGTTAATGCAACCATAAGTTTACGGACGAATAATTCCGCATTGCGCGAACCAACCCAGACGGCCTTCATCCTGTGCTGACCCGACGGTCCCAGCGGCGTCACCGGCGCACGTCGGACCGCCACCGCATTGACCCGGTCGTGCGCCCGGGAAACGTTGCCTTCGGCCGCCGGGCAAGAGAGTAATGTCGACAAGGAAAAGATGAAGAAAGAATGAAAAACCGCGCTGGCTGTCAACTGGCATGGCGCCTGCAACGAAGACATTGTCGGTCTGCCCGCAGCGGAAAGGCCTCACGATGGGCGTTTTGCGGATGGGCATGGCAACTGCAGCGGCGGCGTTCACCTGCTTCGCCGTCAGCGCATCCGCCGGCACGCGGCCTGGCCCTGGCCACCAGGGCCTCCGCGACCAGCAGGTTGAGCGTGACGTCCAGGCGATCCTGCAGGGCATGGCGCACGTGCGGGCCAAAAACGAGCGGCTCACCGATCTCCAGCCTGCCCGCCACCCCTGACCGGCGGCGTCCCGCCTGGTGGACGACCATCCCGTGATCCTCGCCGGCATCCGGGCGCTGGTCAGCGCCGACACAGGGCTGGATGTCGTTGGCGAGGCACGTGAGGGGCGCACCGCGCTGCGCCTCGCGGCCGGACTGAAGCCCGATGTCCTGGTCCCGGACCTGTCCCTGCACGGCCTGAACGGGGTCGGGGTGATGCGCCCGCCCAGCGCCGGCTGTCCCGACTCCAAGGTGCTGGTGCTGACGGTTCACGAGGACGGCGCCTGCCTGCGCCTGGTGCTGGAAGCTGGGGGCGCCGGCTGATGGCCTAATTTGACAGAGTCGAATTAGCTGGCACGCTTCTTGCTTAGGGAGGCGCCTGCTTGC
>Ga0302320_10016334_pt1 | contig 15181 bp, 15 predicted proteins | sample Bog_T0_3_FD_202130 | JGI IMG/M metagenome (GOLD analysis project Ga0302320, IMG submission 202130) | Peat permafrost microbial communities from Stordalen Mire near Abisko, Sweden - Bog_T0_3 | ecosystem: Environmental > Terrestrial > Soil > Wetlands > Peat | place: Sweden: Abisko, Stordalen Mire... | reverse complement strand
AGCGCCAGGACGGGCAGTGCCAGTTCCTTGGCCAGCGCCTTGAGGCCCTGGGTGATCATGCTGATCTCCAGCACCCGGCTTTCGGGCTTGGTGCCGGCGGCCGGGCGCATCAGTTGCAGGTAATCGACCACGACCAGCGCCAGGCCCTTGGTGCGTTTCAGCCGCCGGCAACGGGTGCGCAGCGCCGACATGGTGATCGCCGGGGTGTCGTCGATCTGGATCGGCAGCGAGGCGATCTCGCGGGAGACCTGGACGAACTTGTCAAAATCCTTCTGGCCGATATCGCCGCGGCGGATGCGGTCGCCGGAGATGCGGGCCTCTTCGGACAGCAGGCGGGTGGCGAGCTGTTCGGCGCTCATTTCCAGCGAGAAGATGGCGACGGTCTGCTTGGCGATACCGTTGGGGTCCTTGACGCGGGCTTCGTTCTGCAGCGCCTTGGCGGCGCCGAACGCGATCTTGGTGGCGAGCGCGGTCTTGCCCATGCCGGGGCGGCCGGCGAGGATCAGCAGGTCGGACGGATGCATGCCGCCCATCTTGCTGTCGAGGTCGCGCAGGCCGGTGGTCAGGCCGGAGACGCTGCCGGCGCGGCGGAAGGCGCGTTCGGCGCCGAGGATGGCGTCGGTCAGGGCGCGTTCGAAGGTGATGAAGCCGCCGCTGCTGCCGCCGTCGGCGGCGAGGTCGAACAGGGCCTGTTCGGCGACCTCGATCTGCTGCGGGCCATCGAGTTCGGCGTCGGCGCCGAAGGCGTTGTTGACCACGACCTCGCCGATGTCGATGAGTTGGCGGCGCAGCCAGGTGTCGTGGATGGTGCGGCCGTATTCGCCGGCGTTGATGATGCCGACCATGGCGGTTCCGAGCTGGGCCAGGTAGGCGGTGCCGCCGACCTCATCGAGGATGCCGGCGTGTTCGAATTCGGCTTTCAGGGTGACCGGGTCGGCAAGCTGGCCGGCTTCGACGCGGCGCGAAATGGCCTGGTAGATGCGGCCGTGGATCGGGTCGGCGAAATGTTCGGCGGCGAGGAATTCGGAGACGCGCTCATAGGCCTTGTTGTTGGCCAGGAGGGCGCCGAGCAGGGCCTGCTCCGCCTGGACGTTGGCGGGCGGCAGGCGCTGGGAAAGGCCGAAAAGCGGCGAGTCGATGGTATTCACGAGGGGATGCTAGCGCATGCGGGGTACCAGCGCATGGGGGTGGGGCTGTGGCTTGCTGTGGATAGCGGGGGGAAGTGAGGGCGTGGCCCGGCTTAGCGATCGTCCGGTGACATTGCGCGACCGGCGATATCCGCGGCATCCCATAGGATGTTGAATATCACCGGTTCACCCTGTGTGGTGTAACTGAACCAGTATCGGTGGCGCTTGATCCACTTCACATCAGGCCAGATCAGCTTGTCGTAAATTGCCGGGTAATCCCGCCCTGCCATGGGGTCCTGGCCGATGGCAATCACCGCCTGCTCGACCGCCTCGGTCAGCTTCACGGCCGCATCGTGGAATCCGCGGGAGAGGTAATGGTCAATCAGATCAAGGTATTGACGGTTCGCGGTGGAGGACAGCCGGGTCATGGCCTTGTCTCAATCTGTTCCCGGCCCGATGACTCGCGATGCGTAGCCGACCTTCGGCAAGCGTCTGCTCGACCGACACTGTCCGACCATTTCGCACGTCGTCCAGCCCCTGAAGAAATGCCTTTGCGATCTCGGGCGGCACGCCTTCCGGGGCGCCGAAAGTGGGACCGCGTTCGTCGGATTTGGTGCTCTGGTCATCTGGCGTCACGGCAGGCTCCCTCTGATCTATGGGGACTATAGGGCAGGTGCGGTGTGCCTTCCACATTTTGCCCGATTCGGTGCAGGGATATACGTTCTTTTTGTGCGTCCGAGGAAGGTGCTTCGACGTCGCCGGCGGCATGCGGCAAGACCTCCGAACCCGGCACACAACACCGTCATGGCCGATGGTTCGGGAACAGGTGTGGTGGCGCCGAAGGTGAAGCCCTGGCCTGGGTCCAGCAGCATATCGTATTGGGGAAGGGCGATGAATTCGCTGCCAGGATATCCAGGCGGCGGTGTCCCGCCAAAATTCAGGGAATCCAACGGGATCGCCGTGCCCGAGGTGAAATAGGCGAAATTCGAGATCACTTCCGGCGGATCGGTGGTGTTCGTGGCAACGATGGTTGGTGTGGCACCGGCGAAGGCACATTCGGCCCAAACGCCAGTCCCCGCGGTGTTGCCAGTACCGACCGGCGCAACATCGGCAAAGAACACGGCATACTGGACATTTGTGCCGGTCGCTTGTGGACAAACCAAGCCAAGATTGGGCAGCGAAGTTGTGGAGTTGTCACCGTAGGTCCAGTATTGGCCAAGCACGTTCAAGGGTGCTCCGCTGATTCCCTCCAGTCCGAAATGCGGGGCAGCTGGCCCTGATCCATAGTTGAACGAATCGCTGTCAAGGATAGGGTTCGAGCCGGTGAAGGTGACAATCGTATCACCGTTGCTGTCGAGTGCCGTACCGACGGTGGAAGAGCCATTGCCGTTGAAATCGTTCTGGTTGACGTACGCAAAGGCATTGGTCAACGGATCGCTAGCAGTCGCTGTCGTATCGATCTGATTTCGGACATCACCCTGCAAGATGTAATTGAACGAGACCGCCGGTGTTGTACTATGCTGGGGATCGAAGGTGTTGAGACATTCATGCAAACACCCCAGGAAACTGAAGGGGCCAAAATCGATCGAGCCATTGCCTGCGCCGCTGCCATTCACTAGGACGTTTTGTGTGTAGGGCATCGAAGCGTCGTTAAACCCGGGTCCGGTGGGTCCTTGGGGGGCGGTGAGAAACAGAATCCGCCCACCGCCGCCACCGCCGCTGTGGCTACTGTCGCAGCCGGGACATTTGCCGTTACCGCCTGCGTTGGCCTCGATGAGAGAGGTATTGTCGAGCTGGATTGTCGGCGCCGCGAAAATTAGGCCCCCGCCGGAGCCGGCGCCCCCGTTGTTAGAAAGCCCCCCACCGCTCCCCGGACCGCCATTGGCGGACACGGTGCCGGCAACCTCCATTAAGGTCGACGCCACAAACTCCAGAGCGCCACCGCCGCCGCCGCCGCCACCACCGAAAAACCCAGCACTCCCGCCCCCGCCGCTACCGGCCCAAAGGGCGAGCTTCAGGTTGCCGTAGATCCCGCAGGAGGGGCACCCGTTGCCCCCCGTGTAACACCCCGACCCGCCGTAACCGCCGCCACCGCCATCAGTGCCACTCGGCACCGGTAACCCCACCCCCGCCTCCACCGGGCCCGCCACCTGCTGTTCCGGGGCTATTGTAGCCCGGGGCGGGGGGGTGTGCCAGGCCACCGCCACCACCGCTGCCGCCGCCCGCGACGCCCTGGCCGCCTGGGCCACCGGATGGTAAAGTGTAGCCGTTGGTTCCTGGACTACCATCGGAATGTATCGAACCGCCGATCACTGTCGTGTTTCGGGACAATAACGCGAGAGGGTCGTTGCCCGCCACGTTGACCGTTACACCAGAACCGATCGAAATCGAGGTGAAATCCAGAACGCCGATAGTCGGATCGAAGCTGCCGCCTTGATCGAAGTTCGTCCCGGTGTACAGGACTTGGCCCCCGCTATTTTTTAGCACCGGCATTCCGCCAGTACCCCCCGTGGTATCGATCGTGTAGTTGCCGCTTGTCAGGTCGAGTACGCCGTCGCTCTGGAAGACGGCCGGGTTGAGCGGCGTGGCTTTTGCACTTACGGCGCCCGCCAACAACACGGCCAAAAGGGTTAGTGATATAAAAAACGGAGTACGGAACATCTTGTACACTCCCCTTTTTGCCAGAAATGGCTCCGGTCGTGTCCTGAAGGCGTCGCATCAGAAGATTGCCCGAAGTCGCGCGCAACCTTCGTGGCAAGAATAGTTCAGGTTCCGGATTTACAATAATCCCGGCTCTTGAATTGACATTCGGATAGGCTAACAACCCAATCCGCCGCTTGGCAAGAGACAATTTGAGGATGTTTGAAAAAAACCGTCACAAACATAGGCTCGCCACCGCTAGGCCTGAATTCCCCCTCGCGCGCCACTCATCAGAGCGTGCTAGTAAAGCCAGGGGTTAAGCCCGGCCCCCGCGGCGACCAATAGATGGTAAAAAGCATAGTACGCAGCGGACACAGCGCGCCGGAGGCTCGCCTGCTGCGGTTTCCTGGGTTTTCGCGTGGCAAGACGAGAGGCCGGTTCCAGCAAATCGTAATGAAGCGACAACGGCCGCTACTCGGCCTCGATTGCGATGTACGGCCATCGCTCGATCCCGGTTCGGCGAACCTCCGACCGCTCCTCCTCATCAATCCGCCTGATCTCCAAGATTTTTGCACGGCTTGGTTTCAAATCGTTTGTCAACAATGAAGACAATCCAAACGGCAGGCTTGCCTGCCGAGTCTCCACCAAAGCTGAACTTCACCCGGCGGAAGCCATCCGGCAAAGGAAATCGCCTTCGTGCAAGATCATGAAACAGGCCAGCTTCCTCCACCGAGGCACTTCCTTCCAGCACCGCCTCATCACATGCAGACTTTGGTTCGGGGTGCATGATCGTTGCACCTATAGATTAGCCAAGCGCCAGGCATTCGCCGGCGGGTGCTGTAGCGACGCCGGCTACCCCACCTGGCGGATCAGCGCGGCCCAGCGGTCGAGGATCGGCAACACCACGTCCTCCTTCGCGGCCGGCAGGCCGGCGGCGACGCGCTCGACGCCGAGGTCGCGGTAGCGCTTCAGCAGGTCGACGTCCTCGGCGGCGCCGAACAGGGTGACGGGACAGGAGGCGGGGTCGCGGCCGGCTTCGGTCAGCATGTCGCGGAATTTCGGCACCGTCTGGAAGACGTCGCCATAGGTGTCGGCGCGGCTGGCGATGGGAATCCAGCCCTCACCATAGCGGACGGCGCGGCGGGCGCCGTGCGGGAAGGCGCCGCCGACGATCACTGGGGGATGCGGCTGCTGGACTGGCTTAGGCCAGGTCATCATCGGGTCGAAATTGACGAATTCACCGTGGTATTCGGGTTTGGATTTGGTCCAGATCAGCTTCATCGCCTCGACGCGCTCGCGCACCAATTTGGCGCGGGTCGTGAACACAGTGCCGTGATCCTCCATCTCCTCGGCGTTCCAGCCGACGCCGATGCCGAACAGGAAGCGACCGGCGGAGACCTGGTCGATCGAGGCGACCAGCTTCGCCGTCTGGATCGGGTCGCGCTGGTTGACCAGGCAGACGCCGGTGCCGACGTTCAGTTTCGTCGTGGCGGCCGCCGCGGCGGTCAGGGTCACGAACGGGTCCATCACGTCGTAGTATTGCTTGGGCAGGTCGCCGCCGCCGGGCCAGGGCGAGCGCCGCGACAGCGGGATGTGGGAGTGTTCGGCCGCCCAGACGGATTCAAAGCCGCGCTCCTCCAGCGCCTTGCCAAACGCCGCGGGGGTGATGGAATAGTCGGTGAAAAAGATCGCTGCGCCGAAATGCATGGTCCATTTCCTTCTGCCTGCGCGCGACTGTGCACCATCCGCCGGCCGCGGTCACGCTTGCCCGGGTCCGAGGGTTCGGGCCGCGGCGGCGCAGGCGCATCAGCGCCGGTTCGGCCTGCGGGTGGAGTGCATCGCCGCTACGAAGAAAATAGGTTCACGGATGGCTGGTTCGTCATCGCGAGGCGTTCAGCGACCCCGGGGTCAAGCGCCCGATTGCATGCGTGGCGATCCCCCGCCCGGTGCGCCCGGTCCTGGAGATCGCCACGTCGCTGCGCTCCTCGCGGTGACATCGAAGGCGGGTCGGCGAGGACCATATCGGGCCGACGCCGTTGCGCGAACCCACCCTGGGCGACGAGATGGCGCGAAGGCTGCGGACGGCTTACAGATGGCGGCGCCAGGTCAACGGCGCAGGGAACTGGTCGCCTCGGCCATCGGCCCCACGGTTTCGCCGGCCTCGATGGCGCCGATGTAGTCGCGGGTCAGCGGCACCACGCCGTGGCCGTGTGCCAGTTGCAACTGCCAGACCATGTGGCCGCAGCGGCGGAAGGTGATCTCGGACCCGGCCAGGTAGAACTCGAACATCCGGCAGAACGGCTCATCATACAACGCGGTGATCGCATCGCGGTTGGCGGCGAAGCGCCGGCGCCAGTGACGCAGGGTTTCGGCGTAGTGCAGGCGCAGGATTTCGATATCGGTGGCCATCAGGCCTGAGCGCTCCACCCCGGGCAGCACTTCCGACAAGGCCGGCGAGTATCCACCGGGGAAGATGTATTTGCGCAGCCACGGATTGGTGCTGCCAGGCCCGTCGCTGCGGCCGATCGCGTGGATCAGCGCCACGCCATCCGGATTCAGGCAGCGCGCGACGGTATCGAAGAATTCGCGGTAGTGGCCGATGCCCACATGCTCGAACATGCCAACCGAGACGATGCGGTCGAAGGTTTCCGTCACCGATCGATAGTCCAGCAGTTCGAACCGGACACGGTTTTCGAGGCCCTCGGCCGCCGCGCGGGCGCTCGCCTCGGTCAGTTGTTCATGCGACAGCGTGATACCGGTGACCTGGGCGCCGAAATCGCGCGCCAGGGTCAGCGCCATGCCACCCCAGCCGCAGCCGATGTCCAGCACCCGAAGGCCCGGCCGGTTGAGGCACAGCTTCGCCGCGATGTGGCGCTTTTTGGCGATCTGCGCTTCCTCCAGCGTCTCATTGCCGCGGGGAAAATAGGCGCAGGAATATTGCCGGTCGCGATCGAGAAACAAGCTGTACAGCCGGCCGTTCAGGTCGTAGTGATGCGCGACGTTCCGGCGTGCCCGGGTGGCGGGATTGTACTGGACCAGGCGGCGGAGGACCGCGCTGAGCATCGTGGCCCAGTGCATCACCGGATGGCTGCCGGGATTGCGTTGCAGGTTCAGCAGCATCACGTCGAGCATGTCGTATATACTGCCGTCTGGTATGGTCAGTTGGCCTGACATATAGGCCTCACCGGCTCCTAGCGACGGGCTGAGCACCAGGCGCCGTATGGTCCGGCGGTCACGTAATCGCATGGTCGCGTGCGGGCCGTCCTCACCTGCGTAAACCGTTTGCGATCCGTCCGGCCAGACAACCGTCAGCCGGCCAACGTTGATCATACGGCGAAGAATGCCATCCAGAACCGCGCGCATCGCTCTCCAACCCCTTGCCCCGACCCGGAGAAGGTCCAAACATGGATCAGCAATGCCGCGTCGTCAAAGTGCCAACGCGAAGACTCGTTCAATACATCGTGGCAAGTCGGCCTCCCCGTTCCTTCAGGAAGCGGGGAGGTACCTGACCTGTGTAGGGGATATGACTGGCAGAGCTTGTGCCCTGACTGCCATTTGACGAAACGGCGTTCGGGGTCAGTTCGGCTGCGGAGTATCACCGGCGAAGATATTCTCGGCGGTGGGGGCCTCGTCATCATCGTCGGCCTCGGCGCTGACCCGTTCACCGCGGGCCTGGCGTTCGGCCTCCTCGGGGCTGCGGGCGACGTTGACGGTGACCGGGATCGACACTTCCGGATGCAGCGACACGCGCACCTTGCTGACACCAAGGGTCTTGATCGGGTGTTCGAGCACGACCTGGGAGCGGTTGATGGTGAGGCCGCCGGCGGTGGCGCCCTCGGCGATGTCGCGGGCGGAGACCGACCCGTACAGGCTGCCTGATTCGCCGGCCTGACGGATGATGACGACGGACAGGCCGATGACGCGTTCGGCGATGCGTTCGGCTTCCTCCCGGCGCTTGATATTCTGCGCTTCGAGCTGGGCGCGCTGGATGTCGAATTTGGCGCGGTTTTCCTTGCTGGCGCGGAGCGCCTTCTTCTGCGGCAGAAGGAAGTTGCGGGCGTAACCCGGCTTGACCTTCACCACATCGCCCATCTGGCCGAGCTTGTCGACGCGCTGGAGCAGGATCAGTTCAACGGCGGCCATAATGGCGGCTCCTTACGCGACGATGTAGGGCAGCAGCGCCAGGAACCGGGCGCGCTTGATGGCGACCGCGAGTTCGCGCTGCTTCTTGGCGGACACGGCGGTGATCCGGGACGGAACGATCTTGCCGCGTTCGGAGAGGAAGCGCGACAGCAGGCGGACATCCTTGTAGTCGATCTTCGGCGCGTTGGGGCCGGAGAACGGGCAGGACTTGCGGCGGCGGTAGAACGGGCGGCGGGCGCCGACGGCGGTGCGCCGTGCGGCGGGATTGACTTCGGTGTCGGACATTTTGGACTATTCCTCCAGCAGGCCAGGGCGGAAGTCGTCGCCGAAGCCGTCGCGGGCGCGGAATTCCTCACGGTCATCGAAGCCGCGGCGGCGGCCGCTTTCGAAGCGTCCGGCGGGCTTGGGTCCGCGGAAGCCGCGTTCGCGGTCGTCGGACTTGCGGGAGAGGATGGCGGAGGGGGCTTCGTCGAGTTCCTCGAGCCTTATGGTCATGAAGCGGAGCACGTCTTCGTTGAGACCGAGCTTGCGTTCCATTTCGGTGACGAAGGCGGGCTTGGCGTCAAGGGCGAGCAGCATGTAGTGGCCCTTGCGGTTCTTCTTGATCCGGTAGGCCAGGCCGCGCAGGCCCCAGTATTCGCGCTTCTTGACGGCGCCGCCATCGGCTTCGAGTTCGGTGCCGATTTCGTCGGCGATCGCCTCGACCTGCTGCTGCGTGACGTCGTTCCGTGCGATGAGCACGGTTTCGTAGAACGGCATGGATGAACCCCCTATGGCTTGTCTCTGCCCCGACCGTGATTGGTCTCATGTCCGGCCACGGCCCGGATGGGCCGCTTCGGCTGATGAACATGCAGGCATAGCCGGGCGCGATGCCGTCGCCCCCGGCAGGGAAGGCGGGGCTTGAAGCACGGTTGGGCGGGGAATGCAACGGCGGATTTTGGCGCGGGACGGGGCCGAGCGATCGCCGGCTTATTGTTTTGCCGGATCTTCGAATGTGGTGGCCGTGCCGGCCGGCACGTCAGTGATCGCGAAGGTGTCGAACCAGGTGATCCGCGGGGGCGCCCCGTAACGCTGAATAATGCCTTCGCGCCAGGGGCCGGAGTAAAATGCCTCGGCTGCCGCGCGGCTCTCCCACAGGTAGGAACCGCCGGCGTAACCGCCCTCGGTCGCATGGATGAACTGCTTGCGGATCAGGCCTGGCACATCCAGGAAGCCCGGCGCGATGCTGTGAAAATGCGCCCGGCAGCTTGCAGCGTCGATGTGCGGCGGCAGGTCGTAGAGGACGATTGCGGTGATCATGCCACAGGCTCCGATACAGGAATGCGCGCCATGACTGGCTGACACGATCTTTGCGCCTGGTCTGGACGGCTTCAAGCCCAGGGGCCGGGACCGTTGCGAGGGTCAGCGCGGGTACCACCGTCTTCCTTTTGTGGGACCGGCCGGGCATCGCGCAGCTCGCCGCGGAATGACCTGACGCACTCTTGGGTGGCCCGCTGTCGAAATGCGGCCTGCTTGAACGTCACTGATCCAGCGGCGCATCGTGCAGCCGCGCGCGGGAGAAATGTTGCGACCGCGAGCAGGAGAACCGACATGCAGTATCTGTTGCTGATCTACTCCAACGAAGCGGCGATGGCGGCCGCCCCCGAACCCGACATGACCAGGATGTCAGCCGCCTATGGCGCGTACACCGAGGCGATGATGCAGGCCGGCGCCCTGGTCGGCGGCAATCGTCTGCACCGCTCCTCTTCCGCCACCACGGTCCGTTCGGTTGGCGGCAAGACCCAGGTCCTGGACGGCCCCTACGCCGAAACCAAGGAGCAGCTTGGCGGCTACTACCTGATTGAGGCACCCGATCTCGATGCCGCGCTGTCCTGGGCGGAGCGGTGTCCCGGTGCCGCTACCGGAGCGATCGAAGTGCGTCCGATCTGGCCGATGTCGGCATGAGTGCAATGCGCTTTCACCCGCCCATGCCGGCATGAACGAAACCAGCCGGATCGCGGAAGCGGTCGTTCGGGACAGCTATGGCAAGCTGCTGGCCCTGATCGCCGCGCGCAGCGGAGACGTTGCGGGGGCCGAGGACGCGTTGTCCGAGGCCTTCGCGGCGGCGCTGGCGGGCTGGCCGGTCAACGGGGTGCCGGACAACCCGCAGGCGTGGCTGCTGACGGTGGCGCGCCGCAAGCTGATCGACTCGGCGCGGCGCGACCGGACGAGTCATGCGGCGGGAACGCACTTGCACCTGCTGGCGGACGAGGCTGCGGACGCCGTGGCGGAGGAGATTCCGGATCAGCGGCTGGCGCTGATGTTCGTCTGCGCGCATCGCGCGATCGACGAAGCGGTGCGGGCGCCGTTGATGCTGCAAACGGTGCTGGGGCTGGACGCCGCGACGATCGCCTCGGCGTTTCTGGTGGCCCCGGCGGCGATGGGGCAGCGGCTGGCGCGGGCGAAATCGCGCATCCGGCTGGCCGGGATTCCGTTCCGGCTGCCGGAGCGGACCGACCTGCCGGAGCGGCTGGGGGCGGTGCTCGATGCGATTTACGCCGCGTTCGGCTCCGGCTGGACCGACCCGGGCGGCACCGAGTTTCGGCGGCGCGGCCTGGCGCAGGAGGCGATCTTTCTGGGCCGGCTGGTTGTCTCGCTGCTGCCGGAGGAAGCGGAGGCGCTGGGGCTGCTGGCCTTGATGCTGTATGCCGAGGCAAGGCGGGCGGCGCGGCGGAGCGTGGCCGGTGAGTATGTGCCGCTGGACGCGCAGGATGTGACGGCCTGGGATGCGGCGCTGATCGAGGAGGCGGAGGCGGCGCTGCTGCGGGCGAGTGCGATAGGCGCCGTCGGACGGTTTCAGTTGGAGGCGGCGGTGCAGTCCGCCCATGTGGTGCGACGGCGGACCGGGCGGGCGGACTGGGCAGCGATCGTGCGACTGTATGACGCGCTGGAGGCACTGACCGGATCGCCGGTGGCAGCGCTCAACCGCGCGGTGGCGGTGGGGGAGGCACGTGGGGCGGCCGATGGACTGGCGGCGCTGGATGTCCTGGCCGGCGATCCCAGGCTGTCGGATTATCAGCCGTACTGGGCCGCTCGGGCCGATCTTCTGGTTCGCACCGGGGCCGTTGAGCAAGCGGCGGTGGCCTACCGGCGGGCGATCGGGATGGAGGCTGATCCGGCCGTGCGCCGGTTTCTGCAGCAGCGGTTGGAGGCGTTGCGCTGACGGGGCCTGCGGGCACACATCCCGCAGGTGGGCAGGCACTCGGGAAACAGGATCAGTCGGCGCGTCCGATTATCACAGACAGCATGATTTTCGACTGAACTGCCGCTGACGCGGGTAAAGACGGTCCAAACGAAACCGCTTCGCAAAAACCCGGATCCGGGTCAGATGCGCCGAGCAAGGCTCGACCAAGGGCCCGGCTGTCAAGGTGACCCGGCAGGACGGGCGCCTTGGGGCGGCTGGCTTGGCTTTACACCGATGGTCAGAACCATTGCCCCTTTCGGAGCCGGATAAGCGGCAATCCCGTCGATGATGCCGTCCCTGCGCGCATCGTCCGCGTTGAGCACGACCGTCCTCCGCACATACGTCTGCGCTTCCGAGTCCGTCAGCTTTGACCGCTCCTTCAGTGTCGCTCGCATCAGCCGCTCATACGCATCAAGCCTGTCTGCTTGTTCGCGTAGCTTCTCAGCCGACGCCGGCCCGTTCGAGACTGCCCCAGCCGCATGAAACAGAAATGCGCCCCGTTCCTGAGAATACCGGTTCTGTGCGTGAAGAAATATGTAGGTCGCCGCCGATGCGACCAGACCAACATTGTAGGCATTGAACGTGATGCCATTCTGGTCGTGTTGACGTCTCATGTAATCAACGATGCCCTGGGCTGCGTCGATATCACCGCCGGGTGAATTGATGCCAAGATCAATGTCCCTGGCCCCGGCGTTCCTGAACTTGTCAATATCGGCGATCAGCAGATCCCGGCTGGCCGGACCAATAGGCGCATTGAAGATGAGGTATGCCGTGCTTCCGACGACCGAAGCCTCCGGTACTACCGGCACCGGTTGAGGCGGCTGGCACCCGGCAAGGATTAATAGCGCCACCACGACGACCCGAGGCAACCAGTCTGGCATGATATTCCGATCGTTATTTCATTCAAGGGTTTTGCACTGACTGAGTTTGCACCAAAACCCGGCGAAGAAGAAGTGTTATCCGGTTGCCCGGTCATCTTACACTTTGATGCCGATATGGCGAACGCTGCATGCATTTCGCCTCACGCACGTTCATCGCCGCGGCAAGGAGCCAGGCCCGTCGCGACTGCACGCGGTTCGCTGCCCCGCCCGCACCCTACCCGCCCAGCGTCCGCGCTCCGTCCTGAAGCCGCACCTGCATCCCTGCCCGCACCGGCGTCATGCAGGTCTGCACGTTGGCGCGTCCGTCCACCTCGGCGAGGCAGTCGAAGCAGGCGCCCATCAGGCAGTACGCCCCGCGCGGCGCGCCGGACACCGGAGTGGTGCGGGTGGCGGTCACCCCGGCGGCCAGCAACGCCACGGCGATGCTGTCGCCGGTGCGGGCCGGGATTTCGGTGCCGTCAAACCAGATCGTCAGGTCGGCCGCGCGCGTCCGAACCAGCATCAGTCGGGCGAGCCTTTCGGCAGTTTCTTCTCGGTGATCGCGGCATAGAGCGCGACACCGTACGGGATCGTTTCGTCGTTGAAGTCATACAGGTGATTGTGCAGGGCGGCGCTGTCGCCGTTGCCGACATTGATGTGGGCGCCGGGGACCTGCTCCATCATGAAGCTGAAATCTTCGGACCCCATGCCGGGCGGGCCGTCGCGGCGGACGTTGGCTTCGCCGACCAGTTCCGAGGCGGCGTCGCCGTAGGCGATGAATTCCGCCTCGTTGTTCACCATGGGCGCGAAGATAACGCGGAAATCGACCGTCGCCTCGGCGCCGAAGCCGGCGGCGATGCTGGTGGCGAGGCGCTTCATATTGGCCTCGATGTTGGCCATCACCTCGGACTTCATGGTGCGGACGGTCCCGGCCATGACGGCGGACTGGGGAATGACGTTGTAGGCGTCGCCGGCCTGGATGCGGGTGATGGACAGCACGGCGGTGTCCTGGGCGGAGATGTTTCTGGACACGATCGATTGCAGCGCGGTACCGAGATGGCAGGCGACGACCACGGGATCGATGCTCTGCTGCGGATGGGCGCCGTGCGCGCCCTTGCCGGTGATCACAATGTCGAAGAAGGCGCCGCCGGCGGCGCGGGCGCCGGGACCGGTGATGAATTTGCCCACCGGCAGGCCGGGCCGGTTGTGCATGCCGTAGACGGCGTTGCAGGGGAAGCGCTCGAACAATCCGTCTTTGAGCATTTCGAGGGCGCCGCCGACGCCCTCCTCGGCCGGTTGGAAGATGAAGTTGACGGTGCCGTTGAAGTTGCGGGTCTCGGCCAGGTATTTGGCGGCACCGAGCAGCATGGTGGTGTGGCCGTCGTGGCCGCAGGCGTGCATGCGGCCGGGATTCTGGCTGGCGTGGGGCAGGCCGGTGGCCTCCAGGATCGGCAGCGCGTCCATGTCGGCGCGCAGGCCGATCGCGGCCTCGCCGTTACCGTTGCGCAGCACGCCGACCACGCCGGTCTTTCCGACGCCGCGATGCACTTCGATGCCCCATTCCTCGAGCTTCTGCGCCACGAGTTCGGCGGTGCGGAATTCTTCCAGGCCGAGTTCCGGATGGGCGTGGATGTCGCGGCGAATGGCGGAAAGTTCGTCCTGGTAGAGACGGGCGCGTTCGAGTGCGTTCATGCGGAGCGGGTCCTTGGCAGCAAAAGCGAACTATAGCGATTGACGCTCGGCTTGCCATCCATCGCACGGGCAAGGACGACGTCTGCCGGTCGCCGATCGGAGCGAACGCCGGGGCAGCCCCCTGCGCTCTCGCGTTGTTGATCAGCCTGCCGTGCCTTTGGGCAGTTTCCTTTCCACGATTGCAGCGTACAGCGCCACGCCATACGGAATGGCCGCGTCGTTGAAGTCGAAGCGGTCGTTGTGATGCACCGCGGACTCGCCATTGCCCAGGAAGACGTGGGCGCCGGGGACTTTTTCCATCATGAAGCTGAAATCCTCCGAACCCATGATCGGCGCGGCGTTGCGCTCCACACGGGCCTCGCCGACGAGTGCTACGGCCGCGTCGACGATCGCCTCGAACTGTTCGGCGTCGTTCACGGTGGGGGCGAACAACAGTCGGAAATCGAGCGTGGCCTCGGCGCCAAAGCCGCTGGCGATCGCGGTGGCGAGGCGGCCCATGTTTTGCTCGATCATGGTCATCACCTCGCGCTTGAACGCGCGCACTGTGCCGGACAGAGTCGCGCTCTGCGGGATGACGTTGTAGGCATCGCCGGTCTGCACGCGCGTCACGCTGAGGACGGCCGAGTCCATGGCCGGAACATTACGCGAGACAATCGTCTGCAGTGCCGTCGCGAGGTGGCAGGCAACCATCACCGGGTCGATCGATTCATGCGGCCGAGCGCCGTGGGCGCCCTTGCCGGTGATGTGGATGTCGAAAAAGGCGCCGCCGGCCAGCCGCGGGCCGGGTCCGGTCATGACATGGTCGACCGGCATTCCGGGCCAATTATGCATGCCAAACACGGCGTCGCAGGGAAACCGGCCGAACAGATTATCCTTCAGCATTTCCAGCGCGCCGCCAATACCCTCCTCGGCCGGCTGGAAGATGAAGTTGACAGTGCCGTTGAAGGCGCGCGTTTCGGCAAGGTATCTGGCCGCGCCGAGCAGCATGGTAGTGTGGCCGTCATGGCCGCAGGCGTGCATCAGGCCGGGCGTCTTGCTGGCGTACGGCAGGCCGGTGGCCTCCTGGATCGGCAGGGCATCCATGTCGGCGCGCAATCCGACCGAGGCCTGGCCGTTGCCGTTGCGCAGGACGCCGACCACCCCTGTCTTGCCGACGTTGCGGTGCACTTCGATGCCCCACTCTTGCAGTTTCTCCGCCACGATCTCCGCGGTGCGGTATTCTTCCAGGCCGAGTTCCGGGTGGGCGTGGATGTCGCGCCGGATGGCGGTGAGTTCGTCCTGGTAGAGACGGGCGCGGTCGAGGGTGGACTGGGCGGGCGCGGACTGGGGCATCGATTGTTCCTGGGCCTGTTGGAGCCATCAAGCTTAGCATGCGAGTCCGCGCTGGCCAGGGGTTGTGTGCGGCGATCAGAACCCTTTTGCCAGCTTGCGTTCAGCAATTGCCGCGAACAGCGCGACGCCATACGGGATCGCGGCATCGTTGAAGTCGTACAGAT
>Ga0302320_10016333_pt1 | contig 15181 bp, 10 predicted proteins | sample Bog_T0_3_FD_202130 | JGI IMG/M metagenome (GOLD analysis project Ga0302320, IMG submission 202130) | Peat permafrost microbial communities from Stordalen Mire near Abisko, Sweden - Bog_T0_3 | ecosystem: Environmental > Terrestrial > Soil > Wetlands > Peat | place: Sweden: Abisko, Stordalen Mire... | reverse complement strand
GCCAGCGACCCCGAGGAACATGCCGCAGCCTGCCTGGTACACGTCCGTTACATCTACAGCGTATCGCGCGACGCGAAACCGGCACAGGTCTTCGCCCAGATACTGATGGGCTTTGAGTTAGCCAGCCACGACCCGCGGGTGGTTTCACTGAACCTGGTGCAGCCCGAAGACTGGTACACGTCGATGCATGACTTCCGCCTCCACATGCAGATGGTGGGCTATCTGAAGCGCTTGTATCCAAACGTGCATGTCACTCTGCACGCCGGAGAACTGGCTCCCGGCATTGTTCCACCCGAGGGCCTGCGTTCTCATATTCGCGAGTCCATCGAGGTGGGCAAAGCTGAGCGAATTGGCCACGGCGTAGACGTGATGTACGAAGATAATTCGCACGAACTGCTCGCCGAGATGGCGCGGCGGAACGTGATGGTCGAGATCTGCCTCACCTCCAACGACGCGATTCTCGGCATCCGGGGACGACATCATCCCCTGGCAATGTACTTGAAGGCGGGGGTTCCCGTAGCGCTGGCAACTGACGACGAGGGCGTTTCACGCTCCGATATGACGCGAGAATATGAGCGCGGCGTCCTGGACCAGGGCCTTGACTACATTTTGCTGAAGAGGATGGCGCGGACCAGCCTCGAACACTCTTTTCTACCAGGCGCCAGCCTCTGGAGCGATGTTCGTAAACCAACGGTCGTACGCGAGTGTACGGGCGACAGACCGGCGAGTGTTCCAGGGCCGAGCTGTATGAAGTTTCTTAACACCAGCGAAAAAGCTCGCGAACAGTGGCGTCTGGAACATCGCTTCGTTGACTTCGAGAGCAAGTTTTAGACCGGAACCAAAGGAATGGGCGCTCCGCCGGGTACACCACCTTAACCGCGCAAGAACATTGCGTCGAAGGCGAGGCGCCAAGCGGTTGGTCGAGTCTCCATAACTCATTGAACGCAAATGGCTTAGAGCGGGCGGAGAATGGGTCCGGCGTGCTATACTGTGATGTGCTTCCCGGTGCCTGATTTCCCACAATGCAAAAAGTTGGCGCTAGCCGGAGAGATAGGCTGCGGTCCGTTGGGAAATTCTGTTTGGCGAGAGGTGTTGCTGAAGGGGACGCTTTCGTTCCCACCCTAGCTGCGCAAAGGCGGCGCGTCGAAGGTGGGACACCCAGCAGGAGCAAAGGCAAGGTCAACGACCCCATTCAAGCCCAAAAAAGGCTTGAATGGGCCACCCGAACCAAAGAAGGTATTTAGAACTACATGGCAGACGACACAAATAATCCAAAGCTTCCGCTAGAAGGCGGCGGCGGTCCTCCCTCGAATGTGCAGCCGATCAACATTGAAGAGGAGATGCGGCGCTCGTATCTCGACTACTCGATGTCGGTCATCATTGGCCGGGCGCTGCCCGATATCCGCGACGGACTGAAGCCGGTACATCGGCGCATTCTATACGCGATGCACGACATGGGGCTGCTGCACAGCCGCAAGACGGTGAAATGCGCCAAGATCGTGGGCGAGGTGCTCGGCAAGTATCATCCGCACGGCGACTCGTCGGTTTACGACGCGACAGTGCGCATGGCGCAGGATTTCTCGTTGCGCTACCCGCTGGTGGATGGACAGGGAAATTTTGGTTCGGTGGACGGCGATCCTCCGGCGGCCTATCGATACACGGAAGCCAGGCTGACGGCGATTGCCGCTGAGTTGCTGGCCGATATCGACAAGGACACGGTGGATTTCACCGCGAACTTCGACGACTCGACGGTGGAGCCTACGGTGCTGCCATCGCGAATTCCGACGCTGCTGGTCAACGGCTCGAACGGGATTGCCGTGGGCATGGCGACGAATATTCCTCCGCACAATTTGACCGAGATCATTAAGGCAACGATCCTGCTGGTGGAGAAGCCGCACACGCAGTTGGAGCGCATCCTGGAGATCGTGCAGGGGCCGGACTTCCCGACGGCCGGGTTCATCCACGGGCGCAAGGGGCTTTACGAAGCGTACAGGACAGGGCGCGGGCGCTTCATGATGCGGGCCAAGGTTGCTATCGAGCACATGACGAAGGAGAAGGACGCAATCATCGTCACGGAGATTCCGTACCAGGTGAACAAGGCGCGCATGATCGAGCGTATCGCCGACCTGGTGAACGAAAAGACCATCGAAGAAATCAGTGACATCCGCGACGAGAGCGACCGCGATGGAATGCGCATCGTGATCGAACTGAAGCGCGGATCGCAGCCGGAGATCGTACTGAACCAGCTCTACAAGCACACGCAGATGCAAGAGAGCTTCAGCATGATCTTCCTGGCCGTGGTGAACAACCAGCCACGCGAGATGGGACTGGTGCAGGCGATCCAGTACTTCATCGACCACCGGGTGGACGTGATTCGCAGGCGCACGGCATTCCTGCTGCAGAAGGCGAAGGATCGCGCGCACATTCTGGAGGGCTACCAGAAGGCTCTGGACTACCTCGACCACGTGATTGCGATTATTCGCGCCAGCCAGAACCGCGCGGAAGCTCGCGATAACCTGGTGGCTTATTTCGCCGGGAAGAAGATCACGGTCAATTTGACGGGACGTTTCCCGGAAGCCGATCCGGAAAATCCGTTCAGCACGAAGCAGGCCGACGCCATTCTGGAATTGCAACTGCACCGGCTGACGCGGCTTTCGATTGACGAAATCGTTAACGAGTTGAATGAACAGCGTGAACGGATTGCCGAGTACGAATCGATCTTGAATTCAGAGCAGAAGCTGCGTTCGGTGATTGTGGATGAGCTGAAGCAGATCCTCGAGGTCTATGGCGGAGAGAAACGCGACCCACGTCGCACGATCATCCAGGACGAAGCGAAAGAGTTGCAACTGGAAGACCTGATCGCCGACGAGCAGGTAGCTGTAACGGTGAGCCACGCGGGATATCTGAAGCGCACCAACGTCTCGATCTACCGGCAACAGCGGCGCGGTGGCACCGGCCGCAAGGGTATGAGCACCCGCGAAGAAGATTTTGTGGAGCACATGATCGCGGCGACCACGCACAATTACATTCTGATCTTTACGAACACAGGACGAGTGTACTGGCTGAAGGTCTACGAGATTCCGGACGTGAGCGCGGCGGGCAAGGGCAAGCACATCGGCAACCTGGTAAGTTTGCAACCGGGCGAGACGGTGCGGGCGTTCTTGTGTGTGCAAGACCTGGAGGAGGAGGGTAAATTCATCTTCTTTGCGACGCGCAAAGGTACGGTGAAGAAAACTCCGCTGAAGGATTTCTGCAACGTGATGTCGCGCGGGATTATCGCCATCGGAATCGACAAGGATGACGAGTTGGTTTCAGCACAGGTAACGGATGGGCAGCAATACATTCTGCTGGCAACGCACCTGGGTATGGCAGTGCGCTTTGACGAGCAGGACGTGCGCTCGATGGGGCGTCCTGCGTATGGCGTGCGCGGCATGAATCTTGCGGAGAAGGATCACATCGTAGGCATGGTGGTGACTCCGAAGAGCGCAACGCCGGGAGCCGAGCACAAGACGCGCCGGAAGAACCGCACGGATGAGAGCGGCGAGTTGATGCCGAACCTGATCCTGACGATTTCAGAGAACGGCTATGGCAAACGGACTCCGGTGGACGACTACCGACTGACTGGACGCGGAGCCAAAGGCGTGATCAACCTGAAGACCACGGCGAAAAACGGCAAGGTGGTGGCGGTTCTACTGGTGAGCGAAGAAAGCCAAGCAATGCTGATCAGCCAGTTTGGCAAGATCATTCGTCTGGGCACGGATAAAATTCGCGAGACAGGGAGAGCGGCGCAGGGAGTGAAGCTGCTGCAGATGGAAGGCGACGACCGCGTAGCGGCGGCAGTGGCACTTCCGAAAGAAGAGGCAAATGGCGACGGCGACGAGCCCAGCCTGCTGATGGAATAGCACGGCTGCACGGAGGAATACACGGGGGAGCGCCGAGGCGCTCCCCTGCTGCGTTTGGGCAGGGTGGGAACAAGAGCAACTGCAAGTGCAGGAACAAACCACTGCGGGGTGTAGGGCGCTGCTCTCCCACCTTAACCGCGCAAAGACGGCGCGCCGAAGGTGGGGCACCGACATTTCTCTTTGTCCACACTGAACCGCTGCTGAGATGTAGGGCATTTCTTTCCCACTCAAGCCAAAAGCGGGCTTGAATTGCCACCCGGGTTCTCTCTTTGTCCACACTTGAGAGCCGTGGATTTACATGAGCTTTTCTTGATACTATTTTCGGCACTTTGGAATGGAGGCGGGTATGCGAAGGATTCTGTTGGTGCTAGTGATGATGGTGGCCGTGGCAGCAGCGGAGGAACACAGGGCGGTGAAGGAAACTCCGGCGTGGAAGAGTTTGCAGACGCTGGTGGGCCAGTGGTATGGGACGGTGAAGGAAGGCGACAAGACCGCGTCAGGTCATCTGGAGGTGCGGATGACGGGTGGGGGCTCGGCCCTGATGCACTGGATGGACCAGGGCGGCCCGTACGAGATGATAACGATGTTTCATCCTGATATGGACGAGTTGCTGGCGACACACTACTGCGCGGCTCACAATCAGCCTCGGATGAAGCTGGTATCAGCGACTCCGACGCGGCTTGTGTTTGAATTCAAGGATGGCACCAACATTGGGCCGCACGATGGACATATGGTTGCGGTGGCTATCGACTTGATCGACGCAAATCATCACGACGAAGAGTGGAGCTACGAGCAGGAAGGAAAACGGAGTACTTCGGTCTTCCACTATACGAGGGCGTCGGCGAATTAGAGGAGATTCGCAGAAGGTGTGCCCGCCGGACGTGAGGAAAAAAACAAAGAAGCAATTGCAACTGCAGAAATAACACGATTGCAGAGGTGGAACGCGCTGCATCCCCACATTCGCCAAAAGAAGGCGGATGTGAGCCACCCGAACATTGTCCGGCACTTCGTTACAGCCCATTTTGTTATGAAAGCGCTATGGTTCTCCAGAGCGTGTCGCTTACAATTGTTATGTGCTCACACTACAACAAGCTGCATTGCTATTTGGGGTCGCCGTGGTAAGCGGCGCAATGAACGCAGTGGCGGGAGGCGGTAGTTTTTTGAGTTTCCCGATGCTGCTCTTTTTAGGGGTTCCGCCAATTCAAGCGAACGCTACGAATACGGTTGCACTATGGCCGGGGCAATTGGGCGGCATCGGGGGCTATCGCAACGAACTGCGAGGACCGGAGGCGCGGCGCGTATTGGTTCCGCTGCTGGCAACCGGAGCCGTCGGAGGACTGCTGGGAGCGGTGACCCTGCTGGTTACTCCGCAACAGACGTTTCTGTACCTGATCCCCTGGTTGCTGCTCATCGCAACGCTGTTGTTTGCATTCAGCCGGAAGATCACTGCGGCGCTGAAGCCAAAAGGCGGCGAGGCGACACTCACCACCAAGGGCGGCGCGGTGGCGCAGTTTTTTGTCGCTTTCTATATTGGCTACTTCGGTGCCGGAGCGGGCATCCTGATGATGGCCCTGCTAGCCCTGCTGGGGCTGACGAATATTCACCGCATCAATGCGTACAAGTCCGTGCAGGCGGCAGTGTGCAATGGGATTGCTCTCCTCACCTTCGCGAGCCACGGCGTTGTCTACTGGAAACATGCGGGCATCATGGTAATTGGAGCAACGATCGGCGGCTACTACGGGGCCTTTTTGTCGCAGAAGATGAAGCAGGAACACGTGCGCTGGATCGTGATTGCGCTCGGCGCTGGGATGTCCATTTACTTCTTCCTACGACTTAGACACTAAAGCGCATGTGAAGGTAGGGTGACTGGTTTGACCAGTTCCTGCGCTTGGGTTAGCGTTGGAGAGCCCCAGGAGGCACATGCTCCCCAATATTCGGCGCGGCTCCCTACTCTTATTTAGCTGGCTGTTGGTTTCCTCGTGGCCGCTCTGGGTAGAGGGATTTCAACCCGTGCGGGCGCGCCACGCGATGGTGGCGAGCGTACATCCGCAGGCCTCCGGCGTTGGCGCCCAAGTGATGCGGGAGGGCGGAAACGCGGTGGACGCCGCGGTTGCGGTGGGATTTGCGCTGGCCGTAGTGCATCCGGCGGCGGGGAATCTTGGTGGCGGCGGATTCATGCTCTACCGCACAGCAAAGGGCGAAACCCATTTTCTCGATTTTCGCGAGAAGGCTCCAGCCGCAGCTTCGCGCAATATGTATCTGGATAAGCAGGGCAATGTGACCGAGCAGAGCTGGTTTGGCTACCGCTCGGCCGGCGTGCCTGGTACGGTTGCGGGATTGGTGGATGCCGAACGCCGCTGGGGAAAACTAGGAGTTGCCAAAGTAATGGCGCCTGCCATTCGACTGGCTCGCGAGGGCGTGGCGATAACGCAGTATGAAGCTGCGATGATGCGCGATGAGGATCTGGCGCGCGACCCTGTGTCCAAGCGGATATTTCAGCGCAACGGCCATTTTTACGAGCAGGGCGAAATTCTGAAGCAGCCGGAGCTGGCAGCTACCCTGGAGCGTATTGCGAGGAATCCTGACGAGTTTTACCACGGCCCGCTGGCCATTCAGATTGCCACGGCGATTCAGAAGGGCGGAGGGTTGATCACGGTTGCCGACCTTGCGGATTACTAAGGTTGTGGAGCGGACTGCGCTTCACGGAAGCTATCGCGGATACGATATTTACAGCGCCCCGCCGCCGTCCTCGGGCGGCATTGCGCTGATCGAGACACTCAACATTCTGGAAGGCTTCGACCTGCACGCGGCGAAACGTAATTCTGCCCGGCATCTGCATCTGGTTGCCGAGGCTTACAGGCGTGCGTTCTTCGACCGCTCGGTTTTTCTTGGCGATCCGGATTTCGTGGATACTCCCGTCGCGCAGTTGACCGATAAGAAATATGCGGCGGAATGGCGCTCATCGATTGATCCGAATAAGGCATCCAAGAGCTCTGAACTACAGCGGCCCAGCATGGCCGAACTGGATCAATCGGCAGCCTCGCACGCTCCGTATATAGGGCCGGAGAAGCAGGACACGACGCACTACTCCATAGTGGACGAAGCCGGGGATGCGGTTGCGGTGACTACAACGCTGAATGATTCCTTTGGCTCACGCGTAACTCTGCCCGGTCTGGGGTTTCTGCTGAACGACGAGATGGACGATTTCGCGGCCAAGCCGGGAGTTCCGAATATGTTCGGGCTGATTCAGGGCGAAGCCAATGCGATCGAGCCCGGCAAACGCCCACTCAGCTCAATGACTCCTACAATGGTGGTGAAAGATGGAAGGCTGCTGCTGGTGCTGGGTTCGCCGGGCGGTCCCACGATTATCAGTACCGTGGCCAACGTGCTGACCAATGCGGTGGATTTTGGCGAAGATATCCAGCGGGCAGTAAACGCACCGCGCTTTCATCACCAGTGGATGCCGGACGAGTTGCGGGTTGAAGCATGGCAGCTCTCGCCAGATACTGTTGAACTATTGGAGAAGATGGGACACAAGATCAAGCGCGCCGCTTCATGGGGCGATGCCGAGTGCGTTGCAATCGACTGGAAGACCGGCGAGCGCCTCGGCGCAAGTGACGCACGCAATGGCGGAAGCGCCGTAGGCTGGTAAAGGAAGAGCAAACGAATGTTGAAGGCGATCTCGACACATATGCATTTACGAGAGCGGCTCCATGCCGGAATTCTGGAGAGACTGGCCGGAGGCGGAGTTGCGGGAATTGAAATTTTTGCCATGCGCGGGCATTTTGATTACGGCAGCGCGCAACACCCGCGCGAACTCGCCTCTTGGTTCGGCTCCCATGAGGGCATTACGCTGCAGTCGATGCACGCGCCGATGTTTGCATCCGGCCAGTGGGGACACATCGATTCTCCGGAACTCAACATCGCTGGACGAGATCGCAAAGAACGAATCGAAGCGATGGATGAGATCAAGCGCGCCATCGAAGTCGCCGAAGTGCTCCCATTTCGTTTTCTTGTGCTGCACGTAGGAGTTCATGGAGAACGTTTTGACGAGCACAAGTTTGAAGGCGCGATGAGTTCCATCGAACACTTGCACGCCTTTGCCAAGCCGCTGGGCGTGGGCCTGCTGCTGGAGAACATTCCCAACGAGCTCACCGCTCCGGAGAAATTGGTGGAATTGATTCGCACCCTGCACTTCGACGATATTGGAGTTTGCCTCGATCTTGGGCACGCACATATCGGCGCAGGCGTAGACGCGGCATTCGATACCCTTAAACCGCTGATCCGTTCGGTCCATGTGCATGATAACCAGGGGATGAAAGACGAACACCTTTGGCCGGGCGCAGGAACCATCGACTGGAAGCAGGCGATGGAACTGCTGGCGACCGCTCCGCAGGTTCCGGCATTGGTGCTGGAGGTTGCAGGAGATCCCGAGGGCAATCCAGAGTACGGAAAAACGGCGCCGGCGAAGATGCTGGCAAGCTGGAAGATGCTGGGGGCTTGAGTACCAGGCGGGATATGTGATGAGCTAAGGAAAGTCCCTGGAGCACGTATCTTCAGAGTATGAGAGCATTGGTGGGCAGCCCATAAACCCGGCAGGCAGGCGGCGCTCCGGCGTTTTTCACCCGAGATTCGTATAGCAAGCCAGGGTTGGGACGATTTCGCGCCGTGTCGCGGAAGATCATTTCAAGGATGGAACTATGGCAGAAGCAAACGGGGGCAACAGCTCCCAGAGTTGGACGAGCACCCAAGCATACATAATGGCAGCTCTCTGTCTCCTGGTGGGCTGCGCGGTTGGTTACTTGATGCGCGGGTCAGTGGGTGGCAGCAGCGCTCCCGCACCGGCGGCTGCAGCCGCGACGGAACAGCAACAGGGCATGCCGCCCGCCGGCATGGGCGGTGGAATGGGGCAACAAATGCCCTCCCCTGCACAGATGAAGGCGATGGCGGACAAACAGGCAGCGCCGCTGCTGGAGCAGCTTAAGGCAAAGCCGAACGACCCAGCCCTGAATGCGCAAGCGGGCAATGTTTATTACGACGCGCAGATATTTCCAATTGCAATAGATTATTACCAGAAGGCTCTTGCGGTTGATCCAAAGAACTCGATGGTGCGCACCGACTTGGCAACAGCATTGTTCTATAGCAGCGACTTCGATCACTCGATTGCCGAATTTGATCGCGCCCTGAAGGACGACCCCAAGAACGGCAATGCATTGTTCAATCGCGGGATCGCAAAATGGCAGGGGAAGATGGACGTGAATGGCGCGCTCAAGGATTGGGAGACGCTGTTGAAACAGAATCCCAACTACGAGCAAGCCGATAAGGTCCGGATGTATATGGCGCAGGCCAAGAAGCACGCCAACATCAAGCCCGGCCAGAAAACCGACAAGCCAGCGATGTGAGGCTGCCGGCTTTGACCGGCAACGAGTTGCGGCAAAGAGCAAGAGCAACTGCAGAAACAAGAATGTTGCAGAGGTGGAAGGCGCCGCCTCCCATGTTACCGCCGCAAAGACGGCGGCGCGAACCTGGGACACCCGGCATCTCTGTATATTTCCACTTTTGAAAGCCCGGCGTCGGGCGATGATTTGCTTCGGAAACGTCGATCATGGAATCGCTCTAAATGCAGAACTTTACGGTCGCGGATCTGGTGCAGACCACGGTAGCGACGTTTGCTTTTGCATTATTTCTTCTTCCCTCCGGATATCTCCTGGGCATGGCCAGCAATGCGTTCTGCATGCGTGGCCGTTCAGGGGCAGAAAAGATACTGTTCAGTTCCGCGTTATCCATCGCTGCGACTCCTATCCTGGCCGTTCTTTTGACGAGGGCTTTTTCTTACAAAGTAACGATCACGATATTTCTCTTGCTTGCCGCGATAGCGGTTGCGGTGCTCTGGCGGCAGCTTCCATCGCAAGGACGATGGATCTCCGGGATTCGGCGCAGCACCTGGATACTGCTTGTTATGCTGGGCACCTGGTTTCTGGTGGTGCAATTATCGCTGGCGGATCTGCAGGTTGGACATCGTCTTTACGTTAGCTACGTAGCCTTTGATCACTCGGTGCGGGTGCCATTTGTAGAGGCTGCGGCGCGAAGCGGAGTTCCTCCGCTGAATCCCTTTTACGGACTGGGGAAGATTCCGGTTCTCCGGTATTACTACTACTGGTATGTAGTTTGCGCATTGCCCATGCGGTTGTTTGGCTTGAGCGCCAAGGCCTGCCTGAACGCAAGCGTCTTCTGGAGCGGGCTTGGGTTGGCTTCGACCATCCCGCTTTTTCTCAAGTACGTTCTCGATGAGCGGGAACATCTTCGGGCAAAATCGGTGATCGGGATTGCGGTGCTTGGGGTAACCGGCCTGGATCTTCTCCCCTACGCCGCGATCGTGATCAGCAGCCGCGCCTGGTTTGCCGACATGGAATGGTGGGATCCGAATCAGATTACATCCTGGATGGGCTCCCTGTTATGGGTGCCGCACCACGTAGCTTCGCTCACGGCATGCATGTCGGGCCTCCTCGTTTTGTCGGCGATTGACGAAGAAAGCTTGCTTCGCCAGAGGGCGTGGGCAGCGGTGTTATCGGCACTGGCGTTTGCGAGCGCGGCTGGCCTGTCAGTTTACGTGACGTTTACCTTCGCCGCGTTTGTAACGTTCTGGGCGCTCCGTGTACTCGCTCAGAGGCAGATCAGGACAGTCGCCACGTACGCTGCAAGCGGAGCATTTTCGCTGGCGTTGTCATGGCCGTTCATCGCGGACTTGCTCTCAAAGCACGTTGGCACGGGCGTCAGGCTTGAAGGAAACGACGACCGATTCGCCTTTTTCGCGTTGCGCGAAGCCTCGGATATCGTTGATTTTCTTGGCGGCCTCGGCATCCATAACTCCTTGCTCCAACATCTGGCGACCTTGCCGGTCCTCCTGCTGATGTATGCCCTCGAATTCGGATTCTTTGCGCTGATTTTGGTTTTGGATCTCCGCCAGCGGCGGAACGGACGCAAGCTCGAAGGCAAGCGGCGAATGCTGTGGGCGATGTTTGCCGTGTGCCTGGCACTGATGAGCGTTCTGAAGTCGGGCGCGACGAATGTAAATGACCTCGGAATCAGAGGCATGCTGGTAGGCCAGTTCGTCCTGCTCATTCTTTCCGCACCGATTGTTCATACCGTATTTTTCCGAAGCTCTGCCGCGCCACAGGCAGGGCTTGGCGCGCGGTGGGTTCGATATTCGTTGCTCTGTACGTTGGCGGTTGGAGCGGCGGGAACTGCCTTCCAGTTAGCCGCGCTGCGTGCCTACGCTCCACTGGCAGACGCGGAAATATTGGGGCGATGCGAACGATTTCTCGGCTCTCCGGGATTTGGAGAACGCACTTACTGGATGCGCAAGGGTTTCGGCGAACTCGACCGGCTGACTCCATCCAGGGCATTCGTGCAATACAACCCGGTGAGAGATGAGACCCTGATCGCTCATCTGTATTCAACCCGCCAAGCCGTGATGGGAGACTCATCTTGCGGCAGCGCCTTTGGCGGAGACATTGCCGCGTGCAGAAAAGCGTTTCCCCGCTTCGACCCGGTTTTCAACTCTCCCGATTCCCGGAGCTTGAAGCTGGACGAATTCTGCGAGGAGTTCCACATCGCCGCGCTGGTAGCAACCGACGCAGACCCTGTGTGGCAAGACCGCAAGAGCTGGGTGTGGGTGAGGCCCAGCCTCCTGAACGATAACCCGTCGATGCGCGCGATTGCTTGCGGCGGCAGAGCGTTGACGGCGGTCATGCGGCAGAAGCGCTAAAGCGGTCGCGGGATTGGCGTATCCGCCACATCCGCGAACCCACATTTGCTAACTACGGCAAATGTGGGGCACCCTCGGACACATCGACTCTGAAAATGCGCTAGCCTTTCCGGCGATGCAGAACCAGCAACATAGCGATCCGTAGACGTACCTAGGCTTGCGATCCCTGAACATCGGGGATCGCGAAATATTTTGGCCCTGCCTGTGACCGATATCACAGCAGAAGGTGAGTAGCTACGCCTAATCTCGCTGTTGCATTCGTCAATAAAAGACGAAGCTACGCGCGAACGTGGTGGCCGAAGTGTGCGTGGAGTGGAAATTTGTGGCTGAGAGCCACTGGCATGGGGTGGGGGATTTGACGTTGGTGGCTGCGGAAGATTGCACAACGCCGGGACGGGGCTTCGGCATCGAAGTAAGGGCCGTTCCGGGACAGGCAGCGCAAGATTCATGTTTTGTATAGCTTACGATGGACTTCCGTAGCTCTTCCGCAGGTTGCAAGCTGTGGCTTGAAAATTGCTTACATCAGTTCGTGAGGTGGAAGTGAATCGCGGTCTGACTACCCTTTTAATGTTCGTCGCGTTGGTTGCCGGGAATGGCCTGGCGGCCAACCATCCCGTTCCTCTAACGGCTGACATGGACTCGGCCAAGTGTGCCGAATGTCACGAGAACAAAACGAAAGGTAAATCGGTTCACACGGCCATCGCGATGGGCTGCACCAGTTGTCACGAGATTCGCGTTTCCAAGGACGTTACCCGAATCAAGCTGACCAAGAGTACCTCCGCCGCGCTGTGTATTACCTGCCACGCCGACAAGAAAGCCGCAGATATCAAGGGCAAGGTTCATCCTCCAGCCGTGCGGGATTGCGTGAAGTGCCACGATCCGCACACGTCGGATAATAAGGATCAGCTTCTCAAGCCTGAGAGCGGCGACTCGAAGGATTCGAATCTCTGCTTGAGCTGCCACAACGTTGGGGTCGATGTGCCGAAGGAAGGCAGCCGCCATGCCGCGCTGGACATGGGGTGCGATACCTGCCACGTCACGCACAAAACCGGCGAGCGCGGCAAACGCGAGTTCGATTTTCATCTGACAAAAGACGCACCCGCGCTGTGTATCGACTGCCACGATCCCAAGGATGCCGCGCTCGCCAAGGCGCACCAGGGGCAGCCGTTCGAGAAGGCCGATTGCCTAACCTGCCACAATCCACATCAGTCGTCGCAGAAGAAATTGATGGCGAAGTTTACCCATGCGCCGTTTGCGAGCGGCCAGTGCGATTCCTGTCACGCTGCGCAGAAAGACGGCAAGGTCGTTTTAACCCAATCGAGTCCCAAGGCGCTTTGCCTTTCCTGCCACTCAGACAAGGGCGAACAGATCGAGAAGGCCAAGGTGCAGCATCCGGGCGCGGCGGGCGACTGTACGGATTGCCACAATCCGCACGCCGGAAATTCGCCGGGATTCCCCAAGCCAGACGCGGTGAACGTTTGCCTGAACTGCCACTCGACGCAAGCGGATTTGATGAAGACGAAAGCTCATCTTCATCAGCCGGCGTTTGAACAGGGATGCGCGACCTGCCATGAGCCGCATGGTGGAGATAACCTTCATCTGCTGCGTGCCAAGACTCCGAACGTATTGTGTCTCGAGTGCCATGGGCCGGATGCGAAGCCGGCGGTTCTTGAGAGCGAACACATGGTTACGATTTTCGATGGAAAGGTAAAGCTGCCCGAAAACTACTTTGCCAAGGTAGTGCGGCTTCCCTTGAGGTACGGCCTTGGGCATCCGGTGGATAAGCATCCGGTTTCCGATCAGATGGATCCCACGGACATTACAAAAGTGCGAGTCGCTCTCAACTGCCTGAGCTGTCACGATGCGCACGCGTCGGCCAAGCCGGGGATGTTGGTGAACGACCAGGAAGACAACCTAGCGTTCTGTTCCAAGTGTCATAAAGATCTGACTAAGCGCTAAGCGGCAGGAGAACGGCAAAGATGTCTGAGGTTCGGAACAATTCGGGTAGGGGACGCAAAGGGACGGCGGTATTTTTCGTGCTATTGGCAGTTTTGCTGGCGGCGTCGGTATCCAGTTTCGGCGCTAAGAAGAAGAAGGATGCCCCGGCCGCGGTTCCGCCCCCACCCATCGTGGTCGACTACTCGCGATTCGTATGGCCGAATCCTCCGGCAATTGCCCGAGTAAAGTTTACGGCGTGGTTTGCAGGCGACAAGGTGGACGAGGAAACCGCAGCCCAGAAGGCGGCGAGAAACAAGAAGGGCTGGATGGATCGCCTGGCGGGAACACAGCCGGAAAATGAGAAGAGGATCAAGCTTCACTTCCAACTGCTGAACCCTTATGGGATGGGCGTGGACTCGAAAGGGCGTCTCTATGTAGCGGACGCCAAGGTCGGCGGGATCTTTGTCTTTAACACGGAGACACGGGACACGGAACTGATTAAGAACGGCGTTACCGCGCATTTCTCGTTCATTATCGGGCTGGCTGTCGATGACAGCGATGATCGGATATTTGTGTCTGACCGCGATCTCCGCCACGTACTGGTGATCAATGCCAATCGCAAGGTCGAGGCATCGATCAGCGAAGGGCTGGTGACTCCGGGCGAAGTTGCGGTGGATTCAGAGAACCGTTTGCTTTATGTGTCAGACGTGGCCACTGACCAGGTGATGGTGTATGACGCCGACACGTTCAAGTTGATTCGCCGGATAGGGACAGGAAATAAACAACACACGCTGACGACTCCGGGAGACTTTGCCAGGCCGGGCGGGATGGCAGTGGACAAGAATGGGAATCTCTACGTTGCGGATACGATGAACAACCGGATCGAGATTTTCGACGCCGATGGCGGCTTCATTAAAGAGATTGGCAAGCACGGCGACGGTCCCGGCGATTTTGCTCGTCCCAAGAGCGTAGCGGTGGACGCGGATGGGCATATCTGGGTTGCGGATGGAATGCAGGACCGGGTACACGTGCTCAACTGGGACGGCCAGTTGTTGACCTGGCTGGGCGACAAGCATTCGCTGATTCCGGGAGAATTCTCGGGACTGGTGAACGTCATTATCGATAAAAACAACCGGGTCTTCACTTCCGAGATTTATCCGGGACGTGTACAGCAATTCCGCTACATCACGGACGCCGAAGCCGAGACCGAGAAACACAATCGCGAAAAGGCGTTCGAGGAGAAGGCGGCGCAGAGAAGAGGCTCGGCGACGAGTGTTCCGGCGGAGACCGTGGCACCGAAACAAGGCGAGCAGGATAAGCCGGAGGGATCGGCGGCGAAGTGAGCCGCATCAAGTTCGAACGACAGTGGGGATCAGCCACTTTGTGCGAAGGGGAATAACGGGCGCAGCCTGCTATCCAGCAGTTGATTCACTGAAGTTGCAGTAAAAAATCAGGAGGTTTTACTTTCATGAAGAAGCTTTTCATTCTAGCTGTCATCGTCCTCGCCGTTACGGCGATGGGCATGGCGCAAAATTACTCTCCGACGACCGACGTCCTCGGAGCACACCAGAAT
>Ga0302320_10016331_pt1 | contig 15183 bp, 14 predicted proteins | sample Bog_T0_3_FD_202130 | JGI IMG/M metagenome (GOLD analysis project Ga0302320, IMG submission 202130) | Peat permafrost microbial communities from Stordalen Mire near Abisko, Sweden - Bog_T0_3 | ecosystem: Environmental > Terrestrial > Soil > Wetlands > Peat | place: Sweden: Abisko, Stordalen Mire... | reverse complement strand
AGCGAGATCGGCGACCAGATTTTGGGCGCCATGCTGGCCGCGGGTCGAGCGAACAAAGATTCAAACTGACGTTACCGCGCCAACTTGATTGGACGCGGATCGGGAACGGCTTCTCTGCGTGCGAGCCCGATTGCCAATCTGATTGCCAATCGGCCCCCGCTATTTGTTGGCGGCGGGTTTGACGTCGCCTACCCAGAAGTTGTCGCCGTCTACGAAGACCGTAGCGTCGATGGTCGACCCCGCTGTCAGTTTGGAGAATTCGGCGGGGTCCTTCACGGGGTAGCTCATGGTCATGGCGCCCATCCAGTCACCGATCGGGCCGGCGTCGATGCGGGCCGATTTCTCGGTGGCATCGAGCGATAATACCTTGCCGTGCATCGGGTAGCGTTTGACGGCCTGTGCCTGGCCGGATGCGCCCGCTGCCTCCGTTTTCGCGGCTGGGGCCGGGGCGTTCGAGGAGCAGGCGGTCAATACAAATGCCAAGCTTATGAGAGCAACGATCTTCATCACGATTCCTCTAACGTAGCAAATCTTCCAGCTGAATTCGAGCGCCGGTCTTTTCGTCCCGGTACTTCACGATGACGGGGGTGTAGATGGAAATGCCCCAGTCCTTGCCATAGCCGCTGGTGACGGCACGCGAACCGGCTATGACTACCGCGCCTTCGGGGATCACGAGAGGCTGGTTCTCGGTGGCGCGATGGACTTCACCGCGCACGAGGTCGTAGACCGGAGTGGAACGATTGAGGATCGTCCCCGTGCCGAGCACCGCCTGCTTCTTCACCACGGTGCCCTCGTAGACACCGCAGTTGCCGCCGACAAGAACGCCGTCTTCGATTATGACGGGGAGCGCGCCCACGGGCTCCAGAACTCCGCCGATTTGCGAAGCCGCGGAGATATGGCAGTTCACGCCGACCTGCGCGCAGCTGCCTACGAGCGCGTGGGAATCGACCATGGTGCCGTCGCCGACATATGCACCGACGTTGATATACATGGGCGGCATGCAGGTCACGCCGCGGCCGATGAAGCAGCCGTCGCGAATGCTGGAGCCGCCGGGAACGATACGGATGCCATCTGCCACCGTTACCGGACGCACCGGGTAGGTGGCCTTATCGAGGAAAGGCTGACGGGTGGCATTCACGGACATATCGACAATGCCGCCGATGCGGAAGCCGATCAGAATGCCCTTCTTCACCCAGCCGTTGACGCGCCAGCCGCTGGCTTCGGCGGAATCGGGAACGGCGGCACGGATTTCACCGGCGTTCAGCGCGGCCTTAAAGCGCGAGAATAGCGCGTAGTGGTCCGGGGTGTATTGCTCCGGCTTGTTGTCAAAGAGATCCTCAATGGCTGCTTGCAACGGCGACTCCTTCGGCACTTGGTTTCAGGCTCTCGAGAACATGGTCGACCTTCTGGCGGTTCGCTTCGGAGGGCGGCACGAGCGGCAGACGATAGACGGGGTTGAGCAGGCCCATACGGCCCATCGCCCACTTCACGGGGATCGGATTCGATTCGACGAAGTTGACCTGCATGAGCGACATGTACTGGCGCTGGATGGCGCGCGCACCGGCGAAGTCACCGGCGTTGGCCAGACGTACGAGTTCCGTCATCGGGCCGGGAATTTCATTCGAGGCCACGGAGATGAGGCCTTTACCGCCGAGCGCGATTACGCCGATAGTGATAGAGTCATCGCCGGAGAGCACGGTGAAATGGGAAGGTACGCGGTGACAGACTTCGGCGATCTGCGAGATGTTGCCCGAAGCTTCCTTGACGCCTATGATGTTGGGAATCCCGGCCAGGCGCACGAGGGTGGAGGTTTCCACGTTGACGCCAGTGCGGCCCTGAACGTTATAGACGACGATCGGGATGCGGATGGACTCGGCGAGGGCTTTATAGTGCTGGTATAAGCCTTCCTGGCTCGGCTTGTTGTAGTACGGAGTTACGGAGAGCACGCCATCGGCGCCCACGCGCTGGCATTCCTGTGCGAGCTCAATCACTTCCTTTGTGAAGTAGCCACCCGCGCCCGCCAGTACGGGCACACGCCGCAGCGAATTGCGCGCTTCCTCAACCGTGATCTCAACCACCCTAAGGTGTTCTTCGAGCGTGAGCGCGGGACTTTCACCGGTCGTCCCGCAGGGCACGAGAAAGTCGATGCCTTCTTCGATCTGCCGCCGGACCAACTTGCGAAGCGTCGCTTCATCCAGCGACTGATCGGCCTGGAACGGCGTGACCATGGCTGTGCCGCATCCTGTAAACATGTACCACCTCCCTGAGACTCTCATTTGTAACGCTACTTACCGAACAATATATCCGCGAATTCGTAAAAGCCTTTTTTGCCGTTGATCCACTCCGCGGCTTTCACCGCGCCCTGGGCGAAGCCTTCGCGGCTGCGCGCCGTGTGGCGGAGGGTGATGGTGTCAGCCGGGGAGTCAAAGCCTATCTCGTGGGTGCCCGCAATGGCCCCGGCGCGGTTAGATGCCACGTCGATGTTGCGATGGTAACCGGCCTGCTTCATCTCTTCGATCAGCTTAAGCATGGTGCCTGACGGGGCGTCTTTCTTGGCGGAATGGTGGATTTCCCAAGCCCAGGCTTCGTAGGCCGGCTCGGTGGAGAGAAGTTTTGCGGCCTCGCTCACGATGTGGAAAAAGGCGTTGACGCCGACCGAGTAATTCGGACTCCAGACCATGCCGATTTCCCGCCCCGCTACTACGCTCTTGACGTGCTCCATTTGATCTTGCCAGCCCGTGGTGCCGACTACCAGGTTGACACCCAGCGAGGCGATGCGAACGATGTTCTGCACGGCGGCGGAGGGGATGGAGAAGTCGATAGCGACGTCGATGCCGGAGAAGTTCTTCGCGGTGATGCCTTCGTAGTGGGCGTTGTTGAGTTCGTCGAGCCTGAGGCCGACTTCGATACCGCGCTGTTGGGCGGCCACTTCGACCATGTGACCCATTTTTCCGTAGCCTACTATGGCGATTTTCATGGAGTAGCCCCTGGGGTTACTACGCGAACGGCAGAAAAAGCGCCGAGATGAGGCAGTTGGATCGGGGCGTGGTGAAGACAAGCGCCCGGGCGTTTCAGTACCGCGCCTTTACAGTCGCGGCTCGGTAGCGTTTGGTTGGCTCCAGGGTGCGCACCGCCAGGCCGAACGTTCCGGACACTGTGGAGCCTTAGCCACGTGGCATGGACTCTCATTCGAAGACCTCCGGGTCGAGTTCGGTGAAGAATTCGGCGTGCAGGGAGCTTACCGCGTGCGGGAGATCCTTCTCCGCGATGACAAAACCGATATTCAACAGCGACGCGCCCTGGGATATCATTCGGATGTTCGCTCCGCCCAGCGAGCCAAACGCGCGCGCCGCCACGCCCGGAGTATGGCGGATGTTCTCGCCGACAAGGCAGACGATCGCCTGATCCGGTTCCGTGGTTACGTCGGCAAAATCGTTCATCTCGGCCACAATTTTATCCAGGTGTTTTGTGTTGTCGATGGTGAGCGACACGCTCACCTCGCTGGTTGCGATCATATCGACCGGCGTTTCGTAACGGTCGAAGATCTCGAAGATCCGACGCAGAAAGCCGTGCGCCATGAACATGCGGGTCGACTGGATATTGACCAGCGTGATCTTGCGCTTGCAGGCGATAGACTTGACGGCGTTGCCGCCTTTTACAGTTTCCGCAACGATGCGCGTGCCCGGCACGTCGGGGCGGCGCGAATTCAGAATGAGTACCGGGATGTTGTGTTCTATCGCCGGAATCACCGTCGCCGGATGCAGCACCTTTGCCCCAAAATACGCCAGTTCGGCGGCTTCCGCGAATGAGATCACCTTCACGCGGTGACCACCCGGCATGATCGTGGGGTCCGCCGTCAACATGCCGTCGACATCGGTCCAGATCTGAATTTCTTCCGCGTGAACGCCCGCGCCGACAATCGACGCGGTGAAGTCCGAACCGCCACGACCGAGCGTCGACGTCACGCCCTGCTCAGTGGAGCCTATGAAGCCGCCCATCACGACGACCTTCTGCGCAGCCAGCGGAGCAACGGTCGCTTTCAGCCTGCGGTAAGTCTCGGCGAAGATCGGCGCGGCCTGCGTATGGCGTCCATCTGTGACGATCACCTTGCGCGAATCAACATGAACGCAAGGCACACCGTAATGTTCGAACGCGAGGGACACGACGTAACTGGAAAGGCGTTCGCCGTAGCTGGAAATCGCATCAATGGAACGCGGAGTCAGCTCACCCAGAACGGCCAGGCCCTTGACCAGTTCCGTCATCTCCTGGAACTGTTCATCGAGCATGCGATCGAGTTCGGCGCGGTCCGCAAGAGGCACCACCTGACGGGCTTCTCGCGAATGGAAATCGCGGAGGTCGTGGAGTTGGCGGATGTATTGATCGCGCTCGCCATCGATCGCGGTCTGGGCCAGCGCGAGCAGCTTGTTGGTCGTCTTCCCCATCGCCGAGACGACGACGATGGGGTGACGGTCCAGACGGGCCTTCACGATGGAGGCCACGCGTTCGATGGCTACGGCGGACTCGACGGACGTGCCGCCGAATTTCATGACGATCATGTCAGTCCAACAGTCCTTCGGATTGCATGAGTTCTGCGTTGAGTACGGCGGCACCGGCCGCGCCCCGCACGGTGTTGTGACCCAAGGCGACGAATTTCCAATCGAACACGGGGCACGGACGCAGACGGCCGACAAAGGCCGCCATACCGCGTTCGCGCTCGACATCCTTGCGCGGCTGCGGACGGTCCGCTTCCACCATGTACTGCACGGGGCGTTTCGGCGCGCTCGGCAGTTCGCGATCCTGCGGCAGGCCTTTGAACGAATCGAAAGCGTGGCGCAGGTCCTTTTCGGTGGGCTTCGTGTTGAACTCCACCGAGATGGTGACGGTGTGACCATCGACCACAGGCACGCGGTTGCAATGCGCGCTGACGCTGGCGGCGAGCGGCTTGATGCGATCTCCGGCAAACGTGCCGAGGATCTTCTGCGTCTCTTCCTGCATCTTCTCTTCCTCGTTGCCGATGTAGGGGATCACGTTGCCCATGATGTCCATCGACGGCACGCCGGGGTAGCCCGCGCCGGAGATTGCCTGAAGTGTGGTGGTAATGATCTTCGTGACACCGAACTGCATCAGCGGCGCGAGGCCCATGGTCAGCACGATTGTGGAGCAGTTCGGATTGGTAACGATCTTGCCTTTCCAGCCTCGACTGCTCTGCTGACGCGCGATGAGCTGGAGGTGCCCGGGATTGATTTCCGGCACCAGCAACGGCACGTCACTCTCCATGCGATGATTGCGCGAGTTGGAGACGACGACGTGCCCGGCAGCCGCGAAAGCCTGCTCGATTTCCGTGGCAACGCCCGCATCCATGGCGGAGAAGACGAGCTTCGGGGCATTGCCCGGCTTGGCGTCTTCCACTTTACGGCTCGCGATATCAGACGGCGCGGCGCCGCCGAGGTGCCACTTGGCGGCATCGGCATAGCGCTTGCCGGCCGAGCGTTCGCTGGCTCCGAGCCACGTCAGATGGAACAACGGATGTCCGTCGAGAAACTTAATAAAATGCTGGCCCACCATGCCGGTAGCGCCGAGGATACCTACTTCAATTCTGCTCATAGAGATTAGACTTGCCCTTGTAGTTGCTTTACCATTCGCTGGTAGATTTCGACTGCGTCGAGTAGCTGCTGTTTCGGCACGCGCTCATCGAGCGTATGCGCGACGTGGATGGTGCCCGGACCCAGCAACAGCGGTTGGCCCCAGGCTCCGTTAAAAGCGGGAATATCGGTGGTGTAAGCGACGACAGTGGTCGGGAGGCCCTCCACTGCGGTGAGGTGAAGGGCCGGGATTTCGAGAACGTCGTTCAGCTCTACTTTGCCGGCGGCGGCTTGCGCTACGGCTTCGCGGGTGGATGTGGAATCGCACACCAAACGGATGAAGATCTCGGCGCGCGCATCATCGGGAATCACGTTGGGGGCTCGGCCTCCGCGAATGGTACCGACGTTGAGCGTGCTGGGACCCAGGATGGGGTCGACCGGAAGCTTGATGGCACGGATGGCCTGGAGCGCGTCGAGAAGTTTTTCGATGGCCGATTCGCCGAGTTCCGGGTACGCCGAATGCGCCATCTTGCCGCGCGCGATCAGTTCGTACCGGAGCGCGCCTTTGGAGCCGAGCGCAAGTTGGTTTTCGGTAGGCTCGCCGTTGATGACGAATTTCGAGCCGCGCGGGTTGAGAGCTGCATGATAGGCGCCGGCGCTGTTGCGCTCTTCACCGACGACGAAGAGAAGTCCGAAGTTGCGCACGCCACTTTCGAGCAGGCGTTCGGCGGCGACCAGCATGGAGGCGATAATGCCTTTGGTGTCACAGGCGCCGCGACCCCAGATGAATTCGTCGTCTTCGCGGGACGGGATGAAGGGAGGCACGGTGTCCATGTGAGTGGAAAGCGTGACGATGGGTTCTCCGAAGTGCGCGAAGACGTTGAGGCGCTTTGGCTCGACTTCCATGGTCTCAATCCGGCCGTTGTGAGCGGCGCAAAGGCGAGCCAGATAGTCGTGCAGGAATACGCCTACTTGTTCCTCTTCGGGGGTTACCGAGGGTATGTCGATCAGCGTTCGCGTCAATTCGAATACGTGCATAGACCGTCCATGACTGGCCGGAGCGCGCTTCGAAAGACACAAAGCGGGGAGAGTGAGGGGTAGCTACAGAAGTTCACTGTCCCGGAAGCGCTCCACCCGGTCATATGACCGGATGACAGTGGCGGAGATTCAACTCACACCCCCAACCGCAGTTGCCGATCGGCGCCTGCGACTTCGGCGATAAGCCCCTCCCGAATGCACGCCCGACGATCGCGGGAAGTGAGTGCATAAGATCCTGACTACCGCACCTCTACCAGAAAGATCAGGATAGCATGAGGGGCAGGCTCCATGGTGTCGCAGCGCGCGCCGATGGCAAGGGTTGGCACGGAAATATTCGGGAGATCGGCGGTTCAATCCCATTGGGCGAGTTTGCCGCTCGCGCCCATCTCGCTCCGCCACTGCATCGGGACGTAAATATTCCTGTTGATTTTGGGGAGGGCACGTTTCACCGGATCGGGCCACTGGTCGAGCGGCATGCGAAGGATGTGATCCGTGTAGAAAGGCCGCGTCAACAGATCTTCGTAGCACGGGTCCACAAATTTGCCGGCGGCTTCGAGGCTTCTGATCTGCGCGAGGGCCCTTCTGGTCCATGGCCGGCATGAGCAAATTGCGGGCATAGCGATTGCAGGCCAGGATGGCGGCACCAAATTTGAGATGACCAATCCTTTGAGATTCTGTTGATGCCTAAGCGCGTACTCCAGCGCCAGAATGCCACCCCATGACTGGCCAGGCAGATGGACGTTGTTCTGATTGAGCCTAAGCGCTTGCGAACCTGTTCGACTTCTTCGACGAAGCGCAGTACATCCCACAACTCAGGCGCGTCCGGCCGTCGCTATAAGCCGATCCGAGTCGATCGTAATAGTAGTACTCGATTCCCGAATTCAGAAAATAGCTGTCAAAAGCCTCGAAGTGCTCGTGAGTGGCGCCGAGTCCGCCGTGCAGCCGGAGTACCTGGATTTTGGGATTGTTGCCGACGCGTTTCGTCCGGATTTGGAAGGTTCCGCGCGGAATCTCAAGATCAATCACTTTAGGCCACCCCTCCGTAATTCGGCCCGAGGAGTCGAACCACGTCCGGGCCGTAGTGCTTTGTTGAGGTGTCGGCGTATCGCAGGCCGCCAGTGCCAGCGCAGCAGCCAAAAGGATCAAAAGCGAAGTACCCTAACCCCGCAACTTCCGAGTGAATTCATGGGCCGACCGTCAGCTCTGAGGCCAACTCATCGGGATCTCGCTCGTGCGGCTGGCACGAATCGTCCGCTGCCGGGTCTTGGCTGACGGTCCATTGTGACGGCTGCGATGGTCTGACTGCACGCCCACGCAACCCGACAACCGGTCCGGCGATTGCGGATGCGGCGATTGTTCCTGCCGGCAGTACTTCTGCGACCACGGGCTCGGCCGGAAACTCCCTTTGCCTGCATCCGCAAATCACCGCGACATCGCCGCCGAATCAATTGTGAATATTCACCCTCTGGTACACGCGATTCGCCATCGTCCCGGCGTTACCGTTGAAGTCTGTGGCGAACGCGCAAATGTTCACGGTTCCCCACCCGGCATTGCCCTGGTCCGGAATTGAGCGAGTGTCGTAGGACAGCGTCCACGTGCCGTTGGCCTGTGCCGTCGCCTGACCCAGCAGGTGCCATCCTACGGTTTGGATATTGGCCGGACTGGTGGCGTAATAGGCGGAAAATCCCACGCCCTCGACGCATTGAGCCTGCGCTACCAGATTGATCGTGCCGGAGACCGTGGCATTGGCCGCCGGGGACACGATCGACATTTCCGTCGGCACGATGCTGGTGGGATCGCGGAACTCGTAGTCGGAGCGAAAGACCCCCCGCATGTTGTTGGAGGCCTCGCCGAGCGCGCTCATCACCAGAGGCGCGTTGATGGAGATGGTGTGCGATGGATCCCCGATGTTCATTTCAATCGTCACGTTGTCGTTGTCGGGATTGTTACAATCGTACACGGTCAGCGTCAGATTATTTTGATTGTCGAGGCTGTAGGCGTAGGCCAAAACCTGATGGCAGTGGTGCAACGCGGCGATGATTCCCGGAATGTCGCCCGCGCCGCATTCCGGACCCATGACCAGATTCAGAGGCGAAGGATTGCCAGCGTCGATATCGGCCTTGATCTTTGGCCATTCGTCCTTGACCATGCGGTCTCCCAACCCGGAGCCGTAAAAACTGATGGTGACGTCATGACTGGGGGTCTGAATCCACTGAATCACCTTGGCGGCGTTATCGTAGATCGGCGAGGAACCAAAGCTCTGCAACAACCTCGAGGAAAGATAATTGAAGAGCGGCCCGCCCGCGGGAGGCAGGCTGCTGCCCGGGGGCGGGACCTGATGGATCTGGAAAATGTCCCGCGCGGCGAAGGCAAAACCTCCGCAGAGACCGTTTCCAGCATCGCCGCTGACGATGGTTCCGAGGAGCGGAAGCGTAACCGCCGGATAAGCTGTTCCCGAGGGGTAGCTGTTACTGAAATGAAATCCGTTTTTGCTGGGTCGAAAGTTCTTGACTGAATTAGCTGCACTCATTGTAAAACCTCCGGTTTGGATATTATCATGACAGGAATCGGAAGAAAAGGCCCGAATTGGGTTCACCGGTTCGTCTATTATCCTCTCAAATCCTCTCAACCGGCGAGTGTGGGAGAGGCGCGGCCAGGATGGCGGCCGGATGAGGCGGAAAAGCGGACTGGGCTGAATCAGATTCTCAGCCATCCGGCAGGATATGCGAGGCGGCAAAGCGCCGAGCAGCATACGCGAGACGTCGACAGAGACGACGATTGATGGCGGTGCTTAGCAGCGCGGGATCGCCTGCGCAGGTTGCACGAACCGCGTGCGCAACGACACGAGAGCCGATGAGTCGAAGAAGCATGACAACGCCGTAAAAACAATGGGCATTGCGCTTTATGGCGCAGCCTTTTTCCCCAAATAACTGACTCAAGTTGTCCCGTGATTCTCCTCATTGCGATAAAACCGTCCCGGCCAACCAAAATGACCCGCGCAGCGACGCGATGCCGGGTGGGGGTAATGTTGGTCGGAGGCACCCACGGTATATTCTTGCTGGAATACAATAGTTCCAATGCGCTACCCGCTCGTCTGCTTTTTGTCCGCTGCGAGTCTTTGGGCTCTGGGTGGTCCGCGCTACGTGGAAACAACCCCGCAGCCCGGGGCCTTCGCGCTGGTGGAGAAAGGCGCGGCGGCCGCGGTTCGGGTCGACGCCTCCGACTGGCCAGGCGTTCAGCGCGCCGCCCACGATTTACAGGCGGACGTGGGGCGGGTCACCGGCGTCACTCCCGCGTGGGTGAACACCACGCGCAGGATGGTTCTCATCGGCACCGTCGGCAAGAGCCCGCTCATCGATGAATTGGCCCGCGCGGGCAAGATTGATGTCACCGGCATCCGCGGCAAGTGGGAATCCTTTTTCCTGCAAACGGTCGCCAACCCGTTTCCCGGGGTCGATAGCGCACTGGTGATCGCCGGCAGCGATAAACGTGGCACCATCTTCGGCATTTACGACCTCTCCGAACAAATCGGCGTCTCACCCTGGTACTGGTGGGCGGACGTCACGCCCGGGCATAAGGCCGCGCTCTACGTTCGCGCCGGCAGGTACCAGCAGGGTGAGCCCAGCGTCAAATATCGGGGCATTTTCTTTAACGACGAAAAGCCCGACCTCGATTTTTGGGTGCGCGCGAAGTTCGGCGAACACGCTGTCCCCGGCGGCACCGCCGCGAACTTCAACAGCGCGTTCTATTCCAAAGTCTTCGAAGTCATTCTGCGCATGAAGGGCAACTACCTGTGGCCCGCCATGTGGAACAACGCCTTCGCCGAGGACGATCCCGCGACTCCGCGGATCGCGGACGAATACGGGATCGTGATGGGCACCAGCCATCAGGAGCCCATGATGCGCGCACAGAAGGAATGGGACTGGCATCTGCGGGCTGCCAATGGCAACTGGAACTACGCCACGCAATCCGCGATCCTCGACGACTTCTGGCGTCAGGGGATCCGCGAGCGCAAAGACTTCGAAAACATCTACACGATTGGCCTGCGGGGCGAGAACGATTCCGCCATGGTCCGCACGGCCGGGGAGGGCGTGGCTCTGACGGAAAAGATCGTTACAGCCCAGCGCAAAATGCTGGCTGAAGAGGTCAATGCCGATGTGACTAAGGTGCCGCAATTGTGGGCGCTCTACAAAGAGGTCCAGCAGTATTACGAAGGCGGCCTGCGCGTGCCTGACGACGTCACGCTCCTGTGGGCCGAAGACAACTGGGGTAATATACGCCGCCTCCCCACGGCGGATGAGCGTAAGCGCTCGGGCGGCGCCGGTATCTATTATCACTTCGATTATCACGGAGGGCCGCGAAGCTATCAGTGGCTGAATACGAGTCCGTTGAATAAGATCTGGGAACAGATGTCGCTGGCTAAGGAGTATAGTGCGGACCGCATCTGGATTGTGAACGTGGGCCACTTCAAAGGCTACGAACTTCCCACGGAGTTCTTTCTCAGTCTGGGCTGGAACACCGCGCAGTGGCACGGCGATACGGTCAGCGAGTTTACCCGGCAGTGGGCGGAGCGCGAGTTCGGAGCGGCTTACGCGCCGGAGGCCGCGTCGATTGTCGACGCCTATACGAACTACAACGCCCGCCGCAAGCCCGAGTTGATCGAGCCGGGCACTTATAGCCTGGTCAACTATCGCGAAGCCGAGCGTGTGGCTGAGGATTACAGCGCGCTTGTGGCCCGCGCCGACGCTCTCTACGCGAAGATCCCGACCGCAAAGCGCGACGCGTTTTTCCAGCTCGTGCTCTTCCCGACAAAGGCGTCGGCGAATCTGAACGCGATGTACGTGGCCGCGGGCAAGAATGCCCTGTATGCTTCCCAGGGTAGAGTCAGCGCCAATACCTGGGCCGCCAAGGCGAAAACGCTGTTTGAGGCCGACGCCGCACTGACCAAACAGTGGGACGCACTCGGCGCAGGCAAGTGGGAACATTTCATGGATCAGCCGCACATTGGATACACCACGTGGCGCGATCCGCCTGCCAACACTCTGGGGGCCATCAAACTCGCCAGCGTGCAGGCACCGGAAGCTGCTTCGCTCGGGACCGCCGCGGACGGCGGGTCGGCTACCCTGCCCGCCTTCGATTCGCTCAATCAGCAGCGCAGTTACATTGATGTCTTCAACAAGGGCCGTGAGCCGTTCGACTTCACCGCTAGCGCGAGTGCTCCGTGGATCACGTTGAGCGAATCGAAAGGCCGGGTGGAGGAGGAAACGCGGGTTTGGGTCACGATCGACTGGACAAAGGCGCCGGCGGGCATCAATCGCGGCTCCGTGAAGCTCAGCGGTGCCGGCCATGACGAGACGGTCAGCCTGACTGCCCGGAAGCCCGATCTGACGCGCGCCACCCTCACGGGCTTCGCGGAAGGCGCGGGTTTCGTCGCCATGGAAGCCAACCACTTCACTTCGAAGGCCGACGCGGGACCGGCAGCATTTCACGCGGTGGAACAATACGGCATGCGCACAGACGCACCCATGGACGTTCAGGGCCTTAGTGCCGGGCCGCACCTCGACTACCGCATGTACCTTTTCACCCCCGGCGAGATTACGGCCCGGCTAACGCTCGGTCCGGCGTTGAACTTTGCGCCCGACCGTCCGGTTCGGATCGCGGTGTCGATGGATAAGGAGGCGCCACAAGTCCTCACGATCGTGCCGCAGGGTTACAACGCCGCGAACGGAAATCGGGATTGGGAGAAATCGGTGAGCGACAATGCCCGCTACGTCACCAGCAAACACCAGATTGCCGGGCCGGGCTATCACACGTTCCAGGTGTGGATGGTCGACCCTGGCGTTGTTGTGGAGCGCATTCTCATCGACACGCCGGGCTCAGCGCGAGCAGTCAGTTATCTGGGGCCGCCGGAAAGCTTCCGGGGTACCGGGAAGTGAACTCAGCGCGGGCGCGCGGCACCTGTCAGAAAATTGCCGCATGATGCTTCGCGTAGTTCTTCTGTTGATTCCGCTGGCAGCCATACCCCAGGATTTTTCGGCGGTCGCACCCCGCGTTGTTCGTCGCATTTTTCCTGTCATTGCGTGGGGTGGCTCGCCCTCCGATCCGGCTGCGCTGCGGCTGATGCAACAGGCCGGCATCAAAACGGACGGGCCTGGATCATGGTCGTCAACAGGAGCCTGAAAGAATCAAACAGCTTCCGGCTGCAACCGCGCAGCGAAGGCGTCCGATTCTTTCGTATTTCTCCGGTAACGGGCAAGGAATCGGAACTGGGCGGGGAGGGCAACTGCCTTGCGTCTGGCGCCGGTGTCCTGGCCCGTGTGGATATCCACGAACGAAGATAAAGGCCGATAAAACTAATCGGTCGGGTAATAACCCTGGCGCGCCTGCACCACCAGATCCTTACGGCGCGCCGTCAGTTTGATGGGGCGAAAGCCGCTTCTGCCGGAGGGCGGATCTGGCGTATAGCCGATACTGTATTGGCTGCGCAGTTCTTCTTCGATCCGCTTGTAGATTGCATCGATGCTCAGCTTACGGGAGACTTCGAAGAAGCCGCCGCCGGTTTCGCGCGACATCTTCTGGAGGACTTTGTAGCCATCGGCGCCCGTGTCAATGGGAATTGCGATGCGGCCGAAGCCGATACCGCCCCCGCCGCCTTCTTCGCCTTCGAACATGATCGAGTAAATCAGGGTATCGGCGCGCTGGGCGGATTCAATGGCTGTGTCGATCGAAACGCGGCTTCCGTGGTCGACACCGTCGGTCAGCAGCACCACGGCCTTGCGGCCATCGTGATGGCGCATGATTTCGTCGGCAGCGAGATAGACCGCATCATAGAGTGTGGTTCCACCACCGCCGCCACCGCGACCGCCGCGGCCTCTGCCTCCTCCGCCGCCGTAGCCGCCGCGCCTGTTGCCAGGTCCGGGGACTTCCATGCCTTCGAGAGCGCGCTGAAGCAACCGCTTCGACGAAGTCAGATCCTGAAGCAACTCAGTGTCGAAATCGAAGTGAGCGAGAAAGGTCTTGTCGAGATCTTCGCGCAGGACTTTATCCAGAAAGCGGTAACTGGCCTCTTCTTCTTCACCGAGGACGTTCCGCTGACTGCCGCTGGTATCGACCAGCAGCCCAAGTATCAACGGCAGATTGGTCTCGCGCGAGAAGTACTTAATGATCTGGGGGTGGCCGTCTTCGGAGAGCAGGAAGTCGTCTTTAGTGAGGTCGGCGACGATCTCGCCGCCTTTGGTGCGGACGGTAGCGAGGATATTGACTACCTTAACATCGCTCGAGAACGTGGGCGCATCTTTATCTGCGCTCTGCGGCGTGCTCCGGGCTGCGGACTGCGCGCCGAGCCGCCGCGCAGCCAGGGCTGCGGCAGTTGTCGCCAGAAAAGATCGTCGCGAGGTAAAGATGCGCATGGCGAGTACCTTCTATATCCTACGGCAGCGGCTTGATGCGGATCTTCTTATCATGCACAACGCCATTCCGCATAGTTCCGCCATTCTATCAGGAAACCTGCGCCGAACCTCCAGTGCCGTTGCGGTACGATGCAGGTGTGAATGCTGTGGTTTCCAATGCCCTGAACCTGCCATTCGTTCAGGTCGCGCTGCCGATCCTGGCCGCCTTCATGACGATCAACTGGTCTCAAAATAAACGCCTCGACGAAATGTCGAAACGGCTGGATATTCGTTTCGATTCTATCGAACGGCGCCTCTATCGCATTTAAAACAAGCTGGACGACCACTCAGACCGCATCTCCCGTCTTGAAGAACGCACATCGCGCACCCGGGCATAGCAAGACCGCCTTGGGGCTACGGCACCCAGATCAGATACACAACGTAACACAGCACCGTCCCGATCACCAGCGCGTACAACCCGGCGCGGAGTTTCTTCTGCAGAAAAAAGATCAGAACGAGTCCCGTGAGCGAAACCAGCGTCATCAGCCCCGCGGAAATATCGATAATTCCCGACCATGCCTTGCCAGTGTCGCGTCCCTTGTGAAGATCGTTCACTACGGCAATCAGGCCGAGCCGGCTCTCCATCAATTCGTATTTGCCGCTGCCGCGTTCGATGAAACCGTCAGCCGCATAGCCCGGACCTTTGAACGATACCTGGACCTGATCGTCATCCACACGGAAGTCGCTCAGATCCGCTTTGACGCCATGCCGAGTACGAAGCGCTTCAACGATGGCATCCTTCTTCGCATCTGGAGTCTTCAGCCATGCGGTATCCAACGTGCCGGTGTAGCGATGGGGCTTCACCTCGCTGGTCAGCGCGGCCTGGTGGTTCAGCGTAATGCCGGTCAGCGCGAAGAACAGCAGGATGGTGAAACTCACCATCGAAAGATACGTGTGCAGCCAGCGCGACCAGTGGGCGGTCTTCCGCTTCCACAGGGGGGAATGCTGCACCGGTGGCTTCGGCGCGGCAGTCCGTGGCTTATTTTCCGGTGAGCTTGTGGTAGTCAAAGGATGACGCCGCAACCTCCGTATTTGCGGGGAACTGCACCTGGCGGGGCGTTCCGTTAAAGTCCATTTCCTGCTTCACGAGTTGATAAGTTCCGTGCTCCCGGGCC
>Ga0302320_10016328_pt1 | contig 15184 bp, 8 predicted proteins | sample Bog_T0_3_FD_202130 | JGI IMG/M metagenome (GOLD analysis project Ga0302320, IMG submission 202130) | Peat permafrost microbial communities from Stordalen Mire near Abisko, Sweden - Bog_T0_3 | ecosystem: Environmental > Terrestrial > Soil > Wetlands > Peat | place: Sweden: Abisko, Stordalen Mire... | reverse complement strand
TGGACCGGCATTCCCTCAGGGGCTAAAGCCTTGTTGATTTGATTGCACTTGCGGCACGACTAAAGTCGTGCCCTTTCAAAACGGATAAACGACTATCTGCTTGAGACACACCACTAGATTAAGGTCAATTTCCGCTATTTTACAAAGCCGAGGCAACAATATGAACTTAAACGGGATAGAGCGCGAGACGGTTACGTAGCGGGTGCAGTGTTGACAGTGCCATGAGGGCGAGATACCTTTCACACAACCCACACAAGCGGCGGCCGTTCTTTCTGTGCATGGCGCTGGTTGCGTTCAGGGAATCCAGAGACGACGGCAACACCTTCAGCGAATTCCAGTGTTTGCAACTCTGCCAAGCCGTCGGATCGCATTCTTTTCAGAGCGTCGCGGGCATTGAAGCGGCACGAAAAAACGAAATGTCGCAGGAAATGAGGTTTGCCATTGGTTATGGAATTGAACGGCCTGACGAGAAGAACGTTTCTTGCTGGCGCGGGGGCGCTGATGGCTTCTCCGCTGGTGTTGCGGGCAACGGATGGCAGCACGCCCCTTTCGATGGGTGGATGGATCGACGATGACTTCGGCCTGCCTGGCTATCGCTATACAGGGCCACTGCGAGTTCCCGAAAATGCAGAGCAGGCCAATGGCGATCTGGAGTGGCGCAAGGCGGCGGAGAACCGGGCGCTGTTGCCGGACGATCCGGTCTTCCTGCTGGGCAATTATCGCCTGACCCTGTTTGCCCACGCCAGCGGACTCTACCAGGTGGTCACAGCCGAACGCGCCTGGGGGCGCATGAACGACGGTGACAAACCCTGGACAGGAGCCAATGAGGCGACGGTCGAGTTCGCAGGCAGAGCGCACAATCTGATCGGACTGGACGCGCCTGCCGCTGAAGCCGCTGAGAAGACATTTGGCGTTGGATTCGCCCGCTACGGCTACGACCTCGGTGGCGGGGTCAAGGCGGTGCGCAAGCTCTCCGTATTGCCGTCGACCAAGCCGGGATACGGGACTTCGGCATTTCTGGTGCAGGTGAGCCTTTCCAATAGCTCAAAGTCTCTGGTTGAGTTGCGCTACACGGAGACAACCCGCGCCAGCTATCGTCAATTATTTGCCGAGTGGGCCAGGGAGCAGTACGAAGTGAAATACTCGCCCCGAGAGGCGCGGCGGATTGGGGCCGAGACGGTCGCGGTCGATTTCAACGTGCAGCCACGTCACAAGATGGCGTTTCCTCCGGCGGGGCAAATGACTTGTCTGGAGCAGTACCCGCCGACAGTGTTCGTGAAGACTGGCGGAGACGGATTTCAGCCGTATTCCTCACAGGATACGGCTGGGTACACCAACATCGGCGTGAGCGGCAAGGTGGTTCTCTCGCCGGGCAAGGAAAAGGTTTTTTTCTTTGTGGTGGGCTACACGCGCGATGTTTCAGAGGCGGCAATCGACACCCTGACTGGCCGCATCAAGAGTGGCCGGGCCAGTGCGTCTCTTCTCGGTTCGGCCTTCGGAGAAGACTGGCTCAAGGCGGTTCCGCAGTTTGCAGACGAAGCCGACCGGGCACTGCGTCGCGAGATGCGCTGGAACGCCGCAGTGATGGAGCAAGCGGCCACTTGGCGCGAGTACTACGACGAGACGATCATGCCCGAGGGAACGGTCTACGAGTACATCTGGGGCGTTGTAGCTTCGAGCCGCGACCAGGCGCAACACGCGCTGCCGCTTTGCCACACCAACCCGTCGCTGGCGCGCAGCACCCTGCGTTACATCCTGAAGCGCACGCTGCCCGACGGCGAGGTCAAGCTCAATGACCAGGGCTTCGGCTGGGTTCCATCGGGCGCGCAGCAGACCAGCGATCAGCAGTTGTTCTTTTTCCTGCTGCTGGCCGAGTATCTGCGCGTCACCGGCGATGCCTCCATCTTGACAGAGGCCATCGAGTACTATCCCAGGGATTGTGCGGGGCGGGATACCGGGCTGGCCCACGTGCGCCAGGCATTCGTCTTCATTCGCGATCGCGTAGGCGTGGGGGCGCACGGCCTGATGCGCCGCTGGAATTCGGATTGGAACGATATGTTTTTTTTCTGGCCGACAACGAAGCCCTATGCGCGAATGTTTGACGCAGGCGAAAGCCTGATGAACGCGGGCATGGCGATCGTGATACTCGGCGATCTGGCCGGGCAGATCGAGCGCCTGCGCATACCAGATTCGGCTGATCTGGTTGCTGCGCTGAGGGAGTATCGTGGTGACCAGCTCCGCGCATGGCTGCGCGATCTGGGCGACCGGGCGTTTCCGCGCCGCGCCTGGGAGGACTACAACGCTTCGCTGGGCGATGACAACATGTGGCTGGAGCCGCAGGGGTTCGCATTACTGATTCCAGAGTTCCCCGTTGAACGCAAGAAGCGCTTGTATGCCGAACTGGAGCGACGGCTGCTGGATGGCGGACCGATGGGCGCGCGGCAGATCGAGCACCCCGTAGACCAGCCCGGCACACCCATGGGAACACGAGAAAATGGCGGCTTCTGGTATTCGCTCAACGGACCGGTCGTTCTGGGCCTGGCCACTTTTGATCGGGACGCAGCCGAGAAGCTGATGCGAAAGATGACCTTTGCCAACTATGAGCGCAACTTCCCGGCCTATTGGACAGGACAATGGGCGGCATCGGACGCGCTTGACTCGGCCCAGCTCAAGAGCAGTGGACTGTCGTCTAACATCGTCTATTGCACCCACGCTCACGCCTGGCCGCTGTACTGCTATCTCCGGCTGCGGGAAAAAGCAGCATAGAAATCCTCGTGGAGTTGCGGCAGTCTAACTCGCGCCTTGTTAGGAATGGAGAGAGCGTGGGCAGTCATAAATCAGAACCAGGAAAGACTGAAACAGATGAAACGAAATTGCTTTGTAACACTGGCGTATTGTGCACTTATTGGCGTAGTTCACAATTCTCCGTCTGGTGCACTTGGCCAACCCGCATTTGCGGCGAAACATCTTCCACTCCTGCAAGTCCACTCCGACGGGCATTCGCTGGAAACCGCCGATGGCAGCCCATTCTTCTGGATGGGAGACACGGCATGGGAGTTGATTCATCACACCACCCGCGAAGAGGCCAGCTACTATCTGCACACCCGCGGCCAGCAGGGCTACACCGTCATTCAGACAGTAGTCTTGTCGGAGTTCAACGGCATCACCAAGCCCAGCGCCTTGGGACTGCTGCCGCTGATCGACAACGATCCGCGCAAGCCCAATCCGGCGTACTTCAGTCGCATCGTCGAGATCGTGGATGAAGCGGCGGCTAATGGGCTTTATGTGGCGCTGGTTCCCATCTGGGGCGACAAGCTGACAGCACCCTGGGGCACTGGCCCGCGGCTCTTTCGCAATGACAATCTGGCAGATGCACGCTTCTTTGCACACTATCTCGCGGAACGTTTGAAAGATCGCACCAATGTGGTTTGGATTTTAGGCGGCGACAGGCCAGCGAAGCTGAAAGGCATGAACAACGATTACCTTCAGGAGATGGGCAAGTCGGCTGGCTTCGCTCCCGATCAGGACTGGTCACCCATCTGGCGCGAGGTGGCGGCTGGACTGGAAGACGGTCTGGGGCGCAAGCCGGTCATCGTCTATCACCCACAAGGTGGTCAGGAGTCTTCGTCGGTCTACCTGCATCAAGAGCCTTGGCTCTCCATCAACGGCATGCAGAGCGGCCAGGGCGGCGGGCACGATATTCCAGTCTGGGAATGGATCGCCCGTGACTACGCGATGACACCAGCCAAACCGACGCTGGATCTGGAACCGAACTACGAGGATCATCCATACAATCCATGGCCAGATTGGGACCCGGCAACGGGATACTTCCGCGATTACGATGTGCGCAAGCAGGTCTATCGTTCAGTCTTTGCCGGCGCCTGCGGCGTTACTTACGGGCACCATGCGGTGTGGGGATTCGCAAATGCGCGCAATGGAGTGGAGAACCATGCCGACCGCGACTGGATCGACGCCATGCAGCGTCCCGCCGGTCGGCAAATGCAGTATCTGCGCGCGCTGATGGAATCGCGGCCATTCTTCGCGCGCATTCCAGATCAGTCGGTGATTGTGGGCGACACCGGTCAGGGCGGCCAGCATATTCAGGCAGCGCGTGATCGCGACGGCAGCTACGCATTCGTCTACTTTCCGGCCATCGACGTTTATAAGAGCATCGATCTGGGCAAGCTGAAGGGCAAGCGGATTCGCGCATGGTGGTTTGATCCTCGCACCGGCATCGGCACTTTGATCGATACGTTTGATGGCGGAAAACAGGTGCAATTTCATACACCCTCGTATGGGCCAGACTGGGTGCTGGTGCTGGACGACGAAGCAGCCCACTATCCTCCGCCAGGTTTGAACCGCTGGGATAAATAGTCTGTATCGGGCCGCAAAGATCGAGGAGAGCCTATGAAGAATGAGAGATCGATTGCCTTACTGGCGGTGCTGGCATGCGCCATCCTCCCGGGATTGACGCAAACTGCTCCACCATCTGACGTAGTGAATGCGATTGGCATGGACGACGCGCGCATAGTTATGTTGGGCCAGATCGACATCAGCAGCCCGAAGCATCCCCGCCTGGGCTATCCGGGAACGGGATTGCTGTTGCGCTTCCAAGGCAGTATGCTCGGCCTGCGTCTAAGCAGCGACACCGAGACCTCGGCTCTGACTGTGATTGTCGATCATGGCGCGCCAGCCTTGATGATGCTGCACAACGGAGAGCAGTCGCTTGCAATAGCCAGTGGACTTGATGCTGGACCGCACACGGTCGAGGTCTACAAACGCACCGAGACCTGGCAGGGAATTATAACTTTAAGCAGCATCGAACTTGGCGCCGACGGCGCACTGCTGCCGCCTCCAACTTTGCCTGCTCGCAAGCTGTTGTTCATCGGAGACTCGGTCACCTGCGGTGCGGGCGTGGACAACAATCCCACCTGCACGGAGAACCCGGCGCATCCCACCAGCGACGCTTACCACTCCTATGGCATGGAACTCGGACGCCGCCTCGATGCACAGATACATCTGGTTTGCTATGGAGGACGGGGTCTTGACCGCGACTATCGCGGCCTAGGCGTCACTGACAATGTTCTGAACGCGCCTCAGTTTCTGGACCTGTCGATTCCGAGCGACGAGGCTGCGGGCCGCGCTTCCTGGGATTACCGCCGCTGGATGCCGGATGGCATCGTCGTCTCGCTGGGAACCAACGACTTCAATCTTCAAAAGACCAAGCCTCTCGACGAGGAAATTTGGGTCGGCGACTATGCACGTTTTCTTAAGTCGGTGCGCGCTGAATATCCTCAGGCCGCGATTCTGGTGACGGAAGGTGCCATTGTTACCGATCCCTTGCTGCGCCGCTATATTCAAGAGGCCGTTGCACACACAAAAGATTCTCGCATTCAGTGGGCGCAGGCCGAGCACTATCCGGGCAATGGTTGCAACGCGCATCCCACCGCAGCGCAACACCTGCGCATGGCCGATGATCTGGAACAGATGCTGCGTCATACCCTAAATTGGTAGCACGTCTAACTTCATCAAAGCACGAAAGGAATCGCCTTGTTGAGATTCACCTGCATAATCCTTGGTGTTGCATCGGCATTGCTGGCGCTTGCCTTCACGGCGCAGGCGCAAATCGCGCCCCTGACCGGCAAGCAGAGTCACGTGGATCTGGTGAACGTCTTCACCGGCACATCCAACTCGCGTTGGATGCAGTTCCCCGGCGCAACCGTTCCGATGGGTCTGGTGAAGCTCAGTCCCGACAATCAGGCCAATGTATGGAACGGCGGCTACGAGTACACAATCGCCAGCATTTCGGGCTTCAGCTTTCTGCATAGCTTTGGCCTCTCCAGCATGAGCGTGATGCCGCTCGTCGGTCCCATCGAAACAGAAGTCGGCCACGCCAAGCTCTTTCCGGGACCAGCCGACGGGCCCTTCGGTAGAATGTGGACCGCCGGCTATCGCTCCCGCATTCGCAAAGACACCGAGACCGGCAAGCCCGGCTATTACGCCGTCGATCTGGTCGATGCCAAGGCACATATCGAACTCGCCGCAACCGCGCGCACCGGCTGGATGCGCTTTCACTTCCCCTTGGGAGAACAGACCCACCTGCTCTTCGACTTCACTCCTCCAGTCGAAGAAAAGTCCGAGTTGGTCGACTTCACCGTCCACAAAGTCAGCGCCACCGAGATCGAAGGATCACTGACCCAGCGCAATGGGTATGCCGGTGAATTCACCGTTTACTTCGTCTGCCAGTTCTCGCAGGCTTTTACCGCGATGAACTCGTGGCAGACCGGGGAGTACAACGGCACAGACACCAACTACGGCATCGAGTGGCGTAAGCCGCGGACCATCAAGAGCAACGTCGCACAGATCGATAGCAAACAACCCGGAGGCATCTGGCTGGACTTCACGTCGGATGCGAATGTGCCCGTCGTAGCGCGCACCGGCATCAGCCTGACCGGGCTCGATCAGGCGCGCGAGAACCTGCGCGCCGAGTCAGCGCCGCATGGCTTCGACTTTGACTCAGTGGCTCGCGCCGCCAATGCGAGCTGGAAGACGCTGCTCAATCGCATCGATGTCGAGGGCGGCAGCCACGACGACCAGGTCAAGCTCTACACCAACCTCTATCGCATGTACTCCGCAAAGCCGATACTGGACGACGTGGACGGCTCCTATCGCGATGCTTGCGGCGCAGTGCAAAAGATCACCGCGCCCGCCGATCATCTCTATTCGAGCGATTCTGTCTGGGGAACGCAGTGGACGCTGGGACCAGCCTGGTCACTGCTCGCTCCGGAGGTGCTGGCTTCGTTTGACAATGCGCTGCTGCTCGAGGCCAAGCGCGACGGGTGGCTGCCGCAGGCGCCGGTGGCCCTGCGCTATTCGCCGGTGATGGCCGCACAGCATGAGGTTGCCTTGCTGGTCGGGGCCTTGGAAAAAGGCATTCCCGGCGTGGATCGCGATGTGGCCTATGCGGCCATTCGTAGAGTTCTGACTGTGCCGGGCGAACCCTACACCTGTGGCGGAAAGTTTTCTCAGGGCATGGCCGGAGATCGCCATCTGGCTGCTTACATGAGTCACGGTTATGTTCCCGAAGAAACTGGCCCAGCTTCATCGACCTTTGAATATGCCTACGATGATTCTTGCGCGGCCACACTGGCTGCTTCGATGGGTAAAACGGACGATGCGGACCTGTTCGCAAAACGCAGCGAGAACTGGCGCAACAGCTTTTCGCCCGCTACAGTCTGGGCGCAACGCCGTCGCGCCGACGGCAGTTGGGTTGAACCGAACGACATCCATCTTTTCGGCACAACCGGCGGATGGAACGGCCCTGGCTTTGTCGAAGGAACGCCCTGGATCTACAGCTGGTTCGTGCCTCAGAACGTACAGGGCCTTGTTGAAACTGTCGGCAGGGATCGCTTCAACCAGCGACTGCAGGAAGGCTTCGAGAAGCATTACGTCGATCTCACCAACGAGCCCAACCTGCAAGCTCCCTGGCTTTTCAACTACTCCGGCAAGCCGCCTCTTGCTCAGAAATACGCGCGCGCCGTTTTCAGCCAGGTCTTTGACACTTCGCCGCTTGACGGCTGGCCCGGCGAAGAAGACGAGGGCCAGATGGGCGCTTACGTCGTGCTGGCCGGCATTGGCCTCTTCGACATGGAAGGCGGCTGCACTACCGAGCCGTCCTATCAAATCAGCGGACCCGCATTTTCCCGCGTCGTGCTTCATCTGCCCAACGGAAACTTCGAAATTATCGCCCACAACAACAGCGCTCAAAACATCTACATTCAGTCGGCAACCTTGAATGGAGGGCCGCTCAAGCAACCCAGGCTGAAACACTCGCAATTGGCCCAAGGCGGCAGGCTGGTGCTCGAAATGGGGCCGAAGCCAAGTGGTCTCTGGCAGTAACGCAAACTTGCAAACAGATCAAAAAGCAAAGGGCAAAGCTCCAGAATTCTTTGTCCTCATACAGTACCTCAATTCGCTTTCACTGGAGTCAGCGATGCCTATAGATTTGTCGCGGGCTCCTTGCCGAAGAGGTGGCTCTCGACGACCGCGTCGGAAAGTAGAAGAAGGGTTCGAGCCTTTCGCACTACCTGCTTCCGATCTTCAGGCTTGCTTGAACGGGTCGCATTCCAATTCATCAGGGCCGCAGGCGAATATCCTGAGCGACCGTCCGCACTGGTCCAGCGTTTCGCATAGACGTCTTCGCGCCCGCGAAACAAGTTTCTGAATAGAGCGATGCGCTGTTTTGCTCAATCTTGGCGGTCTTCCGGTTGTTGAATGACCACTAGTGGAGTTGTGGGGTAATGGATAAGCACAGAAGCTGTGGGCAAGCCATGAGCAGCCAATCTCTGTTTCAGACGCTCAACTTCCACGCGAAGCAGTCGGTTCTCTTCTTCGAGATCGAGTTTTGTAAATAGCGTGTTCCCGCCTTCTGTCATTGCATCATCCTTAGCGCACCACGCGAGCCACTCTGCCTATTTATCGCCGGGCCTTCCTTTGCTCCACAATTGGTCTTGGATCCAGCTTGTCGAGAATCTCCATGAACTTGGGCCGGTTCTTGTAGCGCAAGCGAATGTCCGCGAGCAATCCGTTCCACTCGGCCTCGCGATGGAGCGCTTGCAGAATAGGTCGCATCTTGCGCAGGTAGCCCGCAACCGCTTCGTATGCTGAAGCACTCGCGTGCGGCAGGAGATCGTCCACGCGCTGGCGATAGATAGCGAGCGAACGCTCGGGATGTGACTCCGCCACCGCGGCGGCAACGCGATCTCCGTAGCCGCCAGAGCCATACCATGACATGCTTCCTCGATGCTTCTGCCCTGCCTGCATGGCATCGTACCAGCGGAGCACTTCATCGTGCCGCCGGTCGGCGATGGCCATATCGATCAGCACATCGAAATGCGGACCTCCTGCCGTACTCACTCTGGATTCCTTGCTCAACAGCGGCAAGAGATATGTTGGCACCGGTAGCGGCCATTCCACACTCGCGTTTTTTTTCGTAGAGGTTGCGTTTATCGACAGCTGTAATGGAGAGACGCCGGTCTCAAGAAATTTGAGCGTAGTGTTGCAGACAGGCTCCTTGCAGCCTGCTTTCGCAGCGGCCTTCACGAGTTGCTGGAAACTTTCCCGGCTGGGATAGTCGAAAAACTCCCAGGCCGCGTGGGCCGCTGAGATGGCCCACTGTTTGCGTTGAATCGCCATCTCGCCCATCAGCTTGCCAAGGCTCGACGCAATACCAGGCAGTTTTGCCGCCGTCTTCTCGATTCCTTCGGCGGCCCAGCGCTCGGCTTCATCGTACTGCTTCTTCTCGATGAGGCGTCTAACCAGACGCTCATAACTCCCAGTGGCGCGCGCTTCCCGTTCACAAACAGCAAAAATCTCGTTCTCGCGTCCGGCCTTCTCAAGGGCCTCAATCAGCCAGCGGCTAATACGGTCTCGTTGATAGTCCCTCGAAAAATCATCGCCCCCTTTGGTTCGGGCTGTTAGGCGCGGCGCGAGATGATCGGCTACTTCCGACCATGCGGACGGCTCGATAGGCGCTTCAAGAATGAACTTCGCGGAATCGTTGATGACGTCGTATTCGTCCTGCAAATGCGCGTCAATGGAAAAAAGCAGCTTGCGCGCCGGAGAGAGCGACGATGAGGCTACAGCCTGAAAGATCACCGGCATACATTCTCCAACAGCCTCGGCGGTCTCGCCCTCATCGTTCGATTGCCCTATCTGCTCGAAGCCAAGCGTCATGATCTCCGGCCCCAACCGCACTACGGCGTCAGGTGCCCCTAGTTCCAGCAAACGCTCAAGACGATGCTTGACGCGGCTGTAGTCCGGCGTCTGCCCCTCACCCGTCCAACTGCTTTGCCAACCTGCCTCGGAGGCGACGCGTCTGATCTCCTTCCGCGCCTCGGTCACCAGGCGGTCCACATCTCCTTTGCCCAATGCAATGCGATCACGAAACTCCTCTCGCAACTCTGGGAAGCGTCCGGTCAGCGACCAGACCAACTCCAACAACTCCTCGCGGCTCTTGGCTTCTATATGTTTGCGAATCTTTTCATCTGATGTCTTGAGCGTTTTCCTTCCAGAGGCCTCCGGATGCCGATGCCGGTGGACATAGTACACTTCCTCGCGATCGTCGTCTTCGGAATCCATACCCAGATCGTCCGCGTTCTTGTCGTCATCTTCTTCGCCGCTTTCGTCGGCGAGCATCGCCCAGCGTTCATCGTCCTGGTCCGCCAAAGGAGTTTCCGCATCTTCGCCCAACATCTCAAGGTATTCGGCAACCACTGCCACCGCATGTTTGCAGCCGCTGGCGCCCGCCGGGCAGGAGCAGCGCGAGTAGAGTGCGCCACCTTTCTTCGCGGATTGCTCACACCAGGCTGTTACCGCGTAGCGCTCTCCTCCCGTGACCGTGGCGAGCAGCCAGCCGTCTTCCGAGATTGCGAGGTCATGGACGCGTCCCTGCCTCTGATAGGCTCTCCCTCGTTCAACGGAGCGTGAGCCAGCCCATTCGGTCAGATCGTCCCAACTCAGGGTGGTCCAGCCCTCTTTTCGAGAGATCGCTTGTTTCTTTTCCCGAACCGCGCGCCTTTGCTTTGTATTCATGCGACCTTTCAGAACTGATTTGGTGTTCGCCATTACAAAGATAACAACGATTATGGCAGGGGAGGAAAGGGTTCCCCGCGAAGGCTCCTATCGACGAGTCCACTGAGGAAACGCGTAAATGGTACGATTGCATCCTGAACGCTAGCAGTACTACGATAATTGGGGTTCAAAACTTGCGGGAAAGGTTCATGTTAAAGGCGCAACTGCCATGTGCAGTTCACTACGCGAGGTACAATAGCGGTACACCTGTCAGTTTGGCTTGATTACGTTCAATTACGCTAACTTTCTGTTATTCAGGACTTTACGCGGTCGCTTTATTGCGAACAGTTCCCCTTGTTTTTCATATGTTTACAGTGTTCGCGACAAGCTTAAAGTCCGCAGGGAGCAATCCCATGGGGGTTCAAGTCCCCCTCTCGGAACCACATAATAAAGGGGTTATAAGCTACAATGCCTCCCTGTTTCGGGAGGCATTTTTAGTCTGGTGGCTGTTCTTATGGCTGTTGGCTTTCGCTGTCATGCCGCAGCTCTGGACGGCTGCTGAATGGCGGTTCCGGCGATCCGCTCGACGACGGACTGCTTGTGGTCGAGCTACGGAACTCGCCAACTTGCTATCTCGCAAACCCCGCGAAGCGGTGCTAACTTGCCGCGCTTCCCCGACCGCCTCAACGATTACGCCGCCCCTTTGTGAACGAAATACTCGTCTACGAGCACGGCGACCAATACCGCAGTGGGCACTGAGACCATGGATCCCGGAACGCCTTCCAGCGCGAAGCCCAGCAGCATGGCCACGAGAATCGCCAAGCTGGGAAGGCCTACGCTGTTCTTCATAATCCGCGGAGCTAGGTATGAGTTCTCAACCTGCAAATAGAGCAGGTAAAAGACGGCAATACCCAGCACGCGGCCCCAGGAGTCGATCGCTGCCACCAGCAAGGCGAGCGCCACGCAGACCGCGGCGCCAAGCACCGGGATGATGTTCATCAATCCGGTCAGAAAACCCAGTGCATAAGCATAGCGAACTCCAAGAGAAAGATAGACGATCATGCTGGTAACTCCAAGGATGAGCATAAGGCTGCCTTGGCCAAGCAGCCATTTGCCCACGCGGAGCTCTGCCCGCCGCAGGGTCCTGTCAAGCTGATCGCGGCTTTCAGGCGGGAAAAAGGAAAGGAACCAGCGGTAAGCCTGATCGCCTTCCAAAATGAAATAAACAGTAAGGATCAGGCCCATAACAATATCGAACAGGTTGCCGGCCCAATCCCGGATAGAGAACAGGAGATAGGTCGCCGCCTGGCTGGCGAAATCCTGAACCCGCGAACTGATCTCGTCGGTATTCAAACGATCGGCAAAGGGAACCCTTTTAAGCTTCTCCAGAATCTCGGGTAAGCGTGTCGGCATCTCCCGGCCGAACCCCTGCAGGTCCCGGATAACTGGGGGCAGTGCGAGGAAGCCGAAGGCGGTAAGCACCGCGGCCACCGCCAGCAGCAGGAAAAGAACGGCTGAGCCCTTGAATGGTTGCCAGCGCCCAATCCGAAAGCTGGAGGTAGACCGCACCACGGGCGTCAGCACTACCGCAAATAGCGCGCTGACGTACAGCAGCATCAGCTCGTCGCGCACAAGCCACGCCAGGACACAAGCCAAGGCAAGGGCGAACGCGAAGACAATGTCGCTGCGAAAACTGCGCGGTCTTTCGGAGAACTCAGTCATGTCTTATTCTCGCTCACCCAGGCGCCCGCCGCTGCGATGCGGAGTGTAAATCGAGTATTTATCCCCCGCAACCAACTTGTGGAAGCAGCGCTTGATGCGGCAAGCAGGCGACAGGGCTTCCAGCCCTTCGAGGAGTTTCTGGACGCCGTTTCGAAGCCGTACGAGGAGAGACCGGGGTTTGAAAGGTATGCGAGGCCTGCCCGTCTCGATGAGTCCGTCCTGCACACTTTCTGCGGGACGTTAGGCACTGGACATGGTAGATGACAGCGCCGTGAGTGGATTGTCCTAGGAGCATTTGTCGGGGGCCTATGTCGGCAAACGCAGATCGTGTGCTTATGCGCAGCCGGATGAGGTTGTGCTTCAGTCTGCTATTTTGTAGGTAATGTCTGGATTGGTTGCTCGTTTGTCCGCTACGAGTGCAAGCTTGCCTGACCGGCGCAATCCCTGGTTTCTGTCCCGCTTCTCACATTTGTTTTACCTGGAGATCTCAGCGCTCTTCAGGTGATAAGGATCGAGCAGGCTAGCCGTGGCGTGGCCTACGGCGGCCAGAGCCACTTGATAATTCAACTGTGTCTGGAGCAGCGTGAGTCTGGTAGAAGCCGGTGAGTGAGAGATTGGGCTTGAGCTGGTTGTGGGCGAGACGGATGCTGGTCTGGTCGTTTTCCAGCGCGTCCTTCACGACTTCGATTTCCGGTCGCTGGCTCAGGGCCAGAGCAAGCGTTGTTTCCAGAGCAACGCTCCGCGAGGAACCCTGGGGCTGAGGCTGTTCGGTGAGGTTGAGTTCGAGGGGGCGAAACTGCGGGTCCTGATTGGCGCCGATGGCGAGGCGCAGTGCTGCATCGGCAACCGGAGCTCAAGCGCAACCAGCTCCAGCATACGGACGATCTGTTCCGCCCTGCACCGGATTGTTGTCATCTGTGGTGTCTCCCACCCAGCATTGCCAATAACTTGTGCTTCTTGTTGATTGGCAATTCCGGCGCCAATGACGGTCCAGTGGAACGCACTGCGAAAACCGTTCTTGTATCTGAGCAATTCGAGACAGCAATTCATCCAAATGCTCATATATATGTCTTTATGCGCCGGGTGAATGCGCAGAGCACGTCAGATTCCAACGTGCGTCAGATCTTTTCTTTCTGCGAAAGCGCGGATATTGCAGGCTACTTTTCTGCAGCACTCCTTGGGCGCTTTCGCGCAATCTTTTGTGCAGCTTGCGGAAGCTCGCACAAGAGGCTTCCAAGGAGTGAATCATCTGCATGAATCAATGAAACGTATCTCAGGAGGTCAAAATGCAGTCAATTAATTCCAAGAACCTGCTCGGCTTTCAACAAGAAGCAGGGAGTTCGCTGCCTGCCACGTTCGCCTGGTTGTCTCTATTGCTCCTGCTGGTTCTTCTGGTTGCGGCGCCTGCCTATGCACAGTTCGGCTCCAGTCTCTCCGGTACGGTGCTTGACCCGACCGGCGCGGCTATCCCTGGCGCAACTGTGATTCTTACGAATGAAGCAACTCAGAAGGCCCTAACCTCAATCACCAATGACACCGGCGCCTATCACTTCGGCGAACTGGGCCCGGGGCACTATTCGGTAGTTACGACGGCAGCGGGATTCAAGAAGAACAATCTGACAGATGTCGCACTTGAAGCCGAGTCGCCGCGCACTGTGAATGTGACCTTGGAAGCTGGCGGCAGCACGGAATCAGTCGAAGTGCATGGAGACCAGATCCCACAACTGCAAACGGCGGACGCAAGTATCGGCTCGACCATTACCAGCGAGGAGATTCAAAAGCTCCCGCTCGTAGGTGGCGATCCCTATGAATTGCTGCGCACCGCACCGGGCATCACTGGCGATGGAGCGCGCGCCGGCAATGGCGGTGCTGTCTTTCTGCCCAATGGGGCCGGTCCAGGCGGTTCTAATTCCGGCGCCTTCCAGACCGAGAACGGGGTACAGATTAGTGCGAACGGGCAGCGCCAGGCAGACAATAATTTTATGATCGACGGCGTCAGCGTCAACTCGCTCAGCCATGGGGGAAATGCTGTAGTCACACCCAACGAAGAGGCTGTGGGTCAGATATCGTTGGTTTCTACCTCCTATGATGCCGCCGACGGGCGCAATACCGGTGCGCAGGTCAAGGTTGTCACCAAGAGTGGATCGAATATAATGCACGGCGGCCTGTACTTCCTCTATGATCAGCCTGGGCTGAACGCCTTCAACAAATCTGCCGGCCCCGCCGCGGGTTTGCCCACGCGGGTACAGAATGCTCAGCGCTCCTGGGCAGCTTCGCTCGGCGGACCGGCCATAAAGGGCAAGGTCTTTTACTTTCTCTCCTACGCCGGATTCAGCGTGCACAACAGCAGCACCTCCAACGAATGGGTGGAGACGCCGGAGTTTCGTACCACTCTTGCGGCAGCTCGCCCCGGCGGAATCAGCGCAAGCATCTTGAGTTTGGTTGGAATGGCGCCGCGCGTGGTTAATGTGAATGCAGGACTCACCGACTGCAGCCCATGGTCCAACAACCAAGGTGCATTCCCGCCGGTCTTGATCAATGGTGTTTTGACGACGCAGGCGACCGCCTCCGGCCCCTATTGCAAGATGACCGGCGATGGCCTCGACATAGGTTCTCCCACTGCGGGTGGCGCATCTCAGTTGGGCGTTTATCCGCGTCTTAGTTATTCAGCCAATCCTGCTTCCAATGTCGTTACGGGCAGCGGCCTAGATGGAATTCCTGATATCTACAACGCTGCGATTCTCAGTCCGAACCACAGCAGAGGCAATCAGTACAATGCCCGCGGGGATTGGTATTTGACTTCGAGGGATACCATTGCGGGTAGCGTGTATTTCACCAAGCTGGACAGCGATGGCACCAGTGGCACCAACGGCTCTCGTCCCAGCGATGA
>Ga0302320_10016327_pt1 | contig 15184 bp, 11 predicted proteins | sample Bog_T0_3_FD_202130 | JGI IMG/M metagenome (GOLD analysis project Ga0302320, IMG submission 202130) | Peat permafrost microbial communities from Stordalen Mire near Abisko, Sweden - Bog_T0_3 | ecosystem: Environmental > Terrestrial > Soil > Wetlands > Peat | place: Sweden: Abisko, Stordalen Mire... | reverse complement strand
ATAAGCCCGACCCGGCGCTGAAGCAATCCGAATATGCGGCGCTGACCATGCTCACCAGCGAGTTCCTGAATCTGGATGAGGTACTGAACAAATGAATCCGCTGCGACCGGACCACGAAGGCCACTACAGCCGCCTGGCTCATGAAGCGGATCGCCGCTCCCGCGCTCAATTCGCGCCAGGGAAGCATCCGATCGACGCGATTGCGCGCAGTATGGCGGAGCGGGAAACGCGGCGCCGCTTCTTTGCGCGCGGGGCGCAGGGCATTGGCGCGCTCGCCTTAGGCTCGCTGCTGGGGAATAATGCGCAGGCCGCCGCATTGCCTGGTTTGCCTCACTTTGCACCTAAGGCCAAGCGCTGCATTTATCTGCATCTGGTGGGTGCGCCGCCGCAAATCGAAACCTTCGACTACAAGCCGAAGCTGAAAGAGATGTTCGATAAGGATCTGCCCGATTCCATCCGCAACGGGCAGCGTCTTACGACGATGACCAGCGGTCAGACGCGCTTCCCGATCGCTCCGTCCATCTTTAACTTCGCGCAGTACGGGAAATCCGGCGCGTGGGTTTCGGACCTGCTGCCTTATACGGCGCGCATGGTGGACGATATTTCCATCATTCGTTCCATGCACACGGAAGCGATCAACCATGAGCCTGCCATCACCTTTTTTCAGACGGGCTTCATGATTGCGGGACGGCCGTGTATCGGCTCGTGGCTGAGTTACGGGCTCGGCAGTATGAATGAGAATCTGCCCACCTTCGTTGTTTTGCAGGCGAAGCACTATCATCCGAAGGCGAATGTGCAGGCGATTTCGGCGCGCCTGTGGAGTTCGGGATTTCTCTCCGGTAAGTATTCGGGCGTAGGTCTGCGCAGTTCGGGCGATCCGGTTCTGTTCATCAGCAACCCCGATGGCGTACCCACTGAAGTGCGGCGCTCCATGCTCGATGGCCTGGCAGAAATGAATCAGCTCAACTACGAAAAGCTGGGCGATCCCGAGACGAAAACCCGCATCGCGCAGTATGAGATGGCGTTTCGCATGCAGTCGTCGGTTCCCGAACTGACGGATCTTTCGAAAGAGCCCGCAAAGACCTGGGAGATGTATGGCGCCGATGCGAAAGAGAAACCCGGCTCTTTCGCGAATACCTGCGTGATGGCAAGAAGGCTTGCTGAACGCGGCGTTCGTTTTGTGCAGGTTTATCATCGCGGCTGGGATGTCCACGCCAACCTGCCCGAGGTCCTGCCTGCGCAGTGCAAAGAGGTGGATCAGCCGGCATGGGCTCTGGTACAGGACCTGAAACAGCGCGGCATGCTGGATGACACACTGGTGATCTTCGCCGGAGAATTCGGCCGCACGGTTTACTGCCAGGGCAAGCTGACTGCCACCGATTACGGCCGCGATCACCATCCGCGCGCATTCAGCCTCTGGATGGCTGGCGGCGGGATCAAAGGCGGCGTGGTTCATGGCGAGACTGACGACTTCAGCTACAACATTACGAAAGACCCCGTGCACGTGCGCGATTTCCAGGCTACGATTCTGCATCAGTTTGGCATCGATCATGAGCGATTTTCCTATAACTACCAGGGCTTGAACGTGAGGCTCACAGGCGTTGAGAAAGCCGATCCGGTGCAGGCGGTGATTTCATGAAAACGGCGCTCGCACTCGCGTTCATCGCAACCTCCGCGGCGCTGGCGCAAACGCCCGCGTTCGAAGTCGCGGTGATTAAACCAGATCCAGGCGGCCCAGGGGTCCGAAGGGGGGTGACGATCGATAAGAACCGCGTCAATATCAGCTATCAGTCGCTGTCCGATATCCTTGCTTTTGCCTACGGAGTCGTGCCGGTGCAGATCGTTGGTCCGGACTATCTGAAGTCCGGGCTTTTCGACGTTACGGCCAAACTGCCCGCCGGCGCCACCGAAGAACAGGTCCCGCAGATGCTCCAGGCGTTGCTTGCGGAGCGGTTCGGCCTGGTGGCGCACCGCGAAAAAAGAGAGGAACCGATCTACGCGCTCGTAGTCGGTAAGGGCGGGCTGAAAAAGATGAAACCCGCAACCGACGCGGAAATGGCGCCCGATCCCGTGGAAGGCGATCGAACGCAGAACACGCCCTTCGGAAAAATGACCATTCGCCAAATACCAGGCAAAGGCGTGGTCGGCTTCATGCCCGGAATAGGCACGCTGAAAGTGAGTCCCGGGGGAAACGGCGAACATGTCGAGATGTCGAATCTGACTACGGTTCGCTTTGCGCAGTTGTTGATGTCGGAGGGAGATCGCGTAGTGGTCGATAAGACGGGACTGAAAGGCTCCTATGAGGCGTCGTTCGATATTTCTGTGGACCAGCAGCAGGGTCCGCAGGCCTCCGGCGGAGCATCCACGCCGCAACTCAATCCGATGTTCCTGGCCGTGGAACAACTTGGCCTGAAGATGGAGCCGCAGAAGGATTCTGTCGACATGATCGTCATCGATCACATCGAAAAGACGCCGACGGAAAACTAGTCATGCCACTTATAAAAGGCTTTGGCGTTTTTCGAGAAAAACTTCTCCGACGCCGCGGCGCCCTTCGGCTCCACATACTGCTTCACGACGCTGAGAACGGTCGCGTAGGGCGCCAGATGATCGCTCTTCGGCCAGTTGCTGCCGTACATCACGCGGTCGGGACCGAACATGTCCCAGAGTTGGTCGAGCACAGCGCGATAGCTGCCGACGTCGGTCGGAACCTTGCCCCCGACAGTCTTCAGCACGCCCGAAACTTTGCAGCAGACCTGCGCGTGCTTCGCGAGAGCGCGAATCTGTTCCGCTTTCCAGGCCGGAGGCTCTTCCGGCATGTGGTTGATCACGATTCGCAGATTCGGAATCTTCTCGGCAACAGTAAGCAGCGGCGCGAGCCACTTCGTATCGGTCTCGCCGATCGCGTCGAGCGACAGGTCGGCATCGGCGAGCCGCTTCAGGTCTTCCATGAACGCGGGTCGCGAAACGCCGGCGACGAATTTCTCGTCGAAGACCCGGATGCCGCGCACCAGCGGATTCTTCCGGAAGCGCGCCAGGCTGGCGCTAAACTCCTGCGTGCCCGCTTCGATATTGGCCACGTAGGCGACAATCAGCGGATTGCCTTTCACCAGATCGAGCACCCATTGGTTGTCTTCCAGGCGCGGGCTGGCTTCAATGACAACCGCGCCAGTGACGCCAATCGGAGTCGCGGTGGAGGCGAACAACGGCGGCAGCACCGGCTTGTAGAGAACGGTATCGGTACTCGGCGGCCACGGAATTCCTTCTTTGCGGCGCGGATCGTAGAAATGAATATGGGTATCGATGATGGGCATGGCGGCTGCCGATCCGGCTGCGGAGAGAGTCAGCATCGTCGCGCCGGCTCCGCGCAGAAAGCTTCGCCGATTCACATTTTGGGGCACCGAAGAATTATATACGAGGACCATGAATTATATAAAAGTCATCCTTACCGCGATCCTGACTGTATCCGCATTCGCCAACTGGCCGCAGGCAGCGGGCCCGAACGGGACGTGGAGCGTGCCCGATGCCAGGCCTCCGGTCAGCTGGAGCGTAGCGCGGAACCAGAATATTCTCTGGCGCGCGCCGTTGCCCAACGGCGGGCAGAGCGGCATCGCGGTCTGGGGAAATCGTCTCTTCCTCACCACGTTCGAACCCTATACGCCGGGTGCGCCGAAAACCAGCTCAGTCATACTGGGTCACGCGATCGATGCGAATACGGGTAAAATTCTTTGGTCCGTACGGCTCGAAGGCTCGGTGCCAAGCCCCATGATGTACGCCTACAGCGATTCCACTTCCCCCTCGCCGATCACCGACGGCAAGTACGTTTGGTTTTTCAATGCGAGCGGCGAAATGGGCTGCTGGGATTTCAATGGCAAGGAAATCTGGCGACGGCAGTATAAGCCGTGGGGCGAACCGTATCCGTTCAACAAGCAGCACGAGCCCATTCTCTACGGCGATACGATTCTCAACGTGGAACCGCAGGATCCGGGGCCGGATCAGAAGCCTGGCTGGAACTACCTGCGGGGCATCGACAAGCTCACGGGTAAGACCGCGTGGATTGCGGAAGATGGCACCACCACCTACGCAACGTCCGTATTTGGACACATGAAAGATGGCACGCCCGCCGTGTTGACCGGGCGCGGCGGCTGGCACGACGTTCCGGAGCGGCCGGTAGGACTTGGTCTGGTCGACCTGCGTCCTGGGAAGGAAGGCAAGACTATCTGGCGATTCGTCGCCGATACCGATGCCGATGGCAAGCTGCTGGCAGTGCCGGGATCGCTGGCCGCGCCGACGTGGCAGGCGCTCTATGTGCTGCATTGGGACGAAAAGTATGCCTACTGGTTTCGTCTGAATCCGGAAGAGACGCATCTCGTCATCGACAGCCAGACGGGTAAATTACTGCGTGCGCAATCGCTGATACAGCACGTGGATTACCGACAATGGGACCCGGCCGCGGGTAAATACATCGTCCATAAGGATGTGAACCTGCGGGATATTCGCGAGTTATCGCCGCGCAATCAGCTCAAACCGGATCAGGTGATCCGCGTGATGCCGGCCTGGCATTGCAACATCGTGGTCAACGGCTACCATTACTTTCTGACTTCGACCGCGCATAACAGGAACAACCATCCGCCGGCGGGCAGAGCGGGGCCGTCGCATACGATTGCGCGCGTGAATGTGGAGACGGGCAAGGTGGAGTATCTTGAGGTGCCGGTCACCGTGATTCGCAAGCCCGGAGAGCCCGACCAGAAAGTATACGGCATCGCCGTGCGGACGAAAACAGAGGACGCGCAGGGTAACGACGTGGCGGCGGAAGACCGTTCGCGCACCGATGGCTGGGAGATTCCGGCCTTCTGGGGAAGTCCGGTGGCACTGGGGAACAAGATCTATTTCACGACGATGCTCGGCATCACTTATGTGGTGGATGCGGGCGCGAAGGTTCTGGATGAAAGCGCGCTGCTCGCGATCAACGATCTGGGCCCTTCCGGCGAGACGTGGAGTCTGAATACGCCGAGTTACAGCGACGGACGGATCTACCATCGCAGCCTGAAAGAGCTGGTGGCGATCGGACGCTGATCCCTATGCCAGTCGCTGTTGCCTGCGCCGTGCCAGGCAAAATGTAAGAGCGAGTCCGCCCGCGATCAATAGCCAGGCCTGAGGTTCGGGCGTTGGGACGATGGAGCCATCGATCTCGAACACTCCGTTCGTCTCGCTGGTATAGGGATTCGGGCTATCGACCCAGTTTCCGGCAGTACCGTCCGTCTCCAGATAGCCCGAAGTGCCCGTCGAGTTCAGATCCCAGACGAGAGACTCGGAAGGCGCTCCATCCATAACCAGCCAGTAGCTCAGGCCGGAGTAAAGTTCCGGAGTTGTCAGAGACGTTGCCGTCAGGACGGGTGAAAGGCTGCCGTTAAAGGGCGCGAGCTGACCGGTCAGCGTTATCGTTTCAAGTGCCGTGGCCGCGGGAACGCCTCCGTTATCCGCGTATATGCTCACTGAGACGGTATTGGAGGGGTCCGGGGATTGACTAGACGCCACAAACTCGATACTGCTGAGATCGTAATTGTTTGTGAACACGGTCAACTCTTCGGCGACCGAGTAGTCTTTGGAGCCATCGGCGACAATCACGCCGCTGCCATCCGAATAAGAGTATGCGGAATCAAAATTGCTATAGATGACGTCAGCCTTCAGAAGACTGCTGCACAGCGCCAGGCCCGAAACGATCAGGACGGGCGAGATCAGAGAGCGTAGAACGAACAGTTTGGGTAACATTACCCGGATTATGACGCTTTGGGGGTTCTAATACCAGACCCTATTGGTTAAGCAGGGAGTCATAGCCAAAGTTAGCCATAACTAAAGTGAACCCGGGGAATTAACTTTCCTCTAATAACCTAATGTCATCTTGAGCGACGCAGGCATTCGGAGGATGATGCGGGTGTATGGTCCTGCCGAGTCACAGCACGCGCTACGCCCGTACAGGAAGCGCCATGATCGAGTTCTGCTTCCTGATGCCATGGTACATTTTTCTGTTTGCCGGCACCTTCGATTTCGGTTTCTACTCGTATTCGCTGATCGCGACGGCCAACGCGGCGAGGGTGGGCGCGGCTTATTGCTCCGCCAGCGCGGGCACATGCCCGAGTAACACTTACACCTGCACTAACTATGTCATATCGCAGCTAGCCGACATGCCTAATATCGGCACGACGGTCACCACCTGCAACGCTTCGCCACTTACCGTCAACATTACCTATCCGACAGCGGCCAGCTGCCCGGACGGGAACGCATGCACAACCGTGCAGGTCACTTACGTGACACCGGGCCTGATTCCTATTCCTGCGCTGTTTCCCGGACAGCTTACGATTACCAGGACTGTCACCATGCGTCTTGCGAGCTGAGGTCACGACGATGATGAGACCAGATCTCCGGTCGGCAAGAACGCGCAGGGGCGCCACTCTGGTTGAATTCACACTGCTGGGGATACCGGCGCTGCTGGTTTGTATGTCGGTGGTATCGGGCGGAATCGATATGTGGCAGTTTTTTACTCTGTCTTACGCTACGGCCCAGACTGCCCGCTTCGCTTCGCTGCACGGCGCCACCTGTTCGGCGAATTCGAATACCTGCACGATTACGCGCGCCGCGGTGGCCACCTATTTCGAAAGCCAGGCGCTTGCCCTCAGTACTTCATCGACTGTTATGAGGATCACCGATGGCAGCGGCACCGTAACCTGCAATCCCGTGACTTCCTGCCCGTCGGCGACTTCGCAGTTTCCGGCTGCCAGCCACAACGCGGTGGGATCGAATATTACCGTGTCGGCTACTTACCCGCTTTCGAATCCGATTTTCATGTTCTGGCCGGGCGCGGGAGAGGTCAATCCCGCGACATTTACCGTCGGGGCTACTTCAACACAGGAGATACTTTTCTGAGTCGCGCACAATCCGCACCTGAGATGGGGGGGCCGAAGCGCCCCGGCCGGCGTTCCGGTCAGATGGTGGTCTTCGTGAGTCTGAGCCTGTTTTTTCTTTTCGCGGTAATCGGGCTCTCGGTGGATCTGGGATACGCGTACGTGGTCAAGATGACCGCGCAGGCCGCGGCCGATTCGGCGGCGCAGGCAGCGGCCATCTATGCGGGCAAGAACGGCTTTGTCTGCGGAACGGGCGTGACGTGCAACACGACATACACCTGCGCCAACCCTCCCACCAGCCCACCAACAACGCCGCTTCAGGCCGGCTGCCTGTACGCTCAGGCCAACGGCTTCCTGAATACGGGCAGCCAAACCGTGTCTCTGATCGCCAACAATACGGCACCGCCCAACGAGACGGGAAACGCACCCGCCCTGTGGATTCAGGCCAGCGTGACTCAGAGCATTAACAACAAATTTCTCTACTGGGCGGGGTTTCACACGGGCTCCGTCGCGTCGCAGGCGATAGCCGGCGTCACGGTAATCGCTCCCAACAGTTGCATCTACATCCTGAATGCATCCGTGGCGGGAGCGCTGACCGTGCAGGGATCGGGTTCGATTATTGGAAACGGATGCGGCATCCATGTCAATTCTTCAAACACCACCGACGCCATTTCCCAAACCGGCGGATCTTTCATCGAAGCTATTAACGGAGGAAAAATCTACATGGTGTCCGGAGCCGTGGAAAACACAGCGCCCGGCGGCACTTTTTCGCCGTCGCCCACCGTCGCACCCGCGGCAGTCGATCCTTTGATTAACCTGCCCGCGCCTACCGTGTCGACCACGTGCTCTCAGACCAACTACTACATCGCCAATGCCAGCACTGCCACGATCAATCCGGGTGTGTATTGCGGCGGAATCACGACGGGCGGTTCGGCGGTACTTACACTCAATCCGGGAATGTATATTCTGAACGGCGGGGGCTTCAACAACACGAACAACGCGATTGTCAACGGAACCGGCGTCACGTTCTTTCTGACCGGGCAGCACGGGTATATGGCGGCGGGTATGAACCTGGATGGGTCGAGCCACACGAACGTTACGGCGCCCAGTTCGGGGACCTACCAGGGGGTGCTCTTTTATCAGGACCGCAGCGTCACTTATGCGGCCGGGAACGCCCAGACTAACTCGGCGTATCTCAACGCGACCGGTACATTCTACTTTCCGACGACGTCGCTGAGTCTGGCGGGTTACGTGACGGAAAACAAGATAGCGCTGATCGTGAATACTCTTTCGATTACAGGCGCGTCCGAATACGACAATGACACGACGGGTACTTACACGGGGCTCACGACAAAGAACTCGGGGCTGATCGAGTAGCGCGGAGAAGGGCGTGCGCGGCATGGTTCGGCGGGTGTTAGATCGGGTGGCACGCGGGATGTTGTGGCTGGGGCTCGGGCTGATCGGGTAGCGCGGAGAAGGGCGTGCGCGGCATGGTTCGGCGGGTGTGGTTATGGTTCTCCGATAATCGCCACCGGGATACTTTCCGCGCTATCGCCCGTAGAAGTGCCCCAAATCACGCTGGTGCCCCAGATCACGCTATTGCCCCAGATCACACTGGCTGCGCCGATGCCCTGCAGCGTGACGCGGGCGGTAGCGGGATTATAAGTCACCGACGGCGAGTGTGCGTTGCCGTAGGCGACGGCGGTATCGGCCAGCGCGGCGGCGATATCGAGGTAGCCGGCTCCGATGGTGAAGATGTCGTAGTAGCTGGTGTAGGCGAGTTTTGTAATGGGATCGGTTGCAACGCTGCTGGCCGGAAAATTTCTGGTGGCGTTCTTCATCAGCCGAGCCTTCACCAGATCGGGCGTCAGAGAAGGTGTCTTCTGGAGCAGGAGCACCGCCGCGCCGCTGACTACCGGGGCGGCCATGCTGGTGCCGCTGAGAGTGAAGAAATCGCCGCCGACCTGACTGGCGGGGTATTTTTCGCTGAGAGTCAGACCGCCCGGCATGGTGGAGACGATCAGGTTGCCGGGCGCGACGAGATCGGGCTTCACGTGGTTGTCGAAGGCGGTGGGACCTTTCGAACTGTAGCTGGCGATCGGATCGTCAGTGCGCGTGGTGGTGCCTTCGGATTTCATGGCGCCTACGGTGATGACATATCCGCGTATAGGGATTTCGGGGGGGAATACTTAGTCGATGGAGCGCGGTGGAACGCCGTCGTAGGTGACGGGAACGCGAATCCGCATGGGTTTTTCGCGCGCGTATTCCTCCGCGACTTCGGCGGCGAGGCCCGCGACCCGGCCCACGATGAACAGAAGCTTGCCCGCTTCGGGCGCAAAGCCGAGATCGTGCAGGATGGCTGCCAGCGCGCCATCGATGTTGATCGGCAGAGGCTTGATTTTCGCGCGCACAGCGGCGTCGAGCGCTTCCATGAAAAAGACGCCATCGCCTGCGACGCCTTCTTCCCGCGCCATGGCGAAGAGAACCGCGGTACGTGGATCGACGGAGTGAACGCGATGGCCCATGCCGGGCAAGCGCCGTTTGGCGGCTCTGGCGCGGTCGACGATCTGGCCGGCGGCCTCGGCGATGGAAACGGACTGCTCGCGGGCGATGACGACGCCTTCGGCGATCATGGACATGCAGTCCGCGCCCGCTCCGCCATGGTCATTCCCGACCGCCAGAATACCTGCGGCGATGGCGGCCGACAGAGACTCGCGATTGCCGGAAGCGGCGAGGCGCGCGGTGGCGCACGAGGGCGCTCCGGAGCCATGATCCGCGACGGAAGTCAGGACCGCGTCAAGCAGCCTGCGCTCGTGACGATTGGGGAGCCGTTTCTGCTGCAAGAGAAAAACGGTGTCGGCGAAAGTCGCGCGCTGCATCAGCTCAGTGATGTCATAGCCGCGAATCCGAATGGTGGAATCGTCTGCCTGTACGATTGCGGTGCGCCAAGGTTCCTGCAAGATTCCATTATCTCCGTATGCGCGGTTTTCCGGTAAGAAATCGCGCCGGGTTAACCGTATCGGCACGGTTAACCCGGTCAGCTGAGGCCGAGCGGGGCGACGAGTTCCATAAAGCCGGGATCGTCACGGAAGGGATCGAAGCGTGGATCGACCTTGATGGAGAGGACTTCGTAACAGCGGTCGCGGAAGGCCTGTGCGAGCCATTGAAAGCCGTTTTCGCGATCGCCCAGGGCGAGGTAGAGCGAAGCGAGGTCGAACGGCGAATCGTAGCGTTTTCCTGCGCGATCGTGGAGTTCTTTGAGAATCCGCATGGCTTCGGCCTTCTTGCCGGAGCGCGCATAGGTCCGGCCTAAAGCCGCATGCATGCGCGGACTGCGGGGCGCCAGCTGGATGGCACGCTGGAAGGCGGCGGCCGACTCGTCGAAGTCGCCGCGCTGCTCCTGCACGAGACCGAGAATCCAGTAGGCCTGGGGGAAGTGCGGATTGAGTTCGACGACGTGGTCGCATTGTTCGAGCGCCGCGGACAGATCGCGGCGATGGTAGTGAACGGCGGCGACGTCGCGCGCGACGATCGAGGAAATGGGATCGAGCGCCTGAGCGATGAGCATCTGTTCGAGGGCTTCCTGGAGTCTTCCCTGGGGCGCAAGGCACGACGTGGCGTACCAGTGGTGAACGGTGGGATAGCGGGAGTCCAGTGCGATGGCGCGAAGGAATTCGGACTCGGCGCCGGCCCAATCCCAATCCTGGGTGGATTTGACGTGCGCGAGAGAGGTATGAGCCTCGGCCGACTGGTCATCGAGGAGCACGGCCCAGGCGGCATGCGAGGCGGTTTTGGTCCAGACCTCAGAGGGGGGCATGAGCCCGTAATGGCCGAGGAGCCCGTAGGAGTCCGACAGGCCCGAATAGGCGAGGGCGGATTGCGTGTCTTCGGCGACCGCCTTCTCGAAAAACTCAAGGGCGCGGCGCAACCCTTCTTCGGTGCGCTGATTGAGGTGATAGCGTCCCTGTGAATAAAGGTTGTGCGCCGCCAGATTTCCGGGCAGCCGCCGTACGCCTTTCGAACTGCGGCCGCCTTCGATCTCGATGCGCAGCCGTTCGGCCACGGCTTCGGCGATTTCGGCCTGAATGGCGAAGATACTTTCGTTCGTCCTGTCGAAGGCGGCGGACCAAAGATAGCCGCCACTCACGGCATCCATCAGATTGGCGACGATGCGCATATCGACGCCGGCTTTGCGGACGCTGCCGGTGAGAATCATGGCGGCGTTGACGCGGGCGGCGGCGTCGCGAGGGTCCGGATCGCGCTCGGTCTCGGCGCGGTTGGAGGCCACCACACGGATGGCGTCAAGCCCGGTCAGCTTGTGGATGATCTCCTGGCTGAGGCCTGCGCAGAAGTAGCCCTGATCGCCGGCCTCGCTGTAGTCGGAAAACGGCATGGCGAGAATGGTATTACGGCTGACCAGAGGAGAGATGGCAGTCCGTTTGGCCACAACGCCACGGAAGGGCTTGAAGATCGGGGTGTAGCCGCCTTTGGGCAGTTCGACGAGAATCTCGTCGGTCTGGCCCTCTTCGCGGTAGTAACGCGCCAGTTGCGCGCGAAGCCGGCGGGCCTGAACGCGGACGATCGGGTCGCTTCGCGGGTCGAATGCGGGGCCTTTGTCGAAGACTTCGGCGCCGATCACGAACTCCTTTAGTTGTTCGCCGCGGCCGGCGACGGTTTCGTTAATGGTGAATGTCAGAAAGCGCTTGAGGCGGTCGGCCTGGCGGAACACCTTACTGGACAGAAGCCTGTCGAGCTGCGCGACGATGCGGTCGTCCGATTCCTTACGGACTTCGGAGCGAGGCTCCGTGGCCTCGTTTCTGATAGACATGACAGTTATTCTATGACAAAAGGCGTGAACTTCTATGACAAAAGGCATAACTCTATGACAAAAGCGTAACGCTCTATGACAAAAGCGTAACGCTCTATGACAAAAAGCGTAACGCTCTATGACAAAAAGCGTAACCCGGCGGCAAGAAGCGGAACGGGAGTCATGAATCCGGTTACGCCGAAACCGGAAAGACGCATTGAAAACAGGTATGTTAGCGTTTCCGGGAAGCGACAGGATTAGTGGAGCGCGGGTTGGGTGGATTTATGACTCGCCAAATGGCACGCGGTTCCGGAATCTGTTACTATCCCTATAGACTCGGGGATCGTCCCTGTTGGCACCGATTCCGCACATCCCGCCACGTTCAGGCCTCGAAGCCTGACGCGCGACAGCGGTACTAACCGGATAGAGACTGGTGAAGCAGCTCACCTTCCTGCCAGCAGGCAGCCAGGACAGGAACTACTAAAGCGGTTACCCGGAGATGCCGAAAAAGCCAGTACGGGGAAACCCGATTTGAAGTCAGATGCACCAATCACAAATATCAATCAACACAATACTCGCCTGTCCTGACGGCGGCGCGGTCGCACGGAGACAGGACTACGCATGAAGCTGTCTCTCATCCTGACCTGCGCGCTTGTCTCGGTTTCCGCGCGGGCAGCAACTATTACACTCAATGAATCGGTGCTGGTGAACACGTCGCCCATGAGGTTTGGCGTGAACGTCAGCACATCGAACAATTACGACAGCGGGCAACTCTTCAGGAATCTGTTGTTCACGGTGAACCCCGGCTTTGAAGGTTACTTACAGCAGGAGATCATCGGGTGTATTTCGGGAAGCGCGACAACCTGTACTAACTATTATCAATGGGATCAGGCGCCAGCCAACTATTGGGCAGGCGCGACAGCTACCTTCTGCTGCTCCGCTTCGACGACTAATGCCAATAGCGGACAGACGCGCAGTATTGTGTCGAGCACGACGAGCGCGGGTTCGGTGGGGCCGACATACACTTTCAGTTCGCCGCTTCCGCAACCGGTCACTGCGGACGATTACTTTACGGTGGTGAGGCAGGTGGACTCCACCGGATCGTCTATCCCGCAGTGGATACTAACAGGCGCCGCGACCGGCGAGACGACTAATATTCCCCCGGGTTCGGCCGGCGTTCAGGCGCTATCGCTGCCCGCGGGGTCGTGCGCATCGGCCTATGCGGACGGCACCGGAACACACGATTTTGTGATGCTGCCGCTGGGCGAGACGTTTGGCTTCAGTCTGAAAACAGTGGCCATATCCGGAGCGCCTCTGATTTCGGTGTCGGTGAGCCGCCTGGGCGGTATCGGTGGGGGAGTGCTGCCCTCTTTGGGCGTGATGCTGCCGGGACCTTCGTGGACGACCGAAAGCTTAGCCTTCGCGGGCGCGGAGATCACGGGCATCACGTATGGCACTTTGCAGGTTCGTCTTTGTAACAGCGGAACCGGTACGGCGTATGTGGATGACGCCGACCTGGAGCGCACGTCGAATTTAAATCCCGCCAATACATCGGCGTATCGGGATGAAGTGGTAGCCAGCCTGACAGCGATTCACCCCGGCTCGCTGCGATTCTGGGATTACCAACTGGGTGAGACACTGGCGGACTGGACTAACCCGCTGTTTGGGAGACATGTGCAGGCTTCCCTGCAGGGTCAAAACTATGTAACGGCGACATCGGGCACCAATGCCGGCTCGACGGCGCAGGGACTGATGGACTTTCTCGGCCTGTGCGAGGTCATGGGAGCGCAGGCGTGGGTCACGATTCCGGTCAGCTGGCCGGCATCGGACTACTCTAATCTGATCGACTTCCTGGCGGGAGGTCCTGCGACGGCCTATGGGGCAAAACGGATCACGAACGGGCATGCGGCGCCTTATACATCGACGCTGGGGCATATTTATATCGAGTTCGGAAACGAGCCCTGGAATTCGGTTTTTGGTGGCATTAATATGCCTAACTTCTCCTATGCTTTGAATACCGGCAACGGTATGTTGTCTTACGGGCACTGGTCCGCGACTGCGATGTCCGCAATGAAGGGCAATCCGAATTACTCACCGTCATTCAGTCTGGTGGCGAATATGCAGGCGGCGAGCACTTACGAATTTACCAGCCACATTCTTCCCAATAACCGTTACCTGGACGCAGTATCGGTGGCTCCTTATATTGGCACCGGGCAGCTCAATAATACAGGGACTTTGGATGCGGAGTGGAATCCGGATACGGCATTTACGTGGGGAGACAGCAACGATAGCGCGGGCGATTCCGGCAATGGCTGGACTTATGCGTACGTTCATGCGGGAAGCACGCCGGTGTATGTTTACGAAGATAACGAGAATCAGGTCAACGGAACCGCGCCGACGGCTACGATACAAAACCATAGCTCATCTTTCATGGCTGGTACGGTTATTACGCAGCAAATGCTTGAGCATCTGAAGATTCTGGGGCCTGATGCGCCCCAGCATCTGTGGTCGCTCGCGCAGGACGAGTTTAAGAATTCATCTTCCGTGAATATCCCGCTCTACGGGGTGATGAAGGAGGCCGGGGGCGAATGGGCGGGGGATGGCAATTATATTCAGCGCCCGACGGCGCTCGCATTGCAAATTGCCAACGATTCGATCATCGGGCCCGAATATTCGTCGGCCGTGACGGACGCCGACACTTACTCGACGGGTGTGAGCAACGGCTTCGCGCCGGAAGCTAATGTGCCCTTTGAGTTTACCTATTGCTTTATGAACGGCAGTAACCGGTCCTGTGTCCTGGCCAATACCGACCCGGCAAATAGCCACACATTTACGCTTGCGGGAGCTGACGTGCCGACATCGGTGACGACCCGCGTACTGTCGATGGCAGGGGGCACGATCGATAGCTGCAACAACGAAGCAGCCGTTCCCTGTGTGAGTATTGTTACAACGAGCGGCGTGCCATTGCCTGGTGGCTCGATAGTGGTTGCACCCGGTGCTTTGGAAGCAATTGATTTTGTGTCGGGAGGAAGTTCTGGTCCCGGTGTTCCGGTGATTAGTGCGGTGAGTTCGAGTGGCGTTACGGGTAGTTCGGCTACGATCACGTGGACTACGGATCAGCCTTCCAGCTCGCAGGTTGAGTTTGGAACTACTATGGGTTATGGGTCCTATTCGGCGCTCAGTTCTTCGCTGGTGACGGCGCACTCGGTGACGCTTACCGGGCTGACGCCCGGCACTACTTACGATTACGCCGCGATGTCGGGTGATGCGGCCGGCGCTTCCGTTTCCGGTAACTTTAGTTTCGCGACTCCGGCGAACGCGCCTGTGATTAGTGCGGTTGTTTCGAGTGGGGTTACGGGTAGTTCGGCTACGATCACGTGGACTACGGATCAGCCTTCCAGCTCGCAGGTTGAGTTTGGAACTACTATGGGTTATGGGTCCTATTCGGCGCTCAGTTCTTCGCTGGTGACGGCGCACT
>Ga0302320_10016325_pt1 | contig 15186 bp, 9 predicted proteins | sample Bog_T0_3_FD_202130 | JGI IMG/M metagenome (GOLD analysis project Ga0302320, IMG submission 202130) | Peat permafrost microbial communities from Stordalen Mire near Abisko, Sweden - Bog_T0_3 | ecosystem: Environmental > Terrestrial > Soil > Wetlands > Peat | place: Sweden: Abisko, Stordalen Mire... | reverse complement strand
GCATGCTGGTGGACAGTCCGCAAGAGATCGAGCCGACCAGGAACAAACCGGCGCCGACGTAGAACAACCGCTTGCGGCCGTAGATGTCGGCCAGCCGTCCATAAATTGGGATAGTGACCGCCTGCGCAAGCATGTAGGCGGAAAATACCCACGAAAACAGACTGAAGCCGCCGAGCTTGGCCGCGATGCTCGGCATCGCCGTCGCGACGATCGTACTTTCGACCGCCGCCATGAAGGTGGCCATCATGCATGCCGACAGCACCAGCGACCGGCGCATGGCGGGAGCCCCGGTTGCAAGGCTGGCAGCGTCCATCATGCGGAGAGTATTGGCGTCTCCGCCGCGCCCTGTCTATATAATCAGCCTTGCCAATTGGTTTCAGACACGGCGCGGTGCTGCGCTGAATCGCCCTGCTGCCGGCCCCGCTGCCCTATCCCGAAACCGCGACAAACGCGCTCGCACGCAACCTCCCCAACAGATCGTGTCGCCGCGCCATCGCCTTGTTGCGGTTCGCTTCCTTCACCGGCCCGAAGCCGCGAATCATGTTAGGCAACTCGGCAAGCTGCAACGCAACGTCAATCGTCTTCGGCGAGAGACTCTCTAGTATGGCGTGCATATCGGCCAGATACATATCGATATACGTGCGCTCCTGCCGACGTTCACCCTGTAGGCTGAACGGATCGAACGGCGTCCCGCGCAGTCGCCGGGCGGCCCTCAGCATGCGGAAAACCGGCTTTGCCAGCCAGCCAGGCACGGCGATCTTGCCACGCCGTCCGGTTGCCGGATCGACACGCCACAGCAGCGGCGGCGAGAGGTGGAACACCGCGCCCTTTCCGTACGACGCATCTGCGTGCAGGCGGGCCACCTCATACTCGTCCTTGTACGCCATGGCGCGGTACAGACCCTCGGCCGCCGCGCGCGACAGCCGTCCCGGCTGGCCGAAAACCGCGGCCTCACGTTCCGCGACGGTATTTATTTCCACCCGATAACGGTCAGCGTACGCGCGTGACTGGTATGCAGTTAAAGCGGTTGCGCGCGCCTCTATCAGCTCCGCGACGGCCAGCGCGGGCGGCTCGCCGTTACCACCAAGGAGTTCCTCGGTCAGTCCCGGCGTCGCCGCCAGGATGCGGCCCCACAGGAACGCCCGTCGGTTCACCGCGACCGACGCACCGTTCAGTTCGATCGCACGCAGGATTGCCGCTTGGCCTGCCGGCACCAGCCCGTTCTGCCAAGCCAGCCCCAGCAGCAGCGTGTTCATCGCCTGCGCATTGCCGAACAGCTTTTCGGCCAGCCGCGCCGCGTGCAGATAGGTTGACGCGCCGGCATCGGTGACTCGCTCAATGGTGCGTCGGTGCAATGCCGCGTCGATCGGCAGCAACGCGTCGTGCTTGAACGCCGCCGTTGCGACCAGATCGAGGTTGCCGATGACCGCGGCGCGCGTCGCGTTCCGCTCCAGCACCCCCGCCCCCGCCGCCACCGCGAGGTCGGCCGCCACCATCAGATCCGCGGTGCCGAGTGGAATGCGCACCACATCCAGATCGGCCGCGTGGTCGGCGATCTGCACATGCGCCACCACGGCGCCGTTTTTCTGCGCCAGCCCGGTGAAGTCGAGCGTTCGCACATGGCGACCCTCAATGTGCGCCGCCATCGCCAGGATCGCACCCGATGTGACGATACCGCCGCCGCCGATGCCGGCGAACAGGCCGCGCCAGGGACGGTCCAACGTATCGGGCAGGATCGGCGACGGCAGCGCGGCTGCCAGCTCAGCCTCGCGTTGCTGCCACCGTGGATCGGCGGCCGGCGCGACCGGCGGCCCCTCCACCGTCACGAAGCTCGGACAGAATCCTTTCAGGCAGGAGAGATCGACGTTGCATGCCGAGGGATTAATTCGCCGCTTGCGCCCAAGCGGGGTTTCAACCGGCTCGATCGCGATGCAACCGGACTGCTCCGAGCAGTCGCCGCAGTTCTCGCATACATCCGCGTTGATCACCGGCGATCGCACCGGTTGTGCCATCGCGCCGCGCTTGCGCCGGCGGCGCTTCTCGGTTGCACAGACCTGATCGTAAATGAGCACGGAAACGCCATCGTACTCGCGCAAGCCGCGCTGCACGGCGTCGAGTTCGCTTCTCACGTGCGTCGTTACACCGGGAGGCAGCCTGTCGGCCTGCGGCAGGCGCTCCGCGGACTCCGCGACGATGGCGATGCGCGCCACGCCTTCCGCCGCCATCTGCGCGGCAATCATCGGCACCGTGAGATGGCCCTCGGCCGGCTGGCCGCCGGTCATCGCGACCGCGTCGTTGAACAGGATCTTGTAGGTCATGCGGGCCTTCGCGGCGACCGCCTGGCGCACCGCCAGGCTGCCGGAATGCGTGTAGGTGCCATCACCGAGATTGGCGAAGACGTGCGGCATGGCGACGAACGGCGCCATGCCGATGAACGGCACGCCCTCGGCGCCCATGTGGGTGAAGGTGCGCGTCTGGTCGCCCTCGGCCAACGCCATGAAATGACAGCCGATGCCCGCGGTGGCGAAGCTGCCATCCGGCACGCGGGTTGACGTGCCATGCGGACAGCCCGCGCAGAAGGCCGGCGTGCGCTGCAACAGGCCGGACGGACGCTGCGGCGGCGGTGCTGCCGGGGGCTCGGCCACATCGAGCCCCGTGCCAACCAGGAAACGTGCCAGCCCGCGCGCGATGATCTCGGGCGACAGTTCCATCAGTTGCGACATCAGCGGCGCACCGCCTGCGTCCGTCTTGCCCGCAACGTCGGGCCGGGAGTCGGCGGGAAGATGATACAGCGCGTCGCGAATCTGCTGCTCGACGAAGCCGCGCTTCTCCTCGATCACCAGCAGCGCCCGCTTGCCGCGTGCGAACGCCCTGAGCCCCTCAGTCTCCAGCGGCCAGGTCATCGCGACTTTGTAGACCGCGATCTGCGGACACTGATCGAGGCCAAGCGTACGCAGCGCGTGCAGCGTGTCTTCGTGCGCCTTGCCGACGGTCACCAGGCCGATCGACGCAGCGGCTTCACCGCGCACCAGCCGGTCCAGCCGGTTGGCCCGCGCCCAGGCGAGCACCGCCGGCAGCCGCTCCTCCGCGACCCGCCGTTCCAGATCAGCGCGGTCGGCGGGAAAGCGCATGTGCGGGTCGTAGTTGAACCCATAAGGTGGCGTGCCGATCTCCGGTGTCGCAAAGCTGCGGTTGGACGGAACCACGATGGTCGCTGCCTGCTCCACCGTTTCCGCCGTCGTCTTCAGCGCCGCCCACAGGCCGGAGAATCGTGACAGCGCGATCCCCGCCAGGCCGAAATCGATCAGTTCCTGGGTGGAAGCCGGGTTCAGCACCGGCATGAAACAGCTCTGGAAGACGTATTCGCTCTGATGCGGATAGGTCGAGGAATGCGCGCCATGGTCGTCGCCCGCCACCGCGAGCAAGCCACCGCGCGGCGCGGTGCCGAGCATGTTGCCGCAATGGAACGCATCGGCGGTGCGATCGACGCCGGGACCCTTGCCGTACCAGACGCCGAACACGCCATCCACTTTCTTGCCGGGGAAGCTGTCGAGCTGCTGCGTGCCGTACAGGATCGTCGCTGCGAGGTCCTCGTTGAGCCCCGGCTGGAAGCGAACGTCGTAGGCTTCCAACAGCTTCTGCCGCCGCCACAATTCGAGATCCAGCCCGCCAAGCGGTGAGCCGCGATAGCCCGAGACCATGCCCGCGGTGGCGAGCCCCGCGGCGCGATCCAGCCGGGCTTGCTCAAGCACCAGCCGCACCAGCGCCTGGATGCCGGTCAGCAGCACCGGCGTGTCGAGATCGACGAAACGGGACTCCAAACTCACGGCCGCGCGGCCGAGACCGATGTCCATCTGCCAGACCCCTCATTGCGGCGGGCGGCGTTGCGCCCAGTCTGCTTTATTCACCGCCAAGTCTAGATAAGATGGCGTGGGAGGTGCTCCTATAGTTGCCTGGCAAGGCCCGCGAATTTGGTGGATTCTGCCAATTTGGTGCGGTGCACCACACGGAGGCGGCATGGAGCTTGATCGAATTGATTTTGCGATACTGGATCACTTGCAGGCGGACGGACGCGCCACCGCCGCCGAGGTGGCCGATGCCGTCGGGCTGTCCGCCTCACCCACGCATCGCCGCCAGCGGATATTGGAAGAAGCCGGCGTCATCCAGCGCTACGTCGCGCTGCTGGACCAGGACAAGGTCGGGCTGCCGATCAACGTGTTCGTGACGGTAAAGCTCACGACGCACAATTCCGACTCGCTGACGGCGTTCGAGCGTGCCATCGCGGCCTGTCCCGAGGTGATGGAAGTCTACGAGATGACCGGCAGCCGCGATTATCTGATGCGTGTCGTGGTGCCCGATATCGCCGCCTACGAGACGTTCCTGCGCGGCAAGCTGACCTGCATCGAGGGGATTCAGTCGCTGGAATCGGCGATGGCGTTGAAGCGGATCGTGTATCGCACCAACCTGCCGTTGAAACGGCCGGCGCGGTGAGAGGCGTAAGCCGGCTTGCTCAACCGCCGGCCGGCGGGTTGGCGTGGCTCGCGGACGGTTCCGATTACTGGGAACAAGGCTGCGTTGCGCCCGTGCCGATCCACGTAATCGTCTCGTCGGGGGTGAAATTCTTGCCGCCGGGCTCGCGGGCGGCCGTCTGGCAGGCGAGCGCGATCAGCTGCGCGCGCTTCGCTCCTGCGATCGAATTGTGCGAGTCCTCGCTCAAGTCCCACACCCGGACCTGCTGCATTCTCTCTTCCGTGCCCGACATCCTCCGTTCTGGATCGAGCAGCCAAATCATCGCAAATCGTCCGTCGGAACTGAAATTGAGGCGCATCGCATTGTCCTGTCCGGTCAACAGCGTAAGCCGGGACAGCGCCTGATCCGAGCCCGCCCTGGCTTGCTCGATCTCGAGCCCGTCGCTCGTGAACCAGGCCACACGCCAGCGGGATTCGTTGGCGCCTGCAGCGGCGGCGGCGGCGATCAGAGGGCGCCCTCCCCAGAGTCCCGGCACCACCATATCGCCAACGTCTTTTGGCGCCTGGAATGATACCAGAGGCGCCGCGCTGGCTCGAGCCTTGCCATCCGTTGCGAGATCGATGATTTGAACGTGCGGCCCGATGCGAATAACGATCGCCTCGCGATTGTCGGAAAAAGCTGCCGACGGTTGAATGGTTGCCCCTCCCGTGTCGATGCCTTCCTGCACCCGCTCCTCGGGTAGGCGCGATTCTCCTCGCCACAGCAAACTGGCCGAACCGGTCGACAGGTCGCCCGCGGTGAGTTCGGGGGCCGTGTACTGACCTTGGCTTGGATTGTTTGGCGCCAGGTCAAGACTGGCGAACCGATCGTGCGGCGCCGATTCGAGCCACGGTGACAATGCCGAGGCGAACCGCTGACCCCGCCACCTGATCGCCGGAGGCGTGGTGGTCAGCTTATCAAAATTCGGCTCCTGGTCGCCCGGCACTGGCCGCAACCGAACCACCCTGACGTCGCTGCTGAAGTTCTGGGCCGTAAGCTGCACCGCTCCCGCGGTGATCTCGGGACGGATCACGCCGGGCAAAGTATCAAATCCGTCGGGGACCAGATCAGCCAGGTCGATCGACTGCCACTGCGACGTATCCGGGTTCGGCTGATAATGCAGAACCCCCCACCTTACGATGACGGGCGTAGCCAACCCTTGGACGAACCCTGTTGCCACCACCGGCAACTGTCTGAGTTTTTCCGAACTCGAGGATTGCCATGACGGCATATGAAGCTGGGACGCCGTGGCAACGATATGCGACACGCCATCGCGCAGCGAGACCACGCTCAGTTCACCGCTGGTGGTCAGAACCGCCAGTCGCGAACCGTCGCTATCGAAGGCCGCCGCCAGGGCGGTCTGATCGTAGCACGGCGAGCGCAGCAACGTATCGCGCAACAGCATCTCGGCGTTTTTGCTGTCGAGAACATAGCTCCATGGTCCGGACGCTTGCGACAGCGATGACATGGCCAACAGGAGGCGCAGTCGGAACTCTGGGCTGGAGTCCTTCTCGGCGAAGACGTTGTAACGCTGGATCGCGTCTCGCCGTGCCCGGTAATCCATGACGCCCCAGCCGGTGAGCACCGCCAGCGTCAGCACTGCAAGAAATCCCGCCGATCCCCATTGCAAGAAACGGACACGGCGCCGTTCCGAAGCCTCCGCGGCGTCATGGCGTGCCCGCTCCGCCTCGCGCTGCGCTCGCTCCAGCGCCTCCCGCCGCTCCGCCTCTTTCAGCGCTTCCGCTGCCGCCGCCTGTTCCTGCTCGGCCGCCTCGATCTGTGCCCGGCGCTGCCGCCAGCGCGCGACCCAATCGAGGATGGGCACGGCCAAGGCGTCATGAACGATTTCGTACCGTACCCTGGCCGAGGCGCCATGATCGCCTGTTACCAGGTCGTCGGTCGCGACACGGCGCACCAGACGACTTGAACCCGGCACCGCCAGGCTCTCGAGCAATTCGGCCGCCAGCGTCAACTGCCGCGCGTCGAGGACCGCGACGAAATCGTCCGGCAAGGCGATGGCCACCTTCCCACCCGCATAGGTTACCATACGCTCGAAAAGCTTGGCGCAAACCGCCTGCTCGGCCTCCGATCGCTGCGACAGGATGGTGTCAAGGTGACGCTGGGCAAGCTGACCGACCAGCGTCACGGCCGCTGCGTCGTCCGTCGCGCTGGCCAATGCACGCAAGCCGAGCAGCGTCAGCCCCGTGCCGCCGGGCGTCTCGACGATGTCCCGATTCCACAGCGATTCGAGCGCAAGCTGCAGGAACGGCGCCACGATCCGCAGCCTTCTCGGGCTGGCCTGTGCCGCATCGGCGGAGGCCGAACGCGCGACGCCACGCCCCCGAAACGGCAGGCGCTGGAAAATCTCACGTTCGTCGGCGCCCTTGACGATGGCGTCCACGACCTCGGGGGGGACATCGATGGTCGCGCCGGTTTGCCGATTGTAGGCCGCGACAGGTTCCAGAACCGCATCACGGGCGCCGCTCTCGTCGAGCGGATCGACCAGGAACAGGTTCTGCAGAATTTCCGGGATTCCGCCACGTAGCCGATCCAACAAGAACAGGCGGTCGCTGCGCAGGCTCAGGACAACCCTGACGGGGCTGTTGCGGCGATTGGCGAGCCGCGCAAGGCTGGCCTCAAAGGCCGCCGCACCGGCGCCATGGTAGAGAAAGTACTCTTCAAACTGATCGAGCACGAGCACGATCGGACGTCCCGTATCCCGTGCCGTGCCGAGCAGCTTTTGTGGCAGGTCCTGTATTCTCAGACTGGGCTGTCCCGTATCGGGCGGCGCCGGAATGGCCTTGTCCGTCGCCAATGCGAGTTCAATACCGGCGGTCACCGCACGCAGCAGTGGCCCCTCAAATCCCGCCTGCCAGGAGGAGAATGAAATACAGATCCAGTCCGGCTCGATCAGCGCCAGCTCGTCGGAAAGGAGCGTGTTCAGCAGGGAGCTTTTTCCAGCGCCGCTCGGGCCGTAGACCACGGTCAGCGTGCAAGCCGCGACCATGTTAGCCAGGTTGTGGGCCTCGCGGTCGCGACCGAAGAAAAAGACCTTGTCCGCACCCTCGAACGGTCGGGCGCCCACGAATGGACAACGCGAACGGCCTTCCGTGCGGTCGGCAACAGTGACGGGCCCGTCCATCAGGCGGCGGCCGGCTCTGGGGCCTTGGACGGACGCAAGGCCTCCAGCGTCTTCCCAAGGTCGGTCACGAAACTATTCAGATCGGCGTACCAGGCCGTGATGTTGCGTTTGTCGAGCAGGGCCTGCGCGACCGCGTCCGCGCTCCTGAGAATCGCATGGTGCCGTTCCTCGCCCGGAGCGCCTTGGCCGACGCCGAGCTCGTCCATCAGCACGCGCAGATTCCAATCGTTCAGGCTGTATCCGAGGAACAGCAGCGAATTCACCAAAGCCTGCCGCCCATTCGGGAGTCTTTTCCTTGCACGCATGATGTTCTTGATCTTGAACGGATAGATGTGATCGTGATCCATGCGACCAAGGAACCGCGTATAGTCTTCCTCGGCAATCAGATAGCCACCAGGCCAACTGTCGCCCTTCGGCACGCTGCCGTGCACTTTGTAGATCAAAGAGCGTGACTTCAGGTCTGGCGACAGATCACGCGGGTTGACGGCTTCGAAACCGGCGTTGCCGCCAAGTCGATAATAGATCTTGCCGGCGTCATCGGGGGCTTCGGGGGACCCGTCCTCCATGCCGCGATACGCCAGGCGGTCCGCGGCGGTCGCCACCACCTCGTAAGCAGAGCCGGCCTCATCGAAAGCCCGCTCCAGCAACGCATCGTAGTTGGTCGTGACGATCAGCATGGGCCGATACGAGCCGATATGCGCGAGCAGGTGATGCAGGCGGTTCGGCTCGCAGTGCATATTCCCGGTCAGGCTGGCGAGGCGGTCATCAAGCTCCGGACGTGAGAATTTGACCAGTTGATAGTATGAGGCCACGCGCGACAGATCGTAATTCGGCCTGGTGCATTGATAGAGCGGGGCTCCAGCCCCTGGCGGACTGCTTTGCTGGGATTGTAGACACTGATTGCCGCATGCAATTGGCAGCCCTGCTTCCGCCGCAAGGGCCGCCAGAAGATCGTTGCCGCTTGGCGGGCAGCCACCTTTTATAGAACGATCGAACGACGACGCGCCGGCGCCCAGAAATGGGATGATCCTGCCCGCCAGCAACCCTTCCGCTATTGCCGCCCACGGTAGCATCGACGTCTCCTCCGAAGGGCCACTCCCGAGCATCTTGGCGACCCTGGCATAAGAAAGCCGATATTTTCGCGTCATATAATTTTGACTCCAAATTTGCAAGAAGAAAATACGATGTTGGGAATATCATGGCGTTGGATGGCGATCTTTAGTCCGAGACTTAATAAACTACCTGTCCTCGACAGGTCGTGGTCGACGGGCGCGGTTACTCCGTTGTTCGGTTACGCGGGTGCAGCCGCGCCTCAGAAAAGACGCCAGAAGAACACCGCGGTGATCGAGGCCGTCAGCGCCAGCACGAAGCCCCGGATCACCCTCGCCGGCAGCACGCGCCCAATGCGCGCGCCGCCGTAGCCGCCTGCAATGCCGGTGACCAGCATGGCGAGCGTCTCCGGCCAGCGAACCGCGCCGGCCATCACGAAGCACACCACGGCGATGCTATTGGCGGCGCCGACCAGCAGCACCTTCGCCGGGTTCATCGCCTTGATGTCCGGCGTGGCAGTCACCAGGCTCCACGCTGCAAGGCACATCAGCCCGACCGCGCCACCGAAATACCCGCCATACACCATCAGCACGAACTGGATCGCCAGCAGCGCGCGCGGCCCGATGCGCACACGCCGTCGCAGCGCCAGCCCCAGGCGGGGGCCGAACGCGAAGGTCAGCGTCGCCAGCAGCAGCAGCCACGGGACAACGACATCGAACGTATGCACCGGCGTGACGAGCAGCAGCACTGCCCCGGTCAAACCGCCCGCCAGGCTGACTGCCGACAGCACCGGCAGGGACAACCCGCCGATGCCGCGCAGCTCACGGCGATAAGCCCAGGCGCTGGCCACCGAACCGGGGAACAGCGCGACGGTGGAAGATGCGTTGGCGACCACCGACGGCAGGCCGACCGCCACCAGGGCGGGGAACGTCACGAACGACCCGCCGCCGGCAAGCGCATTCATCGCCCCGGCCACAAACCCAACGAGCGCCAGCAACAACAGATGGCCCATGGTGGGGAATGTAGATACCGTCTGCCGCGGCAACAGATCTTTGGGCGACGCGCCATTTGCGATGGGCTGTGAACGCGAGCGTCGCAGGGGCCAGGCTGCATCTATGGCGGGCCAAGAACGACCGCCTCGATCCAGCGATCATCGCCGCCTGCACGCAGGTCGATGCGGACATCGTCCGCCACAAGACCCGGCTCAAGCACATCCATATCCCTCGGCTGATAGACCTACCAAAGGCGGAACGTACGGTTGCTACGCGACGCCGACCGCATCGCCGAGAACCTGACCGATGGTGCGATTGATCACCAGGTCGGCGATCTGGTCCAGGCCGGTGGGATCGCGGTTCACGATCGCCAGCACCGCGCCGTTGCGTTTGGCGAGCACCGGAAAGCCCGCCGCGGGATAGACCACCAGCGACGAGCCGATCGCGATGAACAGGTCGCAGGCCAGCGACTCGGCCTCGGCGCGCCGCATCGGCCCCTCCGGCATCGCCTGGCCGAACGAGATCGTTGCCATCTTGACGAGCCCGTCGCAGTGCGTGCAGCGTGGCGCCGCGCCGTCGCGCTCGAACACAACCCGAAGCGGTTCCAGCTCGTAGCGCGCGCCACAGTCCAGGCAGGTCGCATAGGTTGTGTTGCCGTGCAGCTCGATGACCTGCTGGTCGGGAATGCCGGAGGCCTGGTGCAGACCATCGATGTTCTGCGTGATCACGGCATGCGACTTGCCGCTGTGGACCAGGGCGGCGATGGCGCGATGGCCGCGATTGGGGCGCGCGGCCCGCATCACCGGATCGTTGTCGAAGCGCCGGCGCCAGGCTTCGCGGCGCAGGTCTTCGGAGCTGATGAATTCGTCGAACTCGATCGGACGCTGCTTCATCCAGAACCCGCCCGGACTGCGGAAATCCGGGATGCCGGACTCCGTGCTGATGCCGGCACCGGTGAACAGCGCGATGCGGCGCGCCTGCTCGATTCGCTTCGCGAGCATGGCTGCGTCGGCCTCTTCTCTCATGGCATACACCGTTCTGGCAGCGGCCTGTCTGGCGCCGACGGCGATTGTCGCGCCACACCGCGCCGGTCTCAAGGGTCGGCGGCGCGGATCGGGGATGTTCGTCGGGGCCGTGTTGGTATTGCAGCAATTATCGCGGCGGCGCATTCGGTGCGGCCTTGGCGGCACGCGATCTTCATAACGCACCGCGGCGCCCGAGATCGCAGGGACAACGAGCCCCCAAGCCTTGAACCCCACCCGGGCCAGGAACACACTCGCGAACCGACCAGCACAGCAACGGCGAGAGGCGCGCACCTGATGGACTTCGACCTGTTCGTGATCGGCGGCGGCTCGGCGGGCGTGCGCTGCGCCCGCATTGCCGCCGGCCATGGCGCGCGGGTCGGCATTGCGGAGGACCGGTTCTGGGGCGGCACCTGCGTCAATGTCGGCTGCGTGCCGAAGAAGCTGCTGGTGCAGGCCGGCGAGTATGGCGCATGGGCCGAGGACGCCACCGGCTTCGGCTGGGAGATTCACAAGGGCCCGCATGACTGGGCCAGGCTGATCGCCTCCAAGGATCGGGAGATCAGCCGCCTCAACGGCATCTACCGCCGCCTGCTCGACGCCGCCGGCGCCGCCATCTTCGACGCCCGCGCGACCTTCCTCGACAAGCATACCCTGGATGTCGGCGGCACGCGCGTCACCGCCGAACGCATCGTGATCGCCGTTGGCGGCCACCCGGTGCGCCCCGACATCCCGGGCGCCGAGCTTGGGATCATCTCCGACGACGCCTTCTATCTGCCCGACCGGCCGGAGCGCGTGGCGATCGTCGGCGGCGGCTATATCGGGGTGGAGTTCGCCGGCATTTTCGCGGCGCTCGGTTCCAGCGTCGATCTCATCTATCGCCAGCCGCTGCCGCTGCGCGGCTTCGACCACGACCTGCGCCAGGCACTGGCCGACGCTCTCACTGACCAGGGCGTGACGCTGCATCCCGGTTGTGCCCCCACCCGGCTCGACCTCGACGGGCAGACCCGAATGCTCGCGTTCGGTGCCGGACCCGGTGTCCGCGCCGACCTCGTGTTCTTCGCCACCGGCCGGCAGGCGGCAACCGCCCGGCTGGGCCTCGAGCATGCCGGCATTGCAACAACAACAACCGGCGCGGTGGTCGTGGACGAGCACCTGCGCACCACCCAGCACCATATCTACGCCATCGGCGATGCCACCGACCGGATGAACCTGACCCCGGTCGCCACCGCCGAAGGCCACGCGTTGGCGGACAGCCTGTTCGGTCATTTGCCGCGCAGCATCTCGCTGTTGAACGTCCCGACCGCCGTGTTCTCGACCCCGCCGCTGGCCACGGTCGGGCTGACCGAGGAACTGGCGGCAGCCCGTGCGCCGGTGGACGTCTACGTCAGCCGGTTCACGCCGATGCGGCACACGCTGACCGGCCGCGGACGCAAGACGGTGATGAAGCTGGTGGTGGACCACGCGACGCAACGGGTGCTCGGTGCCCACATGCTGGGCGACGACGCGCCGGAGATCATGCAAGGCTTGGCGATCGCCGTCGCGATGGGCGCCACCAAGGCGGATTTCGACCGCACCATCGGCATCCATCCGACCGCGGCGGAGGAGTTCGTGACGATGCGCAGCCGCACCCGGACGGTCGGGCTGCCCAAAGAGGCCGCATAGACCCCACCGCCCGGAGGCAGCCACAGGCCCGCGCCGCCGCGGGCTGTCGAACGAAAGTGGATTTTTCACCCCTTTCGCGACATAACGGCGGCCGAGGAGAGCCCGCATGACCGCACGTTCGACCGCCTGGACCCCGGATTCGTGGCGCGACCGTCCCATCCGCCAGGCGCCGACCTACCCAGACCCCGCCGCGCTGGCCGAGATGGAGCGGCGGATGCGCCGCTACCCGCCGTTGGTGTTTGCCGGCGAGACGCGGCGGCTGAAGGCGCAGCTCGCGCTGGCCGCCGAGGGCAAGGCGTTCGTGCTGCAGGGCGGCGATTGCGCCGAAGGTTTTGCCGATTTCACCGCGGACATCATCCGCGACACATTTCGCGTGCTGCTGCAGATGGCGGTGGTGCTGACCTTCGGCGCCGGGCTGCCGGTGGTGAAGCTGGGCCGCATGGCCGGCCAGTTCGCCAAGCCGCGCTCCTCCGACCAGGAGACGATCGACGGCGTCACCCTGCCGAGCTACCGCGGCGACATCATCAACGGTGCGGAGTTCACCCGGGACGCGCGCATCCCCGACCCGCGCCGGATGGAGTTCGCCTATTTCCAGTCCGCCAGCACGCTCAACCTGCTGCGCGCCTTCGCCTCGGGCGGCTACGCCGACCTGCACGAAGTGCACCGCTGGAACCTGAGTTTCGTCGAGCGCTCCCCGCTGATCGAGCGTTACCGGGATCTGAGCGCCCGCATCAACGAGACGCTGACCTTCATGGCCGCATGCGGCATGACCGGCGCCTCGACGCGGGAGGCGCGGGAGACCGACTTCTACGTCAGCCATGAAGCACTGTTGCTGCCCTACGAATCGGCGCTGGCGCGCGTCGATTCGACCTCCGGCGACCATTACGCCTGTTCGGCGCATTTCGTTTGGATCGGCGACCGGACGCGGCAGATCGACGGGGCGCATGTCGAGTTCCTGCGCGGCGTGAAGAACCCGATCGGCATGAAGATCGGCCCGACGCAGGAGCCGGAGGATTTGTTGCGCATTATCGACGTGCTCAATCCCGCCAACGAGCCTGGCCGGCTGACGCTGGTCAGCCGCATGGGCGCCGACAAGGTCGCAACCAGGCTGCCGCCGCTGGTGCGCGCGGTGGAGGGCGCCGGCCACAAGGTCGTCTGGGTGTGCGACCCGATGCACGGCAACACGGTGTCTACCGCGACCAAGCTGAAGACCCGCAGCTTCGAGGCGATTCTGGCGGAAGTGCGCGGCTTCTTCGATGTGCACGAGGCGGAAGGCAGCTGGGCCGGCGGCGTGCATGTCGAGATGACCGGCCACGACGTCACCGAATGCACCGGCGGCGCGCACCAGCTATCCGAAGCCGACCTCCCCGAGCGCTATGAAACCTTCTGCGACCCGCGGCTGAACGCGGAGCAGTCGCTGGAACTGGCGTTCCTGGTCGCCGAGGAGCTGAAGCAACGGCGGACCGCCCAGGCCTCGCTGCCGTCCGCCGAGGCCGCGGACTAGCATTGGTGACCACCGGGGGCGACGGCCCTGCCAGATTGACTGACCCGCTGGCGGCCGACATAGCGGCGCGCACCGACAGCTATTTCAACCGCACACGCCGGATCGTGGCGCGGTTCGGCGACCAGCGCGTGACCTACGCCGTGTTCCTGCGCCGCCCGGTCATCTCCGCGCCTCGGCTGATGATCTCATGGCTGGAGACGGTGGCCGCCCTGCGCCAGACCGAGATCGGGATCGACCTGATTTACCAGGAAGGCGAATGGATCGGCGCCGGCGAGCCGATCGTCTACATCACCGGCAGCCTGGAGCAGCTCTCCGATCTGGAGACGCTGCTGCTGCAGAAGATCGGCGCGGCCTGCGTCGCCGCGCACAACGCGTATCAGATGTGCCTGTCCCTGCCGGCGGTTGCCTTCCTGGCGATGGACGCGCGCCACTGCGCCGGCGCCGAAATGCAGAATGTGATGGCGTATGCCGCGTCGGTCGGCGGCAACGCCGCGAGGCTCGAGGGCGCGAAGGGCTTTGTCGGCAACGCCAACGATGGCACCGCGCATTGGTTCGGCGCGACGCATGGCTACGGCACGATGCCGCATTCGCTGATCGGCTATGCCGGCTCGACGGTGCGCGCGGCGGAGATGTTCCGCGAGACCTTCCCCGATGAGCCGATGACCGTGTTGGTCGATTATTTCGGCCACGAGATCACCGACGGATTGGCTGTCTGCCGCCATTTCGCCGACCTCGCCGCCGCCGGCGGGCTGTCGTTCCGGCTCGACACGCATGGTGGCCGCTTCCTGGAAGGGCTCGACCCGGCGGAGAGCTACGCCGTGCTGGAACGTCACGCGCCGGGCGCCATCCGCCGCTACCGCAGCGAGACCGAACTGCGCTTCCTGGTCGGCACCGGCGTCTCCGCCGCCGCCATCTGGCGCATGCGGGAGGCGCTGGACGAGGCTGGCTTCCCAGCGGTGCGCATCGTCGCCTCCTCGGGGTTCGATGTGGACAAATGCCGGGTGATGGCGGACGCCAAAGCGCCGATCGATGTGGTCGGGACCGGCAGCTTCATCCCGGAGTTCTGGCACGAGACCTATGCGACGGCCGACATCGTCGAATACGACGGCAGGCCGTTGGTCAAGGTCGGCCGCGAGTTCCTGCTGCGCAAGAATGGCGACCGCAAGAAGCCCAGGCTCGACCCGCCCCGCGCCGCCAGCGGCGACCCGCGTTGATTCCCGCGCGGCGGATGCCTAGCATCCCGTCATGAAAAAATCCGTAACGCGCTCGTGAGCGGCCTGTTCGCCCCCGAAGGCGGCTGGC